>Ga0187783_10000369_pt1 | contig 33221 bp, 34 predicted proteins | sample 1015_SJ02_MP02_2_FD_132471 | JGI IMG/M metagenome (GOLD analysis project Ga0187783, IMG submission 132471) | Tropical peat soil microbial communities from peatlands in Department of Meta, Colombia - 1015_SJ02_MP02_20_MG | ecosystem: Environmental > Terrestrial > Soil > Wetlands > Peat | place... | reverse complement strand
TCCGACCAAAACTGGAAAAGACAACTGAACCAGTTGATCGCGGAAAACCAGCCAGCCATCAACAAGATCCTGCTTGATTACGGAGTACCGATACTCAACGAGAACGGTCAACTCATCACCGCGGATGCCCTGACGCAAAAACCATGAGCCAAGCGCTAATGCTAGTGCTGTGGCTTGTCGGGCTTGCCAGCGAAACGGCCTGGAGCCAGGACACGGTCCCTGAGCCAACAAGTTATCGCATGCAAGACTATCGCGGGCCGACCCCGACCACACTCGCCGGCGCTCGCGTGGTCGCCACGGAAGAGGCGGAAGAGCTTTGGAAGGCGGGCGCCGCTTTCGTCGACGTCCTGCCGCATGCTCCGCGCCCGGCCAATTTGCCGGCCGGCACGATCTGGCACGAGAAGCCGCGGATGAACATCCCTGGCAGCATATGGCTGCCCGATACCGGGTATGGCGCGCTCGCCGCTGCCACTGAACATTACCTGTACGACGGCCTTGGCCGCGTTACCCAGGGCGACCAATCGCGGTGGCTTGTTATTTATTGTTTAAAGAATTGCTGGATGTCCTGGAACGCCGCCAAGCGCGCGCTCACCATGGGCTATCATAAGGTCGCTTGGTTCCCGGACGGCACCGACGGCTGGCAAGCACACGGGCTTCCGCTGCAGGAAGCCGAGCCCGCGCCTGCGGACAACCAGTAAAATTCAATTGAGGGTTTGCTGGACCGTTCGCGCCAGCGCGAAAAGGCGCTGTTCAATAGTTGCCGGCACCTCGCAAACGTAGCGAATTGTCTTGCGCCTGTCCTCAAAAATCCGCGTGCTCCATTCAACTTCGCTGGCTAGGTTCTTGACGGCGGATTGATCCGCGTCGGGTTTGTCCTCTAACCCGCGCAAATCGGCCACATCGGACTTGATCTTTGCAGCGAGATCCAACTCCTTATGCGACGTTCTCTCAAGGCCATCCATCACCTGGTTGCGTTCCGCGCTAAGTGTGTCGAAAAGTCCCGCAAAAACCTGCTTGGCCTTCTGCTGCTTTTCAGCGGGGGTGCCGACGATGAACTCGGTTATCGCCTTTTGCGCAGCGTCCAGAGGTGTGCGGCGGGCCGCAATCCGTTCGACGAGATCTTTGACCTTGGCATCATCTTGCCAGGTGTCGCCGACATCGGCGATCGATGGGCCATTCCACATTGTCGCGGCAGAGAGTTCGGGTACCTTCGGCTGTACGCAAGGCCAATCCGGATATCGTGGATCGGCGCGCAACGGTGACGGCAGCACCGCAACGCAGAATACGAAAAGAATAGCCAGTAATTTCATCACAAACTCCTCCGCGAGATCGCCTCGTTCCAAACCACAATCGGCGTCACCGGGTCAATGGTCCGAGATCGTGACGCCCCAAGGTAACTCGCCAACCTGAACCGTATTGACCACAGTCAGTCCAGCAACATCGATGACCGAAACATCGTTGGATAAACCATTGGTCGTCAGAAGATACTTTTCGTCCGGCGTGAACTCCATGTGCCAGACACGTTGGCCGACCAAAAGGTACTTTACAACCTTGTAGGTCTTGGTGTCGATTACGGCGACGTGATTAGCCGGCCCCAGCGCCACAAATGCCAATTTTCCGTCACGCGTGATGTTGATACCAACGGGTTGAATGGGATCGGCGCGCATGCCCGGAATTGCAAATTCGATTTTATGCTCGACCGAATGTTTGACTGGATCAACCACACTGACAGTACCGCCAACCTCCGAGGATACCCAAAGCTCCGAACCGTCGGGAGTAAACGCCGCAAAACGGGGTCGTTGACCGACAAGGACACTAGCCACAACATGTTGTTTCTCCGGGTCGATAAAGTGGGCCATATTCGTGGTCTCGGACGTATTAATGAGAATTTTGCCGTCAGGGCTCATGACCATGCCTTCCGGCTCCACGCCGACCTCTACCGCTCCAATTTGCGTCCGCCGAGCGATGTCGATGATCGTCACCGTGTTGTCGTTCTCATTGGCGACATAGAGCAACTTGCCGTCCGGGCTCTGAGTGAAAAACTCCGGATCTGGGCCAGAGGGCAGCGAACCGACGATGGAATCGCTGGTGGTGTCGATCATCTGAATGGTGTCATCGTCGCCGCACGCAACAAGAACGTATTTCTGGTCCTTGGTATAGGCGATGCCGCGCGGCCGTTGACCCACTTTAATTGTTTTCGTCACCTTCCACGTATCCGTGTCGATTTTGGAGACGGTATTGCTCCGTTCATTGGAAACATACGCGGTGTAAGCACTGGCCTTGACGGGCGCAAGCACAACAAGAGCAACGCCGAGCACAAACTGCAGCCGCATTCTTCTAATCTCCTCTTTAGCTATTTGAGGTGGCACTTGGTCTCCGGACGATCAATTCCTAATGTGTCCAGCTCCGAATATTGATGCAGAAATCCCGGTTGCGGTGACACCGATACAACAGTTCGCCCGTCGGACAGCAGGATCGGCTGGCGCAGCTGAAGATCCCAATCCCGCAGCGTAAGCTTAAGTCCCTTGAAGGCAGCCACGGAAAAGTCTGGCCCTTTTATGAAGTCGACGATTGTCTTGGGATCGTTCGAATTCGTGTGCGAGACGGCCTCACCGATCATCCGCACGGCGGTCCACGATTGCATGTCGAGCGCGGTCAGCCAACGCGAAAACCTTTTCGCAAACCGGCTTTGCAGTTGAAGCGCGCCAAACTCGCCGAACGAGGGGTCCCAGGTGGTCGGCTCCAATCCGGCCGAGCCAGCGACCGGCCGGGGTTGGCTGGTTCGGTAGGGCATATAGTCGGCGAACACTTGGCTTTCGTCGGCTGCAACTAGCACATCGTAGTCCGGCGCTGATTGCGTGAACGCCGGTATCTGGCTTTGAATCTGCACGAGTCCGCTGTCGGTATGCCGGGCACCACCGGTATCCTTGAACTCGCGCTCTTGGACGATGTGAGCGCCGAAACGATCGGCCGAACGACGCAGCGCATCGGCAAAGAGCTGGTCCGGCTGGTGGGAGCCCACGACCAGCAGCCACCGCGTCCAATGTTTCCAGACGAGATACTGCGCTAGCGCGTCCGCAAGCATGGCGCGTGTGGGTGCCGTATGGATCACATTAGCTCGGCAGTCTTCCTGGCGCAGACGGTCGTCGGTCGCACCCGAATTGAAAAATACGATACCCCTCTCGCGTCCGGCGTCAGCCGCCTTGAGGAGACTGTCCGCTGGCAGATCCGTCACGATCAGGGAGACGCCGCTGTCGGCGAGTTTCTGCACCGCGGCGGTGGGATCATCATCGCCGTTCAACAGAATCTCCTGAAGCGCAAATGACTGGTTCAGAAACTTGCCAGTCGTGTTGTTGTCGTCGACCGCCATCTGCGCACCGGCAAGACCGTCATTTGCAGCAGGCATTTCGACAAGCGAGATCGTCATCGTCTTGTCGGTGTGACCAAGATACCCGATCTTGACGTCAACCGCGTTTGCTGGCACTGCGGGCAACGCAGCAACGAATAACAACGTAGCTACAAAGATAACGCGGATCACGGCGCCTTCTCTCCTATCGTCTCGCAGATTAATTGCAACCCTAACTATCGTCTGTATCAGCGAAGAGTTTGTTCGGATATCTACGGTAAGGTAACTATCCCTATCATGCGTGTGTTCTGGAAAATCGCAACTGCCGCGCCGCTCGGGATGCATCTGGCCAGTGCCCATGCGGCCGAGCCGAAGGTCGCAGTTTTCGACTTTGAGCTTGTCGACACAAGTCTTGAAGGCGCGACATACGGTCCACGAGCCGATCAGCAGGCGCGCCTCGCTCAGATAACGGATCAGTTGCGCGACCAGTTGGCGAAATCGGGGCGCGTCTGGGTGGTTGATATTGCGCCTGTCGCTGCCAAAGTCCGAGATGCCGATCTACGTAATTGCGGCAGCTGGATGCGCAATTTGCAAGCCAAGTGGGTGCCGATTTCGCAGTGATTAGATAGGTTCAGAAAGCTTCCAATCTGACCCTTAACATGAATATCGTGGTGCGCGACGCAAAACTGGACGGGTGATATCGGTCAAGAGCGTAGATATGCGTGGCAATACCGACGAGACCTGGTCAAAGGCAATGGATTGGCTCATCCGCTACGACCTCCTGGCGCCATCAGGTCAGGGAGTTTTCTAGTGACCTTTATGCTTGCCAGCGTCGCCGATGCCGAGGAGGCCGAAACCGCGGTACGCCGTGGCGCTGATATCATTGACGTCAAGGACGTCCGTGCCGGCTTTGGATCCGTCGATTCCGCTTTGGTCCGTAAGACGGTCGATGCCGTCGGAGGGCAGCGTCCGGTCAGCGCGGTCGTCGGCGAGCCCGAGATGAAACCCGAAAATCTGCTGCGCCGCGCGGCCGACATAGCGGATGCCGGAGTGACTTACATCAAAGTAGGTCTTTATCCGCATCCAATGCGTCGAGACAGCATCGCCGCGCTGTCCTCGCTCGCTTCCCGATGCAGATTGATCGGCGTGATGTTTGCTGATCACGGAGCCGACGAATCGCTGATCGAGATTACGGCGCAAAATCGATTTCGCGGCGTCATGATCGATACCCTCAAAAAGAGCAATGGACGCCTGTTTGATCATCTCGATATTGCTGCGATTGGACGCTTTGTCGAGGTGGTGCACTCACATCAGTTGATGGCGGGCCTCGCTGGTTCGTTGGAAACTCCAGACATCCCGCGGTTACTGTTGGCAGCACCTGATGTCCTGGGCTTCCGTCGGGCGCTGTGCGTAAATGAAGATAGAACGTCGAAGATCAGTCCCTATGCGTTCGACATTGTGCGAGGGCTAATTCCGAAGGAATCGCGCGGGTTCGATACCGGCATTGGCCCCTCGGCAAAGGTTGACTATCGCCTGTTGGCCGCGCGCGGCTACTCGCTGGATCCGAACAAGGACGACGCCGAGACCGACACGATTTTTGTACGTGGATTCATATTGCCGGCTCGCATCGGAGCCTACGCACGCGAGCGCGACAACCCCCAACGCGTCCGATTCGACGTGGACGCAAAAGTGCTTCGAGCCGAGCACGTGCCCGAAGACATGCGCGACGTCGTCTCTTATGACCTAATCACAGATTCAATCCGAATAATAATCGCGCAGGAGCATATTTCCCTGATCGAAACGCTCGCGGAACGGATCGCTGCGCTGATCCTGACTCACCCGCGGGTGACCAGCGTGACCGTACGCGCCGAGAAGGTCGAAACGGGACCCGGCGGCGTCGGCGTGGAGATCGTGCGCCGCCGGCCCAAGGATATCGCCAAGGTGCATCAGCTTTATCCTGCCTCAGCAACGATCGACCCGAAAGCTGCTACGTGATGGGGCAACTCGATGGCCCCTGTGGTTGTCAAGCTGGGCGGCAGTTTTGCTTTCTCTGAAGCATTAACCGCTTGGATCCAAGCGCTCGCGTCATGTGCCGGCGGTGTCGTGATCGTGCCTGGTGGGGGGCCCTTCGCCGATGCGGTGCGCCACGCACAACCACACATGGGCTTCGACGATCAAGCGGCGCATCACATGTCCTTGCTAGCAATGGAGCAATACGGGCGTGCTCTCATAAGCTTGAGCGATGTGTTGTTCCAGGCGGATACCATCGAAGTGATAGAACGGCGTCTTGCCGCGAAACAGGTTCCAGTATGGATGCCAATGCGAATGGTATCTGAGGCTGCCGATATTGCGCCGTCCTGGAAGGTGACTTCAGACAGCCTCGCGGCGTGGCTGAGCAGCATGATTGGAGCCAATCGATTGATCTTGGTCAAACACGTAGACTCATTGGCCGGTCTGGGGCGCTGCGACGATCTGGTCGCCATGGGTCTTGTTGATGAGGCATTCCCCCAATATTTGCGGATGAGTTCAATATCCGCGTCAATTGTGGGGCCTGGAGATCATGCAGCTGTCGTCGCTGCAATTCGTTGTGGCGCTTCGGCCGGTATTTCCATCAAATAGTGATGACGCGGCAACAATGCGTTAAGATGCGCTGGCATGGCAAAGTTCAAGACACCGCGTTCGGCGTGGGCTCCCCTCAAAGACTTTAGAACCGCCTTGGGGCGGCGTAAGCGCGAAGTGCATGGCTGACCGCATTCTTTTCCTCACCGGCCATCTTGCTCGCGCGCGGCTGGAGAAAGTCCTCAGCGACATCAGCGATCTCGGCTTTTCGTGGTCGGTATTTGACATAGGGGTAAAGGTTGCTGCGCTCATGACCGAGCCGATCATTACGCACCGTTTGCCGCGCCCGATCGATGCCAACAAAGTCATGGTGCCGGGCCGCTGCCGGGCCGACCTTGAGCGCCTTAGCGGCGAATTCGGTGTTCAGTTCGTGCGTGGTCCCGATGAATTGAAGGATCTGCCGTCGTATTTCGGAAAGCTTGAGCGCCATGTCGATCTATCACGGCAAGATATGAGAATTTTTGCCGAGATTGTCGATGCGCCCACGCTGTCGGTCGACGCAATCATCGCGCGTGCGGCCGCGATGCGGGCTGCGGGTGCGGATGTGATCGATCTCGGGTGCTTACCGGACACCCCATTCCCACACCTGGAAAACGCGGTGCGGGAAATGCGGACCAATGACTTTGCAGTCAGTGTCGACTCGGCGAACACAGAAGAATTACGTCGAGGAGCTAAGGCCGGCGCACAGTTCCTCCTCAGCTTGACCGCAGATACGCTTCCGCTTGCAACCGAAACAGCCGCGGTGCCGGTTCTCATTCCGGCAATTCACGGCGAGCTCTCGTCATTAGTGCGAGCTGCGGAAGCGGCAGACAAGCTCGGAATTCATGCGATCCTCGATCCGATTCTCGATCCCATACATTTTGGCTTCATGGATTCGCTTGCACGGTATGCGGAACTCCGCCGGCTTTTACCCACCGCCGAGATTTTGATGGGCACGGGAAATCTGACGGAACTCACAGACGCGGATTCTGACGGCGTAACTGCGACACTTCTCGGCATCTGTTCAGAGCTCCATATCAGAAATTTGCTCGTCGTTCAGGTTAGCCCGCATACCCGGCGAACCATTCAAGAGCACGACGCCGCCCGCCGCATGATGTTTGCCGCGCGCCAAGACGCGAGCCTACCCAAAGACTATAGCAACGCCCTACTCTCGCTTCACGACCGCAAGCCGTTTCCCAACACGCCAAGCGAAATCGCTGAGCTTGCCGCCGAGGTGAAAGACGTAAACTTTCGCATCGAAACTAGTTCGGACGGGATTCACGTCTATAATCGCAACGGCCACCATGTTGGGCAGAACGCCATGTCTTTATTTGACGACCTTGGCGTTGAGGATGACGGGGCTCATGCTTTCTATCTTGGTACCGAGCTGATGAAGGCAGAGATCTCCTGGCTTCTCGGCAAGCGCTATACCCAGGATGCTCCACTCGATTGGGGGTGTGCCGCCGATTTCCCGACTGAAGATCTAACGCGTTTGGCCGAAGCCGGTCACACGCTGCGCACAAAGAAGAGATAATTCATGCCGATGATCCGCGAAACCATCGTTTCGACGGTGAGCGCGGCTGGACAGGTTCACTTTGCCCCGCTGGGAATCATTGCTGAGGGAGACGGCTGGATTATTGCGCCGTTTTATCCATCGACAACGCTCAGCAATCTTCGCGATGTGCCCTTCGCCGCGGCAAACTTCACCGATGACGTTCGAGTGTTCGCGGGATGCCTGACGGGGCGCACGAACTGGCCGACCTCGGCGTGTGATGAGATTCCGGTCCCGCGGCTCGCCGATACGCTCGCCCACGCTGAACTCGCGGTTACTCGGGTCAGCGAGGACACGCAGCGGCCGCGCTTTCATTGTCGGGTGCTGCGTAGTTCAGCGCACAAATCATTCCAAGGTTTTAATCGCGCGCAGGCCGCAGTGATCGAAGCGGCCATACTGGTAAGCCGGCTACGATTGCTGCCACGCGAAAGGATTGAAGGTGAAATCGCCTCTTTGCAGAGCGCCGTCACTAAGACCGCTTCAGGCGTCGAAGAAGAGGCTTGGAGCTGGTTGCTTGACGCCATAAGAGTATTTTACGCCCGTTGAAGCGCAAAACACACATCCCCGGACGGCAAGGCCGTCCGGCGGCGTCAAGAAACCGTTGCTAAATCGGAGATTAGAACTCGGCCGGCAGATAACCGTTGATTTCAAGACCGATGCAAATCTCAACGAGAGCGGGGGTCGTCCAGGCCATCGTATCCTCCACTTTTATAATGGTTGATCACCGCGATAATCATAGGTCTAAAGAGCGCTACCCGCAAGCAAAAATCGAGGGATTGCGCTCTCCACCCAATCCGCTAACGGCAATGGTTGGGCCCCGCTCCACTGACTGGCCCCGCACGCGATTGAATAAGCCCGTAATGGCTGAAAAGATGGCATTCGGCTCTTAAGTGCCGTATGCCTCAAATTAGCGTGAAGGGAGGACAGCCATCAGCACGCAGTATGCCCCGGTCATCGCATCGCCACGTCTCGTGTTCTTCCGGCGGGCCCTACTGCACGGACTTTGGCATCGGCGGTCCATCCGCTCGCGGCTTCTGCTTGTCTTCATCCTGATCGATTTTATCGCGGTGCTGCTTGCCGGCACCGTTACGATCTTGCGGGCGCGAACGCAAACACAGGTCGAAATGGCGGCATCAGTGCGCCTTGCCGAACTCCTGGTCGGGGACGCCGCGGCATTTGTTCACAAGCAGCTTACGGCCGAGCAGTTCTTGCGGACCCTCCCCAAGCAGCTTCGTTCGATGCGCCATGTTCGGATCGAGGTGAGCGACGCGTCAGGCGCGATCGTGGAAGCACCCCTGCCGATGCCCAGTGTGAATGAGCACGCGCCGGCGCCGAGGTGGTTCTCGGCACTTGTCGCCCCGTCCTCCGAGACACGTGACGTGCCAGTAACCGTGGGCGACCAAACTGTCGGGCAGGTTCGAATTATCGGCGAACCAGCCGATGAGATTGCCGAAGTGTGGGAAAATTTTATTACGATTGGATCCTTAGCGGCGGTGCTTAATCTCGGAATGATCGGCATCCTGTACGTCCTATTCGGTAGGGTACTTGACCCGCTCACTGAATTCGCCGCCGGCTTGTCGGATCTTGAACATGAAAGTTATAGTATCCGGCTGCCGCAGCCGCGCACCCGCGAGTTGGCTAAGATCGCCGCCCAGTTCAATGCGCTAGCATCCGCGCTCGAGACGGCGCGGTCGGAGAATCTGCAACTCAATCGTCGGCTGATCACGGCTCAGGATGACGAGCGGCGGCGAACCGCGCTTGAGTTACACGATGAGGTGGGCCCATGCTTGTTCGGACTGAGGCTCTGCGCATCCTCTATCGCGTCGGCTGTAGCCGAACTTCACGACAAGCTTGCCCAGGAAATGTCCGAACAGGCGCGAGAGATCGTCACGACAGTCGAGCACCTACAGACTATCAATCGAACGATGCTCGATCGGCTCCGTCCAATGGCTCTTGGCCACGTGCCCCTCAATGAGATGCTGGGTCAGCTCACGCGTGATCGCGCGAGGCAGAGCCCGCATATCTCATTCGGCTTCACGGCCGAAAACATTGCGCGTAGTTACGGGGACTCCGTCGACCTTACGATCTATCGTTGCGTTCAAGAGAGTCTGACCAACGCGATTCGCCATGCACAGCCAAAGCACGTCAACGTCGAACTTCGCCACAACGGCGGCACAGCTCAACTCGAATTGATGATACGGGACGATGGTCGCGGAATGACCAAAGCCGCCCCCGCGGGGCTCGGTACCCGCGGCATGCAGGAACGCGTCGAGGGGCTGGGCGGCCGGTATCGTATCGAAAGCGAAGATGGCCGCGGCACATGCGTGCACATTACTATTCCGCTGAGCGAGCCGGAAAGACAAGCACCCCGAATGCCGGTAACATGATTGGCTCAAGTCCATGCTTGGTTTAGGCCGATGACGACAGTCCTTATCGTTGACGATCACCCCATTGTGCTGCAGGGCTGTCGGCGCATGCTGCAGAGCGTCGGCGTCGACAGGATCATCGAGGCGCGCGATACCACCTCGGGCTACCAGCTGTTCGACAACCACAGCCCCGACGTCGTGATCGTCGATCTAGGGCTGCAGGATAACGGACTCGGAGGTCTTGAGCTGATCCGCCGCATCCGGGCGGACGATTTTAATGTGCGTATTCTCGTCTTTAGCATGCACAGCGATCCGGTCATCGTGGCCCGGGCGTTGCAGGCCGGCGCCACCGGCTATGTCGTCAAAGACACTTCGCCTGAAGCTATCATGGAAGCATTTCAAAAAGTGCGCGCCGGCAAGCGATATTTGAGTGACGATCTCGCTATGCAAATAGCTTTCGCCAATACATCTGGACAGCAGAGTCCGCTCTCAGAGCTGACGCCTCGCGAACTGCAGACGTTGTCGCTGTTGGCCGAGGGGAAACCGTACACCCGTATCGCTGAGGAACTCAACGTGAGCTACAAGACCGTGGTCAATCTCAGCTCGCAGCTCAAGCAAAAGCTCGATGCGGAAAGCTTGCCCGAGCTGATCCGTACCGCCGTGCAACTCTTGTCGACCACTTCGTAGTCGAAGCAAGGCGCGCGCCGTTCGAAAATGTCGTCGAAAACAACATTCCAAATGGCTCTCGCCGTGCTCGCAATAGCGGCTGCCACCGAAGCCGGCGCAGAACAGCGCCCAACGCGATTCTGGAATTTGACCAAGAGTACAATTTCGGAATTTTATCTCGCCCCGACAGGCACTTCGAACTGGAGCCCGAACCAGTGCAAGAACGATAAGGACGGCAGTGTCGACTTCGATGAACGGCTGAAGATCAGTGATTTGCCGCCAGGAAGCTACGACGCCAAGTTTACGGACACTACGGGCCGCACCTGCAAAGTGCAAAACATCAAAATCGAGCCGGGCGCAGTCTTCTCGATTGCGGAAAAGGATCTGACAAGTTGCCAACACCATTAAGATTGGTGTGACAGCCCTTCTCGCTCTGACTTGCAGAATCGCGGATGCAAGCGTACCTGACCGCAAAACAGGTAACAGCGAGGATTGGCCATGATCTCCAGACGTAATACGATCTTAGCGGCCATTGCCGGTCTGGCTTGCACGGGAATGACGGTGGAAGCTTTTGCCAAGAGCCATTCCCCGGCGGCGCGGTTCGACACGGACAATGACGGCACCGTAGACCTTGCGGAGGCCAAAAAAGCGGCCAGCGATCTCTTCGACAAGCTCGATACCGACAAGGACGTCACCCTTGATATTAAAGAACTGAAAGGCCGTTTGAGCCGCAAGGATTTTGCCGCTACTGATCCGGATAAGGACAAGACCTTGACCAAGGACGAATATCTCGCGGTGGTCGAACAGCGCTTCAAGGCCGCCGACGGCGACAACGACGGCACTGTAAGCGCCGCAGAATTTCGTACTCGTTCGGGTCGCGCCCTGCTGCAGTTGATGGAATAACCAGAAGCGAGGGCTGGTGAGTGAGTTTCCGCAACTATTGCGGTCCTGTCATCGACAAGAACGCCTGTTCGATCGTGCTTGCTCCCGTGCGGGAGATAAGCTCAGCTGGCGTCGTATCGGCCAGAACCTTGCCGCGATGCAGTACTATCACCCGATCGGCCCCTGAGACCTCTTCACACAGATGCGTGGCCCAAAGGACTGCCACCGAACGCTCCTGGCGCAGGGCGAGCATCAACTTGAGGAGATCGCTGCGGCTTGCCGGATCAAGTCCGACCGTGGCCTCGTCCATCAAGAGCACGCGGGGGTCGTGTAACAGCGCGCGTGCGAGCTCGACTCGCCGCCGATTGCCACCGCTCAACTCTCCTGCTTTGTCATGCGCCCGTTCGGTAAGGCCAAGTCGCGCCAACTCGGCGGCAATGCGCTCCTTAGCGGCAGCGCGCGGCATACCGTGCAGTCCGGCATGAAACAGCAGATTCCCCGTCACGCTCAATTCCAGATCCAGCGTCGGCTGCTGAAAGACAATGCCCAGCATCGCTAGCGCCGGTACTGGATTGCGCAGCATGTCCTGGCCCATGATAGCGACACGACCGGAATCCGGCACGAACAATCCGGAAAGAAGCTGGAACAATGTCGTCTTGCCGGCGCCGTTGGGGCCCAGAAGCGCGATAAATTCGCCTGGGCCTGCGCTAAAGCTCACGCCATCCACAGCGCGGATGGTACCGTAGGTTTTAACGACCCTGTCGAGGAGAAGCGCAGGGGCGCCTTGTTTGAATGTCATTAGTCCCCAGTTTAGGCTTGCGTGCCGGTCTTCTTAAGACGTAGGCTGCCCCATAGTCCACCTCGTCAAAAACCTGTGTATCAAAAGTCCCGCCTGCAGCTGGTCCACGTCCTACGCGCGCTGCGCGCGGTCACGACACGTGAAATCCTCAAATTCGTGCAACAACGCGGTCGGCTCCTTTCCGCTCTCGTTCGCCCACTGATGTGGCTTGCCGTCTTCGCGGCCGGATTTTACGATGTATTCGGTGTGTCGATTATTCCGCCTTACAAGGTCTACATCACCTATCAAGTCTATATCGTGCCCGGGTTGCTCGGCATCATACTCTTATTTCACGCCATGCAATCATCACTCTCGATGGTCTATGACCGCGAAATGGGGGTTATGCGGCTTTTGCTTACGGCACCGTTGCCACGTTGGGTGCTCCTGGCGTGCAAACTATGTGCCGGTACCGCTCTATCGGTCATCACCTGTTACGCCTTCCTTGGCATTTGTATTTTGTTCGATGTCAAGTTTCCCCCGATTGCCTGGCTCGAGGTTCTGCCCGCACTCATTCTTTCCGGATTGATGCTGGGCGCGCTATGGCTATTCCTCTCGGTTTACATTCGCCAGGTCGAGAATTTCGCCGGCGCCATGAACTTTGTCATGTTTCCCATGTTCTTTTTCTCCTCTGCGCTCTATCCGCTATGGAAACTGCAACAAAGCGGATCGCAATGGGTCTATTTCGTCGCGATAATCAACCCATTCACCTATGCCGTCGAATTGATTCGGTTCGCGCTCTATGGCGAGGTTGAACCCCTTTCGGCAGCCGTCGTCTGCGGTTCGACCGTCTTGTTCTTCCTCCTAGCGGTATTCGGCTATAATCCGCAGTGGGGTATGATCCGCCGCGCCCCCCAGCCACAAGGAGTATGAAGGCTGTCTGAAGGCTTGGGCCGAAGGCTACGGCCTCGGCGACTCAAGCCGAATTCGCGGCGCTCCTGATTTTGTTCCCTATCACGGCAATCTCGTCCGCCGACCGCGACGTTCGCGGACGCTCGATCGGCACATCGGCAGCCAAATGTGCGGGGGAAGTAGAGAGCAGAAACACGCGATCGGCGAGCCCGATGGCTTCGTCGATACTGTGGGTAACCAGCAAGGTCGTCACCGGCCGACGAGAAACGAGTTCGATAAGTTCTGCACGCAGCCGTTCAGCAAGGTCCGCGTCGAGAGAGACAAACGGTTCGTCCAAGATCAGTAGGTCCGGTTCGAGTGCGAAGGCGCGGGCCAACGCGACGCGCCGGGCTAGCCCCAGTGAAAGTTCGCCGGGATAGTGGTGGCGGTGCTCGGTAAGGCCAAGCGTCGCGAATAATGCGTTTAGTGCCGCAGGGCTCGCCCCCGGCGCCGCCAAGCGGACGTTGTCTTCGACGGTCCACCAGGGGAGCAGGCGGGGCTCCTGAAAGACCACGCCCAGCCTGCAATCCGCTGGAAGCGAAACGACCCCTTCGAAATCGCGATCTAGCCCCATAATGATTCGAAGTAGCGTCGTCTTGCCGCATCCGGAAGGGCCGACGAGAGCGGCGACCTCTCCTTTCGCCAAAGAAATTGACAATTCGCCGAGCACGTGCAGCCGGCCCCCCGTGGCGGCGCGGTAGGATTTCTGCTTGATATGAATTTCAAGCCGGCCGGAGGCGCCAGCGGGATACGTTTCTTTCAAGCGGCTGCACCAGGAACGCTTCGATCGCGAGCATCACCACAGTAAAGGCCAAAGCATAGGCCAAGATGCGAGTGACGTCGAATAACTGGAACGCGGCGCCGATCTGGAAGCCGACCCCATTGGGCCGACCGAGCAATTCGACGATCAACACGATTTTCCACACCAGCGACAGTCCGGCACGGGCGGTCGCAACAAGATAAGGCGCAAGCTGCGGCAAGATGACGTAAAGCAGGCGTGCCCTGCCGCTCATACGAAAAACCGTCGCCATTTCATCAAGCGTGGGATCCAGCGCACGTGCCCCTTCGCGTACCGTCACGATGGCTATCGGCAGCTTATTAAGCGCAACCGCAGCGATCGCCGCCGTGTCCGTCAATCCGGCCCAAATGTATGCCAGCACGATAATGACCAGCGCCGGTAGATTAAGAAGCACGATCAGCCAGGGGTCTGCCAGCCAGTCAAAAATCGGATAGCGGCCCATTAGAAGCCCAATGACTGTGCCGAGCACCATGGCGATGGCGAACGACGCAAGGACGCGCAAGAGTGTGACGCTAAGATTGAACGTCAATGCACCGGAGCGCGCTTCGTCGAGAAGTGCGAGCGCGACAGCTTTCGGGTCGGGTAGCAGGCGCTCCCCGATCAGGTGCGAGGCGACGATCCAGGTAAGGAGCAGCAGCATTATCGAGCCGAGATGCAGCGCCGGTTTCATTCGCTTGGTCCCGCCGCATAGAACGTACCGGGAGCGAGTTCCGGAGTCGACCCAACCAGATCGCGGCCACCGATATCGGCCAATACGCGGTAAAGCGCCTTTGCGTCGGCGGCCTCGGCGCCGAGCGACCGGCGTGGAATGCCTTCAACATAACGGCGGCGATAAATATCGAGCGCAACGGCATCGCTGGTCCCGATACGCGGGCTTAGTCGCTTCCATTCGTCGGGCGAATCCGCGAGGATCTTCTTCGCCTCGCCGGTTGCAGTAAAGAATCGATCGAGAACGCCGCGGTTGTGTTCGGCCCAGCCTTCATGGAACACATAGCCAACCATCGCTACCGGTCCAGCCGCGCCCAGCCGTTTCATGACGTCGGCCATGTCGACCGCGCGCCGCATGCCCTGGGCTTCAAGGCGAGCGCAAAAGTTCCAAAAAGTCAGCGTCGCATCGGTTTCGGCCTGCAAGGCTTTTTCAGCCAACAACGGCGGTGCGCCGTAAACGATGTCAGACTGTGTCTTCAAATCGACGCCCGACTGCCGCGCGAAGCCCTGCAACAACAACCAGCTCTTATCCAGCGGACCACCTGCGACCCCGAGCTTTCGACCTTTTAGATCGGTCACGTCTTTGACCGGGGAATTCGCCGGAACCATCACCGCACCCAGCGCGCTTGAATAAGGATAAAATACCAGATCGTCGCCAAGGCTGCGCTCGCGGGAGACCCACAGCCAGTCCGACAAAATAACGTCAACCGAGCCGCCCCTGAGTGCGATCTGTCCGGCTTCGGTACTGGCAAGCTCGATTGTTTCGATGTTCAAATCGGCTTGGCGGTCGAGCCCGTGGGCACGCAGGACTTCAAGCTCCCAACCGAGCGTACCCGTAATCTGCGCCGCAACGCGAATACGGTCCGCACCATGCGCGGCTGAATTCGCCAGCGCCACGACACCGGCAAACGTACCGGCAGCGATCAGCTTGCAACTTTTGGATAGATACATGATCAGCAGCGTGCCTTTCAGACTTGCGTCAGCGTGCATTGCATTCGCGCGCTTGTGACTGTGGCAGGAGGCGGTGAGGCGGAAACGCGTGACAATTTACCGCGCGTCCACTGGAAAGCCGCAGCCGCATCAGACTATCGAATTCGCGGATTAGTCCGATAGGAATATGGCACGTCGCGATGTTGGGCTGCGAGCGCAATCACATCGGCGTGGTGCGGCGAGAGATGGCAAACAGGATCGGCGGCGGCGGCATCGCCCGTAAGGATAAAGGCTTGGCACCGGCAGCCACCGAAGTCGATTTCGCGCCGCTCGCAACTGCGGCAGGGCTCCTGCATCCAAGCCGTGCCGCGAAAGGCATTGAAAGCCGGCGAATTAATCCAGATATCGGTGAGTGAATGGTCCTTCACCGACCAGAATTCGAGACCTGGAATCGATTCGGCGGCGTGGCAAGGCAGCACCTTGCCGGACGGCGTCACGTTGAGCGACCGTCGGCCCCAGCCGCCAACGCAAGGTTTTGGAAAACGCGCGTAATAATCGGGCAACACTGCGTCGATAACGATCTTACCCTGATGCGAGCGGCGTAATTCCTCGACCGCCTTGACGCCTCGTTCAACCTGTTCGGCGGTTGGCATGAGCGTGTCGCGGTTGTGCAAGGCCCAGCCATAATATTGCACATGGGCGATTTCGACGCGCCTAGCGCCCAGTCCAATTGCGAGGTCGACCATTGCGCCGATGCGATCAATATTAGCGCGATGAACGACGCAATTAACGGTCAAGGGAATCTTCAGGTCCACGACCTTCTCGGCCAGCGCCTTTTTGCGCGCGAATGCACCCCGATAATTGGCAATATGGTCCGCTGAGACAGGTTCGTCGTCCTGGATTGAAATTTGCACGTGATCGAGGCCGGCTTCGGCGAGCTTTGCGAGCGTAACGGCCGTAATGCCGACGGCGGACGTGATGAGGTTTGTATACAAGCCGCTGGAATGTGCCGCCGCGGTGATCTCGACAAGGTCCCGCCGCGCACCGGGCTCGCCGCCGGAGAGATGCACCTGCAGCACGCCGAGCGTTGCGGCTTCGCTGAAAATCCGAGCCCAAGTCTCGGTGTCCAATTCGCCGTCGCGTGGATCCAGCGCCAGCGGGTTGGAGCAATAGGGACAGCCAAGCGGGCAACGGTGCGTCAGTTCGGCAAGCAGGCCGATCGGGCGGTGGAGCACGGCCTCCCCTTTCCCATTCGCCTGGCGGGATTGGTGAGTTCCGTTTGCTTGGCCGCGACCGTCTTGTGCCATCAGTCAGAGTTCCAACAGCCTACTGTCCGCCAGTCGTCTTAGCAGCGCCGATACATCCGCGAGGATGCGCTCGCGAGGAGCTGAATAGGTCTTAGCGAGGTCGTCCACAATAGAGCCAACCGTCGCGTCTCCGGTACAGCGCTTCACGATCTCGGCAGCAATGGGGTCAGCCTTGAATACGCGCTCAGGCGCAAGGAGCACCCATCCGTCATAGGCTTCATTATGAACGAGCCGCACGCCGTGTGGCAGACGCGGTTGTGCCTCCAGAGGAATTGCTACCGCAGGTTCGTTCACTGCTGACCCTACTCCTGTGGTGGTGCGAAAGCGCCGGGTGGAATATGCCGCGGCGCGACATAAGCATGATAGAGCGCATCAAGCATCGCCCACAGTACGTCACATTTGAATTCAAGCGCCCGAAGAACGCCGCGCTGTGCCTCGGGGGTCCGGGCGTTGACCTTCACATATTCAAGCGCAAATCGAGAATCCCGTTCCGCCTGCGGAGGGCGCTGGGAGAAATAAGCGAGCGTCTCCGAGGTTACGAAATTGTAATTGTTCAGCATGCCCTCTATCCGCTCACTGATAATCTCAGGGGAAAATAGTTCCGTCAGCGACGACGCGATCGCATCGAGCAGCGTTTTGTCGCGCACGAAGTGTACGTATGCATCGACGGCAAATCGCGTTGCCGGCAGCAGGCCGCGCAGCGAAACGACATAATCACGATCAAGCTGCAAGCCATCGGTCAATCGAAGCCATCGCGCGATTCCGCCTTCGCCCTTCTTATCGCCATCGTGGTCGACCAGACGGCTGCGCCACTCGCGCCGCGTGTCCGAATCCGGGCACCGCGCGATAAGACTCGCATCCTTCACCGGGATCATCGATTGATAATAGTAGCGGTTGAGCGCCCAAGCCTGCACCTGCCCCTTCGTGCATTTGCCGCCATGCAGGAGCTTATGAAACGGATGCAGCCGATGATACCGCGTGGCCCCAATCTCACGCAGCCGCGCTTCGAGTTCGTCCGGAGACAACAGATTCAAAGTACAATCTCCATCCCATCCTCAGCGATCTCAAAACCGGCCTCTTCAACCTTACGCCGTTCTGGCGAGCCGCGGACTAAGATCGGATTTGTGTTGTTGATATGGGTTAGAATTCGCCGCGCAGGTAGGTTACCAAGCCGTCGCAAGGTTCCGTCCGCGCCGTTGAGCGGCATATGGCCCATGCGCTGGCCGGTTTTCGTCCCGGTACCGCCACGGATCATCTCATCGTCGTCGAACAAGGTCCCGTCGAATAGCAGCACATCGGCTCGGCGGAGCCGCTCCAACAAGGGCTCGCTCATCGCCGCCGCTCCTGGGACGTAGGCAAGGCGCGTGGCACCGCTCGTGATCTCCACTCCAACATTGATGCCATTCTCCGCCAAAAGCTCAACTTCGTCTCTTTCCAGGTAAAGCGCGACCTTGCCGGGAACGGGAAACAGTTCGGCATTAAGACCATTTGGCAGTGCAAAGACCTGCGAGAGGCTGGCCCGCTGACGAAGCACCACGTCTGACGCGAGCACCCCGAAAATAGGATTGCCCGCGAGCACCGCAAGGGTTTCGGCAGTGCCATAGACAGTGAAGTTGCTGCGTTCGCGCATGGTCAGCAAACCGGCAACTTGGTCGACTTCCGCCCCGGTCAGAACCACAGCGCTGATCGGACTGCCGCGGAGCCCGTTTTGCGGCTGTAATGCTGGCGTTCCTTGAATCTGCGCCCGTAAGTCCGGTGAAGCGTTGATCAAAACCCAATCGCGCCCATCAGCCGACACGGCGAGGCTCGCCTGAGTACCGGGCTTAACCCTGCGGTCACCATCCCAGGCCAACCGACAGGTGGGGCACCGACAATTCCATTGCGGAAAGCCACCACCCGCGGCGGCGCCGAGAACGATGGCGGTCAACCGGCCCATTCGTGGGGTATGGACTGCACACCCGGCAAATTAGAATTCGGGCGGCAGATAGCCATTGATTTCGAGGCCAATGCAGATTTCAATAAGCATAGGGGTTGCCCAAGTCACGGTTGTCCCTCCTGGTTTCCTGCGTTATCGAAGCAAACTTTTGGTAAACAAGTAAATCGCTCCGGCATCCGTAAGACAAGGGGTTTCTTGTGGGCAGTCTTCTTTGGATAGTTTGGGCAAAATGCCTGCCCTATCCGAAGCTGGCTGACGAAGAAGAGTGTCTGCGTTGTGGATGATCTCAGGCAACCGACCCCAAAAGGTCGGTGAACATCAAAGAACGGCCGCGATATGGGACGGCCAACATAGGGAGGAAGAATGAGCAAGACGTTCATCATAGCGGCCGCGATTGTCGCCGCGGCGACCCAAACTGCGCTGGCGCAGGACGCTCAAAAGGGCAAAGTCGTCTTCAACATTTGCCTGGCTTGTCATTCGATCGGGCCTGGCGCGCAGAACAAAGTCGGCCCGGAACTTAATGGCCTAGATGGCCGGCATTCGGGCAGCGCGCCGAATTTCGCCTATTCGGACGCAAATAAGAATTCGGGAATTGTTTGGGGCGAAGACACATTTAAGAAATACATCCAGAATCCGCAAGGCGTGATTCCGGGCACCAAAATGATTTTTCCCGGCATCAAGAACGAACAACAGGTCAACGACCTGTGGGCCTATGTCTCTTCTTTCAATGCGGACGGCACCACCAAAAAATAGAAATTAACGGGACATGCGAGGTTAGGACGAACCGAGCGTCAGTTCGCTGCCTTCATCACGCTCCAGCTCGCCCCGCTTTGCGGCTCGCGAGCCACGAAGTCGTGTTTAATCACAATGAGGGTTTTCAATTAAAAAAGGAATGTCTAGTCCGATTGCAAGCCTCCATGGTCCCTAACCGACTTATTTAAATTCGGTCTTGAACCGTTAATGATAACCGGCGAATACAAAACTCTGTGGCGGCGCAATAATTTTTCCGATGCTCGGTTATGTCGGCCTGGATATTGACCTCGTTGCGTGAATATGGCGATCAAGCTTGTGCCAGCACGTATCGACAACGTTCATTCGATCCAGTCGATGTAGCCAATATAATTTTTTGCGACATTGATTTCGTTTACGCAGCAATGCCCGTGGCAACAAAGGGAGCAGGTGCAACCTGACCGCCTTATTCGATCACCTCGTTGGCCGCGGCAAGCAAGGTCTCGAAAGCCAAGACCAAGTGCGTTGGGGGTCGTATGTTCTTGCTGACTAGAAGAAGGCCATTAGGATTGGAGCCCAAATGCGAATTGACGGCGCGGGAACGCAAGAAGACCAGGTGAGGTGGTTGTTTCAACTTGCCGTCGCAGCGTGCCCGAAATATTTTCCAGAATAGGGCTTCGCCAATGCCCAACTCAAAGCGTTCCGGCAAAGGTTTGACGCCTCTCGGAAATGAGATGTTTCAAAAGGTCGAGATATGAATGTTGTTGAGCCAATATTCCTTCAGAGCGAGAACAAACCGTCAGAACTCGCGCTCTGCGCCGCCGGAACGGACTTCAACATTGTTAGTTACGCGCGGTTGCGGCGAAGCGTGAACAGTATTTGTCGCCGATTGATCTCCACTGGGATAGCACCTCGTAACCGATTCGCCGTGATCATCGACGATCCGATCTTGCACGCTTTGATGCTGATCGCACTTACGAGGTTAGGAGTCGTTACGATTTCCGGCCAAGGGCAGAGGCTAGCATGGCCAGTCAAACTCGACGGGGTGATCGCCGACAAGCCCTATGAATTTCCTGGAGGTCAGACCATTGCGGCCGACCCCGCTTGGACAGCGGACAACGGTCAAGCAATCGAGGAAAAATATCTCTGTCGGGCCGCGGCCGACGATGTCTGCCGCCTATTTCTCACATCCGCGACGAACGGCGAGGAAAATGTCATAGCGATGACCAATCGCATGATTGCGACTCGGCTCGATCGGCAAAAATTGTTTTTGGGCCCGCGTGCGCCGTTCTGCGACCGCACTTGTCTAGACCTGCCATTAGCCACGCCGCTTGGATTTCAAGTTCTATTGGCGACGCTGTGGCGCGGCGGTGTCCTCGTCATGACCCGGGACGTGAGAAAGACGATTTCAGCGCTGACCATTTACAACATCAAAAATCTGGTCTCCTCGCCGAGAGGTCTGCTCAATTTTACTGAGACGATCGAAAACCTTCCCGGAGCGTACTTTCCATTGGAAGCGGTATTTTGTGCCGGGATGATGGAATCGCAGCTTGCGTCCGAACGCGCTCCTGCCCGATTATGCCCTAATCTGACGATCGGTTATATGGCGGCGGATGCAACGATGGTCGCCTCAACGCCGGCCCATTTTGCATCAGGAGTCGACGGTGCCGCCGGTTACGTAGTGCCGGGAGTCGTGGTGGAAATCGTCGATGAACAAGGCTGTGCTTTACCGGCGGGCGATGAGGGCAACGTCCGCATCCGGAGCGACTATGGGGTCACGGAATATCTCGAAAACCCAGCGGACACGCAGTATGCGTTCCGCCATGGATGGTTTCACCCCGGAAATCGCGGCCGTCTCACAAGAGACAACATGTTGATCCTGGCCGCTTCCCGAAGCCATGTTCGTGTTGTCGGCAATGAGACGGATGTCAGAAGAATCGAAGACATTTTGTCCGAGCACACTAACGTGTTGCACTGTGGTGTCGCAGCGGTTGTAAACGAAGCTGGCGCGGATGAACTTTGCGCCTTTGTTGTGCCGCGGTCTTACCTCGACGTCGAAGCGCTGCGCAGCTATTGCAAGACACGTCTACCATCCGATTTGGTGCCTTCTCGTTTTATTGCATTTGCCGACCTGCCAAAAAACGACAACGGTAGGATCGACCGCGCCAAGCTTCAGGCGCTGCTGAAGAACAAGTTGAACTAAAAACTAAACGTTGGCTCCTGAATTGATCGGACGAGCGGTGAACATTGTTGACCCCATTCTGTTTCAGTGCCGTGTGAACGCGGACCAGCCAGCGATCTGCGCGCCTGGCGCCAGATTGGAACCTGTTACCTATGCGCAGCTCGAATATATGCTGAATAGTCTCACGCGCACCGTCCTTGAACTCGGCTTCAAGCAAGGTGATATTGTCGGTGTCTTTCTCAACAACAAGATCTTCCACGTCGTCTTGACGCTGGCCCTCACGCGAATAGGCCTGGTGACAGTGTCCTGTCGAGACCGAACCCTGCCAAAGGAGCTTGACGCCGCTGCGGCTTTCGTCGATACGCCCGGCCCTTTTGCCAATGTCGATCGAACCATTGTGGCCGATATTTCATGGGCGACAGGCGATGGCGCGCCGGTTTCGCCAGACTTTGTTGCCGGTGGCGACGAACTGTGTCGAATCATACTCACCTCGGGCAGTACTGGGACCGCAAAGGGTGTCGCCTTCAGTCATCGAAACCTGTTCGAGAAAAACGCGCGGCTTGATTACAGCTGGCTCGATCGCTGGTCTCGTAGTTCGCGCCTGTTTTGCGATCTCGGTTTAAGCTCGGCGCCGGGCTTTTATTGCGTCCTCTATATGCTTGGCCGTGGCGGCATGATTATGCTGATGGGCGAAGATATGGTTGGCACGATCCAATCGCTCAATCTGTTCCAGATACAAAACATGGCAACCTCGCCTTACGGTTTGGTCGAATACTTAAAATTCCATGAGGCGCAGCCGACGTTTCACTGCAATTTCGACCACATCCTCGTTCCCGGAAGCACCCTGACAAAGCAACTCGCCACGCGGGCCTGGGCGAGGATGTCGCCCAATCTCATCGCGGCTTATGGCGCCACCGAGGCCGGCGTGATCGCATCGGGCGACGCGCGTGTCACGACCGAAGTTGCGGGCGCTGCGGGTTTTGTCTTGCCGGATGCGAAGGTCGAGATTGTCGACGACACGAATAGGCCCATCGAGCGCGGTTCCGAAGGTATCGTGCGCGTCCACACCGCACAGGTGGTGGATAGCTACTTTCGTGATCCAGCAACATCCGCGCGGCATTTTCGCGATGGCTGGTTCTATCCCGGCGATGTCGGGTATCTGCGCGGGGATGGTCTTCTTGTCATCACAGGGAGGCAGGAAACGCTGCTGAATGTTGGCGGGGACAAAGTCAATCCGGAAATCGTGGAAGAGGTATTGTCGTGCCACCCCGCGATTGCCGACTGCGCCGTTCTCACCATACCGAATGAGGTCGGCATCGAGGAGATTCATGCCTTAATCGTAGCCCGTGCCGTGTTTGACGAAATGGAGCTTCGCAGACATTGCGCGCAGAAACTGCAACGTGTTTTTACCCCCGTGCGATTCGTCGCGGTTGAGCGGATTCCCCGTAACGATATGGCAAAAATCGAACGCGGTCGGCTTGTAGAGCTCGTTAAGGCCACCGCGGGATAGCCAGTGTCGGCGCACTAAGTCGCATCCTCAGCTTCTATCTATTTGAAATATCGTAATAATTTGTCCAATCCAGCCCCCTCATCAACAGTTGGGCATTTTTAGGATCAGTGTTGCCCTAAGGTCACAGACTTTCCAACCATAATCTCATAGATTTAGCCATCTTCTCTGGGGGGGTGCACATGCACAAGTTCCGAACGCAATTGCTTGCGACCGCCGCAACGGTGGTGGCATTGAGCAGCGCCGCTTATGCAGCCGATATGCCGGTCAAAGCTGCGCCGCCGCCACCAGTCGCGCCTGTCATTAACTGGACTGGCTTTTATGCCGGTCTGCAGGTCGGCGGCGCATCCTTCGACCCTTCATGCCATTCCAATTTCTTCACTGTCGATGAGGGTTTCGACCCGTGCTTCCAGGACTTTGAGGGAGCCGTGCACAGTGGTAGCCTCTCCAGCTCATCCGTTATCGGCGGTGGCAAAATTGGCTACGATTTCCAATTCTGGAGCCACGTCGTTGCGGGGGTCGTGGGAGAATTTGACTGGACCCATCTGAAGGGCACTAGCCAAACGACAGATACTTTTGATCCCGGTGCTGCTCTTACAGCCAGTCAAGAAATTGATTGGCTCGCTTCTGCGCGCGGCCGGTTGGGCTGGGCATTTGACAATGTGCTTTTCTACGCTACCGGCGGTGTCGCCTGGACGGAGATTAAATCCAGCATAGCCTTCGTCCCCGGCCCTGATGATGTCGTCGCGTTTTCGGGACAGAATACATCTCACAGGACCGGCGCGGTCGCGGGCGGCGGCTTCGAGTATAGGTTTACTCCAAATGTCTCGTTCGTCGGAGAGCTATTGTGGTATGGCTTCGGCACCAACACGGCAAGCGCGTTCTGTTCAACCTGCGGCGGAACGACATACTCAACCCAGTTTAACCACCAAGACATCCTGACTGGCACGCTTGGCGTAAACTACCGCTTCTAGCGTTTGCCAAATAAAAACGCCTGGGGCCGAAACGAAAGTTTCGGCCCTGATGCTTTTAGGTGTCGTTGCCATGGTTCACGCGTTTCTCGGGATGCCAACCAATCACTAACTGACGACATAATCGCTCGCTCCGGAAACTGCTGCGCTGAGTCCGATTTAATGCAGTTTGACCTGGGGCTCGGTGCGGCGCGTGATGATGCGGGCAATTGTGTCGAGCGCGACCTTGACGAAGCCATGAAGCTTGTACTCGTGCATCTTGTAGAGCGACATATACATGAGGCGCGCGAAGTAGCCTTCAATGAAGAGACTTCGGCCGACGAGCTTACCCATCAAGCTGCCGACGGTGCTGTAGTGGCCAAGCGATACCAGTGAGCCGAAGTCGCGGTAGTGCCATGGCTCGAGTGGTTGCCCGGTAAGCCGACGTTGTAACTGCTTACACAGGTGCGTGGCCTGCTGGTGAGCGGCCTGAGCGCGGGGCGGCACGATGGAGTTAATTTCCGGCCACGGGCAGGCCGCGCAATCGCCAATCGCAAAAATATCGTTGTCGCGCGTGGTTTGCAGAGTTTGCCGTACCACGACCTGGTTGTTCGCATTGGTCTCGAGACCATCGATATTGCTGAGGAACGTAGGCGCTTTTACGCCAGCCGCCCAAACGACCAGCTCAGCAGGGATGGTACGCCCATCCGCGAGCTTGATCTCGTTCGGTGCGACAGCGGAAACACGCGCCGAGGTGTAGACCTTGACACCGAGATTGCGAAGCAGATCGGTTGCAGCTTCGGAAATACGCGGCGGCAGGGCCGGTAGAATGCGGTCGGCAGCCTCTATCAGGTACAGCGTGATGTCCCTGTCGGGATCGATGCGATCGAGCCCGAATGCAACCAGTCCCCGCGTGGTCTTGTGCAGTTCGGCCGCAAGCTCGACACCGGTGGCCCCGGCACCAATGATAACGACACGGACCTGCCCTGACCGTCGCGGGTCGGTTTGATTTTGAGCGCGGATGCAAGCATTCACGAGCCTGCGATGGAATCTGGCGGCCTGTTCGGGTGTCTCCAGACTAATCGCGTGATCCACCACCCCCGGCGTTCCGAAATCGTTGGTCAGACTGCCAAGCGCCAGGACCAGCGTGTCATAGGGATAGGTGCGCGCCGGCGTTATTTCCATGCCATCTTCCTCCACGACCGGACCGACAAGAACCTCGCGCTGCGCGCGGTTGAGCCCGATCATTTCTCCGGTCCGATAATGGAAATGGTGCCAGTGCGCTTGCGCCAAATAATTCAGTTCGTGATGGCCAAGATCCATGCTGCCGGCCGCGATCTCGTGCAGCAGCGGTTTCCATAAATGCGCGCGGGATTTATCGATTAGGGTGATATCTGCTTTGCCCACGCGACCGAGCTTATCGCCGAGCCTAGTGGCGAGTTCGAGTCCGCCAGCGCCCCCACCAACGATGACGATCCGATGCAAGCCGGCTGCACGGTCGGACCTGCTCTCCTGTGAAACGGGCAGTGCAGCCTCCATTACTCACTCCCACCTTCGGGCACACAAATCACACGACACGGGTACGTCGACCAAGCTCGCTCATGTTGAAAAACGGGGATTTATCGGCCCAGGTGAGTACAGAGCAGAAAACGGGCCGACAGACGCATTTTTGTCAGGTAACCATGTGTTATATAGGCGCTCAACGAGGATAAAGAAATGACGGCATTTCGCGCGTTATCAACCGCAATGCTCCTGGCAATGGGCTTTCAACCGGATTTGACCTGGGCCCAAGACGGCCTACCGCAAGGTGGCTCCTACGAAATCACCGCCCGCCTTGAATTGCCGCATCTCGAACGTTGGGCTACAGACAAAGCGACGATTGTTTGTCTGCCGAGTAGCCGAAGAGGGAATGAACTGCCGATTCCCGTGGTCAGTGCCAATAATCCGTTCGAGAGATGCACCGCAGCAAATCTCACGGCGGACAGCCCCAAACTCGAATACGATATCGTTTGCCCTGGGCGCGGAGCAGCCAAGGGCCACGCTGCCTACATACTTTCGGCCGATAAATTCTCGGGCCGCGTGGCGATGGTGATGGGTGGAAAAAACATGACGATGACGGAGGTGCAACAAGCCCACCGGATTGGGGGGTGCGGCCCAGAGGTGCTGGGATCAACAGCCCGATTTTAGCATTGCTACACCTCCGCACTGTTTGTTAATCACCTCTCGCAGAAATGTTCGAAGTCCGCTATCGCGACTGGAACTAGAAGATTTCGTTCCTTAGCATAGTCTGCGAGTTGGTGTTTGGCACCAAGACCAGAACAACGCCTAACCAGATGTCCTTCCTAGGATGAAATTACATCCAAGCCTTACTCCCAGGTGCTCGGCGCAAAACTCCAATGTGTTTCCTCGCCGTGGCGATCGCCGGTCGCGGATCACCGAAGGGATCCAGAGGTTCGGTCGTATGGTCATTGGCGCTTAACGAAGCCGTAGTCGCTATCCAACCAGGGCGGGATACCGTTGTCCTAATTAGCCAATACGGTCCTCGATCCTCGGTATCCCGTACGATGATTACCGACAGCGCCTCGGCGCAGCCAATCGGACTAGATCAGCATAAACGATCGGGTTCGACACCCGTGATGGAGGAGGCGTCGGCGGCCTAGGGCAGGCTACGAAAGTATTGGAAAACTCAGCCACAATCTTGACGAAATCTGCTTGGTAAGAGCTGCTTGAATTTTAAACCATGCCCAAAATGGTACGAGGGTGAGCGATTTTCCAATGGAAAAACTGAATATCCATCTTCGCTTGCAACTCCAGCGAGAGCCGTAGGGCCGAAAGCGTGGCCGATATTGACCGGGAGCAGTACCATCTGTAACCTTTCGACATCGCTTTTCTGTGACACGGAGGAGACATCTGTGACAACGGTCCGCGCCGACGCAAACAAGACTTCTGAGCCGACAAGGAACGCCAGTACGCCTACAGTGTCAGATACAGTGTCAGAAAGTGCGAAACGGCAGATTGGCATGCAAGCATCGGAGGGCAAGGCTCACGCTGGACGCGGGCCCGCGTTTTCTGACGCTGCATTTTCTGACGCCGCGTTTTACGATTCGCCCAGGACTAAAAGGTGAATTGAAAACCTAAAAGCACTTCCCCCGTCACTGACAGAGTTGGGATGTAGTGTCGCAAAAAATACGACGCGAGTTGGGTGCGCGCGGTTGATTGCGGACCTCGAGTGAATCGACTGCCATTCGAGGGGCTCACGAGGGAAACGACTGATTTAGGCAGGTCCTCGGCGGGATTTGGCCGCATTAGCGCGGCCTCCGTCGAGGTTGTTTTATCGTGGCGCAATGCACGACGATGGCCATCGATACATCTCCCCAGTTTGTGTTCAAAGTTTCCAAATATTGCAATCTTCGCTGCGATTATTGCTACGAATTTCCTTACCTCGGCAACAAGGTTCGAATGAACCTGGATCAAATACGGGCAGCGTTCCAGAACATTAAAAGCAGCGTTACCGAGTTGGCGATTGCTAAAGTAGACTTCATCTGGCATGGCGGTGAGCCATTCCTGATCCCGCTAGAATTTTACGAGGGCGTAAATCTGATTCAGAAAGACATCTTCGGAACCGAATTCAAATACATTAATTCCGTCCAGACCAACCTCACCATCCTGACTGAGCGACACATCGAATTCTTGAAACGAGGGTTTTTCGAGGATATCGGCGTCTCGTTCGATGTTTGCGGCGACCAAAGAGTCGATACCGCAGGGAGGTCCCGCACCGACCTGGTGCGCGCTAATATTCACAAGCTGATTGATCGTCAGATCCGATTTGGCGCTATCGCAGTCCTAGCCCGTCACGCCCTGCGTAGCATCAAGCACATCTACCGATTCTTTGATGAGTTGGGTATCGACCACCGCTTATTGGCGTATTATCGAAGCGTCAGCAGTAAGCAGGCGCAACGCCATGGCCTGGATTTTGACGAGCTCGTCGGCGCATACAAAGATGTGTTCCATGAGTGGCTTGCGTCGGAACGAGCCACTCCCGTGGACCCCATTAGGGATTACGTGCGCTATGCAATCCGGCATATCACGGGTGCGAACAATCATAATTATGACCGTTCTAGTAGTGAGCGCGTCTTTATTGTCGACGTAGACGGTAGCGTCTTCAACGTGGTTGAATCCTACGAGTCGGAATTTTGCTACGGCAACTTGTTCTATTCGTCATTTCGGGAGATTGCGGCGTCGGAGGGGCGTGTTCATTCGACCGCGCTGTCTTCGGAGCGGATGCTGTGCTTCTGTCATCAGTGCCCATATTTCGGCAACTGCCCCGGAATCTTCGTGGCCAACGCGACCGGCGTCGAGCGTCAGATACTAGAAGCAAGCGGCTGCCCCGTACGCACCATGATTGACTACATACTTAATGTGTTCAAGCACGCTAATCTCAATAATTTCATTTTGGAAAGCTACAATGAGGACGATGATGCTTCTGCACCCGAGCGTCCGGCATTAAGTGTTGCCTAACTGGAGCTCCAGGGTTGGGCGCCAGACTGTGTGGTGCTAGCTAATGGCCGAATATGACCGCGGACGGTGAACTGCTCGTCTATTTGGCTTTGTCCGACAGATGATCCGTCGTGAATAAGATTCTCGGTCGGAGCAATGTATGCCTCGCCAGGCGCCAGCCGGCATCTGACGACGGGCACGTTTGGAAATCGTTCCATGAATTGGCGACCAATCAGGGTGTACCGGCCCGACGGCTCCCATTGAGGTCCCATTTCCTCTGAGAGCACACTTGCAATATCCATCAGCGAAAGAGGCAGAAATAGGAAATAGCGGTCCTCCTCCCCAATGTTGATGCAAACGCGATTGGTCGCGAGGTGTCGCGAATCAAGGTCGAGCTGGTCCCAATTGTCGACATGCAGGCCATTATATCGGCGGATGTCACGATTGATAGTAACAGTGTTGAGATTCGCTGGACCTTTGCTAGGTCCAATGCACTGCAAGGGCTCACCGAGTTCGCAGATCGTCCGAAGTGGTTGCAGCAAGTTGACCTTAAGTGACTCATTACTGCCGCTTCGGAGGGCCTCTCGTACGTTACTGGAAAATTCGCCAGGCAGCTTCACGATGGCGATCGAGTTCGCCATGTTGCCCGGCGCCGCAGCCACAATAAGGCTCGCAGCCTCCTGCTCAGTGGGCCGCCGCCACGGTTCCAGAGGTAATCTCGCGCCTTCCTCATAGGCAGCGCCATGGATGAGATCCAACGTCTCGCGCATGTTCGCGGCACGTGTACCGCTGCTCAGCTCAATGCGATTGGCGGATTGTTTGCAGCCTGGCGCGACATGGATTTTTATTCGCCCACTCATTCGCGCATGCAAATTGAGCCAAGCCGTGGAAGGATCAGTGGGTTCACGTTTTGCGCGCCACGGCCACACGAAGTATGGAATATTGAGCATACGAGCCTCAAATAACAGGGCCATTCGAGCTTGTCACCTACACCCTAGGTGACAAGCCGTTGTGGGCCACTGGGCCGGACAACGCGGGTATCGATAGTACATATCGGGAACTCACGTGCGCGAGAATGGTGCGATCTTGTTGCAGACCCCGAAGTGATTGCGGGAGCCCAAAGCGTCTTGATCTGGCTGGTTACTTGACCGTCAAATTTGCGAGACGTCGACGAACCCCTATCGGCCTTCCTTTAGTTTCGAGAACTACTTGGCTGGAATCATGCCAATGCCGCAATCTCTCTTGAAGCTTGCGCGAGAAGCCGCAAGATCATCTCAACCGGAAATTCCTCGCCGTTAAGGACGCAAATTATGTCACTCGATTTTTCCACGCTCCCGTTCAAGAACCGAGCATTTAGCGAAAAGCCCATGACGTTTATCGATGACGCGCCCAGAAAGTATCTAGCTGCAATCATCGATCTGATAGCGATTGAGGGGGGGAATCGTAGAGCGCGCGAGCATTGGCAAAACAAGCAGCTGCAAAATGTTTTGCAGCATGCCACTCAAAGATCGGCATTTTGGCGCAAGCGTATCGGAAGCAAAAGGATTAAAGACATCGACCTCTCGGACCTTCCCATTCTCACCCGCAGCGAGGTAGTCAAGCAGGTGGAGACTGAAGGAAGCTTGCTACCACAAAGCGGAGCAAGTCATATAACAAAACATTCAACGTCTGGCTCTTCAGGGGCACCGGTTCAATTTTTTGTTTCAGAAAGAAATCGATTTTATAATAACGTTAGATCCGTTGCGCAATACTTTATGGATGGGCGCGATCTTACTTTGAATGTGACGCGCTTCAAATCAGCGCCAAGTCGCGTTGAAGGTGGCTTCTCTGTGGAAAAGACGAACAGCTGGTTGGGCCCCCTGAGCGTACTTTTCAGAACTGGGAATACTAAAAACATTTTGCACCTGAATCCAAATCGGGATTTGTTATTAAGAGAACTAGCGAAAGATCCAATTGGATATCTTATTATTCAACCGCGACTTGTTGAGACGCTTTTCTACGACAGTGATGTTTCCTTTCTTGCTGAACACGGCACGAAAATGTTTATCCCTACTTCGGAAGAAGCGGAAAAAAGTCTACGGGACAAGTTCGCCGCTGCAAAGATTCCCGTTAGGGCGAACTATTCAAGCGAAGAAGTCGGTTGTATCGGTGTTGAATGCAAGGATTGCGCAGGAATTTTTCATGTGGCGCAGAGTAATGTGATCGCTGAGATTGATAACAGCGATAGTGTGATGGTCGGCGGCAACAGGCTCGGAAGGGTACTCATAACGCATTTGCATTCATACGCCACTCCCTTTGTCCGGTACGATATCGGAGATCTTGCAACTCTTTCGGAAGGGTGTGGCTGTGGCCACGATGGTCCAGTGCTGGCGAATATCAATGGACGAAAAAAGAGGCTTCTTAAGCTCGCCGACGGAAGCGTTGCTCCGTTCTTGATGAAAGCGGAAAATATACTAAAAATTATCAAATGCGACGAATACCGCATTAGGCAAACTGAACTGAACGCCATCGAAGTCGAGATCGCTGGCGTAGACAATATAACTGCCGATCAAATGTCTTCATTGAAACGCGTTTTCAAAGAGCACGCCGGCGAGGAATTTCAAATTCGAATCAATGCAGTTCGAAATATTAATTGGGGCAGTGATATTAAGAGGCTCGGTTTTCACAGCGAGCTGCTCTAGGGTGCTGATCCCCGGAATTGTTGGCACTTTACCGCTACCCCTATTAGCGACACCCACGTCTTCGCCGAGTCTTTCCCCCGCGCGCAATTGACCGAAGATAGAACCTTTTAAGAATCACAAAAGCGGCGAGTAATAGGAACCGCGCTTGTGAGTTTGGCGCTTAATTGCCAGTAGGTATCGTTGCCAGCCCCCCATGGTCACCCATCGTGGCGCATTTGCGGAGTAGCTTAATGGTGTAGATCGATATAGCTTCCGTAGTCGCTAAAAAGATCCCGAGGGCACCGCTATCCGTCTGGTCGAAAAGCCAATCTCGCAATATCGTTATTGTTGCCGCAATCTCGGGGGTGGGGTTGCGCTGTAGGTAACCGCCGGAACCCAGATGAGGATAGAGAAACAATCGATGAGATGGCTCGGCGGGAGCTTCAAGCTGCTCGGCACAGTCGCTCTGATCTCACTTGGCTCGCTGTTGGTCTGGGGCTTCTTTGCTGGCCGCGACCATGCAGCGGTTGAAGGCGACCGCGATCGCGTGGTCAAAGCGCCGCTGCGGGTCTCTGCCAAGAACGGAGCAACAATCATCACAATCGACGACGCGACGCAGCAGCAGAGCGGTATTAAGACGGAGACGCTGGAAGCGACTCCGCATCAAGAACAAATCCGCGCCTACGGTATGGTTCTCGACATCGCGCGACTGACCGAACTCAGCAATCACTACGCCAATGCCCAGGCACAGGTGCAGGTCGCACAGGCCAAGCTCGCCTTTTCGCGCGCGGAATTCGACCGCGCCACCAAGCTTTACAACGATCATAAGGCGATATCCGAAGCGCAAATGCAGTCGGCGGGGGCCACCTTCGCTACGGACCAAGCGAACACGATGGCAGCCCAGGCGCAGGTACGTAACCTCACTGCCGCGGCCTATCAAGACTGGGGTTCAGTGATCGGCAAATCTCTGGTTGACGATTCCCCAACGATCGAGCGCCTGATTGAAAGACAGGATTTTTTGTTGCAGATCACGCTGCCACCCGGTGTCCTGCTTAAGGGGGCGCCCGCGACAGCGGCCATCGAGACCGGCAAGGATACACGCGCGAAAATCGCATTCCTGTCGCCGGCAACGCACATCGACCCAAAGATTCAAGGGAGCAGCTTCTTCTATGTGGCGCCCGCGGACAGCGGTGTGCTACCCGGCATGAATGTGCTTGCGTTCCTGCCGACCGGGGAAACCGTCGATGGCGTCACCATACCGGCGTCCGCCGTTGTCTGGTGGCAGGATCGCGCCTGGGTTTATCGGCGGACCGAGCCGGACAAGTTCGTGCGCGTCGAGATCGCAACTGACAACCCGGCACCCGGAGGAGGTTATATCGTCGCCGGCATGCCACCGGACGTCCAGATCGTCACCGGCGGCGCACAATTGCTTCTGTCCGAGGAGTTTCGCTCGCAAATTCAGGTCGACGAGGACGACTAGTGAACACCGCTGCGCCGTCCGGTCCGCAGGCCGCGATCATTGGCTTCTCGATCCGCTTCCGCGGCATCGTCATTGCGCTCGCCTGCATTCTTGTTGCCTACGGTGTCTACGCGCTCGGCCGCGCCAAGCTCGATGTGTTTCCCGAATTTGCGCCGCCCCAGGTCAGCATTCAGACCGAGGCGGTGGGGCTTACTCCCGAGCAAGTCGAAATTCTGGTGACACGTCCTATCGAGAATGCCGTCAGCGGCGTTCCCGGCGTTCAGAAGCTGCGCTCCAGCTCGATCCAGGGCGTCTCCGTCGTGACGGTGTTTTTTGCCTCTTCGAGTGACATTTATCGAGATCGCCAGGTTGTCGCCGAACGGCTCGCCGCCGCCACCCAGGAACTGCCGCAGGGCATTCC
>Ga0187783_10000368_pt1 | contig 33277 bp, 28 predicted proteins | sample 1015_SJ02_MP02_2_FD_132471 | JGI IMG/M metagenome (GOLD analysis project Ga0187783, IMG submission 132471) | Tropical peat soil microbial communities from peatlands in Department of Meta, Colombia - 1015_SJ02_MP02_20_MG | ecosystem: Environmental > Terrestrial > Soil > Wetlands > Peat | place... | reverse complement strand
GCGAAATCGGCGAACGGCACGATGTAAGGTTCGAGCTCGTAGCGCCGGCGTGCCTGTTGCAGGTACGCCTCCCGGCCGCGGTCCTGCAGGTACAGCTCCTCGCCGCACGAAGCACGTTCCCAGAAGTCGTAGACCGCCCGCTTGTCAGCTTCCATCGCCGGTCGCGTCGCCGTGCACCGTCGGCCTCACTCGCCCAGGAAGCGCCGGCACCAGAGCTCGAGAGTCATGAGCGCAAACACCGTGTAGGCGCCATCCACCTGTCCCGCCAGGTCGCGCTCGATCAGTGAGCGTACCGCGCCCGGATTGAAGATGCCGCGCCGCTCGAGAACGCCCGCCGACAGTGTCTCCTCGACCAGCGGCCGCAGCTCGTGGCGCAGCCAGCGTCGCAGCGGCGCGCCGAATCCGGTCTTGGCGCGCGCGATGATCTCGCGCGGCAGGTAGGGTTGCATCGCGCGCCTGAGAACCGCCTTGCCCACACGGCCACGCTGCTTGTAGCCGGCCGGCACCCGCGTCGCAAAACGAACCAGGTCCACGTCCAGCAGCGGCACGCGCACCTCGACGCCGACCGCCATGCCGGCGCGATCGGTGTAGTTGAGGTTGTGGTCCGGCAGGAAGTGCTTGGTCTCGAGGTACAGGAGACGTTGCAGGCGATCGCGCTCCGCGGGAATGCGCGCCAGGCTCTCGAGCAGTGGCGCTGCGGTGTCCACGCTGCCGAGCAGGTGGGCGAAGTCGCGCGAGTACAGTCCGCGGCGCAGCCGCTCGGTGCTCCACCAGAAGTAACCGACCAGGCGCCGATCGGCCTGCTCGCCGGCATGGGCGAACATCTTGGCGGCGCGCCGCAATGCCGGTCGCGCCTGTCCCAGGCCGCGGCCGCCGGCGACGGAGTCGGCCACGGCCTGCAGCCCTCGACGCACCGGCAGCGGCAACCAGCTCCAGTAGCGCTCGAAGGTGAGTGCCCAGTGACGGCGGTAGCCGCCAAAAAGGTCGTCGCCGCCTGCGCCGGAGAGCAGCACCGGGATGCCCATCTCCCGGGCGCGCTCGGCGATCAGCAGCGCGTTGATCGGAGCGGGATCGGCCTGCGGCTCATCGAGCAACTCCACCATCTGCGGCAGGCGGCTGATCATCTCCGGCAGCATCATGACCTCGACCAGCTCGACACCGAGGTGGTGTGCGGCCTGACGTGCGTACGGCAGGTCGCGGGGGCTGCCGTCGACATCGACGTGCGGCGGAAAGTCGCTGGTGAAACACGTGATGCGCTCGCCGGGCCGTGCGCGGCGCATCATCGCCACCACCGCGCTCGAATCGAGGCCTCCGGACAGGTACGCCCCCACGGGCACGTCACTCACCAGCTGCCGGCGCACCGCCGTCTCGAGGTGTGCGGTGAGCTCGCGCGCCGACTCATCGAAGTCGAGGTGCGCGCGCTCGCCCTGGTACGGCACGTCGTAGTAGCTCCACTTGCGCCGCACCTCACCGCCATGGATCAGCAGCGCGTAACCCGGCTCGAGCTTCTGCACGGACGCCAGCAGCGTTCGCGGCGCCGGAGTCCACAGGTAGGCGAGCGTATAGTGCAGCGCCAGCGCGTCGAGCTCGCGCGGCAGTTGCGCATCGCACAGCAGCGCCTTGAGCTCCGAGGCGAACAGCAGCCCGCGAGCGGTGTGCGCGTAGTAGAGCGGTTTGACGCCCAGCTGATCGCGGGCCAGGAAGAGTGTGCCGCGCTCGACACCCGCCGGACGACCGGCGGCGCGGGCGTCGTGGATCGCGAAGGCGAAAATGCCGTTCAGGCGCCCGAGCATCGCGAGTCCGTCACGCTCGTACAGATGCAGCAGCACCTCGGAATCCGTGGCGCTGCTGAAGCGATGCCCGGCGGCCGCGAGCTCGGCGCGCAGCTCACGGTAGTTATAGATCTCGCCGTTGAAGACTAGCGTGAGACCGCTCTGCATGCCGCCACCGGCGTCGGGCAGCACCGTCATCGGCTGGCAGCCGGCCGCCGACAGGTCGATGATCGCGAGCCGGCGATGTCCGAGGCCCGAGCGCGGCAGGTCCGGCGCGTCGAACAGCGCCATCCCCTCGCCGTACGGTCCACGGTGGGCGACCGCGTTCGTCATCTCGCGCAGCAGCTCGGCGGAGAAGTCTCCCTAGAATCCGACTATGCCGCACATTCAGGCAGGAGCGATCGCGCGCTGCGGCGCCGCCACGCCGGCGAGGAACCCGAAGGTCTCGCGGGCACACCGTTCCCAGGAGAATTCCTGCGCCCGGGCGGCGGCGGCCCGGGCGCGCTGCAGACGCTGCCCGGGCGAGGCGAGCAGATCGCGCAGCGCCTGCGCGATGCTCGCGGCATCCTCGGGGTCGAAGTAGACGCCCGCCTCGCCGAGAACTTCCGGCATGGAGCCCCGGTTCGAGCAGGCAATCGGCAGCGCAGCTCCCATCGCCTCGAGCAGGATGTTGGGCATGTTCTCGCAGCTCGACGCGAACACGCCCACCTCAGCGGCAGCGTACGCGGCCGGCAGCTCGGCGTGCGCGAGCGGCCCGGCGTACTGGATGAACTCGCCGCGCGGGTCGCAGCGTGCCAGGGTCCTGCGCAGCCGTCGCAGGGCTGGTCCGTAGGCCGGGCCGATCAGCGTGAGCGAGACCGGCAGGCCTTCCCCGCGCAGCTGCGCTACGGCCGCGGCGACCTGCCACTGATGCTTGTACAGGTCGACGATCGACACGTACACCAGGCGCAGCGGGGAGGCGGGGCTGCATGCCTCGAGCGGCCGCGGCGCGCGCGGCGGCCGGATGAAGGCGGTATCGAGGCCGTGCGGGATGATGACGCTCGCGCCGCGCAGCTCACCGGTCACCGCGCGTACCGTGTCGCGCGCATAGCGGGTGAGGAAGATCGTGCCGCTCGCGTTGCGCAAGGAGCGGGCCTGCGAGCGGCGCAGCAGCAGCAGTCGCAGTGTCGTCGCCGAGCAACCGTAGCGCCACAGCTCGCGCCACTCGAACGGCAGCAGGTTGCGGCTCATGGTCACCACCGGGCGAAAGGCGGTGGCAAAGGCCCCGCCGGGCACGAACAGCAGATCGCACCGCTCGTGGCGCGCCAGCGCACCGAGGCGCATCGCCTGCCACCAGGCCCGCAGCGGGTAGCGACCCTCCAGGGCGCGCTCATGGCGCTTCACCAGCCAGGGTCGCCCCACGAGCCGCGCCAGCGTCTGCGCGGGCGCCCACACCACCACCGCCTCGAAGCCGTGCGCCGGCGGATCGGCCGCTGCCAGCAGGCGCGTGAGATGAACGATGCCGCCGCCGCTGCGGATGTTGGAGGCGTCAATGCCCAGCCGCATGCACGACGATGCCCCGCGCGACGATGTGACCGGCCCTGGTGACCTCGAGCTGCTGGAGCCCGGCGCGTCGCGACCACTCGGCCAGGGTGCGTGCCGTCTGCGGGCTGTCGTAGGCGGGCGCATACCAGTCAAACGTATCCAACAGCGACCACTCGAGGTGCTGCCGCTCGGTCAGCGGCAGGCTGCCGCTGTAGTTCACCACCGGCACCAGGCGGCTGAGCGGCGCACCGAGCAGCGGGATGCGCCCGAGCGTGCAGCTCAGCGACCACAGACGCGGCACCCAGGTTTCCAGCACCGCAAACAGGCGCTGCGGGGGTATGCGCCGGGTGATCGGCCGCAGCCAGTATTTCGGCAGCAACCGGCTCCGCCAGGACTTCTCGTAGAAGTCCACCGACAACCGGCCGCCCTCTGCGACCATCGGCGGCAGCGCCGCAAAGGCGGCCGCGACGTCCGGCGTGTGCTGCAGGACGCCGAATGAGTAGACGAACGGGAAGAAGGCTCGCGCCAGCGGCAGCGCATAGATGTCAGCCTGTATGGCGTTGAGGTGCCGGTACTGACTGAGGTTGTCGTAGCAGGCATCGATCGCGCTGGAATAGTCGAGGGCCACGACCTTCGCTCCGGCCTGCAGCGCGATCTCGGCGAAGCGGCCGGCGCCACAGCCGGCATCGAGTACCCACTGGCCGGCGAGCTGCGCGGGCGTCCAGCCGCTCGCCTGCCAGAAGCGCTGCGCCGAGATCGGGTGGCCGGAGTGGCTGTCGAGTTGCGTGCGCCTGAACTTCTGCCACTGCAGGCCGAAACTGTCGGCGTAGTTCGAGGTGGCTACGAAGCGCGGGACGAAGTTGCGGATCGGAAACCGATGCGCGCCGCCCGCGCAGTGCAGCGCCCCGGACTCGACGCGCGCGCCCGCCCAGTGCGCGTCCTGCAGCGCGAGCGGCTGCGCGCACTGCGGGCAGCGCAGCACCTCGAGCAGCTCGAGGTGCATCTAGGCGTGCTCCGCGCGCGACGGTCTCATGCACCTGACACCTGGTACTCGCGACGCCACAGCTCGAGCATGACGAGCGCGAACAGGCGTTCGCCGTTCAGCCGGCCGCGCGCGTGACCGTCGAGCACGCGGGCGAGCGCCCGGCGATCGAACAGTCCGCCGTCCGAGCCGAGCAGCACGTCGCGGAAGAAGCGCCACCAGGTGGCCTGCTGCAGCCACGCGCCGAGTGGAATCGAGAAGCCCTGCTTGCGGTGGCGGTCGAATTGCGGCGGCAGGATGCGGTGCGCCAGCTTCTTCAGCAGGATCTTGCGCTCCGCGGCGGTGGCCTTGAGGTGCGAGGGCACCTTGCCGAAGGCGAACTCGATCACGCGGTAATCGAGCAGTGGCGCGCGCACCTCGAGCGAATTGAGCATGCTGGCGCGGTCGACCTTGACCAGGATGTCCTCCGCGAGGTAGTTCTCGAAATCGCTGCGGGTGGCACGCTGCAGCAGGTCCGCCGTGCGTGGCACGGTCCGCGAGCGGACCTGCTCGCCGACCAGCGGCCAGCTGCCCGACTCCTTCATCAATTCGCGACGGATGCGCGGGTCGAAATACACCGCGATCAGCGGCAGCCCATCCGTGAGGTCGATGGCCAGACTCTGCAGCCAGTTGCGGCCGCGGAACCCGAGCGGCAGCAATGCCGCCGCCTTCGCCACCGGCAGCCGCAAGGCGCGCGGCAGTCGGTCGAACGTCTGCTGCATTCTCAGCAGCCGGTTGTAGTGCACATAGCCGCCGAACAGCTCATCGCCCCCATCGCCACCGAGCGCGACGGTGCAGTGACGGCGCGTCAGCTGACTGATCAGGTAGGTCGGAATCATCGAGGAGTCCACCATCGGCTCATCGAACTGCTTAGCCAGCAGCGGCAGCAGATCGACCGTTGAGTCGCCGGCCTCCAGCTCCAGATGCTCGGTGCCAAAATGGTGTGCGATCAGCCGCGCGTGCTCGGTCTCGTCGAAGCGGCCATGCCCCGGGAAGCGCATGGTGAAGGTACGCACCCGGCTCGCGGCCCGTACCGCCAGCGCGGTTACCAGACTCGAGTCCACGCCCCCGCTCAACAGAATGCCGATCGGCACGTCAGCCACGAGCTGGCGGCGTACCGCGTCCGCGAGCAGCGCCTCGAGCTCCTCGAGCAGCTGCTCCTCGCCCGCGCCCGGCTGCTGCGCCTGCGGCGAGGTCTCCGGCAGCGCCCAGTAGCGCCACACCTGCGAGCGTGCAGTCGTCAGGTCGAACAGCAGCGCGTGGGCCGGCGGCAGCTTGCTCACACCCTGCAGGATGCAGCGTCCGCCCGGAATGAAGCCCATCGTCAGATAGCAGTCCAGCGCTTCGCGATCGATGTCGCGCGGCAGGCGCGGATCGGCCAGCAGGCCCTTCAGCTCGGAGGCAAAGCGCAGGGCGGTTGCGGTGAGCGCGTAGAACAGCGGTTTCTCGCCGGCGCGGTCGCGCGCCATGAGAATCTGGCGGCGCGCCGCGTCGTAGAGTGCGAATGCGAACATGCCGTTCAGGCGCGCGAGGCAATCGCTGCCCCACTCGTGGTACGCCGCCAGGATCACCTCGGTGTCGGTATGCGAGCGGAACGCGTACCCCTTGGCGGCCAGCTGCGCGCGCAGCTCGATGAAGTTGTAGATCTCGCCGTTGTAGACGATGTGCAGCCTGCCGCTGGCGTCCGCCATCGGCTGCTCACCGGCGGCCGACAGGTCGATGACGGCGAGCCTGCGGTGGCCGAAGCCGACACAGCCGTCCGGCGCCCACCACTCGCCGTAGCCGTCCGGACCGCGGTGGCGCATGGCATCGCGACCCGCGGCCAGCCAGTGGCGCTCAGACACCCCGGTGGTGCTGGCGATACCGATTATTCCGCACATATAAGTATAGGAATGACTATGGGAATGAGGTGAGCGTCCAGAGTCGTACGCCGCCGAGCGCGGGCGGCGCACTGAAGGTCAGATTTCCGAGACGCGGCGGCCGGCGCGGCACAGCGCCAGCCCGCGCAGGAGAGCGTCCCTGAGGAGCAGCGGTGCGCTGCGCTTGGCGAACGCCAGCGCGTAGCGCGGTGACGAGTGGCGCACCGCCACAGCCAGAAAGCGCAGCCGGCGCCGCAGGCGGCGGCTGTCCTGGATCGACATCACGTAGCAGCTGTACGAGATGCGATGGCGGCGCGTGGCGGCGCTCATCAGCGCCCGATGCTTCAGGTAGAAGCGCCGAATCCCCAGGTACTGCGACCGTGCGTTGGTGGTTATGCGCGGTCCGGCGTGGGCATGGTGCACCACCAGCGGCTCGCGACACACGGCGACCTCGCCCTGCTGTCGCAGGCGCACCCACAGATCCAGATCCTGGGCGGCTTCCAGCCTGGCGTCGAAGCCACCGATCCTCTTCAACGCCGCGCTCGCGCACAGGCACACCGAGGCGCCGCCGAGCGAGTTCTGCACCAGCAGCTCCTGCACCGTGGCGCCGTGGCGCGCCGCGATGACGCGCATGGAGCGCGCCGCAGAGCGCACGATGTAACTGCAGCTGCAGGCGACCGCGGCTGCATTGGCAGACAGGGTCTGCAGCTGCCGCTCGAGCTTGTGCGGCAGCCATTCGTCGTCGTCATCGATGAACGCGATCCATGCGCCCCGGCTGAGCCCGATGCCGGCGTTGCGTGCACCGCCGCCGCCGACCGGGACCGCGTTGCGCAGCACGCGGATGCGCGCGTCCTCGGCCGGCAACTGCTCGAGATAGGCGCCGGTGCCGTCGCTCGACGCGTCGTCGACGACGATGAGCTCCAGGCGGGGCTCGCTCTGCGCGCGTACCGACGTCAGCGCGCGGCGCAGCAGCGCGAGCCGGTTACGGGTCGGCAGGATCACGCTGACCAGCGGCGCCGCGGCTGGGAGGTCGGCTAGCAGGATCTGCTCCGTGCGGGCGAGCGGCGCTAGGCGGCGTCCGGCTTTGCAAAAGACATGATTACCATGCCGCCGAGCAGCGGCTCGAGCGCATCGTCGACGCGACGCAGGGCGCCGAGGCGCAGCAGCGGACGTCCGACGCGCGGCAGCGCGCCGATGGGGCTGCCGTACTTGCGGAACCTGAGTTCGCTCACGGCGTAGCGGCGCATGAAGCGGCGCAGCTTCGCCACGGAGAACGTCTCGGTCCACAGGTTGACCCGCTCCCCGGTGCGCCACGCGCCCTCGGTGGCGCGCCCCATCCAGCGCTGCATCGCCTGGCGGCCGAGCTTGCCGCGGAGGATTCCGTGCAGACGCACCGTGCCGAGATGCACCGAGTAGGTCGCATACAGCGCGATGACCGCCCGGCCGCGCGGCTTCAGGACCCGGTAGACCTCGTCCATGGCCTCCCGGAATCGCGGCGTGTGGTGCAGAACGCCGTTGGAGTAGACGACGTCCACGCACGCATCGCGCAGCGGCAGCGCCTCGGCGTTGCCCTGCGCGGTGAACCCGTCAGCGCCGATGCCGCGCAGATGCGCGAGCGAATGACGTGCCGCATTCGCCGAATGATCGATGCCGATGTAGTGCGCGCCGAGGTAGCCGAAGGTCGCACTGGAGATCCCCGCCCCGCAGCCGATCTCGAGCATCACGCGGTCGCGCACCACGTCCGCGCCGGCCTCGGCATAGAACTGTCCGGGAGCTGCCGCCATCTGCTGGCGGATGAACGCGCGCCACTGCTCGGGAGAGGCGAGCTCGTGCAGATAGGCATGGTCGCCTTGGTGTCGCGCCTGCCAGCCGCGATCCCAGTAGTCGCGCCGCTCGGCCGCGCGCTCGCCGAGCGACTCCGCGAGTCCGAACTGCGGGATCTCATCGCTCAAGGGGTAGGCGCGCCCGCAGGCGCCGCAGCTCAACGAGCCGTTGGCGCGCGCCAGCTGCCCGCGGCAGTGCGGACAGGCCAGGTAAGAGATCATGTCCATAAGGCCTTACGGTACGGTGACCTGAAATTGTGTGGTAACGACGCTCGGCAGCTCGACCTGCCAACCCAGGCGCACGGCCGGCGCGGCAGCGCGCTCGCCGTACGCTCGCGAGATCCATCCGCCGGGGTCGGCACCGCAGGCGGGCTGCACGTGCGGCGGCCCGGGGACGCCCTGGATGCTCATTCTAACCTGACACCAGCCGCCACGGACTTGCAGCGCACCCGGCTCGAACGCCAGGAAATCCTCGGCGAATTGCCAGCACAGCTCGAGCCACACGCTGCCCCGTCCGTCAAACGAGTCGCGCACCAGCAGCCCGGTCGCGCTGAGGTTTATCTGCCGGCAATGGGAGCTCACCGGCGTGCAGCGCGCAAAGCCATCGTGCCGCAACACGATGCCCGCCTCGCTCTCCTCGGCCTCGAGTCGCGCGCCGGCGTACGGCAGCGGGCACCAGTTGCCCCGGCCCAGCACGCTCTCGCACAGGGGCGCAAACCCATCGACCAGCGGCACGTTGTGGGCGAGCGCGCTGCGTTGAAACTGCGAGACCGGGTCGTGGGTGTAGCGCCATCTGCCCGGGTCGACGAGGATGTCCCGGCCCGCGAGCAGCCAGACGAAGCTGGTCGCGTCGCAGTGGCCGTGAGTTGGAAAATCGGTCGGATACCGTCCGCGCGGCAGGTTGCCGAGCACCACCGCGGTGTGCGCCGACAGACGGAACCAGTCCTCGCTCAGCCGAGCTGACGCGGCCATTCGATCCGTGGGCGGCCAGACCTCGGGGTACAAGCGCCGCAGTCGCGCCGACGATTGCCCCGGAGTGGCGTCCGGGGAGACATCACCGATCAGTCCGAGCAGGCCGCCGGCAGAATCGCACAGCATCGCCGTCGCCGCGACCATCCGCTCCACGTAGCCGTGCACGAAGCGCGCGTCGGGATCGTGCTCGCCGGTGCGTGCCGCGAGAAACTTGTGGGCGTCGAGCAGCCAGTTGAGCACCACCAGCTGGTAGTGAGTGGAGCGCTCACGCAGGAAGCCGGCCGGCGTGATCATGTCGGGCAGGCAGCGGCGCAGGATCCTGACGGCTGCGTCCACCGCGGCCGTGTGACCGATGGCGCTGCCGCACAGCAGTAGCGCGCGGGCGTCGTTCAGGATGTGATTGTTGGTCTCCGTCGGCCCGTAGTACTCCAGGTGCCGATAGACCCAGTGCAGCGACTGGCCGAGAAAGGAATCCAGGAGCGGGGCCGGGGCCGCGCTGCGCAGCGCCGCGGGCATGGCCGCAAGAAACACCAGCAGGTTGGCCATGCGCTCGCAACTCGAGTAAGGCTCCCAGGCGCGCTCGGTCAGATCGGTGTGCGTCTCGATCCAGACGCGGCACCGGGCCAGGTTCCCGCTCCAGTCGTCGCGCTGCGCGAGCAGCGACTCGAGGAGAAAGCCCCAGCGATTGTCGGCCAGATAGTCTTCCGGGTCCCCGCCAGGGCGCGACTCGCCGGAACCCGCGGCGCTCACCCGCGGCGCGCTGCGCGGGCTCTGGGGCGGGGCCTGCGGGTACGCCGGCAATGGCTGTGGCCAACCGCCGGCTCGCCCGCTGCGCGACGGTAACGTGCGCTCACCGAGCCAGTCGGGCCAGATCTTGCGTCCTCGGTGCACCGGCGCGAGCGCGAGCGTGATGCGGTTGACGAGCTTGCGGTACAGCGCGCTCGCCAGTGCGGGCGCATGCCGCGCCAGGAACCGCGGGTCGCCGCGCAGGCGCCGCAGGAACTCGCCTCGCTCACGCTCGCGCGCCTGCATGGCCGGCGCGTCGGTGAGGGGTGCCGCACGGGCACGGTCCGCGAACGCGTCCCGCGTGCCAGCGGGAGCCGTGGCACCCAATCTCAGGTCCCGGCAAGCGGCGCGCCGGCCGCGCGTGCGTCGCGCCGCTGCGACGGCGCGCTGCCCGAGCCCCGCGCCACCACGCGCTTGCTGGTGAAGAAGCCGCGGTACATCAGGATTGCGACCACCAGCGGAAACATCTCGACCGCCAGCCAGTCGAGCCCGAAGCTGTTGATGATCTCTACCCAGACGAACAGCACGACCACCCTCTTCATGGTGAACATGAAGGGATTGCGCGCCCGCAGTCGCACGTAGGTACGCTTCAGCAGCCACGCCACCAGGAAGAACAGCGGCAGCGAGGCGTAGCCGAGCAGCGCGTAGAACTCGCCGAAGATCTCCAGCTGGTCGGACTGGTAGAACTGCTCGGCCACCTCCTTGGAGGGGTCGCCCATCGAGTCGTAGACGAACTTGAGCGAGTTGCCGATCTTCGGTTGATCGTAGACGTCGAACCCCGGCGTGAGCAGATTGTCGACGATGCTCTTGAAGTAGGTCGCCGGAGTGAAGATGGACGAGTACTCCTGCCGATGCGCGATGACCTCGGCGGCAAAGTCGAAGAAGCCGGCGCGCGCGAAGATCGGCGGCAGAATGATGTCGAGATCCTTCTGGTCCGAGAGGCTGCTCGCGCCGAAGCGCGCGTATTCCAGCGACTGGCCGAGATCGAAAGAGGTCGGCGTGTCCTTGAGCGCGCGGTTCTGCGTTGCGATCACGAAGCCGGCCCCCGCCAGCGCCACCAGCAGCGGGGACAGCAGCACGGCGAGGACCAGGTGGCGCACGCGCAGGCGAAGGCTGCCGGCGATCGCCAGTACCACCAGGATGATGGACTGGATGGTGTTCAGCATGGCGCTGCGGCTGCCGAACAGAATGCTGAGCACGATCTCGGCGACCACCAGCACGGCGATGGACGCCGCCGCCAGGCGCGAGAACGAGCGGCGATACAGGATGAAATACGACAGCGCCAGCAGCATCACCATGCTGTGCGAGAGGAACAGCACGATGAAATTGATCACCCGCGGAATGTTCTCAGGGGTCCAGTAATTCACGCTGAAGTAGCCGAACACGATGGCGAGAAACAGCAGCAGGATCGCGCGCCACGGCGATCCGGGGCGCCAGCCTTCGTGATCCACCGCCTGTGCGCCGCCGAAGCGCACCACGCGCAGCCCGGCGTACAGGAACACGTTGGCGATGATCACGAAGACCAGTGCGTAGTTGGTGTCGCTGGTACCGTAGGCGAAGCGCTCGAACACGCCCGAGAACGGATACAGCAGCAGCGTATATATGCGCAGCGAGAAATAGCAGGTCATGATGAAGGCGAGCAGGATCGCGAACGGATCCCGCGCGCGCCGCTCGAGCAGCAGCGCCACGATCGTCTCGGCACACAACGCGATACCCAGAATGACGGTAAGGCCGTCGGCATACTCGTTGGCGCCCCGATAGGCCCAGCCCTGCAGGATAAGCCCGACGATCAGCACGTTGGCACCGATCAGCAGGCTGTTGAAGTCGACCGTGGCGCCGGCCTTGCGTGCGGCCGCAGCCGCGCCGGTGGTCAGGGCGGTGCTCGCGGTCATGGACGACAGTCCGCGGCCGCGGTCGCCGCGAGGCCGAAGTGCTCGCGCCACCGGGCAAGTCGTGGATCGATATTGAAGAACTCCGCGGCCGGCTGCTGAGTGCGCCCGGCGCCGTCGGTCCGCAGCGCCGCGATCGCGCGCGCGAGATCGAGCGCGTCGTGGACGAAGGCGACGCCATCGAGCTCGCGCAGCGGACTCAGGTTCACGCCGCGGCGATCGTCATACACCAGGATGCGCCCACCGCCGACGTAGGCGTCGACCGCAGCCGAGGTCGTGTTGCTCGCCAGGACCAGGTGCACCAGCGGCACCAGCTGCGGCACCGGCTCCGCCACGACGCGCAGCCCGAGCCCGGCGTGGCGCTCGAGGTCGACGGGGCAGTTCGGATGCGGCTTCACCCACACCTGCAGCGCGCCGCCGCCGCACTCACGGGCGCAGGCGACGAGCGCCAGCAGTCGCTCGGTCGAATCGTGCAGGAAGTCGCCGAGCACCAGCAGTCTCACCCCCTCGGTGCGCTCGAGCGCGCGGGGTGTACCCCGTGTCAGGTGCAGGTAGCGCAGCGCCTCGCAATCGACCAGCGGCTCGCGCAGGGCACAGGTTGCGAGGTACGCGCCGCGCGCCACCCGGCCGTTCAGGATGACCACACCGGGCGCGGGCAGCAGCCGGCGGCTGTGCGGCTCGTAGCGGCGCGGGTCGCAGTGGTAGCGCAGGTCCCAGAAGCGGATGGTGGAGTGCGCCACGCCGGCCAGACGGCCGTGCCCATGCGCGTTCCAGGCACGCGCGAGGGCGCGTTCCCATCCCTGGTTCTCCATGAGAAATATCCCCTCGTCCTGGTGTGGCAGACAGCGCAGCGCCGAATCAAAGCCCGCCGAGTAGATCAGCGCGCTCACGCAGTCCACGCCGCGAAACGCACTGGCCCAGTCGTGCCGCAACAGCGGCCAGAAGCTCTCGCGCGGCGCCCGGACGAACCTCATTCGCAGGCACAGCCCGACCCACAGCGACTCGAGGCCGAACCGGCACCAGTGCACGAATACTCCGAGAAAGGCGCCGAGCGGCAGGTACGACTCGACGAACGAATGGCTGCCGCTGTCGGGCGAGTCGTGCTGAATGCGCTGCAGAACCCTGGCCGCCTCGCGCGCATTCGGAATCCTCTCGTGCGGATAGAACAGGTGCAGCCAGTGCACCCGCCAGCCGCCGGCGACCAGCAACTGCGGCAGCGCGGTCCAATAGCGCGAGGTGAACTCGCCGGCGCCCTGCCGATCGGCGTTGTGATTGAAGAACGGCGCGCAGATCAGCACACGCGGGCCGCGGGCCCCGTCCGCGGCCGGCGGCCGCGGCAGCCGCAGGCGGGTGAGAAGAAAGTACGCCTGCGCCGCCAGGCCGCGCACGAAGTGCGGCAGCAACCGCCGCAGGGCTCGCCGCCCGCCGCGCGATGCGCGCGGCAGTCGGCGCCACGCGTAGCGTATACCGCGTTGCCGGCACAGGGCGCGCAGCACCCGGCTGAGATCGGCATCCGCGCCGGCAAACCGAACCTCTCCGGGGCAGGTCTCGGCGAGCCAGCGCTCGAAGGCGAGCACCTTCAGGATTTTCTCGAGCGAGTGCTGGTTCCACGTGCTCTGCTCGACGAACAGCGACAACGGCCACAGGCTCCCGGCACCGCGCATGACGAAGCGCTCGCGCAGCGGCCGTCCCATGATCCTGGTCAAGCCGAGATCGTGGGACCAGGCAAGGTATTTGCGCCGGAGCTCCTCGCCGTGCTCGTCGAGATACTCGGTGAGCGAGCGTGCGCCGGCGCTCGCGGCCGAGCCCTCCCACAGCATCAGCTTCTCCGCGGGCGGCGCGTCCTCGGGCGCGCCCTGCCAGAGGAGTGCTGCGCCCGCGCCGTGCCCGTCGCTGGCCCATTGATCGGCTCTCCGCCTCATGCCATTCGTCAGGCCGTCCGTCACGAGCCCGCAGGCGCCGCGCGCATCAGGCGCTCCACCAGCGCGAGGTCCGCCGGCGTGTCCACCGCGTGCGACTGATGGCGGGTGGGTGCCATGCGCACCGCGAAGCCGTGCTCGAGCACGCGCAGCATGTCGATCGACTCGGCGATCTCGAGCGGTGTCGGCGGCAGGCTCGTGTAGCGCAACAGGAAATCGCGCCGGAACGGGATCACGCACACCTGCTTGCCGGTCGGTACCACCGCCTGCTTGGCGCGCGTCGGGATGGCCTCGCGCGACAGGTAGAGCGCATTGCCCTCCAGATCGCAGACCACCTTGATGCAGTTGCGGTCGTGAAACTCGGCGTCCGATTCGATGCGGCCGAGCAGATTCACCACCTGCACGGCCGGCTCGGCCAGCATCGGCGCCAGCGCCTCGGAGATCATCTCGCTGTTGATCATCGGCTCATCGCCCTGGACCATGACGACGATGTCGTAGTGCACGCCGTCGGTGCGCTCGAGGATCTCGAGCGCCTCGGCGCAGCGATCGGAGGCGCGCTCGTGCTGGCTGCCGGTCATGATCGCGCGGCCACCGCTGCCGGTGATGTAGTCGAATATCTCGCGATCGCAGGTCGCGACCGCGGTCACGGTCAGCTCGGGATTGCGTGCCACGCGCTCATAGACGTGACCGATCATCGGCTTGCCGAGGATCTGCGCCAGCGGCTTGCCGGGGAAGCGGCTGCTACCCATGCGCGCCGGTATCAGTGCCACGATCTTCACGGTGTGGCCCTCACGTGTCGGCTCTGCCGGGACTGGACGGCTGCTGGCGCGCCCAGGCGAGGAAGCGCGCCAGCCCCTCCTCGAGGGGCGTGAAACGCTCCATCCGCAGGCATTCCCGCAGCTGCGCCGTGGCGGCGTAGATGCCGCGCTGGTCTCCGGGCGTGCCGGCGCTGACGAAATACCTGCTGCCCGGGACCAGTGCGCAGATCCGCTCGAGGAGCGTTGCGACCGTGGTGCGGCTGCCGGTGCCGACGTTGAGCGTACGGCCGAGCGCGGCCGGCGCTGACGCCGCGCGCCACCAGAGCTCGACGACATCGTCGATGTAGATGAAGTCGCGGAAGCGTTCCAGGTCCCCCTTCACCTCGATGAGCCCGCCGGCGAGCGCCTGTGCGAGGTAGATGCTGACCATGCCCTGCCGCAGGTTGCGCATGTTCTGTCCGGGACCGTACACGTTGAACATGCGCAGGGCCACCGCCGGCAGACGTTGGCGGTAGACGTTCAGATAGCCCTCGGCCGCCAGCTTGCCGACACCGTAGCAGGAGAGCGGCCTGCAGCGACAGCTTTCCTCCACCGGCGCGTCCGCCACCGCGCCGTACACTGACATCGAGCTCGCGTACACCAGCCGCTCGGCGCCGCACTCGATGCCATGACGTATCAGCTGCAGCGTGGCAACGACGTTCTTCTGCAGGTCGGCGACCGGATCATCGAAGCTGATCTCGCCGGATGACTGCCCGGCGAGGTGCAGCACGGTCGCGCAGTCCCGGGGCAGCAGGCGCGCCACCGACGCCGATGCCAGGTCCGCCTGAATGAAGTCGACCTCGCGCGGCACGTTGGCCAGGTCGCCGCTCGAGAGGTCGTCGACCCCCACGACCTGCCGGCCCTCCTCAAGGAAACGCCGCGCCACCCACGAGCCGATGAAGCCCGCGACGCCGGTGATCAGCACCCGGTTGGCCGCTCGGGGACTCACAGGTTGCGCACGATACCGACCAGGGTGTCACACCTGCCGGCGCGGATCAGTCCCTGCCGATAGTTGTCCTCGAGCTCGCGCCCGAGAACGTCCGTGAACCGCCCCAGTCCCCCCGGTCGTCCGTCGCGCGCCCACACCATGTGATTGGAGAGGTCGTAGCGCTGCTCGAGGCGGATCTCGAACGGCTTACCGAGCTGCTCGAGCAGGTAGCGCAACGAGGCCGCGCTGAAGTACCAGGGATGGGCGATCGACCAGTAGAAGCGCTCGAAGGCGGGGATGTCGTACACCGAGTAGAGCGGATCCGCGGCGTTGGGGATCTCGAATACGAGCGCTCCGCCGGGCCTGAGCAGCGTCAGCTGCCGCTCGAGGAAGGCGCGCGGTGCGCTGATGTGCTCGAGGACGAAGAAGTGCATGACCAGGTCGAAATCGCGCTCGCCCGGGTGCGCCTGCAGAGCATCGAGCGACGGGTACACCGTCAGTCCCCGAGCGCGCAGGTAGTCGCCGAATGCCCCGGACGGCTCGACGCCCAAGCAGCGGTGCCCGGCGGCCAGCAGCGGAAACAGCATGAACCCCGAGGAGCAGCCGAGCTCGAGCAGCCGCGCGGGCTTGTGCAGGTGCGGCGCCAGGTATGCCATGCGGCGCAGCCGCGTGGCCTCGTTCGCCCGGATGTGCTCCTCGGCCTGCCCCCAGCCACCACCGGCGCCGGCCCGCCCCGCCATGAACGCGGCAAACTCCGCGGCGTAGAAGCGCTCCTCCTCGGCGGCAGTGAGCCCCGGGTACAGATAGCGCACGTCGCAATGCGCGCAATGGAAGAAAGCGCGCGTCGCGCCGCTGTCGCCATACACGTGGCGCGTGACCACGCTCTGGCCGGCGGCGTCCGCGGCGCAAAGTGGACACGCTCCGGGCAGCGCCATTCTTCAGCCCGCCGGTCTGCTGGCCGCCGATTGCAGCAGCACGGCATCGATCGAATAAGCCAGGAAGCGATACCCGGACTCGAGCTGTGCGCGCAACGCACCCGGATCGGGCTCCACCACGTGCACGCCGCACGGCACCGCGAGCTGCTGCGCGAGCGCGCGGATGCGCTGCAGCGTCGCGGCGAAGGCCGGATCGGCGAACTGCGCCGTAATCCCCATCGACGCCGACAGGTCGTAGGGTCCGATGAGCACGGCATCGAGCCCGGCAACCTTGAGAATCGACTCGAGGCGCTCGACCGCCGCGACGTGCTCGATCATCGCAACCAGCAATGGCGCCTGCGCCTCTTCGCGGTAGGCGGCGAAGCGCTTGCCGAACAGATTCGCGCGGCTGAAGCCGACCCCGCGCCGACCGGCCGGCGGCCAGCGGCACAAGCCGCACACCTCGCGCAGCTGCTCGGCGCTTTCGATCATCGGCACGATCACGCCGCCCGCGCCGGCGTCGAGCGCCTGCTTGCAGTCCTTCGCCAGCCCCTGCGCCAGGCGTACCAGCGGCAAGGTGCCGCCGAGCTCGAGCGCACGACACAGATCCGGCAGCTGCTCGACGCCGATGGCACCGTGCTCGAGATCGAGCGCCACCCAGTCGTAGCCCGCATCGCCCATGATCTCGGCCACCGAGGGGTGGGGAATCTGCATCCAGCTGCCGACGGAGGCGCCGCCGCTGCGCAGCGTGGTGCGCAGGCGCTGTATCGCTGCCGCTCTATTCATTCAGGAAGTTCTCGCATTGAGGCCCGTGATAGCGTTGCTGCAGTGCGCGGTTGAAGGGCGTGCGTCGCAGCAGGAAGTCCACCCCGGCGCCGAGCGCCGCGGCATGGTCGGCTTCCGAATCGCCGATCAGCAGCGCCGCGCGCGGCGCGCAGCTCCAGCGCCGCAGCACGCCGCGGACCGCATCCGTCTTGGCGCCCGGCGCACCGCAGATATCCGTGAACCAGTCCCTGATGCCCAGCGCGCCCAGGATGCCCTCGATCTCCTCCTGCGGCGTGGCGCTGATCAGGGCGAAGCGCTGCCGTGCCCGATTGGCCTCGAGGTACTCGCGCACACCCGGCACCCATTGCGATTCGATCACCGCCGCGTACACCGCCCTGGAGAACTCCGCGCAGTAGCGCTGCACCTGCTGCGCGCTGGGCGGCACGCCGGCCCACTGCAGATAGAGGGGTATCTTCTCGAAGCGCGACATACCGCCGTGTTGCTCATGGTGCGCGCGCACCCGCGTGACGGTCGCCGCGCCGAAGGGCGCGAACAGCCGCACGAAGGCGGCCGTCTTCACCTCGATCGATTCCTTGATGACGCCGTCGAAATCCCACAGCAGCAGCGTGTAGCGATCGAGCAGTGCCGGCACCGCGCCCGCGAGACCCACTCAGCGCGCCCACACCTGATTGAACGTGCGGTTGAAAGTCGGGTTGTTCTCGATCATGTCCGAGTGTGCCTTGCCGATGAGGCGCAGTCCCGCGGCCGTCAGCAGCCGCTCGCAGTCGCTCGCCTGCGTGGTGAATGCGTCATTGATCTCGACCGACATGCCCTGCACCTGCCGCAGGATCTGCGGCCCGCCCTGCAGGATGAGGTGCTCGATGCCGTCGACATCCATCTTGATGAAGTCCGGTCGCGGCAGCGCCAGCTTGCTCACGAACTCGTCCATCGGCAGCCCGACGGTACGGAATTCGAACACCTTGTCCATGGCACGCCCGTCGAAGCCGTGCTGTGCGGCGAAGGTCGAGAGTGCGCCGCCCCAGGCTGTGGTCGTCATGTTGAGCGTGCTCTCGGTGAGGTGCGCAAAGAGCGGCAGGGCAATGATCGTGATGCGCTCCGCCAGCTGGTTGAGGAAGATATTGCGCGCCAGCAGCTCGAGGTTGAACACCGAGGGCTCGAATGCAACCACGCGGCAGCCGCGTGCCTTGGCCGCGTAGCAGGAATACAGGCCGACGTTGGCGCCGATATCCCAGAGGACGGCGCCGGCCGGCAGCGTGTCGATCCACGCAAGCGTCTCGGGCTCCTTGCTGGAGAAGGTGAAGGCGCGAGCGTGACTCACGCTGTTCGGCACCGCGAACCGCAGCTCGGTGCCGCGATGCGACACGCGCAGGGTGCGCGTCATGGCGGTCTCGACCGCCTGCTCGAAGAACACCCGGCCGACCGGCGTCTGGCCCAACGCCAGCGCGCAGCGGCGGATCGATGCCTTGGTCGCGCTCTTGAGGGTCCGCAGCATCAGCCCGCTGATCCCTGCTCTTGCGCCAGCCGGGCCCTGACCTCCTCGATCAGCTGCAGCAGCCCCTGCCCGAAGTCGACGTGCAGCTGTGGCGAGTACTTGCGGCCGAGCTTGGGCTGATAGGCGTACGGCGTGCGCACATAGTGCCCGGCGTATGCTTCATCGCGGCAGGTGACGGCGTCGGGCAAGTCGAGAATCTCCGCCAGCATCTTGAGCAGATCGACGACGCGAATCGGCTGGTGCCCGGTCAGCACTACGCTCTCGTTGCGGAACTCCTCCGCCAGTGCCACGACGCTGGCGCGCGCCGCGTCCTCGACGTGGATGTACTCGCGGATCGAGTCGGGGTTGCCCACGTAGCTGAGCGAGCGGTGTACCAGCGCATCGTGCACGATCCGATGCAGGCCGTTGCCGCTACCGGCGCGCGGCCCGTACAGGGAGCCGTAGCGCAGAATGGTGAAGTCGAGGCCGAAGGTGCGCTGGTACTCCTCGACGTAGTGCTCGGCCGATTGCTTGCTGCAGCGGTAGAAACCGCCCTCGCGGCTGTACACGTACACGGTGCTGGCGTATACGAAGCGGCGCACGCGGTTGCGCCGGCAGGCCTCCAGCGCATTCACGTTGCCGAGGACGTTGACTTCGACGGTGCGCACCGCCTTGTCGAGCGCATCGTTCAGGTCGGCGACCGCGGCGAAGTTGTATACCACGTCGGCGCCGGCAACCGCGGCCGTCACGGCCGCCAGGTCCAGCACGTCACCGATCGTCTGCTGCTGCTGACCGCTCAGCCAGGGCGAGGGGCTGCGGTCGAAGATGCCCACCGTGTAGCCGGCAGCGCTCAGCTGGTCGGCGACGTGCGAGCCGAGAAATCCGGCTCCGCCAATTACGCACGCTCTCGGCATCGTGGCTCCTCTAGATTGCCGCGCGCTGCAGCTCGTATTCCTCTGCCGGCACCGGATTGCGCAGCGGCCTGCCCGTGAGGAAGCGCGTAGCTTCCTCGGTAGCTTCTATCTCCATGCGCGTGCGGCAATCGACTGACATCGAGCCCATGTGGGTGGTCAAGAGGCAGCGCTCGATATTGGCCAGCGCTCCGCTGTAGGGCTCGTGCTCGAACACGTCGATCGCCGCGCCGGCCAGGTGCCCGTTCTGCAGCACCTCGGCCAGCTCCTGCTCGTTGATGATGCCGCCGCGCGAGGTGTTGACTATCACGGCGTCCGGCTTCATCTGCAGCAGCTGCTCGCGGCGCACCATGTTGCGGGTGTGGGTGGTCAGCGGCACGTGCAGACTGATGACGTCCGCCTGACGGTAGATGTCCTCCTTGCCGACCCATTCGAGCTTCAGCTCGGGCACCAGCTTCAGATCCGGCTTGAGGTCGTTGACCAGCACCCGGGGCGTGCCGAAGGCGGCGATGCGCCGCAGTACGCGTGCACCGATCCGCCCGGTGCCGATGATGCCGACGGTCACCTCCGCGAGCCTGCGCCCCATGTGACGCTGCCAGCTGCCGGCGTGCAGCTGCTGATTGGCCAGGTGCACCGAGCGCAGCAGGCACAGGATCAGGCACACGGTGAGCTCGGCGACCGCCGGCCCCGGCGCGTCCGGCGTGTAGCACACCTGGACGCCGCGGCGCGCGGCAGCCGCCAGATCGACGTTGTCCAGTCCGATGCCGACCCGCGAGATGAGCCTGAGTGCGGCCGCGCGGCTCATGACGAGCTCGGTGATCGGCTCGGTACCGGCGATCAGCACCTCGGCATCACCGATCATCTCGGCGAGCTCGGCTTCCTTCAGCCGCCGCCCGAGCGGATTGATGCGGTACTCGATGCCGGCGGCCTCGAGCAGCTCGAGCGGCAGCCGGTTGCGCTCGGCGAAGGGCACGGTCGTGATGAGCGCTTTCGGCATGGCGGCTAGCTGCCCGGCAGGTCCCGGCCGCGCACTGCGGCCCACGGCACGGTCCTCAGGCGCACGAGCGTGCCAGCTCGGCGAAGCTGACGGACGGATCGGCGATGCTCCCCTGGACGTTGATCTTGGCCCACAGCACGAAGCTCACCAGCGCGAACAGCCGCATGGCACCGTGGCCGCCGCGATAGAGCGCATCGTCCCCCAGCGAGCCGGCGAGATCCGCCGACAGCAGCTCGCCCACCAGCTCGCGATGACGCACCAGGAAGCGCCGCGCACCCCCTGCCCGCTCGCCGCGGCCGAACCAGCGGTCGAGCGGCATCGTGGGACCGCTCTTGCCCGCCTGCGTGATGTACGGCGGCAGAAATTCGGCGAGCATCCGCCGCATCAGCGACTTCGGTCCGACGCTGTTCTTGAGACGATCGGGCACTGACATCATGTATTCGACGATGTTGAAATCGAGCAGCGGACTGCGGTTCTCCACCGAGTGGCGCATGCTGGCCATGTCGAACTGGTAGTTCTGGTTGCCGATGACCGTGAACACGTTGGCGTAGTGCACCTGGTTGTAGGGATCGCCGCGTACCGCCTGCGTGGCGAGCGGGAAATAATATTCGCTGCAGCTTGCGATGCGCTCCGCCACGCTGCGCTCCATGTCGCGCAGATGCGGCACGAACGTGCTGGACAGCGATTGCGCGTGCCACAGCTGAAACTGGGCCCACAGCCGGTAAGTGCGCGCCAGCTTGGCCCCGAGGCGTGCGGGACGCAGCCTGAGGAGCAGGCGGTGCAGCTCCTCGGCCACGCGGCCGGAGACGCGCTGCATGGCGCAGCGCAGGTATGCCACGGGCAGCCGCCGCATCTGCGCCTGCCACGGATAGCCGCCGAACAACTCGTCCCCGCCGACGCCGCTCAGCAGCACCTTCACCCCGCGCGCGCGCGCCGCGGCGGCGATCGCATAGAACACCAGCGTACCGGAGTTGAGGAATATCTCCTCGTAGTTGTGCGCGATGTCGACGATGTTGGCGCTCCAGAAATCCGCGTCGACGTCGGTGGCGATCTGCGGGATGCCCAGATCCCGGCACAGGCGCCGCGGGTTCTCGGTGTCGGTCGGCCCCTGGTGGCTTTCCTTGTCGGCGATGCTCGCCGTGAAGGCGTGAAAATTCTCCGGCGAGATGTCGCGCGCCAGGTAGGCCATCGATGACGAATCGAGACCGCCGCTGAGCGAGATGCCGATCGGCACGTCGCTGCGCAGCCGCAGGCCGATCGACTGCCGGTAGAGCGCCAGGAAGCGGTCGCGAATCTCCTCGTAGCTCTGATCGACGCTCGCGATCCGCGGCTGGTACCAGCGCCGTTCGACGGCGCTCGTGCCGTCGAACTCGAGGTAGTGTCCGGGCCGGACGTTGAAGGTGCGCTCATAGAGCGTCAGCGGCTGTATCAGCAGCCAGCACGCCATGTTCAGGGCCAGGTTGGTGCGGTCGGGCCGCAGCGTCACGATACGCTTCAGGGCCTTGAGCTCGGAGGCGAAGTAGACGCAGCCGCCGTCCTCCTTGTAGAACAGCGGCTTCTTGCCGAAGCGATCGCGCACCAGGAAACAGCGACCGTGCTGGGCGTCCATCAGCGCCATGGCGAACATGCCGTTGACTCGCTCGAGGAACTGCAGGCCGTACTTGCGGTACAGGAACGGCACGATCTCCACGTCGCTGCCCGAGCGGCAGGTGTATTCGCGCCGGTGCTCCTCCTTCAGCTCCCGGTAGTTGTAGATCTCGCCGTTCATCACCACGGTCACGCCGTCGAACACGAACGGCTGCATGCCGCTGCCGGACACGTCGATGATCGACAGCCGGTTGAAGGCGATGCGCCAGCCCTCGCCCGCGCTCGTGCCCTGCATGTCGGGTCCGCGGTGCACGATCGTGTGCGCGGCCGCCGCCAGGTCACGATGCTCACGGCCGAAATAGCCGACTAGGCCGCACATCGTACCGCCCGCCGCCGTCGCGGGCGCCGCCCGCAGGGCGCGCGCCTCAAGCGGCGCACTCGCGCAGGAAACCGGTCCACCGGTGCAGCCAGCGCCGGTCGAGATCGAGGCAGCAGGCGAAGAACTGCTCGCGCGCCGCGACTACCGCGCGACTGCTCCACCAGCCGTCCGGGTCTGCCCAGATGCGGTTGAGGTGATCCGCCGCGCGCTGCGCATCGTCGTACACGATATCCGCCGCGCGCAGCGTGGCCAGCAGCCCCTGCAGCTGCGGAATGACCTCCCACAGGTGCGCCGGGTAGAGCAGCAGCGTCGGCAGACCGCTCGCCATCGCCTCGGCGAAGGTGGTCTCGGGGTAGGTGCACACCACTACCCGCGACTGGGCGAGGCAGCGCTCGTAAGTCTCGTCGGCGTAGATGCGCTCGGCGCCGATCGCATCGCCGAAGCGTTGCCGCGTGCGCCAGCCGAGGTTGCGATACGGCTTCACGCGGAAGTGCTGCTGAATCTCGGCGCGCAGTGCGGCGAACAGACTGCACACCAGCGGCACGACCTCGAGCACGCCGACACCGATCGGGCCGGCCGAGGCCCGGAACGGATAGAGCGGCGTCTCCTGCGTGATCACCGAGCACAGCATCTTCGAGGAGCTCACGCGCCGGCCGACCAGCTTGCTCGGCGGCAGCCGTACGTGATTGGGCAGGTAGGGGATGCTCCAGGTGACCTTCTTGTCGCTGATCTTTTCCTCGAAGCGCATGGTCTGGTCGATCACGAACGGCAGCGCTCCGCCGTGCGTCAGCGCCACGAACTTGGTGCCCTTGAGCACCTCTTCTGCGCACCAGAGCTTGAACAGCTCGTTGCTCCAGTGCGCCCCCGCCGAGCAGATCACGCGGGTCGAGATGCCGATCGCCCGCACGCGCTCCAGCTGCGTCGCGAACTCCTCGACGTAGGCGCAGGGCAGGTCGGCACCGATTCGTGCGGTGAGAAACGCTTCGAAGTCGGAGGCGGCCGGCCGTGCGATGCGCAGCGCCGACCTGTTGGCAGCCCGTCCGCTCGAGCCTGGCACGGCCGCGGCGCGGCCGGAGTCGGCGAACTCGCTGGCGTGCAGACGCGGCACCTGGCCGAGCGCCAGGTTGAGCCGCAGCAGCGCGCCGGCGGGAAAGTAGCTGCTGACGAAGGTGACCTTGTAGGAGCGGAACAGCGCCCCGGCCAGAGCATCCAGCTTCCAGAGCAGCTGCTTGAGAATGGCCCGGACGAGCGGGCGGCGCGTCGTGGCGCCGGCGGCAGCGGCGCGCCCGGCTGGTGCGCTGGCGGCGGCCGGCAGGTCGGCCGCGCGGATCGCGCAGCGCTCGGCATGCGCACGGCGAATGATGCGCACGAACAGCCGGTGATTCCACTCGGCGGAATAGGCAGCCGCATCGATGAACGCCTCGCAGTCGCGCGGCGCCTGCTCGTGCGCGGCGTCCGGCAGGGCGATGGTCTCCAGCTCCTCCCCGCTGCTGCAGGCCAGGCGCAGGCACTCCCAGCGATCGAACAGCACGGCGACGTAGGTCGGCAGCCACACCCCGAGCACCATGCGCCAGTAACGCAGCGGGCGCTCGATGCCGTGGTAGGCGTTGAGCGCATCGGCGATGTGCGCCAGCAGCGATTCCTGCAGGTCGTTGAGGTAGTTGTAGTCGCGCAGCAGCTTGGCGCGATCACTCCAGTGATAGGCGAGCACTTCGTGGGGGCGCGCGCCCCAGGCGGCCTGGCGATCGTAGAGCCGGCACCACTCGCCGGCGAACAGAATCGGTTGATCGCGTCCCCAGGTTTGCTCGAGGGCCGTCGTGACCAGCAGGCGCCGCGTCATTCCACCAGCCCCCAGCTGAGCGGCGTGCCCTTGCGGACATCCTGCCGCACACGCCGCCCGAGCAGGATCTCGTAGTACTTCGGCGCCAATCCCAGGCCCGGCCGCACGCAGCGCATGTTCTCCCTGCTGAGCACATCGCCGGCGCGCAGATCGCGCGCCACGTAGATCGAGCGGCGAAACACCAGCGACTTCCGCTCGGCCTGCGTGGCGCCGTAGCTGACCTCGCCGAGCGACTGCCAGGCGCGCTCGCTCTCCACCACCAGGGCGCGCAGCTCGTCGGGTTCGAGCGAGAACGCGCTGTCCACCCCGCCGGCGGCGCGGCTCAGCGTGAAGTGCTTCTCGATGACCACCGCGCCGTGCGCCACGGCGGCGACGGCCGCGCCGACGCCCATGGTGTGGTCCGACAGCCCGACCTCGCACTCGAACAGCGCGCGCATGTGGGGAATGGTCATGACGTTGCTGTTGACGGGCGAGGCCGGGTAGGTGCTGGTGCACTTGAGCAGCACCAGCGCGCGGCAGCCGCCGTCGCGGGCGGCGCGCACCGCCTCGTCGATTTCCGCGATGCTCGCCATGCCGGTGGAGATGATCAGGGGCTTGCCGGTCGCGGCTGCCTTGCGGATGAGCGGCAGGTGGACGTTCTCGAACGAGGCGATCTTGTAGGCGGGCACCTGCAGCGTCTCGAGAAAATCCACCGCGCTCTCGTCGAACGGCGTGCTGAAGCACGCCATGCCCAGCTCGCGGGCGCGTTGCATGATCGGCGCGTGCCACTCCCACGGCGTGTGGGCCAGCCGGTACAGGTCGTACAGGCTGCTGCCCTGCCAGAGGTTGTCCGGGTCCTGGATGAAGAACTCGCCGCTGCGCACGTCGAGCGTGATGGTGTCAGCCGTGTAGGTCTGGAGTTTCAGCGCGTGCGCCCCGGCGCGCGCCGCCGCCTCCACGATATCGAGCGCGCGTGGCAGCGACTGGTTGTGATTGCCGGACATCTCCGCGATCACGTACGGAGCGTGCGCGCGGCCGACCGGCCGGCCGTCAATGGTGAGTTCGGCTGTCATACGTTGCCGGAATTGCCGCCGGTGCGCGCGCCGACGTGCGCTCGCCCTTCAAGCCGCACTTCTGCCCCAGACGATGACGTCGGCGTTGTGCACCACGATGCCGCCCTGCGGGTTGTCGAAGCTCGCGCGCAGCTGCTGTGCGGCGTGCAACTCGCCGAAGTGAGTGGCGATCAGGGCGCGCAGCTCGTCGGCCGGGTAGAACACGTTGAGCGTCCCGTATTCACCGGTCTCGCGATAATCCAGGCGAAAGGCGCCCGGACCCTCGGGCGTGCCACGGCCGAAGCGCCAGTCCTCCGGCAGACGTGAACGGATGTAGAAGATCCCGCCGGGTCTGATGACCCGCCGACATCCGCGCAGCGCGCGAATGAACGCCGCGCGCGGCAGGTAGTAGTTGACACTCGGCATCAGCACGACGTCGTACGCCTGCGGCTCGAGCACCGGCAGCTCGGCCGCCAGGTCGCATTGCAGGATGCTGCCCGCGCCCTCGAGGTTGTAGCGCGCATCGGCCACGGCGCTGCTGCTGGCATCGACGCCGGTCACGTCCCAGCCGAACGCCGCAAACAGCAGCAGGTTGTTGCCGCTGGCGCAGCCGAACTCCAGGACGCGCCCCGGCGTACGCTGCAGCTGCTCCTTGAAGAACATCCGCATCAGCATCTCGTCGGGGAAGCGCACGCCGCGCAGCTCCGGCAGGGTCCTCATGCGCAGCCCTGCGCGCGCGCCAAGCCGCGCTCCGTCCGGCCGCTCACCATGCGGTCCAGCCGCCATCGACCGCGAGATTCGCGCCGTTGACATAGGAGGATGCGGGCGACAGCAGAAACACCACCGGCCCGGCGACTTCCGCCGGAGCCCCGACCCGCTGCAGCGGCACCTTCGCCGCGAGCTTTGCGTAGAAGCCGGGGATGCCCGGATCGACCGCGGTGTCCGGAAACGGTCCCGGCGTGATCGAATTCACGCGGATGGCGCCGCCCAGGTGGCAGGCGAGGTAACGTGTCATCTGCAGCAGCGCGGCCTTGGCGGCTCCGTAGTGGACCGGATTGTTCTTGCCGGAGTCGCCGTACACGGCCGGATCCGGGCTCACCACGCCGTACATGGAGGCGACGTTCACGACCGAGGACGACTCGCCCGCCTGCCGCGCGCCGCCCTCCAACAGGCCGCGCAGCGTCTTGACCAGCATGAAAGGACTAACGAGACCGACCTGGCAGGCGGCGGCAAAATCCTCGGGCTCGATGGCGGCCAGCTCCCCCACCCGTCCGGAATACGCATTGTTGACGAGCCCGTGCAGCACGCCGAAGCGGCTCTCGATCCCGGCGCGCAGCGCCACGACGTCCGCGTCGTTCGTGATGTCCGCGGCCAGTACCTGGGCGCGGCTGCGTCCCGGTTCCGCCAGCCGCGCGCGGCACTGCTCGAGTGCCGCGCCGTGCCGCCCGCACAGGATGAGCCGCGCGCCGGCTGCCGCGATCGCCGCCGACATCGCGCTGCCCAGCCGGCCCGCCGCACCGGTGACGAGCACGACGCGTCCATCGAGACTGAAGTCAGCTGCGCCTACCATAGGGTCGGATTCAACAGTCGTGCAGACACGCCGCGGAAGGCGTCACGCACGCCGGCGGCCTGCGCGGCGCTGAGCGGTGCCTCGTGTGCCAGGGCGAGCAGCTCGCGCAGCTGTGCGGCGGATGCCACACCGACCACCAGCGAGGTAATCCAGGGAAACGCCTGCACGAACGCGATACACAGGTCGGCCGCGCAGCCGCGCCCGCACGATCCTACCAGGCGTCGGATTTCGGCGCACAGCGCGGGGGCAGCCTCCGCCCAGGCCGGCCAGCGGGCGGCCTCGCTCAACAGCAGTCCCTGCAGGAAGATGCTGCGGGCATGCACCTTGAGCTCCGGTCGCGCCGCCACCGCGCCCTGGAATTCGGGTGCGAGCCAGCGCTGGTCGAGCAGATTGAAGGGAATCTGCAGCTGCGTGATCCGCCGATCGTCGAGCGCGCGCACCGCCTCCGCGGGCGCGTACACCGACACGCCGAGCTCGCCGATCCGGCCGCGTGCCACGTGCTCGCTCAGGCGCTCGAGGGCCGCCCCGGCCCAGCGGAACATGTCGGTCGAGCGATGCAGCATCATGACGTCGATGCGCGTGCAGGCGAGGTCCCGGCAGGAGGCCTCGACGCTGCGGTCAACTGCCGCGCAGACCTGCGCCGGCGGGGCAGCCTCGGGCAGCTCGGTGAGCGGGGCGAGCTTGCTCATGATGCGCACGCGACCCGCCGGCCAGCGGCCGAGCATGCGGCCGAGGCGCAGCTCGGCGTCGCCGTAGGCGCGAGCCGTGTCGAGCTGGGCGATCCCCCCCTCCAGCGCCGACGCCACGATCGAGAGCGCCTCGGCATCGCTCGGCCGGCCGAGCGTGTTGGTGATGCCGTAGTCCATGCCGAGCTGCGCCGTGCCGAGGGTGAGGCGCGAGTATGGCTGCCGCGCGGCGCCGGGTGCGCGAGTCATGCCCGCCGCTCGACCGGCGGCGTCGCCAGCCGCTCGATGAGCGTGCGCCAGGAGACGCGCAGCGGGTCGGCCACCTGGCGAAACACCGCGGCCATCGCCAGGTAGTCCTCGAGGGTGTCGATGGTGACGCGCAGGCTCGAGCGATCCTCGGCCAGGAACAGGCCGCGCGGCACGATGCCGGCGCTGCCGGCCGCCGCCCGCAGGTGCGGAGTCACGTGCTCGCTCGCGTAGGCATCGCGCCGCTCGTGCGCCGACTGGCGCAGCGCGCCGGCGCTGAACACCTCGGCACTGAGCCCGAAGGGCAGACCGTCGGCGGGCGATGAGCTGCCCAGGTAGCGGGCGTGGGCCGCATTGAAAGCGCGAATCATGCAGTCGACGAACTCGCCGTCCGGAACCGGGTTGTCGGCAGTCGCGCGCACGACGACATCCTGGTCGTCGAGCTCGGCGATGCAGCCGAGGAAGCGGCCGAGGACGTCATCGAGGCTGCCGCGGTAGGTGCGGACTCCGTGCTCGGCGGCCAGCGTTGCGAGCAGATCGTCGCTCCAGGTGTCCGAGGTCGCGAGCGTCACCTCGCGGCCGGTCGATCCGAGGCGGTGCGCGCACAGCAGCGCGAGCGGCAGGCCGCCGAGCGGCAGGAGCGACTTGGCCGGCAGCCGCCGCGAGCTGGTTCTCGCCTGCAGCACGATGCGGACGCGGGGCGCGCTCACGCGCCGAGGATCGCGCGCAGGCTGGCAATGACCAGCTGCTGCTCCTGGGCGCGCAGCGCGGGGTACAGCGGCAGCGTGACAGCCTCGCTGGCGTAGCGCTCCGCCTCGGGAAACTGGCCGGGGGCGAAGCCGAGCGAGCGATAGTAGGGCTGCAGGTGCACTGGCAGGTAGTGCAGGTTCACGCCGATGCCGCGCGCGCGCAGCGCGCTGAACACTTCGCGCTGCGTCCTGCCGGCTGCCGCGCTCTTCAGCCGCACGACGTACAGGTGAAAGGCGCAGCGATTCGCCGCCTGGACCGTCGGCAGCTGCAGCGGCAAGGCGTCGAGCGCCTCCTGGTAGCCGCGCGCCAGGGCGTTGCGTCGCTCGACGTAGCCGGGCAGCCGCTCGAGCTGACTCAGGCCGAGCACGGCGTGGATATCCGTCATGCGGTAGTTGAAGCCGAGCAGCTGCTGCTCGTAGTACCAGGGCGCGGGATCGGCGGGCGCCGCGCCGCCGTCCGTGCCCCGCGCGGCGTCATGAAAACGCTCCGGGTCGCGCGTGATCCCGTGACTGCGCAGCATGGCCATGCGCGCCGCCAGCTCGGCGTCGTTGGTGAGCGCCATGCCGCCTTCGCCGCTGGTGATGATCTTCACCGGGTGGAAGCTGAACACGGTGATGTCGGACCAGCGACAGCTGCCGACCGGCTCGCCGTTGCGCGCGGCGCCGATGGCGTGCGAGGCGTCCTCGAGCACCCGGAAGCCGAACTCCAGCGCCAGCTCCCAGATCGCCTCCTGCTCGGTGGGCTGGCCGGCGAAGTGCACCGGCACCACCACCTTCGGCAGCCGTCCGCTGCGGCTCGCCTGCTCGAGCTTGGCGCGCAGCGCCGGCACGCTCAGATTCCAGGTGCGCCGGTCGATATCGACGAAATCGACCTCCGCCCCGCAGTAGCGCGCGCAGTTGGCGGAGGCCACGAAGGTGTTGGGCACCGTCCAGAGAGACTCGCCCGCGCCCAGGCCGAGCGCCAGGCAGGCGACATGCAGCGCGGAAGTGGCGCTGTTCACCGCCACCGCGTGCCTGACACCCACGTGCGCGGCCACCGCCTGCTCGAAGCGCGCGATGACCGGCCCCTGCGTCAGGAAATCCGAGCGCAGCACCTGGGCGACCGCCGCGATGTCCGCCTCGGTGACCTCCTGGTGCCCGTACGGGATCACGCGACACCGGCCAGCTGGTTGAAGGCGGCGATCGCCGTGATGTCGAGGAAATGCGAGTTGCGGCCCGACTGGTACTCGAAGCCCTGCTCCACCGGCCGGCCGACCTCGCCCAGGCCGTTGCGGCTGAAGTCCGCCTGGGTGACGAAGCGGATGGCGGGCTGGATCACGTAGCAGTCGGGAAATTCCAGCGTCAGATGCGCATCGTCCGCCGGGCACATGACCTCGTGCAGCTTCTCGCCCGGGCGGATGCCGACGATCCGGTGCGGCAGCTGCGGCGCCATGGCGCGCGCCAGCTCGACGATGCGCACCGACGGGATCTTGGGCACGAAGATCTCGCCGCCGTGCATGCGCGCGAAGCTCTTCAGCACGAAGTCGACGCCCTGCTGCAGGGTGATCCAGAAGCGCGTCATGCGCGCGTCGGTGATGGGCAGGTGATCGCAACCGCCGTCGATCTGCTTCTTGAAGAACGGCACTTCCGAGCCGCGCGAGCCCACCACGTTGCCGTAGCGCACCACCGCGAAGCGCGTCTGGTGACCGCCGGCGATGTTGTTGGCCGCGATGAACAACTTGTCCGACACCAGCTTGGTCGCACCGTACAGGTTGATCGGGTTGGCCGCCTTGTCGGTCGACAGCGCGATGACCCTGACCACGTCGTTGGCCAGCGCCGCGTGGATCACGTTCTCGGCGCCATGGATGTTGGTCTTGATGCACTCCATGGGGTTGTACTCGGCGGCCGGCACCTGCTTGAGCGCCGCGGCGTGAATGACGTAGTCGACCCCGCGCATCGCCTGGACCAGGCGGTCGCGATCGCGCACGTCGCCGATGAAGTAGCGCATGCAGGCCGCCGACAGCTCCTGCGCCATCTCGAACTGCTTGAGCTCGTCGCGCGAGTAGATGATCAGCCGGCGCGGCCTGCAGCGCTCGAGCAGCGTGCGCGTGCAGCGGTTGCCGAACGAGCCGGTACCGCCCGTGATCAGTATGGATTTGCCCTCGAACATCGGAAGCCACCTGCCGTTGCCGCAAGCTGCGGCGTTGCTCAGCCGACCGCGCGCGCCATCCTGCGGAAACTCGCGCTGCACTCGAGCAGTCGCTCGTAGGAGCCGTGCGCCACGACCCGGCCGTGCTCGAGCTCGAAGATGACATCGCAGCGGCGCACCGTCGTGAGTCGGTGCGCGATCAGCACGATCGTGAGCCGGCGCGTCAGCCCCTCGATCGCATCCATCACGGACTGCTCGGTGACGTTGTCGAGCGCACTGGTGGCCTCGTCGAACACCAGCACGCTCGCCTGCTTGTAGAGGGCGCGGGCGATGCCGATGCGCTGGCGCTGTCCGCCCGACAGGCGGATGCCGCGCTCGCCGACCACGGTGTCGTAGCGCTCCGGGCGGCCTTCGATGAATTCCGCGATCTGCGCCTGGCGCGCCACCTGCTGCACGCGCTGCCGGTCGATCGCCCCGGCCGGCACGCCGAAGGCGATGTTCTCCGCTACGCTCGCGTCCGCGAGGTAGATGCTCTGCGGCACGTGCGCGATGGTGCGCTGCCAGGCCCTGATGCGCTCGCCGCGCAGCGGCTGGCCATCCACCAGCACCTCGCCCTCGGTCGGCAACAGCAATCCCATCAGCAGGTCGAGCAGCGTGCTCTTGCCGCTGCCGGTGCTGCCCACCAGCCCGACACGCGCGCCGCGGTCGATGCTCAGGCTGAGATCGTTGATCACCCAGGGCCCATCGCTCACGTATCTGAAGCGCACGGCATCGAGCCGCAGGCTGCGCAGCAGCGGCAACGGCTGCGGCGCGGGCAGATGAGCCTCGGCCGGCAAGGGCTGCTCGAGCAGCTCGGCCGTCTCGACCAGCGAGGCCTGGTGACCGGCGATGCCCGCCCAGGCGCTGTAGGCCTGCTGCAGTGCCGGCAGCAGCCGCTGGGCGCCGAGCGCCAGCGCGCCGAGGCCGGGCAGCGCGCTCGCGATGCCGCCCGGCTGGCGGCTCAGGCCGTAGGTCAGCAGCGCGATCAGCACCAGGCCGAGGGACTCCATCGCAAAGCGCGGACTGCCGGCAATGAAGGCGCTGCTGCCGCGCGCGCGCTGCAGCGTGCGGTCGGCACGGCTGTACGTGGCGCAGTAGGCTTCCTGCGCCCCATCGAGCAGCACGTCGCGGATGGCGCCGAGCCCCTCCTGCAGTGCCTTGACGACCTGGGTCTGCTCGTGGGCGACACGCAGGCTGTTCTGATGCAGCCGCCGGCGGTACGTCCAGGTGATGACGCCGTAGCCGGCACCGAAGCCGAGCGAGGCGAGCGCGGCGACCAGCGGATCGATCAGCAGCAGCGCCAGCGTCACCGTCACCAGCGTGAGCAGCGCACTCGCGAGCAACAGCACCTGATTCAGCGCCGTGACGTAGTCATGCACCTTGCCGGTGATGCCGCTGATCACCTCGCTGCTGTTGCGTGCCACGTGCGTCGGGTACGGCTGGTACAGCGTACGGCGATACATGTCGGTGCTGATGTCGGCACCGGTCGCGAACGCGAAGCGCGTGCTCGCCCACAGGAACAGCAACCGGATCACGCCGGCCACCAGTGCCGCCGTGATGAAGGCGATGGTGAACGGCAGCACCAGGTCGGCGGGCGAGCTGATGCCGGCGGCGCGCGCCAGCGAGCCGAACAGCCGATTGCTCATCACCTTGTCCGGCGCAATCATCACGCCGAGAAAAGGCACGATGGCGCCCAGGCTGAGCAGCTCCGCCAGCGCGCACGCCACCATCAGCGCCACCAGCATCTCGAACTGGCGTTGCCGGCGTCGGCTCAGGTGGCGCCAGAGGCGCGCCACGAGGCGCATGAGACCCGGCGGGGCTCGCTCTACTGTCAACGCACTCACTTTCGCTTGCGGGATGGGGGCTGAGAGCCGCGCGGCACGCTACCGCCCTGCGACGCGGCCGCGTGGCCATCGCATCAGTTCACCACCGGCCGCGGCGCACAGACCGCGGCGGCGCGACGCCCTAGGGTCGCGGGCGCGCCTGGCGCTCGGCCTCGTGGCGTATCTGCTCGATCTCCTGCTTGAGCGCCTCGTATTCCCGCATCTTGATCTGCAGGAAGCGCGTGGTGATGCGCGTCTTCTCCTCGAGCCCCCGCGGGGTCAGGAGGTACATGTAGGCGCTCTTGTTCTTGCTGTTCTTGAAGTTCGCCGCCTTGATCAGGCCCTTGCTCATCAGGGCCTTCAGGCAGTAGTTCACCTTGCCCAGGCTGATGCCGAGCTCGCGCGCCACTTCCCGCTGGCTGAGCGACGGATTGGGCTCGAGCAGCCGCAGCAGCTTGTAGCGCACTTCTTCGGAAAGCATAGGCATCAGTGGCCCGCACCTTCAGCGTTCATCGGCTGAACGCGTGGCTGTGAGTTGGTCCTCTCGAGGTCAGAGGGGCACGCCGATTCAACCCTGGGCGGCCGGCACCAGGCCGTTCGCCAGCTCCGCGCGCGCCTGGCGGTGCCGCGCGAGGCGATCGCGCACGAAGGCGATGCCGCCCCCGAGACAGAAGCCGAGTACCAGTCCTGCCAGCACGATGAGCGAGCGATGCGGACCGGCCTTGATCTCCGGCGGCACGGCCGGATCGACCACCTGGAAGGCGTACTCGTCGCGACCGCTGGCGAGCATCAGGGTCTTCTGCTCGCTCTCGATGATGTTGTAGAGAATC
>Ga0187783_10000367_pt1 | contig 33329 bp, 28 predicted proteins | sample 1015_SJ02_MP02_2_FD_132471 | JGI IMG/M metagenome (GOLD analysis project Ga0187783, IMG submission 132471) | Tropical peat soil microbial communities from peatlands in Department of Meta, Colombia - 1015_SJ02_MP02_20_MG | ecosystem: Environmental > Terrestrial > Soil > Wetlands > Peat | place... | reverse complement strand
GGATTGTGCTTCTGCAATACCTTGGTGATCGCCGCCGTCAGCGTCGTCTTCCCGTGATCAATGTGCCCGATCGTCCCCACGTTCACGTGCGGCTTCGTGCGTTCAAATTTCTCTTTCGCCATTTTGTTTCTCGCTCCTCAATCCTCTCAAGAGTCGGCTGCGGTTCCTCGACCGATACGACCACACGCCGGAAGGCCGACGGGCAACTTACCTCCCTACCGTCCTGCCCTGCACTCGGGCGATGATCTCTTCTGCCACCGAGCGCGGGGCTTCTTCATAACGGGCAAAGTGCATGGAATAAGTCGCACGGCCCTGGGTGCTCGAGCGCATATGCGTCGCGTAGCCGAACATTTCCGCCAAGGGGACAATGGCCTTGATCACCTGCGAACCGGCTCGGTGCTCCATGCCCTCGATGCGACCCCGGCGGGAACTCAGATCGCCCATGATCGCCCCCGCGAAGTCCTCGGGCACCACCACCTCGACCTGCATAACCGGTTCGAGCAGAACCGGCGAGGCTTTCCCGGCGGCTTCTTTGAAGGCCATCGAACCGGCGATCTTGAACGCTATTTCACTCGAATCCACTTCGTGGTAGCTGCCGTCGAAAAGCGTGGCTTTGATGTCGACCATTTCATAGCCGGCGAGAACACCGCCTTCCATGGCTTCTCGAATGCCCTGATCGATCGGCTTGATGTACTCTCTCGGCACCGAACCGCCCACGATCTCGTTGACGAACTCGTAGCCTTTCCCCGGCTCCGCGGGCTCGATGCGAATCTTGGCGTGGCCGTACTGGCCGCGGCCGCCGGTCTGGCGGATGTACTTGCCTTCCGCTTCCGCCGGCCGACGAATCGTCTCGCGGTACGCCACTTGCGGCTTGCCGACGTTGGCTTCGACGGAAAATTCCCGCATCATGCGGTCAATGATGATCTCCAGATGTAATTCGCCCATGCCGCTAATGATGGTCTGGCCGCTATCTGGATCGGTGTGAACTTTGAATGTCGGGTCTTCCTGCGCCAGCTTGGCCAGGGACAAGCCCATCTTCTCCTGATCTCCCTTGGTCTTCGGTTCGACCGCGACCGAGATCACCGGGGCGGGGAATTCGATGGACTCCAGTAAAATCGGATGCTTCTCGTTGCAGATCGTGTCTCCGGTGCTGACGTTTCTCAGCCCCACACAGGCGCAAATATCGCCGGCATAGATTTCGCTGATTTCTTCGCGCTTATTGGCGTGCATTTTCAGCAGACGCCCGATGCGCTCGCTGCGCTGCTTTACCGTGTTGTATACCGAATCTCCGGTGCGCAGCTGGCCCGAATAGACGCGGATGAACACCAGCTGCCCGACAAAAGGATCGGTCATAATCTTGAAGGCCAGCGCCGAGAACGGTTCCTTGTCATCCGCCTTGCGCTCCACCATTTGACCGGTATTCGGATCGGTTCCTTTCACCGGGGGAATATCCAGGGGGGAGGGAAGAAAATCGACTACGGCATCGAGCAGAGGCTGCACCCCTTTATTCTTAAAGGCGCTTCCGCAGATCACCGGGAACACCTTCAGAGCGATCGTCGACTTGCGCAGAGACGTCCTCAACTCCTGGGGCGAGATGCTTTCCCCTTCCATGTACTTGTGCAGAAGCTCGTCGTCGTTCTCGACGATCGTTTCGACCATCTGGTTATGAAAAGCATTGGCCTTCTTCATCAGCTCCTGGGGAATCTCTTCGCTGATATATTCGGCACCCAGGGTTTCATCCTTCCAGGTGATCGCCTTCATCTCAAACAAGTCGATGACGCCTCGGAACTTGTCTTCTTGTCCAATGGGAAGCTGAATGGCGACCGGACGGGCGTTGAGGCGCTTGCGGATGGTGTCGATGGCATGCTCAAAATCCGCCCCCATCTTATCCATCTTGTTAATGAAACAAATGCGCGGGACTTCGTACTTGTCGGCCTGGCGCCACACGGTTTCCGATTGCGGCTCTACCCCGTGGACGGCATCAAACACGGCGCAAGCGCCGTCGAGTACGCGCAAGGAACGTTCCACTTCGGCGGTAAAGTCCACATGACCCGGGGTATCGATAATGTTGATGCGGATATCGCGCCAGAAACAGGTGGTCGCCGCCGAGGTGATGGTGATGCCGCGCTCTTGCTCCTGCTCCATCCAGTCCATGATGGCGGTGCCTTCGTGGACCTCTCCAATGCGGTGGGTTCTTCCCGTGTAAAACAGGATGCGCTCGGTCGTGGTGGTCTTGCCGGCATCGATGTGGGCCATGATGCCGATGTTCCTCGATCGATCGATAGGGACTGTTCTGGGCACGACTTCGCTTCTTCTTTCTGGGCTCCGCTCCTGATCCTAAGCAACTGCTAAACGGTGCTGGCTACTTACCACCGGTAATGGGCAAAGGCTTTGTTGGCCTCAGCCATGCGGTGGACGTCTTCTTTTTTCTTGATGGCTGCACCGCGGTTATTGGCCGCGTCGAGCAATTCGTTGCTCAATTTGTCGATCATCCCTTTCTCGGCTCGTCCGCGGGAGTAGGTGATCAACCAGCGAATGGCGAGCGAGGTCCGCCTGTCCGCGTTGACCTCCACCGGCACCTGATAGTTGGCGCCGCCTACCCTTCGGGTTTTGACTTCGAGCAGCGGCTTGCAATTTTCAACCGCCTTTTTGAACAGCTTCAGGGCATCATCGCCACCCTTTTGCTGCAAGCGGTTGAGAGACTCATAAAAAATACCCTGCGCCGTGCTCTTCTTCCCGTTCCACATCATCGAGTTGATGAACTTCGCCGCCAGGTCGGAACCGTACACGGCATCGGGATCGACGGTGCGCTTCGCAATGTGTCCTTTTCGAGGCATTTCAGCTCCCAGCTCCCTCCCGGTCAGAACCCCGGCATCTCCTACTTGGGTCGCTTGGCTCCATACTTGGAGCGTCCCTGTTTACGGTTCGCCACCCCGACCGCATCCAGCGCGCCGCGGATTACGTGATAGCGCACGCCGGGCAAATCCTTCACTCGGCCTCCGCGGATCAACACAATCGAGTGCTCCTGCAGGTTATGGCCGACGCCGGGAATATAGGTCGTTACTTCGATTCCGTTGGTCAAACGCACGCGAGCGACCTTCCGCAGCGCCGAGTTGGGCTTCTTCGGCGTCTGGGTATAGACGCGGGTGCAGACGCCACGCTTCTGCGGACATCCTTGCAACGCCGGACTCGCCGTCTTGTAGCGCGGCCGCTTTCTGCCCGTCCGCACCAGCTGATTAAACGTCGGCATATTTCGCCTTTCTCTCCCCCAGCCGCGAGTACCGCCCACGCTTGAAGCGCAAGCTGCGCCCCTCGGGCACAACGCCGCTGTGGTTTTTCCCTGATTAATGGTCTGGGTGGCGATCCGCCAGCCATACTTTCCGCTACCGCACTTGAAGCGGAAGATTGTTACCTTACCATTCGGACTATTAGCTTCCGACGGTGGCGCCGAGCCTCAACTCGAGGAAGGCACTCCGTTTCGTCAGCTTCGCTCTGCATAGCCTTCCCGCGGAAGGAAGCACGCAGGCACGTTTCAGCGAGGGTATCTTCGATATATCTTTGCGGCTCAGCTGCTCTGTTTCGAATCCTTCACTTGCTGCACACCCCGAGCGAAGGAACCACCCTATACAGGTAAGCCAGGATTGACTCGCGGAACCTAAATACTATAACAACTCGCGTCCGGCAGCGTCAACCTGGGGTGCCCGTCGTCGAGTTTTCGATTCTCGACTTCCGGGAGATTCTCGAGGATCGATTGAGCAGCGGGAAGCGTCAAGGCGCGTTCTCGAGAAGTTTGAACCTCCAGGTGGGGTTGGTGCGCGAACGCGGGCGCCTTGAGACAACTGCCTGACTCCCGCCTGGCATGAATTGAACCGGGAATTTTGTCGACCGGCATCCCATCCCACCATCCTGGCTTCCAACTACCAGAAGGACGGTTCTCCCATCCGCCTCGACAATGGGTGAGCTGCCGGCCTCCGCAGGCTCGCTTGCGGTGGCGGGGATGTTGCTGAAAGGAATCTCTGCCTCTACACTGAGGAATTCCGACAAACGCTGGCTCGTCTCGTGGAGGACCACCCGGGCCGGGAGGATGCATGGGTCGAAGTGCTGTTTTTGGTCGACGCGCTGGTTTCGTGGTTTCGGTCTTGACGAGCCTTCTTCTCTTCGGGCTGCTGAGCGGCTGTAGCACCAAGGCAGTTCATCTCACGGAATTTCCCGTTCCTGCCAGCGTTACCATTTCTCCGGCGCCCGCGCTTTCCCTCGAGCTCGGTGCCACCGAGGCCTTCACCACCAGTCTTCTGAGTGCAACGAAAGCCACGGTTACCGAACCCGTCAGTTTCCAATCCAGCAATCCGGCGATCGTGAGTGTGGCCGCCAATGGTTTGGCGTGCGGCGGCAGCTGGGATTCACTCACGAGTCCCGGCTATTGCACGCCCGGCCCAGTGGGCGTGGCCCAGGTGGTGGCAATTGCGCAGGGCGTCACCAGCCCCCCCACGACCGTCTATGTGCATCAACATATCGATCAGGTCGGAATCATTGATCTGTGTGCCGTCCCGAGCCCTCCGGCGCCCTGCACCCTGCCTCGCAATCCCTGCCAATCTCTGCAGCAGCTCAATACCGCCCAGAACACGGTCTATCAGGCTCACGCTTACAACCAAGGCACCGACATCACTTCGACCGTCGGTCAATTCATCTGGCAAGCCATTAATCTTTCCGTGGTAAAGCTCAATAACACCATCAGCCAATTGGGAAACCTGGTGAATGGCATCTCCCTGAACGAAGTGGTGGCGACGGCACAAATCCCGGGAATGAGCCCGGTTTTTGCCACCGTCGGTACGGCCACGAGCCTACCCATTACTTTCACTACCTGCGCGGTTCAGTCGATCGCGCTTGAAGTCACGGCCGCGACCTCCACTTCGAGAACCATCCAGGCGACGGTGACTGACACCTTAGGCAACGTGATCTTGAGACCAGGATTGACCACACCGATCGGGTTGACCTGGAGTTCGTCGCAGCCCGGACCGGTTCCGGTGACCACCTCCGGGGTGGCCACGGCATCGAATGGTGCGGCCGCGACCATCATTGCTTCTTGCACACCGCCGACCTGCAACACCGGATTTGTGCCGTCTCTGCCGATCTACCCTGAGAATGCGATCGAAGTTATCGGCGATGCCTCCTCGTCCACGACGACGAGCAGTTCGACGAGTACGACGAGTGCCACCACGGTTTACGCCAGCAGCACCGGGTGTGGGACCATCGACAACTGTGTTAGCACGGTCGTGGCCATCACCGAACCCGCGAACACCGTGGGCACAGCGATCAGCCTGCCAGTCACACCGAACTCGCTGGTCGTGAACGACCAAGGGACGAAAGTTTATCTCGGCACCAACTCCGGGTTCTTCGGCAGCAAGGGTTTGATGGTACTCGATACCACGGCGAACACCATCACGCAGTTCCCCTCGACCCCCGGAAAGGTTCTCGCCGTGGCCCCCGACGGCAGCAAAGTGATTGTTTCCGACACCGTCGATGTTCCCAATCAGCTCTACGTGTTCGACACCGCAACCGGCACGTCCACACCGTACTCGATCTCCGGGGCCACCGCTGCCGACTTTTCGCCGGATAGCTTGAAGGCTTTTATCGTCGCCGGCAGCACCCTCTACGTTTATTCGAAACTGGACGCCCTGCGGACGATTCCTCTTTCCTCGCCGGCAACAGATGTGGCGTTTTTTGCCGAAGGAGCGTTCGCCTACCTGGCGGGCGGCACCCCCGCAGGCGTGCTGGTGGTAAGGACGTGCGATAACGGAACAGCCGGCACGGTTTCGACGGCGGCGGTTCCCGCTTTCATCCGTCCCCTTCCTAATGCGACGCAGATGTTGGCGCTCGTTCCGCCAAACATCGAATTAATCACCGCCAATACCACACCGACAGGCTGTACACCATCGGTTAGCAACGTGGTCTCCTCATCGCTAGATCTCGGCTATGGGAGCTTTACACCTACGCAGTTGATTCTTTCCGACAACGGCTCCACGGCGTACATCATCTCCTCCGATTTAAATGGGATCTTGAACGTAGGGATTGGGGCGCAAACGGCGTCGTCGTTGACCCTAGCCGGGAATGCTCTACCCCTTCTGGCTTCGCTCTCCCCCGATGGAAGCTTGCTGTTCGTCGGGGGAAGCGACGGAACCGTGCACACCGTTCACACCGCGGGGGGTGTCGATGCGGCGCAAGCCCAATTTTTCGAAGGGCTCTGTCAGAATCCGGCCGGCACGCCGTACCATGGGATCACCTGCAATCCCGATCTGGTGGCGGTGAAGCCCTAGAGAGCAAAGTCTTTCGCGGACGTTACGGGCCGAACCGTCGCCGAGGAGCACCGAGTCGACCGGCGTACCGCAGCGGAGTCGGTCACTACGACCGACGACTAGGAGCCCACCGCCTTTTTCGCCAGTTCTCGGCCCACACTGTCGAGCACGCCATTGATGAACTGCACGGACTCCGGGGTGGAGAACTTACGGGCAATTTCGAGCGCCTCGTTGATCACCACGGCTAGAGGCGTGGCCGGAAAACCCAGCAGCTCGGCCACGGCGGCGCGCAGGAGGTTGCGATCGACGGCCGCCATGCGCTCCATGCGCCAGTGTTCGGCGTGGGTCGCAATCAACTGATCAATTTCCTCACTGCGGTCGCTGGCCACGCGGAAGAGGTCTTCTGCGAACTCTCGGACATCCTTTTCCAAAGCATGATGCCCGTTCCAGAAGGTAAGCTGGACCTGCTCGGGAGTTTGGCGTCCCATGTCGGCTTGGAACAGCATCTGGAGAACAAGTTCGCGGGATTTGCGACGGGTACCCATGACCAGGTGTTGTGGCTCGTCTTCGGTGATTCGTTGTCGCGAAACTGCGAGACCTCGAGTCTAAGTGTACCGGAAGGGACTCATCCTCCGCGCCGGGAACTGCTTACTTCTGTTTCCGTCTCGCGCGCCGAAAGCCCTGCTTCGAGCGGATTGCTTTGCGCTTACGCCGGGGTGAAGCTCGGCGAGCCGCGACCGCTTTCGTCAGATTCGCCGTCTCGATGGCAGAGAGTGCGGCTTCGAACCCTTTGTTGCCCATCTTCAAGCCGGCACGATCGATGGCTTGTTCGAGGTTGTCGCAGGTGAGAACGCCGAAGGCGTGAGGAATGCCGGTCTCCTGTGCCGATTGCCCGATACCGCGGCTGACCTCGTTGGCGATCACGTCATAGTGAGCCGTATCACCACGGAGCAGGCAACCGAGGCAGATGACGGCGTCGTACTTCTTGCTGGCGGCAAGGGCGCGCGCAACCACGGGAATCTCGAAAGCGCCGGGGACCCAAACGACCGCGATATTCTTCGTGCTCGCCCCCGAGCGGGACAAAGCATCGAGCGCGCCGGCCAGCAACCGTTCTGTGATGAACGCGTTAAACCGGCTGACAACAATGGCAAAGTGCTTGCCCTGGGCTTGGTAAGTTCCTTGTTGCTGCTCGACCGGCTGATCGGGTTTCTCGCTCACATAGACGAACAGCTTGCTTGGAAGTTCAACACGAAAACCTGAGCTGCCCCCGCTTTGTGAATTGATGGTTTCTACCGCCAGCTTCATGCGCTCGGCGATGTCGCGAACTACCTCGGGATTTGATACCTCGATACCGACTTGTGCAGAAAGGCAGTCTGAGCCACTTGCGGCTGGCTGCCGTAACATCGGGACCATCAGAGAGCCTTGGGACGCCGTAAAAACTGCAAACCGACGTATGTGGACGAGGACGTTGAATCCGATCGCGCGGAAGAAACTCGTCACAACCTCAAACTCCTCAGGTGCGAGAGGATAGGAACGGAACTGGATAGATTTCAGCATGTCAAATCCGAGATCACGCGAGGCCTACGGAATCGATTCCTTCCTGCCGCAAGCGCAAATCCTTCGCCCGGCCCAGGCGCACCGCAGACAGACGATCATATAAGAATCACGGAGACCCGCGAAAACCCTGGTCGGGCTCACTTGCCCTTGAACTGGGGTGGGCGCTTCTCGAGAAATGCCTTTGTGCCTTCGCTCTTGTCCTCGCTCGCACAGACAACACTGAACAAAGCCGCTTCAATATATAGCCCCTCTGCCAGGGGTGTCTCCATTCCCCGGTTCACGGCTTCCATGATGTACTGCACGGCCAGAGGTGCGTTGGCGATGATTTGACGAGCGATGGCCTCGGCGCGGGGGATGAGTTCGGAGAAAGGAACCACTTCGTTGACCAGCCCGATCCGGTGAGCTTCCTGCGCGCTGATCATCTCGCCCGATAAAAGCAACTGCAGAGCAACGCCTTTGCCCACCAGCCGAGGCAGCCGCTGGGTGCCACCGTATCCGGGAAGGATGCCCAGCTTCACCTCGGGCTGACCAAGCTTGGCGTTTTCGCTCGCCAGGCGCAGGGTCGCGGCCATCGCTATTTCGCAACCGCCGCCGAGGGCGAATCCATTGATGCAGGCGAGCACCGGCTTGCCCAGGTTCTCAATCAGATTGAGCACATTCTGGCCGCGAAGGGTGTATTCCTTGGCGGCTACGGGATCCTGTTTCGCCAGCTCACCGATGTCCGCACCGGCAACGAAAGCCTTCTCCCCGGCCCCGGTCAGGATGACCACCCGGACGGAAGCGTCCTGCTTGACGGTATGAAATGCTAGGCGTAATTCCTCCATGGTCGCCGCGTTGAGTGCGTTCAACACCTTCGGCCGGTTGATGGTGATGTAGGCGATAGCGTTTTTGGTTTCGAAGAGAATATTTTCAAAAGTCATAGCTGGTTCCTGGTTGACTCGTGCGGCCGAAGATCGAATGCCTCGATTCCTACAGCTGGTTTGCCTTCGGATGATTGGGGTCGGAATAATCGTAGAAGCCCTTGCCCGTCTTTCGCCCATACCAGCCCGCCATGACCAAGCGCTTGAGGAGAGGAGGAGATGCAAAGCGAGTCTGTTTGAATTCGTCGTACATCACCTGGGTTATGTAGTAGGTGGTGTCGAGGCCGACGAAATCGAGCAAGGTAAACGGTCCCATCGGATAGCCGCAGCCTAGCTTCATGGCGTTATCGATGTCTTCGATCGAACCCACTCCCTCTTCGTACGCGCGGATCGCGTCGAGCAAATATGGCACCAGCAGACGATTCACGATGAACCCGGTCTGGTCGCTGGTGCGGACAGGCACTTTGCCCAGCTTCTTGGCAAATTCATACGCGGCATCGTACACGGTGCTGGCGGTAGCAATGGTGCGAACGACTTCGACCAGCTTCATCAGCGGCACAGGGTTGAAAAAGTGCAGGCCGATGAAACGATCGGGGCGCTGGGTTGACGTCATCAGCTCGGTAATCGAAATCGAAGAGGTGTTCGAGGCAAAGATGGCATCTTTCTTCACCAGGCTGTCAAGCGAGGCATAGATTTTCCGCTTCTCAGCAACATTTTCGATGATGGCCTCGATGATGATGTCCGAGTGAGCTAAGTCTTGCTGTCGGGTCGTTCCTTTGAGGCGGGCGCGAATCGCCTGGGGGGATTCCTTGAACGCTCCCTTCTCCGCCAACTTGGCGAGCGACTTATCCATTCCGGCAAATCCTTTGTCGAGGAATTTCTGCTCCAGCTCGAAGACGGTCACATCGAATCCGGCGGTCGCAGCGACCTGGGCAATACCGGAACCCATGAGGCCGCAACCGAGAACGCCGACTTTACTGATTTCCATCAGGCACCAGCCTTAGAGAGAAGGTTCGATTTCGTCTCACGTCCCGGCCCTCGAATTGTCGGACCCGCGGCGGCCGACGATACGACCTCGACCGACGAGGCGGTTGGGGTTTCCGCACAGCTTAGCCGCAAGTCCTTGGAATGAGGGCTCTTGCGAGCGGGCAACGAAGCCTGTTCAGTGTAGCAGTCGAGGTCGCGAGCGGCAATAAGGGGATCGAAGAAACGCGAGCGATCGCGGAAGTTGGATTCGCCGGGAAGCCGATTCGTGCGACGAACTCGTCGGCTCACGCCACCGCCGAGTTGGCCAGTCCGGGAGCTAGAGCTACCATCTTGTTCGAGCCTTGAGCGGCAGCGTCGTGCAACGCCTGCTCGGCGCGATTGATGACTTCCGTCACGATGTCCACCGGATCGTATTCGGCTCGAATCACGGCTTGTGCAAGCCCGGCGTTGAAGCGGATGGCATCCTTCCTCTCTGCCACTTTGGCCTGCGCCATCAGGCGCTGGAGCTTCTCGGCGGCAAGCAGGCCGTCTTTTTCCCCGGTTTCAGCGAGCACGATCGCGATGATGGTTGTGTCGTAGCGAAACGCCAGATCGTTTTGTCGAATGTTGGCGCTGAACAGCTGCCCGATTTGCTGTATCAGCGACTCGATTCCAGTCTCGCCGAGTTCCTTGAGCACGGACGTTTTGTCGCCAAATTGCATCAACAAAACCGACATCGGTGTACCCTGCTGGACGTTGCGCCGGGTTTCTGCCAGCAGCAGATCCAAGTAAGAGGCTCGCTTCAGTAAACCCGAGCGTTCATCGGTGACCGAAAGACTCTTCACCAGACGGCGAAGACCGGCATTGTTGAGCGCAATCACAATCTGATCGCAAATGGTCTTCAGCACCAGGAGTTCAGTCGCATTCCAAGCCAGGGGTGTGCTTTGCGTCAGAATGAGAACGCCCACGGTCTCGGTGCCGTCCACCAGCGACAGCGCCAGCAAAGAGGCCACGCCGAGTGCGACCAGAAGGTCGCGTAGGTCTTCGAGTTCCGGAGCAGCCTGAACATTGCCGAAGGCCAGCGTGCCGCCACGTTGCAAGGACAAGTCATGAATCGCCAGGATGAGTTTCTCGAGAGCTTCGCCTTCGGCCGACGGGACTCCTTGCCCGCAATATTCTTTGCTGGCCGTCGGACGCAAGCCAGGCTTGTGCATCGCGACCAGGCAGCGGCCAGCCTTCCACTGAGCTCCGATCTCGCCGACGGAGGTCGCCAGAATGGAATCGGCGCTGCTCTGACGGTAGATTTTGCGGGTGATTTCGGCGACACGGGCAAAACTGCTGAGATCACCTGTCGACTGCGAAGCAGGGCTCGGCGACGACGGCGCTGCTGAGGGAGGGGCGGCGATTGGCGCAGCTCTGGGAGCGGTGTTCGCGGCGGGAGCAGAGGGCTCCGCGCCTGGGTATTCCGGCACCAGCCCAGCGTTCAAATAGAGTTGGTGCAAAGCAGGATTGCGGTCTTCCTGGTGGGGAAAGAGCTGCATAATCCGTTGCAATCGCTCGAGGGCTTTGGATCGCATCCCGTACTGCACAAGAATTTCTGCTTGCAGCATCAGATCCTGCAGGGCGGCATCGCCGAGAAGGTTTTCCCCGGAACGAGCCGGAGTGGTGGTCGAGTTCGCTCCGCCCGAGAACCGCGAGGCGATGGCGTTGTAGCGTTTTTCGTCGATTTTCCCTTGCAACATTTGCAGGCGTTTGTGATGCCCGTGTTCGTAGGCATCCACCTCGGCGGCGCGATCGAGACACTCCGCAGCCTTGTCATAGGCCCCCGTACTGCAACGAAGATCGAAAAGCTTGAGCAGGGTCTGAAAATAGTCGGCCTCGCGATTGGCGGAATTGAACTGCTCGCACATGAATTCCAGCATGTCCGCCGATGGCGGGCGGTTCGCGATGATCTCTTGCATGGTCGCGAGGAAGCTGCGCCGATCCCCTTTGCGCTGCTGGTGCGCCTGAAACTTACGAGCCAGCGCCACCGCGGCCAGCTCCTGCCCGGTATCCAGGTAGCGCTCGATGAGTCTGGCAATGTCCTGGGAGCGGCTAGGATTCGCTTCGAACAGCTGCCAGACAATCTCCTCCGCCTCACCTAAGCGATTGGCAGCCAACAATGCCTGGGCGTAAGTTTGACGCATTTCGTCGGAAACCGAGCCGGCAATGACGTGAGCTTCCATGGCGAAAATGGCCGCGCTCGCCTGTCCTTGTTCGAGCATTACCTTGCCGTAAGCCAAGGCGATTTGCGGATCGGAAGCATCCTCCGCGTAGGCCCGTTCCACCCACGGCGCAGCGTTGCCACCGGCCGTCTTGGTCTGCTCGGCGAGTTTCAGAAATGCGGCCGCAGCCGTCTTGCCATCGCCGACGTCGGAGGACAGTTCTCCCACCCGAAGCAGGTTCTTCTCACTCGCGTCCAGGCGCAGGATTCTCTGCAAGACCGCCAGCGAATCCTGTTTGCGTCCTAGTTTGGTCAGCTCCTGGAGTGCATTTTCGTAGGTCTCAACCGCCAGCTTGCGGTTCGAATTCTCGAGCAGTCCGCCAAAACGGACCTTCTGTTCCCAGGCCGGATCCACAAATCGGGCCAGCTTCTTGTAGGTAAGGCTCGCCCGGGTTGCATCACCGGCCTGCACTTGGCGCTCGAACATGCCGCCCAAAAGCTTGACCGCTTGCGGAATCCGCTGCAGCGAAAGACTGAGGTCGGCTGCCATCTGGGTGATGGTGTCGTTGGTGGGATCCGCAGCCAGAACCTGCAGGTACTCCTCGAGCGCTTCCGCTGTCTTGCCCTTCTGCAGAAGCTTTTCAGCCCGGTCCACGCGCTTGGTTATGTCGGCTCTGTCCACAGTCTTATAAATGTCGGCATGAAGAACGAGCAGATTTCGGCCTCATAATTCTAGGGTTGGGTTATGCGAGCAGCAACGAACCTGTGCCGCCCCACGATTACGTTCGTCACCTCCCGCGGCTTAAGTCTTTGTTCTTGAGCAGCTTTCAAATAGGCTCCCGCTCATGCCTTCGAGTACATTTTGGGCGGCGCAGTCTTCGGCATGAGGCTTTCCTGGTTGGTGTCGTTGGCGGCGCACATTTCCTTTCGTCGCAGGCTTCGCCCCAAGGAAATCTCCAAGCTCCCAATGCGGTCCCCCTTGCTGCTCGTGACGGCCGCGGTACAGAAGGGTTGGTGGGATTCGCGGGTAAACCTGATAGGGGAGTGACCTTGCTCGTCGGGCTGACCTTCGCCTATTTTCTGATCCGATTGCGGCGTCGCGATGGTTAGGCGCATCGCCCAGGTTACCTCGATGCCTTGGCAGGCGACCGGCTCGCATACAATGAGGGCATGACTGATGAACTGCTCCGCTATCGCTCCGAGTTCCCCATCCTCGAACGAACCACCTATCTGATCAGCAACTCTTTGGGCGCGATGCCGCGCGGCGTCTATGACGCGATGAAAGGCTACGCGGACCTGTGGGCAACGCGCGGGGTCCGGGCTTGGGAAGAACGATGGTGGCGGCTGGCGGCTGAAGTGGGCGACGAGATTGGGGCGCTGATGAATGCACCCTCGGGCTCGGTCTCCACCCACCAGAACGTAACCACCTGTCAGGCGGTTGTGGCTTCCTGCTTCGAGTTTTCCGGCAAACGCAACAAGATCGTCTACAGCGATCTGAATTTTCCTTCCGTCATGTATTTCTGGGAAGCGCAACGTCCGCTTGGGGCGCAGGTTCACATGGTGAAGACCGACGACGGGATCACGGTGCCCACGGAGCGAATGCTCGATGCCATCGATGATCGGACGCTGCTCGTCCCCATCTCCCATGTGATCTTTCGCAGTGCCTATATTCAGGACGCCAAGGCAATTGTCGAAAAGGCGCACAAGGTGGGGGCGCACGTTGTGCTTGATGTTTTTCAATCGCTGGGCACGGTGCCGGTGGATGTCGAAGCCTTGGGCGTCGGGTTCGCCTGCGGCGGGGTCTTAAAATGGCTGTGCGGCGGACCGGGAGTGGGATTCCTGTACGTCCGTCCCGATCTCGGACGGCGCCTGAAACCGAGGTTCACCGGATGGTTTGCCCATGAGAATTCCATGGCATTTGAGACGGGAGCCACCCGTTACACAGAACCGCCATTCCGCTTTATGAATGGAACCACCCATGTACCCTCACTCGAAGCTGCGCGCCCTGGCCTTAGAATCATCGCTGAAGTTGGAATTCCACGGATTCGCGAGAAATCGAAGCGTCAGACCAAACGCTTGATCGAGCTCGCGGACCGGCATGGCTGGCGGGTCAACTCGCCGCGCGATGCGGAGAAGCGGGGAGGCACGGTATCCATCGATATGCCGGACTCCGAGGAAGTCTGCCGGGAGTTGCTGAAGCGGGAGATTCTGGTCGACTGGAGGCCCAAGGCGGGAGTACGATTCTCGCCCCATTTCTACAACAAGGACGAGGAGTTGGAGGTTGGCATTTCCGCCGTGGAAGAGATCCTGAAGCACCGCGCCGTGACCGCCGGCTAAACCTGCCACCGACTCGAAGAAGAAATCGCCGACCAGGCGTGAATTTCGCGCACGAGTCGCAAGGAGAGCCAAGAATGACTTTCGGGGCAGCCCGGCAGTCAGCCGGCAATCGAAGTCTCTGACGTGGCAACCGGCAGCGGGTGGTTACCAACGTTCTCAACGGAGGGCGTCACAGGTCTACGGCTTCTACATTAGAATTGCCGAGTGGCGGATGCGGTGCGCATTGCGATCTTGGGGGAGTTCGATCCGAAGTCTCCGACGCTATCCTTTGTCGATCAATCCTTGCAGCATGCCGCGGACAAGCTGAACGCCAGCCTGCGATCGCAGTGGATTCCAACGCCTTCGCTCCTAGAATCCGACGCCCCCAAGCGCCTCGAGGGTTTCGACGGGATCTGGGCGGCCCCCGGCAGTCCCTATAAGAGCTTCGAAGGGATGCTGAAAGGGATTGAGTTCGCTCGCCGCCGGGACTGGCCCTTTCTTGGCACCTGCGGCGGTTTTCAGTACACAATTATTGAGTGCGCGCGGAACGTCTTGGGCATCCATGATGCCGATTCCGCCGAGAACAATTCCGGCTCAAAGAACATCGTCATTTGTCCAGTGGCCTGCGCTGTGCCCGGCCACGGCAAGGGCGCACCGAAGTTGTCCGGCGCCATTCCCAAGATTCAGTTACGCCCCGGATCGTACCTGCATTCTTTCTACGGACAGGACACGATCACCGAAGAATTCTTCTGTAATTTCGAGGTGAATCCCGACTTTGAGTGGACCGCGATGGAGGCTGGATTCCCGGTCGTGGCGCGCGGCGCGAAAGGTGAAATTCTTGCGATTGAGTCGCCCACGCACCGTTTTTTTGTGGCCACGTTGTTTCAGCCGCAGCTCTCATCGAAGTCCAAGCATCCTCATCCGCTGGTGATGGCGTTTGTGCAGGCAGCAGCCGACTGGGGTAAAAAGAAGCTGGATGACAGCGTACTGGAGTAAAGCCGGGTTGGGTACCGAATTCGCCGCCAAGGCGAACCCCGCCTCGCATCGTAGGCCGGGATGGAGCAGCGGCTGGCATCGATCTCACGTCGAGCCTACTCTTCCTTCGGCACATTCTGACGGATAACGGGCTGATTGCTCTAAGAGCCAGGCCCGGCTCATTCCAGCAACCCGGCGGGTGCAAGCGACCAGGTGGACAACCAGTTTCGCGCCGAATAGACTTTCTGTCGCCACACTTCCTCTATGCGATTGCTCACGTTTGAAGACCCTGGACGCCGCTCGCGAATCGGCGCCCTCACGACCAACGATTGGATCGTTGACTTGAACTCCGCGTGCGCGCTCTACTTGCGTGACGTAGAACAGGAAAACGCCTATCACCGCCTTGCCGATGCGCTGGTTCCAGCCAATATGCTCAAGTTATTTGAGGGCGGCGACACCAGCCTGGAGGCGGCCCGCAAGGCTTTCGCGTATGCCATCACCATGGGCAACGACGCTACCGGCACGCGAGGAGAGGAGATTGCGTATGCGAGGGCTCGATTAAAGCTAAAAGCTCCGATCATTCCCCGAAAATTTTTTCACACGGCAGGGAATTTTCGCGAGCATCATGAAGAGGCAACCCAGGCCGGCTTTTCCCATCCGGTGCTCCCCTGGATCATGTTCTTTCAAAATGTGGACGCGATCATCGGGCCCGAAGAGCCCGTCATCTATCCCGAGCATCTCACCCAGGAGCTGGACTATGAGCTTGAGCTGGCAGTGGTTCTAAAGAAAAGTGGCAAACATTTTACTCCGGAACAAGCCAACGACTATATCGGCGGATATGTCATCTTCAATGACATTACCGCGCGCGATATTCAGCGACGCGAGATGAAGTCTGGCGTGTTTAGCTTCTGCAAGGGTATTGATACATTCTGCCCCTTGGGACCGTGGATTGTTACCGCGGACGAAATTCCGGATCCGCACGCCCTCGCGATGGAATTACGGGTCAACGGGGAACCCCGGCAGCGTTCGCATTCGAGCAGAATGTCGGTGAAAATCCCCGAGATCCTCTCACACTACTCGCCAATGGGATACAGCGCCGGCGACGTTGTCTCGACCGGCACGGTATCCGGGGTCGCTGCGTTCAGCGGCGATCCTAAGGCCTGGTACTTGAAGCCGGGGGATGTAATGGACTGCGAAGTTGAGCACATCGGCGTGTTGCGCAACCCGGTGATCTCCTGGGTCGAAGCCTATGGTGAGAAGCCGGCCGCGCTTTCGACCCAAACCGCGACATGATTTGGGTTGGGATTTCTTACCGAGCACTTCCACGAATACGCTATGCAGGATTCCAAGATCTGGGTCAGTGAATTGAATGCGCGCCAGAACATCCGCACGCCGTTCCCCAAGACCAAAGTTCGCTTCTACGACACAACCCTACGCGACGGTGAGCAAACCGTAGGCGTGGTCTTCTCTCCGCAACAGAAACTGGAGATTGCCCGCAAACTCGACCAGTTGGGAGTAAGCCGAATCGAAGCCGGCTTCCCTCGGGTTTCTCCGGAAGACGCCGAAGCCATCGAGCTCATCACGAAAGCCAACCTGAGCGCCGAGGTGTGGGGCTTTTCGCGTGCGGCAAGAGATGACATTAAAGAGCTGTTGCGCTTGCACCTCGAAGCCTCGGTCGTCGAAGCTCCAACCAGCGATCTGAAGCTGAAGGCCTATGGCATGTCGCGGGATGTCATGTTGCAGCGCGTCGCAGATGCCATCTCCTATGCCCGGCAGAACGGCATCCGCGTGGCCTTTTTTGCGGTGGATGGCACGCGAACTGATCTCGATTCCCTGAAGAGAGCGTATTTGGCCGCGCTCGAGGCCGGCGCCCGCGAAATTGTGGTGGTGGATACACTCGGTGCCTGTGGACCGGAAGCCGCCGAATTTCTGGTTTCTCAAGTTTCGAGTTGGGTTGGGCCTGAGATACCGGTGCACTGGCATGGTCACAATGACTTTGGTTTGGCTACCGCCTGCGCCGTGGCGGCGGTTCGAGGCGGTGCCTCTTGGATCCAGGGAACGATGAATGGTATGGGTGAGCGTGCCGGCAATGCGGATATCGCGGAAATCGCTCTTGCCCTTCGTTGCCTTTACGAGGTGCCGGTCGAGCTGGACCTCGCGAAGACACGCGAGGTTTCCCAGGCTGTCGCCCGGGCCGCGGGTTACACGCTGGATGCCTGGAAACCTTTAGTGGGGGAGAACCTTTTTGTCCGGGAAAGCGGTGCGGTAGCCAGCCAGTTCCATATTCCCGAGGCGATTGAGCCCTATTCCTCCGAACTGGTCAACGCTCTGCGCCGAGTCGTTCTCGGCAAAAAAAGCGGACTCGATAGTATCGATCTGAAGTGCAAGGAACTGGGGCTTTCGATCGCACCCGAACGGCGGGGAGCGATCCTCGCCGAGGTAAAAAAGCGCGCCACGTTGAAACGCGGAATCCTCACGAACCAGGAATTCTCCGAGATCGTGGCCGCGCTCGCTTCCTCGACCGCGCACTAGGGGCCTGCCCTACGGTCGGAGCGTCAGATCTCCAGCACCCACGTGAGCATAGAGCGTGTACTTACCCGGGCCCTGGTGGCGGAAAGATCGAAACAGTCCATCCTTGGTCACCCCGAACGGAGTGGCATCGAGATCACCAGCCAGAACCGAAGCGTTGGCCGAGGCATACTCCTCGGGAGCGCCTACTTGCAGGCTCAGATCACCAGCATGAATTTCCACATTTTTGTTTCCCACAATGCCATCTACCTGAGCCTCCCCGGCAGGCATTCGCAGGTACAGGTCAGAGATCCTGGGCACTCGGATTTCGATCTGGAAGTCATTGATTGGACCACCGTGAACCCGTAGCTCTCCCGTCGTACCCGCCGTTTTCAGGCTGATTTTGACGTCGTGGACATGGCTGGCATTCTTACCCCAATAGCGAATTTCGATTTTGTTCTGATCGCTGCCCACGATTTTCAACTCACCCGACCGGATATGCATTCGCAACTGACCGCCGGACGGAAAATCGACATTGAAGCTGTCTCGATCCATCGCGGTCACCTGGCCGACGTTTTGCGCGAGGCCGAGGTTGATGGCAAAAAACAGCAAGCAGATTCGAAGAACATAACGCCTCATCGATTCCTCCCCGGCGACCTCGACAGAATACGCCTATGATTCTGCTGTATCCTCACCAATCCGCCAGCAATCTCTAAGGCCAGAGATACGGCAACACCTTCTCGCCAAACAATCTGGCTTGACCCACCCGATCCTCCCCCCAGATCTCCAGCAGGATGTGCGTGCAGCCCGCCTCTCGGTATTCCAGGATACGCTCGATACACTCCTTCGGGGTACCGGCAATCGGGCAGACCTTGCGCAGGATCTCATCGCTAACCGCCTTAGCGGCAGCCGTGCGTCCCCCGAGCTCCATGGCATCGGCCACGGGGCGCAATTCCTCGAGGCTCAGCCCGGCACACTCGAGCAGAACGTCCGCTGCGTTGCCAATGTTTTGGACTTTGTTGGCAAGATACATGGCCGCCTGCTCGCGCGCTCCTTCCCGGCCTTTCGTCGAATCGTGGCTGATGCTGCCGACAATCACCGAACCCAGGACCAGCGTGGAGGGATCTCGCCCTGCCTGACGCGCCCCTTCTTCCATATTTTTTCGGGAATGACGTACAAACGCAGGAGTGGTGATGCTGGCTGTGAGCAGTCCATCCGCCATCCGTCCGGACATTTTCTGCAACACCGGGCCGGTGGCGGCAATGTAAATCGGTGGCGCGCCTCGGGGTGTGTGTGCGTCGGGCTTGAGTGGCGGTACGTTCGCGGCAAAAACCTTGCCCTGGTAGTCGAAGCGATCACCGGCGAGCACCCCTCGCACGATTTCGATGCTCTCGCGCATAACCGTGGCGGGTCCGGCCTTCTCCCCCTGTCCTTCTCCGATCTCTTTCATAAAGATCTTCGAAGCGCCCAGCCCCAACAAGAAGCGATCCACGGCCAAATCCTGCATTACGCGCGCTTCCATCGCAATCTGGACGGGATGCCGGGTATAGGGCGAAATGATCCCCCAGCCCAGTTGAATGCGGCGGGTCTCGGCCGCGATCACCGCCAGGATGGCAGTCGATGAACGTGCTTCGAAGGCATGCTTGCGCCACCACGGATAGGCTTCGGCAAGCCAAAAAGTGTCGAACCCCGCCTGTTCGCAAGCTCGGGCCATCGCCACGATTTCACGCACGGGCTCCATACTGAGTTGCAGAACTCCGAGATTGAACGGAATGGACATCGAGGCTTGCCTATTCCGGATCTTGCCAGGAATGCTCCAGACCTTTGATCAGCGCCAGCAGGGCGCGGTTCAGCGGGGTCGGTACCGCGACTTTTTCTCCCCATGCAACAATTGCCCCATTCATGAAGTCCACTTCAGTCCGGCGTCGGGCAAGCACATCCTGCAGCATGCTGGCGCGATGCTTACCGGGAGCATTGGCGCCTTTTTCTACCAGTTCCCAAGGGTCACCGTGCAGAGTAATGCCCAATTTCTTGGCGACGGCTTTTCCCTCGGCAATTAAGTCCGCAAAGAGCTGGCCGGTTGGGCCGAAGCGAGTTGCACTCCCGTGGTCGAGCAATGTGAGAGCCCCGACGGGATTCGTGGAAGCGTTGAAAATCAGCTTGGTCCACTGCGCGCCCCGGGCATCTTCGAGGGCAATCGTATGCATTCCGGATCGCGTGAGCAGCCCTGCCAATTCTTCCACCTTGGCCATGGGCGTGTGACTCGATTCGAAGGGTCCGATCCAGGTATCGCCCTGGATGTCATAGGCGATGTGCCCTGGACCGATCGGATGCCCGGCGGGGAAGGTCGTACCGCGAATGGCGAATTTCACATACTCGGCGATGATCTCTTCGTTGCCCACCCCGTTCTGCACCGAACAAACCGCGCTGTGCTCATCGAAGATATGGGCCACTTCGGCGATCGCTCGTCTGGTATCGATCGACTTGGTTGCCACGATGCCATAATCGCAGCGCGGCAATTCCCGAGGGTCCGTCGTCGCCTTGAGCTGTGCCGTGAAGTTCGCGGCGCCGGAAAGCTTGAGGCCGTGCTTTCCGATGGCATCGGCATGCTCCTTCCAGACATCGTAAGCCCACACCTCAGCCTCGCCCGCTCGCGCCAGGTGGGCCGCAAACAAGCTGCCCACTGCCCCGCAACCAACAACGCAAATTCGCATATGGGTGCTGGATTCGGACTGCTTACTTCGAACCTCGTGCTTCCGCTTGGCGGCTCTCATGGCCGCTGTAAAACTTCCACTCCACCTCCGCCAGGCATTCTCCTTCTGCCTTGCCCACGCGGTACGTGTCCTGGGTGTAGAGGCAGGATTTCCTGTCCGGATCGACGACCTGGGGGTGGAGAGACAAAATCATGTTCTCCTCGAGCTGCACGTCACTTTCGGCACCGATCGAGGGGTGCTCGATCATGGTGCTGCCGATGCTGTGGCCCGAGAGATGGCCGAGCGTGAAGCCATGTTTTTGGAAGGTTTCCGCAACCGCACGGTGAACACTGCTGGCCAATTCGCCCGCCCGCATGAGCTTTCTCGCAGCTTCGAGCGCTTCGGGATAGGCAGCGGCCATAGCCTGCGTACGCGGACTGAGCTTGCCCCGAATCAGGGGCCGGGAAAACTCGACCCAATAACCACCCGCTCCCGTGATTTCGAGTGAGTAAAGGAGCAGGTCATCGGCACCGACCACGCGATGGGCGGGCACCCGAAAGGATGCTTCCGCCTCTCCCCGGCTACCCGAGAGCAGAATGTTCATCATCCGCGGACCCGCACCGCGGGCAAAAAATCGTTCCACGGCAGGCGCCATGATTTCGGCTTCGGTTTTTCCCGGTTCGTAGGCTCGCACCAGAGCCCAAAAACCGTCCTGGATGATCTCCATGGCATCGCGAATTTCTTCAAGCTCCTCTTCGCTTTTGACGGCGCGCGCCATGTCAAATTGGAAATCGAACGGTACCAGCCGGAACGCTGCGCCGGCCAGAATGCGGTAGTCGCGAACGGCCATGATGAAATCCATGCCGTACACGCCCACTCGCTTCCAGTGCCGCTCGCGTCCTCGGTCCCGAATCCATTGCCCGGGAATCTCGGGCCAAACCTGTTCCTGGACCCAGGGTTTTCGCTTATCGCCGATCCAGCGAGCTTCCCGGGGAAACACCAAGGTCGGCTCGCCCTCGCGCGGCAGAACCACGTACAGGTAGCGATGCACAACCTCGAACCCCGAGACATAGAAGACCGCACCCTCAAATCCGGCATATTGATTGCCGCAGACGATCAGCGCATCTAACCCGTGGCGCTCCATGCTCTCGCGCATGTTCTTGTAGCGGCGATCGATTTCATGCTGGGTTGGCAAATCGGGCTCTCGGGCGCAAGATATTTTACTCAGGCTTCGACACCACACAGGTCGGCAGCGACCAGGGCATAAATCTTCGTGACCTCCACCAGGGTTTGGATCGCAACTTTCTCCCCTTCGACACCGCGCGGCCCGCTCGAAGGACCGTAGTTCACGGTTTCAATTCCGTAGCGGCTGAGGACGCTGGCATCCGAGCACCAGGTGACCACCTCACGCTCCGGCCGTCTGCCAGTCACGTACTCGTGGCTCGACTCGATGGCCTTAATCATTTCATGTTCTTCGCTGATACGCGCGCCCGGAACGGAGACGTAGGTTTCAAATTCCAGACCCCAGTCGGGATGTTTCTTCTCCAGCTCGAAAAACATCTGTTGCATGTTGCGCCGGGCTTCGTTCATGGGAATTGTGGGAGGCACCCGCACATCCAGGAAGAGATCCGTCTTCTCCGGTGTGCGACTGGCCCGCCAGGGATGCCCCCCACGAATGCAACCTAGATTCACAAGCGCCTTTTTCCCTCCATGCGAGGCATTCTTCTCCCAATTCGCGCTCCACTTCAAAATGCTGTCCATCAAGACGTGCATCCGGCGAATCGAGTTCATCTCAGCGCGGCCTTCGGAGAAGGCGGTGTGCACGTACATGCCGGTGCAGGAGATACGCACCCAAAGGGACCCGAAGTGCTCGAGTACGATTCTCATGTCGGTGGGTTCCCCGAGTATGCACATGTCGGGAAGCACACCATGATTGACCAGGTAGTGGCTTCCCAGGCCGTAGCCCCGGTAGTGCTTGCCGCGGAATTCTTCCCACTGGCTTTTTTCAATTTCTCCAACCACGGCGGCGATGATGACATCGCCTTTCAGCCTGAGCCCGGAGCGCACCAGCGCCTTCAAGGCGTGGGTATAGCAAACGAGAGCGCCTTTCATGTTGTAGATGCCAAGGCCATAAATAAAACCATTCCGCACGACCGCGGTCGGCTTATAGCCGATGCCGGTAAGAAACGCCTCGCGGCCGGTGTTCGAGGTGTCCATATGAGCGTTGAACATCAGGCTCTTGCCGCCTCCGCTGCCCCTCCACCGGGCTACAACATTGGCGCGTCCTTCCTCCACCTCTTGCCAGCTGACGCCGGGATCGAGTTCCGCTAGCGTCCGCTTCATATAGCAAGCCATCTCAAACTCGTCTCCGGTGGGGCTGGGAATGTTGACCACGTCGCAGCACATGGCTACGATCTCATCTTCCCGGATTTCGGCGAGAATCTTCTCCGCCAGTTTTGGTTCGAGCTTTAAGGCCAACTTAGCCACCGTTTCCAGGCTCCGCTCCCGGTTCTCCGCGCGATACTAAACGAAAGTCGTCGGGATACGTACACAGCTTTTCGTTTCCCGCATCGGTGATCAGGAAATCATCTTCCAGACGCAGGCCACCTCCACCCTGCCAATAGATCCCCGGCTCGATGGCGAGCACCATTCCTTTTTTTATCGTGCCGCCTCCCGCCTGGTGAGCATAGGGCGGTTCGTGGGCGCGTGCCCCCACGCCGTGACAGATAGGGTGCGAAGGCTGACCCGGATATCCGCCTTCGGCGATGCGCGCACGAACCAGTCGATCCAGTTCCGGGAGACTGGCGCCATCGTGGGAATACCGAGCGGCCTCGTTGAAGACCTTAAGCAGAAGGTCGAGAAGCTTGTGATACTCAGGGGAGAGCTCACCCGGGCAAACGTTTTTGGTCAGATCGGTCCAATAGCCATCGACGCACACCCAAATCTCGAACAAAGTCGGCTCGTTCTTCTGAACGGGGCGATCGCCGGTTGCGGTGAAGGTAGCAATTCCCTTCCCCGACCATACCAAGGTGAAGGCGCGCGCCATCTCGACTTTGCCCTTATAGCCGACACCGAATCCGTGGACAAGACTCTCGTACATTCCTCCGACTTGGCTTTCTTTCATGCCGGGTCGCATGCGCTCGCGTGTATGTTCCAGGGCAAGGGCGGCGAGTTCGTTGGCCAGACGCATCCGCTCGATCTCCTGTGGCGTCTTGATCGCGCGAGCCTGGTTGAGCAGGGGGGTGGCGTCGACTACCTCTCTCGCGACACCCTGGAAGCCGTCGAAGTACATTTTTGTCGGCGTGGTCGGCTCGCCCACCATGCGATCGGCCGCTTGCGTGCCCATGTTCAACTCGATCCCGATCTTGTCCGTGAGACTGCGCTCTTTGAGCACCTGCAACGCTTGATCGAGGGCGCGGTATTGCGGAGGTCGCGGGTCACTCGGGTGATAGCTCTTGAACAGGCGAATGTCCTGGGTCCATGAGTTTCGCTGGGCGTCGGCCAACTGCGGTTCGATGGCGATGAGGGTTGCTTCGCCTTGGCATGGGAAGACAACTGCGTCATATCCTTTCATCGACCAATAGTTCGTGAGATACACGATGTTATCGGGCGCGCGCACGACCAGAGCCGTGAGGTCCTGCTCCCTCATCAGGGCACGGACGCGATTCAGCTTCAATGGATCGATTGGCCAGGCCATTCAGATCTTGTCACCTTGCATCATCTTCCGCCCCGTCGGTGTCGGAAGACGGGACCGGTTGGTTCTCATCTTGAAAGGTCCACGAGGCCTCTTTTCCCTTAATGAGCCGGTACACGGCGGCGTGGAGCGGCGCCGCTACACCATGACGTTGCGCCTCGCGAGCAATCGCCCCGCTCAAGAAATCGACTTCGGTCGGTTTTTGCCGCCGGACGTCATATAACATCGAAGGCGGATGATTGGTCAGGGCGCCGATCTTGTTCATCTTCCACGGATCTTCCTCGAGCCTCACGCCGCCCGCCGTCGCCACCCGCTTGCCCTCTTCGATCAGCTCGTGCAGCAAGTAACCAAGGCCGGAGAATTGCGTCTCGTCTGCGAAGTGCAGGGAATGCGGAAGCCCGGTCAATGCCGAGACGCCATTCACCGAAGCGTTGAAGATCAGCTTGGACCACTGCGCCGGACGCGCATCTTCGAGGGCCTCGGCTTTTAGTCCGCTCGCCGAGATCAGGTCGGCGGCTTGCTGGACCAGCGCGAAGGGAGTGTGCCGCGGCTCGAAAGGTCCGATCCAGGTGGCGGTGTCGAGTTCGTATTGCACATGGGTATCACTATGTTTGGTGCCGCTCATGAATGTGGTGCCGCGGATGACCTGACCGCGTGTGTCCTGGGCGATGATTTCCTCGCTGCCCAGTCCGTTCTGCGCCGAGATTACCGCTCCTTGGTTGAAACGGCAACCGACGAGCGCCATCGAATCTTCCACCTGGGTAGCCTTGGTGGCGACAATGCCCAGTTCGCAGTCCGGCAGTTTGTCGGGATCGGCCGTTGCATGCAGGCGAACGTGGAATCTGTGACACCCCGAGACGGTCAAGCCTTCCCGATTGAGAGCACGCGCATGCTCCTCCCGCCGGACAAAAGCCCACACCTCCACGACCTGGGCCAGATGCGCAGCATACAGACTTCCAATCGCACCGCAGCCGACAATGCAGACTCGTTTCACGAAAGCCGCATCTCGAAGCAAATCACGGGCACTTGCCCGCACCGCCAATTTATCTTCGCCTGTCTACCCTGACCACTTCTCTGGCTTGCCCAATCTCCCTTTTCACAACTGCCCGGAATAGACGATCCGCATTATTGAATGAGTCATCAATGATCACCTCATGGGCGAACAATGCATCCTGCAACGCTGCCGCGAGCGTGTGCACCGGAGCAGCCCCGCCTTCTCCCATGCCCTTGGCACCGCTGTAGCTGTGGGGGGAGGGGGTCTCGATGTGATCATATTTGATGTTGGGCATGTTCACGGCAGTGATCGGGGTATAGTCGCTGAACGTGCTGGTCAGCATGTTGCCAACCCCATCGTAGACGCAGTTTTCCATGAGAGCCGCGCCGATGCCATGCGCCGTGGCTCCAAAAACTTGCCCTTCGACAATCCGAGGATGGATCACCGTGCCACAGTCGTCCACGGCAACGTAGTCGAGAATACGAGGAAGGAAAGTGTCGCGCTCGATCTCGATCACGGCGATATGCAGCTGGGCCGCGTAGGTGAGCGTCAGGTTGCCGTATTTCCTTTGCTTGTCCGGAACTCGGAAGGGAGCACGCCAGACATAGCGGCAATTCAGCGTAATGTCGTACAGCTCGGGAGGAAGCGCGGCGCTGTTGGCATTGACCAGATTCGCCAGTCCCCAGTAGTTGATCGGCTTGCCGGTGGTTTTGGCGCGCAGCTCAGGCCCCTGGGCACCCACACCGAATTCGAGATCTTCCTCGTCACTCTCGAGTACGAATGCTCCCAGGCGCTTCATCTCGGCCTTTAGCTTCTGCGCAGCACCATGTACCGCGGAAAGACCGGACACGGCAAACTGGCTGGCGTAGGTTCCGGAAAATCCGGTGTGCACGTTGCGTTCGGTATCGAAACCGGTACGCACGGTCACCATGTCAGGATGAATGTTGAGCACATCGGCGACCACCTGCGCTGCCGTGGTCTCGTGTCCTTGTCCCTGCGGGCAGGAGCCGACGGCGACGACGACTTCGCCATAAATATCCAACTTGCAATTGGCTCCCTGCGAATTGCCGGAGTAGGGCAGGCCGGGATTCACGATCTGCGACTGACCGAAATTGTTGGTGCCGGAATCGAGCGTGGTTCCGATACCGATTCCCACCAGCCGCCCTTCCTTTCGAGCCGCCGCCTGCCTGGTCTTCCATTCGTCCCACCCGATGCGCCGTTTCCCGACCTCGAGCATCGCGGGATAATTTCCCGAGTCGTACACGCAGCCGTTGGGCGTGGTATAGGGAAACTCGTCCGGACGAATGTAATTGCGCAGACGCATTTCGTCGGGCGCAATTCCCAGCTCGTGAGCACAGATGTCGATGGCACGCTCCAAGAACCAGAGGTGCTGCATTCGCGAATAGCCGCGGTTCGGCCCGACGGGACACTTATTGGTGACGGCTTGCGTGAAATCAATGCGGGCGTTTTGAAAACGATAAACTCCTGGAAATACCTGCGACCAAATCACACAACCGAGAGGTTCATAGCGAGGATAGGCTCCACAATCATCGATATGGCGCGAGGTGATTGCGGTAATTACGCCCTTGGAGTCGAGGGCGATACGGGTGTCGCGAAATGTTCTCTCGTTCCCATGGGCGCTCGAGCTCATGTGCTCGGATCGCGTCTCCACCCATTTGATGGGCCTTCCCCCGGCTTTCCTCGAAGCCAGGGCACACACCGCCATCTGCGGATAGCTGGTGATCTTGATCCCGAAGCTGCCCCCGATGTCGAAGGTTTCGACGCGTATGCGATCGATAGGAACACGCAAATGGGCGGCGAGAAACTGAATGGCAAACGAAGGAAATGAATTGTTGCAGGAGTAGTAAATGCGATCATCCTTGGCATTCCATTCGGCAATGATCACGTTGTTTTCGAGCGGGGTGCTCGAGAAGCGATGGAAGTGCAACCGGTCGATGCTCACCACGTATGCGGCTTCCCGAAAAGCCTTCTCCACATCTCCGTATTCAAATACACCGTTCCAGACTTGATTTGTGCCGGCCTCCTCATGGAGAAGGCTCTTTCCCTCGAGAGCCACTTCGGCGTCGACCACCGCAGCGAGTGGTTCGTATTCCACCTGGACCAACTCCGCCCCATCTTCGGCAATCGCCGGGGACTCGCCCACAACCGCAGCGACCGGCTCACCTTGATAGCGCACTTTTTGGACGGCCAGCGGATAATCCTTGATCCTGGCGAATGGCTCAGGACCGATTTCGATAAAGGGCTGAGTTTGCGGGGCAATCTCGCGCCCGCTCAAGGTACACACCACGCCGGGCAAACACTCGGCAGCTGCGGTGTCAATCCCCATGATCCGAGCGTGTGCAAAGGGAGATCGGACAAAATGCAGGTAGAGCATTTCGCGCAGCTTGATATCGTCGGCGAACTTGCCGCGGCCGCGCAGCAGCCGGTTTTCCTCTTTGCGGGGAAGAGGCTTGCCTACCCAGGTCTTTTTTTCGACTTCCACACTCATTCCGCGATCTCAGTCTGTTGGCCGCGCTGGCTCGGCCACCCACGTAAGGCGCAAGTCGATGTTCCGTTGTCCACGCGGACCTAAGCCGCCCGGGCGAGCGCCGCCTGCAAGCCGTCGATCAGTTTCTGCACATTTTTTTTCGCCAACGGTTCAAGCAGACCTCCTGCCAGAGACGCCAGCCGACCGAACACCTGCGCCTCCCCTTGCCATGCGACCTTGGTGCCATCATTGACCGGCGCCAGGTCAAACCCTGCCATGATCGACAAATTGCCTCCCGGCACGCTTCCCTGACCTTGATATTGGGCCCGTTTCGGCCGCTCGCTCGCGGCCAATTCCAGGCGCACGTCGGCAGTGCCTTTGATATAGGAGATGCCCACGTTCAGCTTGACCGTGAAGCGGTTCCCTTCGACCCCGGAAATACTCTGAAAGTCCGGCAAAAGCGGCGCAAACTTTTGCGGATCGGTCAAAAAATCGTAAACCTCCTCGGGGCTGCGCTTGACCTCGAACTCGCCGTCCAGCTTGATCGCCATGCCCTAGGTCGTCCTCATACTCTGTGCGGCCAGCAGAATGGATTTGAAGATATTCTGATAGCCAGTGCAACGGCAGGTGTTACCCGCAATCGCCTTGCGCATGTCCTTCTCGCTCGGCTGTTTATTCTTCAAGAGCAGCTCGAGCGCACATAGCATCATTCCCGGCGTGCAATATCCGCACTGTAGGCCGTAAGCGTCGGCAAAAGCCTTTTGAATCGGGTGTAGCTGGCCGTTTTTTTCGAGTCCCTCGACGGTGGTAATCTCGGCTCCATCGGCCTGTACGGCCAGCGTCGTACACGACTTGACGGCCGCACCGTTCAGCAAGACAGTGCACGCCCCGCAATAGGTCGTGTCACAGCCTACGTGGGTTCCGGTGAGATCGAGTCGCTCTCGCAACATCTCGACCAGCAACGTGCGCGGTTCCACGGTGAGCGAATAGAGCTTTCCGTTGACCGTGACCCGAATGGCCACCTCCTCGATCCGCTCAGGCATAAATGGGGCTCACCTCGACCATCTCTCCGCGGGCACGGCGGACGGCGACCTCGATTGCGCGCTTGACCAGCACACCTACCAGAGCGCGTTTGTATTCGGCAGTTCCACGCATGTCAGACTGCGCATCGGCGGCAGCCTGCGCTGCTGCCTGCGCCGTAGCCAGCGTCTTTTCATTGATCTTGCGGCCACGAACGGCGGTTTCGGCATCCTTCGCCTGAATCGGCGTCAGGCCCACACAACCCAAAGCAATGCTGATTTCTTGGCAGACTTCCCCGTCAAGGGTAAGCTCGACGGCGGCCGTGGCGGTCGGATAGACGGGCGCAGCCCGTTTGCAGGATAAATATGCGCCGCCACTGCTGTTGGGGGGAATCTTGACGACAACTTCTTGAATCAGTTCGTCGCGTTCGAGAACCGTGGTGTAAGCGTCCTTGACAAATTGCGAGAGTGGCAGGCTGCGCTCGCCGCGAGTTCCCAGACAATGAACCTCAGCCTTCAGCGTCAGAAGTGCCACTGCCCAGTCGCCGCTCGGATCGGCTTCTGCCAGTGATCCGCCAAGGGTGCCCCGATTGCGCACCTGGACGTCGGCGATCCCCGCTGCACAATCGCGCAGGATGGGAACCTTGGCCACGATCTCGGAGTTTTCGATCTCGGCATGACGGGTCAAGGCTCCGAAGCGAAGCGAGCCCTTCTCCTCTGCGATATAAGAACTCCCGGGAATAAAGTTCAAATCGACAAGGTGCGCCGGATTGGCAAAGCGTAGCTTCATCAGCGGAATCAGACTCTGACCGCCTGCCAGCAGCTTGGCGTCTTCGCCAAGTTCGGACAGCAGCCTCACTGCCTGCTGGAGCGAACTCGCGCGGTGATAATGGAAGGCACGCGGATACATGGCTTACAGACTCGGCAAGCGGTTCATATTGTCGGGGCACAACCCGAGACGAGCTTCGCGTCGGCGAATAAGCTTAACAAAGGTTCCGACCACGCGACTACTGTGCCCAGACCCTACCGACTCATGTGCGCTGTTAACGACCGCACGCATGCCTGAGTTTCGTTCCCACAAGTGCGTCGATCGGCAGGGCAGAAGCGGGGGAAAGTGATTCGATGACCTGAGGAGCCCACTGACGACCCAGGATGCAGCGTCAGGAATCAAGAAACAGAAGCACAACTATATTTTCGTAGCTCCGATCTGCCGATACTTCCCTCGAAAGTACAACAGCGGATCGCCATCGCCCACGACCACATCTTCGACCTCCGCGATAAAGATCGTGTGGTCGCCGGCATCCTGGACACGGTCGAGACGACACTCGAGATAGGCCAACGCGCCGTGCAACACCGGCGTGCCATGAATCGTACGATTGAAGCGAGCCCCGGCTTCTTGTTCCCCGTGCTGGTGGGCAGGCGCGGTGCGCGCGTAGTACTCCGAGATTGCCCGCTGGCTCTCAGCCAGGACATTCACCCCGAAACGCTTTTTAGCATGGAGATGGGCATGCGTTTGTGCCCGGTGATCGACACAGACCAGAACTAGCAACGGATCGAGGGATACTGACGTGAACGCGTTGGCGGTCATGCCGTGCACCTCGCCCGCGTGATCCACGGTGATAACCGTCACTCCGGTTGCAAAGAAGCCCATAGCCTCGCGGAACTTGGCTTGACTGATGCTCATTCGTCTTCGAATCGCTGTACGCCCTGCCGCCGAAGGCACTCCGAGGAGACTTTCTTCCCCTTAGGCTACCTCTCTTTGGACCCTGTCCTACGCGAAGGACACGGAATGATCCGTAGCCACTGATTGTAAATCCTTTACAATCGACGGGTGAGTTTGATGTCGGCGACGCCCCGGCAAGATTCTCCAGAACCGCCAGATCTGGCGTGTGAGCAACCTCTTTCCCGTGCAGCTGCGTATCAATGGATTGGCTGCTCGGAGGAGAGACTTTCCGACTTGCTCGCTGCCGCTCTGGCTGCGAAACAGCGCTTCAAACCTGGGGTCGTTACCTATTCGCGCAAAGTTTTCATCCCGCTTACCAATCTGTGCCGGGACTATTGCCGGTACTGCACCTTTCGTCGCGATCCGGGTGAACCCGGCGCTCAGACCTTGACTCCGGATCAAGTTCTTGAGTTGGTCCGCGCCGGGGAAAGACTGGGATGCACCGAGGCGCTCTTCAGCCTGGGAGATAAGCCTGAGCTTGTCTTTCCCCAAATGCGTGAGACCCTGCGGCGACTGGGATACAAGTCCACTCTCGACTATCTGGAAGCGATTTGCGAACTGGTTCTGCGGGAAACGTCCTTGTTACCACATCCCAACCCGGGCCTGCTGAGCGCCCCGTGGATCCGACGCTTGGCGGCTGTCTCTCCCAGCATGGGCCTGATGCTTGAGACTACCAGCGAGCAACTTCTCGATCGGGGAGCCGCGCACGACCAGGCTCCCGACAAGGTTCCGGCGAAGCGCCTGCGCACGATTGAAGAGGCTGGGAAACAGCACGTTCCCTTTACCACTGGCCTTTTAATCGGCATCGGCGAAACGCTGGCGGATCGGGTCGACACGCTGGTCGCCATTCGCGAGCTCCACCGCCGCTATGGGCATATCCAAGAAGTCATCATTCAAAACTTTCGTACCAAGCCGGATATCCCCATGCGAGACTGGATGGAACCTACCCAAGGGGAGATGCTGCGGACCATCGCCGTCGCCCGCTTGCTGATGCCGGAAGTCAACATACAGGCACCGCCGAACCTTTCGGCCCCGAATTACGAAAGATTGCTCGATGCCGGGATCAATGATTGGGGCGGTGTCTCGCCGCTCACTCCCGATTACATCAATCCAGAGCGGCCCTGGCCTCATTTGGAAGACCTGCGGATGCGCACCGAATTGAAGGGATCGATCTTGCGCCAGCGGCTTCCGGTTTACCCGGAGTTCCTGGCGACCCTCGACGATCGTCCCAGTCTGCTGCAATCGAAGGTCAAAGCGGCAGCCGATGACGCAGGTTACGCCGGGAGGGCTCGATGATCGTAGTTCTCACCGGGGGTACCGGTGGCGCCAAGTTCGTCGAGGGCTTGCTCGAGGCGAGTCCGGTCGAGAATCTCACCTTTGTTGTGAACACGGCGGACGATCTGGAGTGGTGGGGGTTACATGTTTCGCCCGATTTGGATTCGATCACCTACGCAGCGGCAGGACGGCTCAGCCGGGAACGGGGTTGGGGGGTTGAGGGTGACACATTCTATTGCCTTCAGGCAATGGCCGACCTGTCGGAGCCGATCTGGTTTAACATCGGTGACAGCGACCTGGCCGTACACCTCATCCGTTCGAAATTGTTGGCGCAGGGCAAGACCTTGACCGAGGCCACGGCCGAGATTTGCCGAAAGCTGGGGGTCAAGGCACGTATTCTGCCCATGTGCAACTCCCGAGTGGAGACCCGGATCGACACGCCGGTTGGCGAGCTCGCCTTTCAAGAATACTTCGTCAAACGCTGGTATCAGGATCCGGTACGATCCGTGCGATTTGCCGGGGCACGAGAGGCCCAGCCGGCTCCGGGTGTCGTAGACGCGATCCTCTCCGCCAGTGCCGTCCTGATCGCCCCGAGCAACCCCGTCACCAGCATCGGCCCGATCCTGGCTGTTCCCGGAATCCGCGAAGCGTTGCAGGAGACTCGCGCAACGGTCACGGCTGTAAGCCCAATCATTGGGAATGCCGCGGTCTCCGGGCCGGCCGCGACGTTGATGGCCGCCCAGGGTCTGCCGGTTTCTCTTGCCGGCGTGGCCAAAGCGTATGAAGATTTCCTCGACCTCCTGATTGCCGATCTCAGTGACAGCCATCGAGTGCACCAACTTAACGGATCGCCCGTGCGCGTGCACTGCACCGGCACGCTCATGAAAAGCATGGAGGACAAGGTCAAACTGGCTCGCACCGTGCTGCAATTGGTCTCGCCGGAGAACACGGACCAAGCGGTCTCGGATTTCTCGGAATTCCCATGATTCTCATTCCCGTCAAGGGTCTCGCGCAGGCCAAGCAGCGGCTGGCATCCGTGCTGAGTCAACCGGCTCGAACCGAGCTGGCGCAGGCCATGCTCCGGGACGTGTTTGAGGCGCTAGACGGATGGGCGGATCGGCCTGCCGTCAGTGTCATCACCAGCGATCCATTCGCGCTCGAATTGGCCGAACATTTTTGCTTTGAGATCATCGTTGACAAGGCCAATCGAGGCGAAACCGAGGCGATTCAAGAGGCAACCCGGGTTTGCCAGTCAAGGGGAATCGACAACACCCTGGTGATTCCGGGCGATATACCGCTGGTCGAAGCCTGGGAGCTCGAGAAAGTTCTCAAGGCTGCGCCCCTCGAGGGTACGGTACTGGCTCCCGCGGCTGACCGACGGGGCACGAACGCCGCCTTTCGCAGACCCTGCGGGTTGTTCCCCTTGCGCTTCGGAAATGACAGTTTCCAACCGCATTTGGCCGCGGCGCGCGCTACTGGGAAACCCTGTGTGGTCCTCTCTCTGGCAGGGATTGCACTCGACATCGATGGTCCGTGGGACTTGCGACAGCTGGCGGTGGCTTCGGGCGAAACCCACTCTCAACGGCTTGCCCGCCGATGGAATCTGGCCGACCTTTCTCTACCCGTCAACCAATAGCCCCGCCAGGGATTGGGGCGTGGCAAACTCAGTTCCGCGTACACTAGAGGGCGGCCCAATGCACAGCTCCGCGGAACTCGAGATCATCCCCCTGCCTCTGGCTGATGAGATCCGTCCGGGCGATTCCCT
>Ga0187783_10000366_pt1 | contig 33346 bp, 28 predicted proteins | sample 1015_SJ02_MP02_2_FD_132471 | JGI IMG/M metagenome (GOLD analysis project Ga0187783, IMG submission 132471) | Tropical peat soil microbial communities from peatlands in Department of Meta, Colombia - 1015_SJ02_MP02_20_MG | ecosystem: Environmental > Terrestrial > Soil > Wetlands > Peat | place... | reverse complement strand
CTTTGACGGTGTAGCTGCGAGATACTCTTCGAGCGAATCCGGGGTGGCGAAGCGAACCGCCCGGGGAGCAGCGCTCCGGCCCAGGTCCGAAGGCCGCGTTGGACAACACGAGCCATCGCCACCCGCGCCGTTCGGGTCGATGGTGAGCATCGAATGCGCATCCACACCGAAGCCCAGGTAGGGTTGCCGTGACCAATATTTCAGGTTGTGGTGCGATTCATATCCCGTGCGCGCAAAGTTGGAGATCTCATACTGCTCTAGCCCCGCGTGCGACAGTCGCTCACAGGCCATCGTATAGAAGTCCGCCGTAAGGTCTTCGTCCGGCACGGCATGGGCGTGGTATCGTGTGCCTCCGGCGATGAGCTCGCGGCCCAGGCGGGAATTGTCGTCCACTTCCAGCATGTACACGCTCACATGAGGTACATCGATTCCGATCGTCTGATCAAGCGAAGTCTTCCAGCTCTGGTAGCTCTGATGCGGCAGCCCGGCGATCAGATCGAGGTTGATGTTCGTGATTCCAGCGGAGCGCAAGCGGGCGATGTCATCGAGCGCCGTCCGACAATTATGCAAGCGCCCTACCGAGGCGGCTTCCCGGTCGACGAACGACTGCACACCCAGACTGGCACGGTTGACGCTGGAGCGGTGGAGAACATCGATGATTGCAGGTGTGAGTGTGCCCGGGGCGCATTCGACCGTGACTTCCGCTCCCGGCTGAATCGCGAAATTTTCGGAAATTGTGAAAAACAGCCTCTCCAGCTGGGTTCCATCCAGTAGAGTAGGAGTGCCGCCGCCGAGATAGATTGAGTCTACGGCACGCTCGAAATGTCCGCCCATCTGCTCGGCGATGGCGGGCGCCTGCGCTATGTCTTGACAGAGGCGATCGATATAGCGCACGAAAACCGCCTTGGAAAAGACATTCGAGGCGAAGTTGCAGTAGGAGCACTTCGTCTGGCAAAAGGGGAGGGAGATGTACAAGCCGAGGGCCATCGAGATGATTATGCCACTGGTGGTATCGCGATGGGTCCGGCAGGCATCTCAGCTAGAGGCTTGTCCCGCGTACCCAACCGAACCAGCGCCCGGCCAAGGGAGCCGGATCCATATCGGAAAAACTAGTATTCTGTAAGCAGGGAAGTACCGAGCCTCTAGAGAGGTCTGTCCGTCGGTGTTGCTTTCCCGGGACAGAACCAGTTCGCGGGGAGGATGACATTTAAAAACAGGACGGTTTGCCAGCAGTAAGGCCTTCTAACTCTATGCTGCCTCGCGTCGTGATTACAGGAATGGGTGCAGTCAGTCCCAATGGTGTGGGTAAGCAGGCCTTCTGCCGTGCGGTTTTGGCCGGCACATCCGGCGTAAAGCGTATCCGCCGCTTCGATCCCTCCAGCTTGCCCGTGCAGATTGCCGGTGAGATCCCTGAGTTCGACGAACTTGCCTGGATGGAGCCCCGCGAACGCAAGCACGTGTCACGAGTCGTCCCCCTGGCCCTGGCAGCCTCGGCGGAGGCGATCCGCGATGCCCAATTCGACCCGGCAGCGATGTCGATCGAGGAGAAGCGCGAGATTGGAGTCATCCTTGGCACCGGCGGCGGCGCACAGGAGTTCTCCGAAGAGCAATACCGGCTCTGGCACTCCGGTCATGTGAAGCAGGTCAGCATTTTTTCGATTCCCAGCGGCACCATGGGTACGATTCCGAGCGAACTTTCCATGCGCTTCGGCTTCCGTGGCTACAGCCATGTTGTCACCGCGGGTTGCACCTCATCGACCGATGCCATCGGCTACGCCTACCAGCACATTCAGGCAGGGGTGCAGCCGATGTTTCTCGTGGGCGGGGTCGATTCGACGATCACTCCCGGAATCATCAAGGGATACACTCTGCTGCGCGCTCTGACTCAATCCTGGAATCATGCGCCGGAACGTGCCTCGCGTCCATTTTCTGCCGACCGCGACGGCTTTGTTCTGGCAGAGGGATCGTGGATGTTCGTGATCGAAGAATACGAGCACGCTCGTGCCCGCAACGCACGAATCTATGCCGAAATCACCGGCTACGCCTCCACCTGCGAAGCCTTCCATCGCGTGCGCATGACGGACTCTCCCGAAGAGCCGGCGCGCGCCATTACTTTGGCCTTGGAAGAGTCCGGTATTGGCCCGGAAGACATTCAGTATGTGAACCTGCACGGCACTTCCACGCAAATGAATGATCGTGTCGAAACACGTGCCCTGAAATTGGCCCTGGGCCAACACGCCCAGCGCATTCCAATGTCCGGGCTGAAGTCCCAGATCGGACATGCGCAGGGCGCTTGCGGCTCGGCCAGCGTTGCGGCAACGGTGATTGCCATGGAGCATGGCCGGGTCCCTCCGACCATCAATCTCGAGGCGCCCGACCCGGAATGCGACCTCGATTATGTTCCCGACGTCGGTCGCAAGGCCCAGATCGAGCACGCGATTTGTAATTGCGTGGGATTCGGATCCAAGAATGCTGCCGTCGTGCTGCGAAGAATTGCCTAGCAGCGCATTTCTCGAACCCCTATTCTCCAGATGAGACACGGCGGCCAACTGAGGAGGAGGCGGGCCACGTGACTTCGGTTTACCGAAACCTTTTTCCGTCCCCGCCGTGTCTACTCCCATCTATTCCTCTTAAGGTATCTTTAGGTTGTAGGCCATGGCGTCTCATCACGAAGAGGAAGTGCTAGGCAAAGCCTATGACAGCCGTTTGATGAAACGGCTGCTGATCTATCTTCGTCCCTACCGATGGCAGGTGGGAGTCTCCCTAGTTGCGATTCTCTTCAAGGCTGTCGCCGATGTCCTCGGCCCCTATCTCGTAGCCGTAGAGATTGACCGTTACCTGGCTCCCACTCGCAAAGCGTCTCAGCTCGATTCTTTCCTTAGCGAGAACCCGTTGACGGGAATCGCGGAAATCGCGGCATTGTACGTGGGCCTGCTGGTCTTCGCCTTCCTGCTGGAGTACGTGCAGATTTACCTCATGCAGTGGACAGGACAGATGGTGATGTTTGACCTTCGCAGCCAGATCTTTCGCCATCTGCAGCGAATGCATATCGGCTTCTACGATAAGAATCCGGTCGGCCGCTTGGTAACGCGGGTGACCACCGACGTCGATGCGTTAAACGAGATGTTTACCTCGGGGGTGGTGTCCATTTTCGACGATGTCTTCGTGCTTGCCGGAATCATGGCGATCATGCTCTCCATGGATTGGAAGCTGGCCCTGATCACCTTCGCCGTATTGCCCGCCATCGGCTACGCAACCAAGGTCTTTCGCGACAAGGTGCGTGACTCCTATCGTCGCATTCGAGTCGCCATTGCCCGCATCAACGCCTATCTGCAAGAACATGTCAGCGGCATGGCGGTGGTGCAGCTTTTCAATCGTGAGGAGCGGGCCTTCACCAAGTTCTCCGAAATCAATGCGGTCCATATGGACGCTTACAAAGACGCCATCATGGCGCACGCGGTCTACTATCCCGTGGTCGAGATTCTTTCCTCGGTGGCAATCGCGAGTGTCATATGGTTCGGGGGCAATCAAGTCCTTAGCCACGTCGTCACTGCCACGGTTAGCGTGGGCTTCCGGTCCGGGAGAATTCTGTTGCATCCGGTCTCCACCATCACCACCCTCGGTGTTCTGGTCGCCTTCATCCAGTATGGGCAGCGGTTCTTCCGGCCGATTCAGGACTTCAGCGAGAAGTACAACATCCTGCAATCTGCCATGGCATCGAGCGAACGCATTTTCAGGCTGCTCGACACGCCGGCAGAAATCACTTCCCCCACGCCGTCCAAGACGCCGGCTGGGCGCGGGCGCATTGAATTCGATCATGTGTGGTTTCGCTATCGTGCGGTCGAGGCGGGTGACGGCCACGGTGGGCCGGGTATCCACCCATTGCCGGATTCGACCATTCCCCATTCCCTCGCCTCCGCTTCGGGGCCACCATCCGGCCAACCCGATTGGGTACTGCAGGATGTCAGTTTCACCATCGAGCCGGGGGAAACCGTCGCCATCGTTGGACACACCGGAGCAGGGAAGACGACCATCATCTCGTTGCTGATGCGCTTCTATGACGTGCAGAGAGGCGCCATCCGGATTGACGGGGTTGAGGTAAAGGACATGGACCTGTCGGTTCTGCGGCGGCGATTCGGCATCGTTCTGCAGGACCCGTTCCTGTTTACCGGTACCATCGAGGGCAACATCCGCCTCGGCAGCGAGTGGATTCAGAAGAAAGATGTAGAAAAAGCTGCGGAAGACGTCAATCTCGCGGACTTCATCCGTACACTCCCCGAGGGCTTCCAAGAAGAAGTTCGCGAACGCGGCAGCACGCTCTCCACCGGACAGAAGCAGCTCATTTCTTTCGCTCGTGCCCTGGCGCACGATCCCGAGATTTTGATTCTCGACGAAGCCACTTCCAGCGTGGACACGGAGACGGAGTTTCGCGTCCGCGATGCTTTGAGCCGGATGGTGGAAGGCCGGACCTCGCTGATTATTGCCCACCGGCTCTCCACGGTTCAGCGCGCGGATAAGATCATCGTCATGCACAAAGGACAGGTCCGCGAGATGGGTACCCATCAGGAACTGCTGGCGCATCGCGGCATCTACTACAAGCTCTACCAGCTGCAATACAAAGATCAGGAAGTTTCCGCCGCGCCGCAGGTCATTGCCGGCGCCGATCGCTAGAATTGGCACCGCCATGGTCGCATCTTGCGGAAGGGCTTCAAGTCCTATCATGGGGTTGCCAGGGATTGGGTGATCGTGTTCTTGTACTCGCGCGCCCGCGCCATGGCTTGTTCCTCGTTGACCGTCAGAAGGCTTCGATTGCGCATCACCAGGCGACCTCCAATGAGGACGGTTTCGACATCACTGGCTTTTAAGGCGTAGGCCAGCTGTGCGTAGATATCGTACATCGGCACCGCGTTCGGTTCGTCGAGGCTGATCAGAATCAAGTCGGCCTTCTTTCCGTTTTCGAGCGAACCGATCTCTTTCTCCATATGCAGGGCCCTGGCGCCGTCAATGGTGGCCATCTCTACCACTGCTTTCGCAGTCAACGCCCGGGGATCCATCTGGGTAATCTTCGCCAGCTTCGCCGCCAGGTCCATCTCTTCCATCAGATCCAGGTCGTTATTGCTGCCGGCGGGACCGTCGGTGCCGAGCCCCACGACTACACCCGCGGCACGCATCTCAGCCACCGGAGAAACGCCGCTCGCGAGCATCATGTTGCTCGAAGGATTGTGCACGCAGCCCACCTGTTTCTGGGACAGGACCTGGATGTCCTTCCTATCGACAAAGATACAGTGCGCCGCCACAACGTCGGAACCCAACAGTCCGATCGTGTTCAGATATTCGACGGGCGACATTCCGTTTTGCTTCTGGCTGTCCTCCCATTCCTTCTTCATTTCCGCGACATGAATCAGAATCGGAGCATGATATTTTCGAGCCAGCGCCGAAGCATCCTGCAAGGTCTTCCGTGAACACGTGTAGATCGAATGCGGGGCGGCCGCGGCTTGAATCAGGGCATCGCCCTGCCATTTCTTCATGAACCTTTCAGTGTAGGCGAGCGTCTCGGCTTGGTTCCGGTTATCGGGCGCGGGAAAATCGATGAACGTTTCTCCGAGCACGCCCCGCATACCCGCCGCCTTGGTTTCCTCGGCGATTGCGTCTTCGAAGTAGTACATATCCGCGAAAGTGGTAACCCCGGCGCGAATCTGCTCCGCTGCGGCCAGCCGCGTACCCCAGCGCACAAATTCCTGGTTCACGTTCTTCGCCTCGGCAGGAAAGATGTATTTGTGAAGCCACTCGTCGAGCGTGACGTCGTCATGCAGCCCGCGGAATAAAGTCATGGGAACGTGAGTATGGCCATTGATGAAACCGGGCAGAACCAGCTTGCCTTTGGCCGGGATGATTTGCTGAGCTCGATACTTGTTTTCCACTTCGCTACGCGGCCCCACTGCGACAATCAGGTCGCCTTTCACGGCAACGGCTCCGTCGTCGTAAATGGTTCTGGCGGCATCCATGGTGACGACCGTGCCACCGGTCACAAGGAGATCGGCCTCATCCTTTGCAGTCTGCGACGCCAGGAAACTGGGCAGAAGCCAGCCAACGAAGAGGACTACAAGCAAAGCTTGGCGAAAGGTCATAGGTTGCTCCCGACACTTGACTCCCAACCATCTTAAGCGCTTCTTGGCGGAGCTCGGAGTGCTCCGCCAAAAGCCGGCAAGAAATCGCCATTCGTCCGGGGGTGGTACCCCTCCCCTGGCGGTGGTCGGGAAGAATGTGCCTGCCGCATCCCAGGTTCGGCGAGGTCCACAGGAGGCGGCTCCATCGGTTCCGGGTTGGCGCACTCCTGCTGCCTGTCGGCCGCGCCGCCCGAAGCAGGGGTCTTCGCAACTCCTTCACCCCACGGCATATTTGAAGCTTGACAGAAATTTCAAATTGCGATATTAATATTGCAATTTGTTATATGACCTTGGCTGAGAAAATACGCTACCTGCGGGAAGTGGAAGGCTCGCTGCGCGAGCTAGGGCGCCCGATGACCCAGCTCGAACTGGTCCGCGGGATTCGCAAAGAGCTGGGCAAGACCATCAGCCAGTCTTACATCTCGCAGATTGAAAATGGCAGCCGACGTCACATGACGCAGTCGAGCCGCGCCTTGCTGGCCAAGTTCTTCAAGGTGCATCCCGGGTTTCTGGTGGACGACCCCGAGGGGTATCACACCGATCTGGTCTCGAATCTCAGAACCATGGAAGGGAAGCTGGATGTCTGGTTCATGCAAGGTGCGGAGCGTTTCGCCAGCGATCCCGAGATCAGGGAGGTGCTCGAGAAAGTGGCTCGTCTCGAACATGCCCGCGAGAGCCTGATCCTCCTCGGAGCAATTCTCGACACGCCGGGACTGGCCAATCGCCTGCTTGAGGCACTGAAACCTGAGGCGGCGCACCGCAGCCGAACCCCGGTGAGGGCAGGGGGATGTACGCAATGACTTGGGAGAACTTCTACTTAGTTTGCTTCGCGCTAGGATTTGCCTTTAGCCTGCTTTCGTTTCTGAGCGGTGGATTCCGCTGGCATCTCCCTCATTTTCATGCCGGCGGGGGCGTCCATGCCGGGCCGCACGCCACCGGCTCGGCGCGAAACGCGCAGGCGGAAACGGCGCTGCTCAATCCCGTGACCCTGGCCGCGTTTCTTGCCTGGTTCGGCGGCATCGGCTATTTGCTCACCCGCTTTTCGTCCCTGTGGTTCGTCGTGGGACTGGGTATCGCTCTGCTGAGTGGGGCGACCGGAGCGGGCGTCATTTACCTCTTTCTCAGTCGAGTGCTGATGTCCGGCGAAGAGAATCTCAACCCCGAGGATTACAACATGGTCGGTGTCCTGGGGCATCTTTCGATGCCGATTCGCCAGGGAGGCACGGGAGAACTGACCTATTCCCAAGAAGGAACGCGGCGCGCCTGTGGTGCCCGTGCCGAAGACGGACGGGCGATTGCCAAGGGCACCGAGGTTGTGGTCACCCGTTACGAAAAGGGCATTGCCTACGTGCGGCTGTGGACGGAATTGGCAGGAGAACACGACCTGCCTGAAACCGCGACCAGGAACGAGTAGCCGGAGAGAGGATTTCGAGCGACCGCAGACGGTTCGGAAGTTAGCCGGGTAGGAAAGGCTTGGTCGCCGATTGCGTTGTTGTTCGAGACGTTGCTTTTCAAGAGGAGGCGTTATGTTTAGCGGGACTTTGGTTGAGATATGGATCATCGTCGGCTTGGTGGTTCTGGCCACGATGCTTCTGATGAGCATGCTAGCCCGGTTGTACCGTAAGGCAGGACCGCACGAGGCTCTTGTGGTCTATGGTTTTCGCGGAACCAGGGTGGTGAAGGGTCATGGCACCATCATTTTCCCGATGATCGAAAACTGCCGCGGGCTTTCCTTGGAGCTCATGTCGTTTGACGTAGCGCCCCAGCAGGATCTTTACACCAAGCAAGGCGTCGCGGTCACGGTCGAAGCCGTTGCCCAGATCAAGGTCAAGTCCGACACCGAGTCCATCCTGACTGCCTCGGAGCAGTTCCTGACCAAGGTACCGCAGGAGAGGGAAGGCCTGATCCGACTTGTGATGGAAGGTCACCTGCGCGGCATCATCGGCCAACTGACGGTCGAGGAAATCGTAAAACAGCCCGAGATGGTCTCCGATCGCATGCGCTCCACCTGCGCCGATGACATGAACAAAATGGGGCTGGAGGTGGTCTCGTTCACGATCAAAGAGGTACGCGACAAGAACGAGTACATCACCAACATGGGGCGGCCGGATGTGGCACGCATCAAACGAGACGCCGACGTGGCTGCGGCCGAAGCCGATCGCGACACGGCCATCCGCCGCGCGTTAGCCCAACGGGAAGCTGCCGTTGCCAAAGCGCAGGCCGATCAGGAGCGCGTCCTGGCGGAAACCCTGTCCCTGGCCAAGCAGGCCGAGGCCACGCGCGATCTCGAAGTCAAGAAGGCGCAATTTCTCGAAGTCACGAAGCGGCAGCAGGCGCAGGCCGACAAGGCTTACGACATCCAGACTGCCATCATGCAGCAGCAGGTTACCGCCGAACAGGTAAAGGTGCAGCAGGTGGAGAAAGAACAGCAGGTCAAAGTGCAGGAGGCCGAAATCGCGCGTCGCGAAAAGGAGCTGATCGCAACCGTGCTGAAGCAGGCAGAGATCGAGCGGCAGCGGATCGAGACCCTGGCCGCGGCGGAGAAGCAGCGCCTGATCGTAGAGGCAGAAGGCCATGCCTCTTCCATTCGTGCCCAGGGCGAGGCGGAGGCCGAGATCATCTTCAAGAAAGGTGAGTCCGAAGCCAAGGCGATGAACGTCAAGGCCGAGGCTTACCAGGAATACAACCAGGCGGCGGTGATCGACAAGTTGTTTTCGAGTTTGCCGGAGATCGTCAAAGGCTTGGCGGCTCCACTGGCCAACGTGGACAAGATCACGGTGGTCTCAACCGGCAACGGAGACGCCTCGGGAATGAATAAAATTACCGGCGACTTGACCAAGATGGCAGCGCAAGTTCCGGCCTTGTTCGAGACGCTTTCGGGCATGAGCATGAGTGAACTGCTGTCGAAGGTGCGCACCATCGGCGACAAGGGACCGAAGCCCGATGCCCTGCCGCCGTCGACAGTTGCAGGAGGGAAGTAACCGGCCGACGGGGCGACGGGATTCGGCCGGTCAAGGTTGCGAGCTGTGAGGTGCACGATGCAAAACGATTCATACATTATCGGCTGGGGAGTCGGCATTGGCGCCGCGATCGGCACCGCACTGACCGCGGCATCTGAGCACCCAGCGGTTTGGCTACCTCTGGCAATCGGGATCGGATTGGCCATTGCAGTCGCCATTCGGGATCGCAGGCAATCGGCTTACGCGATGGGCGGGCGAGCAGGGCGATCGTCACTTCCCGGCGGATCGCCCCGCGCAAATTTCGGCTAACTAGAAAAGGAGTTTCAACATGGCATTACTAGAGAGAGTTTCCACACTGGTCCGGGCAAATCTCAATGATTTGATCGACAAGGCCGAACACCCGGAAAAAATGATCAAGCAAGTCATTCTCGACATGCAGAACCAGCTTCTACAGGTAAAGACACAGGTAGCGATCGCCATCGCGGATCAGCATTTGCTGGAGAGAAAGCAGAAGGAAAATGAGGCCCAAATGACCGAGTGGATGCGCAAGGCCGAACTCGCGGTGGATAAGAAACAGGATGACCTGGCGCGCGCATCCTTGCAACGCTCGGAGAGCTATCGCGAGCTGAGCGACGGATTCGCCCAGCAAATCGCTGATCAGAAGGCCCAGGTGGACAACTTGAAAGCTGCCTTGCGGCAACTGGAGCAAAAGCTCACCGAGGCCCAGGGGAAAGCTGATCTGCTGGTGGCGCAGCACCGTCGGGCGCGCGCTGTGGGAAAAGCGAGCGAGGCAAAGATGGCCGGGGGCAATGGCTCGAGCTCCGCTGCATTCGACCGCATGAAGCACAAGGTGGCACACGAAGAAGCGCTCAGCCAAGCCAAGTCCGAAGTGGCGGCGCAGGATATCGAAGCCCGCCTGGCAGAGTTAGAGAAACAAGATCGGATCGAGCAGTTGTTGACGGAGCTGAAGGCGAAACGAGGGCTATGATCCTAATCATTGGAACTCAACCTTGCGCATAACGTTGGCAAGGCTCCGCCTCTTGGGCACCGTGGGATCCGGTGCCTGCTTTTTGCACGCTCACTTTGGCTCGCCACACCAACCGACCGATCCGATCGGGGTTACCGTTACCCCTCCAAAGCTGAGAAGCGGTTAGGCAGCACGCGGCGCCTCGGTCGTTGCCGGGTGGACGTTGACCTGCTCGGCTCCCGAGGTCTCGAGAATACCGCGAGCCATCTCCACCTCTGCAGCAGTTCCGTGGGCAATCAGAACGAATTTTCCCGCTTTGAGCGTAGTCTCGTACTTGACAATGCTGTCCTTCGGGATGCCAAGGCTATACAGTCCGGCGCCAAGAGCACTCAAACCTCCGACCACGACCGCACCCTCGAGCGCAGCGATAATCCAGGTGATGATAGATCCGGCTGCTACGACGGGACCAATACCGGGAATGAACAGGACGGCGGCTCCGAAAAGCATGCCCCACAGCCCGCCCCAAAATGCACCGAACTTGCCCCAATACTTCATTCGGTCGCCGGTGTTATAAAAGCCAACCACGTTGTCTTCAGAGTGGTAGTCTCGACCAATAATCGACAGCTTCTTGACGTCGAATCCTCCATTCTTCAGTTCCTTAATCGCGTTCTCGGCTGCCGAATGCTGGCCGAAAATCGCAACGACAGAGTTCTGGTTCTTATCTTGTGTGTCGGCCACTGCCAAAGTCTCCTTTTTATGGTTTTTGTTCTTAACGGCAGATCGTTGTGCTCTTAGATAATCCAAACCCGCTCCGAGTTAGGCTCGGAGTTGCTCGGTGCTTCCTACGGTTGCCAGATCCCTCGAGGCATCTGGTGTCAACTCTGGAGTGTTCTAGAGCATAGACCCAATTTCGGAGCGAGAGACCTGTCAGAGTTGCCAGTCGCCTGTCTAGAAAAAGGCTACGAGGCCAATGGAAAGATTGTAGGATGCGATCGCACGACAAGAGAATGTCCCGACCAGATGGAGAAATGCAATGCTTCGGGCTTCACGCGCTCCGGCCATTGAGGCGTAAGATCGGCACCAGCCATCTCTGTCGCGTCCACACAGAATCAAGACAATCAACGCAATTAGGCGCAGATGTTGATTCGGCAGCGCATTTCCTTGGGGCACAACCTGTACGTTGTGCCATAGGGCAGGGCGTTGGCGCCGGGCTCGCAGTGGCAGGGAATCGGCGAGGCCCGATGGCAGCTCTGGGACGATTCGAGTCCCTCCCCGCTTAAGCGCTGGCTTTGTCCGCGAGTGGCAGGCTTTGGGCATCGCTCGGGGCCGATTCTAAATCCAACTGTTCCTGTCCACTGAGAACAGAAACCCGTCCGCGATAGGTCTTCAGATGGGTGGCCGCTTTGTCGAAGGCCTCCTGCGCTTTGTTCAAGCTTCTGCCCACGTTCTCAAACTGATTCTGGAAAAAGTCAAACGACTTCTGCGCTTTGGCTAGTTCGAGGCGGCTCTTCTCGAATCGTCCCGCCATTTCATACCACTTGTGGACCAGGGCAATCGTTTTGAGGGTCATCAACAGCGTATTCGGGGAGACTGGAAACACATGCTGCTGGTTGAGCCAATCGGCCAATTCCCGGTTCCGAATCGCCTCCATGTACAGGGTTTCGCTCGGCAAATACATGAGAGCAATATCGGTCGTGCCATGCTCGGGTTGGATGTAGGCTTTAATGCGTTTGCCTTCGGCCTTCATGACCCGCACGAATTCCACCCGGGCTTCTTCGATCTCACCTTTATTCGTGCTCTCAAACAACCCTAGCACCTGCTCGCGGGGGAATTTCGCGTCAATCGGCAGGCGCTGGTCGGGAAAATGAATGACGGCGTCGGCACGTCCTCTGCCTTCGGGCAGGGATGCCTGCATTTCAAACATGTGCGCTGGAAGGAAGTCTGCAAGCAGGCGCTCCAGGCTTGCTTCCCCAAACTGGCCGCGCAGGTGAGGCAGCTTGAGGAGATTGTTGAGGTCGTTAATCGAATGCCCGAGCGCGCCAACTTCCCTCAGTTGTTCCTCGGCGGCCCTCAGGTGCTGCTGCACCCTCTCGAAGTGAGCAAATCCCTCTTTGATATTCTGATCGAGTTTTTGCTGGACCTGGTCGCTGATGGCAAGCAATTTGGCGTCAACACGGTCACGAATGGAATCCAGATTCTGCACGGTCTTCTGGCTCAAATTATCGAACTCCGACTTCAGTTGCGAAGTCGTGAGTGCCAGTGAGGCGGTCAGTTCGGTACGGGCTTCGGCTAATCGTTCCGCCTGCTCTCGGCGCCCGCTTTGAAGTTGAGTTTCGAGGCTGGTGCGAATGTCGGAAAAGCCTTCCATCATGCGATCGGCCATGCCTTGGCGCAACTCGCCCTTGGTTCGCTCCAGCCGTTGCGCCATATCTGCGGTTGCCGACGCAAATTGGTGTGAGAGGTTCTGAATGGCTTCACAACTGAGAGCAACTGTTTTTAATGCTTCAGATAAGGGATGATGGTTAAAGCGTTTCTGGAACCAGAGCAGCAGGCCCAACACGGTGACGTTCAGCACCCCTAGAGCAAGCAGCAGGAACAGCAATTTGGAATCCTCTTTTCGATTGCGCTAACCCGGATTGTAGAGGGGATCGAGGGAGATAGAAAGCAGCAAATTGGATTCACCCACTTCCGCGAGCGCACGATCACGCTCCCCAAAAGCCGCTCGAAGACTGCCCGTCACAATCTGTTTTGCACCCATTTTGAGGTTAGGCACCGGGGACCAAACGAACCGGTGACGCCTGGCCGGTTTTCATGCTGCGATAGGCGGCATCGAGAATCTCCTGATTCTTCCATCCTTCTTCCCCGGGCACTGCAAACTCAGCCTTTCCCTCGAGGGCGGCGGCAAACGACTCGACTTGCCGCGTGTAAGCCTGTCGGTTGGAGAGCATCTCGGTTTCGACGACCTCTCCATTGCGAAGCAATTCCAACCGGATCGGCTTTTCCACGGTTAGTCCGTCGTCCGCGCGAAGCACTCCCTCCTCGCCCACGAACTCGAGGGGCGTGCGATAGCCAGCACGGAAGGAAACTGCGACCAAACCCAACGTCCCGCGAGAAAACTCCAGGACCATCGCCGCGGCTGCTTCTACTTCCCGGGAGATGGAGTCGGAATGGCCGCGGGCAGCGACCGACACCACTTCGTCCTGCAACATGAAACGCAGAGCATCGACACAATGCACGCCTACGTCGGCGATCGGTCCGCCGCCCGCGATGGAAAGGTCGTTAAGCCATGCCCGGGGATGGCCGGCGCCGCCGGGAAAGGAAAACTCTGAACGGGCGAACACCAGACGGCCGATCTGCCCCGCAGCCAGTCGGTCCCGCAGTCGCGCCGTGGTGTCTTCAAAGCGAAACACCTGGGCGACACCCAGCAGAACCTTGGCCCTGCGCGCAGCTTCGACCATGCAACGACATTCGTCCGCGTTCACACCCATTGGTTTCTCGCATAGCACGGCTTTGCCGTACTTGACGGCCCGGAGCACATCTTGCAGGTGGCAGGCATTCGGCGTGGTAACCAGCACGGCATCGACCTGAGGTGAGCGGCAGAGTTCTTCAGCGGAAGCGAACGGCAGCGGCACTTGGAATTGGCGCGCCGAATCTTGCGCTTTGGTCCAATCGCGGCGGGAAAGAGCCACCACGCGGCAGTTCCTGGCCTCCGCAAATCCAGGCATGAGCCGTTTCACCGCATGCAGTCCGAAACCAACGATTCCGAAGTTGATCATGACAAGGGCAGGGCTCGACGCCAATCGCCGGCTAGTTTCCACCCAACGGCCAAGGGTTAAGGACTCACAGCCATCGAGACCCCAGCCGCCGCGGTGGTTGCGGTGAACCCGGTGTTGGTCAAAACTCCCAAAGCCGAATTCCCAGTCGTTTGGAGCGTGAACACGGAGATGGTCTTCGCACTTTGACTAACGGAGTAAATGTATGTGCCATTAGGGTCGGTCGCAACCAGCACCGGAGCCGTGCCTGCACTGAACGGCCCTTGAGTGATCGTGGTCGCAAAGCCGGTTCCCGGACTGATCGTGTACCCGCTAATGTTGTTGGAGGACGCGTTGGCGACGTACAAAAACACACCCGTTATGGTGAGGGTCAGCGAAACTGGAGCCGCACCGGTCGCAAAGGGTGAACCGGCCACCTGCTGCAGAGACCCTGTGATCGAGTTGATCCCGAAAATCGAAACCGTATTGGCCGTGGAGTTGGCCACGTACAGGTAGCGTTCCTTTGGGTCGACGGCCACCGCCAAGGCGCCCAGACCCGAGAAAAACGGCGAGTCCGGAATCAACTCGAGGGTCCCCGAGGCCGACACCGAATAGCCAAAAACCGCTCCCAACTGGCTGTTCACCACGTAGAGAAATTTGCCGGATGGAGTTACCACCAACGCTATGGGATTCGGGGGAGTTGGAAAAGGAGAGGAAACTTGACGCAAAGCACCGGTCGAGGTGTCGATCGAATAAACCGAAATATTGCTCGAAAGCTCATTGGCTACAAAAAGAAAAGTGCCGCTCGCATTAATCGCCATCGCCAGAGGGTCAAATCCCGTGGTTGTGCGCGGCAGAATCTCGGACAGACCGCCGCTCGTGCGGTCGATCTTGAACAGCGAGATCGTGTTATCGTCACGGTTGGCTACCCAGACAAACCGATCCGAAGGATCAATCAGCACCGTGCCGGGCGAGTTGCCGGTCGCGTACGGTGATCCCACAATCTCGGTCAACTTGCCGTTTCGGTTCTCGACGCGGTAGGCGGCGATACCATTCAATGAGGGAAGGGTGACGTAGGCGGTGTGGGTGGTAACGCAGCCGACCGAGCCGGTCAGAAGCAGCAACGTCAACACGAGCCAGCTTTGTTTGTCGAGCATCATTCGGATCCCAACCCAGCGCGCGCCGAAATCATAAACTGGAGTTTCCCGGCTGCGCCTCATAGCTTGCGAAGATGGCCCATATGGCCGAAGTGAAACACCAGACCAGTCGAAAAGCGGAGATCATTCTGGTGCGCCTTGAAGGTGGCGGTGTGGAAATAGTCCACTTGCAATACCCGAATGCTGATTCGCGGTTTCCAGTGGTAGTCGAAACCGCCACCGCCTCCCAGCGAGCGACCCACGCTCTCGAATCCAGATCTGGTCAACTGCTGAATATTCGCGCGGTTCTGAGTTTTTCCAAAGAGAAAATTGGCATAGAACTCGGACTTGTCGCGGTGGTGCGTGTACTGCGGGCCAATCATATAATCCCATAGGTTCAACCCCGACCCGTAATGGCCGCTACTATCGACGGTTACACCGAGTTTCATGGTGATATGCCAGGTCCCGTCGAAATTCCATCCGTAGAGGTTGCTATAGTTGGGATACCCGATCGAGGGAGCGTCAAACAGCCGGTCAGAATATCCACCGAAAACGTCGAAGCGCGGCACTTGTTGGGCGTCGAGGGAAGCGGACATCGATCCCAGAAAAAAGAAGCAAACCATGGCGATAAAGCGCGCTCTGCCTCGAAATTGTCTAGTCATTGGTAGGGCTTAGAATCGAAACCCCGATTTTCCGTCGTTTGCTGTTGAAAGCGAACTTACTATATCAGGTTGCTTTCGATCGGCTCTAACGGGTTGGATGCGGGAAGACCTCTGGAAACGACTCGAGGACATCACTTTTCAGCCATCGCGCCGACCATAGACTCAAAGATTTTGTAGCCGTCGGTTCCGCCGAGTTCCGCTTCGGCAGCGCGCTCCGGGTGTGGCATCATACCGAGAACGTTTCGTCCGGGACTGCAGATGCCTGCGATGTTGTCTAGGGAGCCGTTGGGATTGGCCTCGGGGGTGATCCGGCCGTCGGGTGCGGCATAGCGGAACACGATTCGCCGATCGCCTCTTAGCTCGCCCAGGGTTGATTCATCGCAGAAATAGTTGCCATCCATATGTCCGATGGGAAGGGTGAGAACCTGGCCCATCTGACAGGCATTCGTGAACGGAGTGTCGGTGCTCTCCACCCGGACTTCGACGGGCTTGCATACGTATTTGAGGCCCACATTGCGTATCAGTGCTCCCGGAAGCAGGCCTGCCTCGCAGAGGATCTGAAACCCGTTGCAGATGCCCAGCAGCAAACCGCCGCTCGCGGCAAATTTTCGCACCGATTCCATCACGGGCGAGAACTTGGCAATCGCCCCGGTGCGCAGATAATCGCCGAAGGCGAAGCCTCCCGGGATAATAATGGCGTCACAATTCTCCAGGTCGTGGGACTCGTGCCACAGCAAGGTCACCGGCTGTTGGGCCACGTTCTTAATCGTCCAGTACGCGTCCTGGTCGCAATTCGAGCCGGGAAAAATAATGACACCGAATTTCATGCGCGATGCCTCGGATGAGATCCTGGGTGGAGTCTAACACGTGTACCGGGTTCGGCCTCGACTGATTTGGTTCCCCCATGATTCCTATCCCAAGCCTTGGGCTCGCATGCTGCCTATGACGACGTCCGGCTTACAACGGGCCGCAGCAGGGCCACGTGCTATAATTGCCCTTGCCTACATCTTTTAGGGGCAATCCTGTGATCTCCTCGCCTGGGCGAATCCAACGGGTTGAGATCGACGTGGTAGATCAGCACACTCTAAGTTCATTGCCATGAGGTATTCCCATGTCTGGCCACTCTAAATGGGCCACCATTAAGCATAAGAAGGGCGCACTCGACGCCAAGCGGGGCAAGATCTTCACCCGCCTAATCAAAGAAATTACGATTGCCGCCAAAAGCGGTGGCGATCCTGACACTAATCCTCGCCTGCGCACTGCCATTGCAGCCGCTAAGGCCGAGAACATGCCTGCCGACAACATTAAGCGCGCCATTCAGCGCGGCACGGGCGAATTACCCGGGGCTACCTATGAAGAGTTCGCACTCGAAGGTTACGGCCCGGGCGGGGTTGCGATCCTGATCGAGATCAGCACCGACAACCGTAATCGTACGGTGAGCGAAATTCGCCACGTATTCCAGAAAAACGGGGGCAACATGGCGGAGGCGGGTGCGGTGTCCTGGATGTTCCACAAGAAAGGCGACATCGTGGTTCCCAAGTCCGCGGCCAAAGAAGATGAGCTGATGGGCGTCGTACTCGATGCGGGCGCCGAAGACCTACGCGATGATGGCGACAATTGGGAGGTGTTGACGGACCCAGCCGCTTTCGAAGCGGTGCTCGAAGCGGTGAAGAAAGCTGGCGTCCAGCCGGTCTCGTCGAGCGTTGCCATGATCCCGCAGAACTACATCAAGCTCGAAGGTGCGGCAGCGAACACTATGATTCGACTGGTCGAAGCTCTCGAGGAGCACGACGACGTTCAGAATATTCACTCCAATTTTGACATCGATCAGAAGTTGCTCGAGCAAGTTGCCGGATAGCCGCTGTCGATCGCATCCGAAGCAACCAACGACAGGCAAGTCGGCGATTTGAACTTCGCGAGTGCCCAAGCGTTGACCCGGCGCTCTCGGGTTCCATCTGTCGACCTCACCCCATCTGATCTCTAACCCGCCCGAAAATCACGAGCCCACTCGCTTCCGCATGTCGCTCGAGGATCCCGAGCGCGCGGTGACTCGCCTCGAGCATGCGTCAGAGGGGATTGGATTCATCGAGGCAAGCGCGATGAAATGGCAAGGTGGATGCAGGGAAAACGACCCGGAACACAGGCAGATACCCTCAAGAGCTTGATTTATGCTGACTAAGGCGAAGGGCTGATGGTCGTTGTCGGGAGGTTATGAAAGTACGGGTCGACAAACTGCTCTTTGAACGTGGCTTGGCGAGTTCGCGCCAAGTTGCCCAGGCGTTGATTCTGGCTGGCAAAGTGCAAGCAGACGGGCAAAAGATCGGTAAGCCAGGAACTGCGGTCAATGCGGATTGTAAGTTACAGGTTCTCGGTGAAGCCCGCAAATACGTGAGTCGCGGGGGGCTCAAGCTGGACCGGGCTTTCGAGTATTGGAGTATCGATGTGGCGGGCAAAGTGTGTCTGGACATTGGTGCTTCGACCGGTGGCTTCACCGATTGCCTGCTGCAGCATGGGGCGGCCCGAGTCATCGCGGTCGATACCGGACACGGCCAAATTGATTTTCGCTTGCGGCAAGACATGCGGGTGCGGCTTCTAGAAAACACCAATGCCCGGTACTTGACGCGAGAGCAGCTCGGCGAGACCGTGGCGTTTATCGCCATGGACGTGGCATTCATCTCCGCTACGCTGGTGCTTCCGGCGGTGATTGCGGCAGCTTTTCCCCAGGTTCAGGCCGAACGCAGAGGACGGCAGATTGTCGTGCTGGTGAAACCTCAGTTTGAAGCAGGCCGGGACCAAGTGGGGAAAGGCGGCATCGTGCGTGACCAAGCTGTCCAGCTCGCTGCCGTCGAGAAGGTTCGGCAGGCACTGCTGGCGCAACATTGTTCCGCGACGGACGTTATCGAATCGCCGATTCTGGGGGCTGAGGGTAATCGGGAATTCCTCTTGCGGGGTGCCTTCTAGCTTCGCCAGGCGGTCTTTCCGATCATCCTTTCCCTGGTTTCTGTACAATTCAAATTTCATGGTCAATCGGACTTCTCGATCGGACAAATCTGCAGGAATCATTTCGAAGGCGGGTAAGGCGGAGCTCGGAACCGTTGTGCCCGAGCTTATCCACTGGCTCGTCCAGCACGGGTATCAGATTGTTGTCGATCGTGAAACCCAACCCCACGCGCCAGGAGTCGAGGTGGTAGCGCGCGAGGAGATCGCTTCTCGCCCGCTTCGTTTTGTCGTCGTGCTCGGTGGTGATGGAACTCTGCTCTCGGCAGCTCGCTCGGTCTCAAGAGCCGGCGTCCCGCTCATCGGTGTTAACCTGGGCTCGCTGGGGTTTCTGACCGAAGTACCGCTCGAGGAGTTGTATCCGACGCTCGAGGGCATTGAGGTGGGGCACTGCGGGGTCGAAGCCCGCTCGATGGTGCATTGTGACGTGCTGCGCGACAATTCGCCAGTGGCGAACTACGATGCGCTGAACGACATTGTGGTCGGCAAGGGCACCATCTCCCGCCTGAATCACTGCGATGTCTATATCGATGGCGACTTCGTCTCCTCGTACAAGGCGGATAGTCTGATCGTGTCCACGCCCACCGGCTCGACTGCCTACTCGCTCGCGGCGGGTGGGCCAATCTTGATGCCGACCATCAACGGGTTTGTCGTAACCCCGGTTGGGGCCCATTCTCTGACCCACCGGCCGCTGGTGGTACCGGACACTTCGAACCTGATGATCGTGGTCAATACCGGGGCTGAGGAGGCGTACTTGAGCGTGGACGGGCAGATTGGCATGCCCATGTGCGACGGAGATCGCGTCTGCTGTCGCAAATCGCAATTCCAGGTGAAGCTGCTGCGGGTTCGTGGGACCTTTTTCGATATCTTGCGAGCTAAGTTGAAGTGGGGACAGAGGTAGTCTCTGCCCCTGCGGGGCAAACAAGGCTCGGGCGTGGAACTTAACTTTTCCGAAATAACGACGACCCGAAGGAGGGAGCAACAGGATGGTGAGGGAGACGGCTTTGGCCAAGAGCGTGAAAGCGGCGATCGTATTCCTGACAATCACCATTCCGAGCAGCATGGGCGCGCAGTCGAAACCCGCCGCAGATCTGATCATCTCGAATGCGAACGTGTGGACCGGAGATGACGCTCAACCCAAGGCACAGGCGGTTGCCGTGCTCGGGGCAAGGATTGTTTCGGTGGGCTCGAACGCCAAGGTGTCGCTTTGGCGCGGTGCGAATACCAAGGTCTTGGATGCCAACGGCAAGCTGCTGCTGCCAGGTTTTAACGATGCCCACGTCCATTTCCTCAGCGGGGGAGAGCAGCTCGACAGCGTTCAACTCAATGACGTTACCAAGACGGATGAGTTCGTTCGCCGGATCGCCGAGCAGGCGAAGAAAACGCCAAAAGGCGAATGGATCCTCGCGGGCGATTGGGATGAAACCAAGTGGAACCCGCCCAATCTGCCTACAAAAGAGATGATCGATCCGGTCACCCCGGACCATCCGGTACTCGTCAGCCGCTACGATGGGCATTCCGCGCTGGCCAATTCGCTGGCCCTGCGGCTTGCCGGGATCACGGCGCAAACTCCCGATCCCCCGGGGGGAACGATCGTACGCGATGCCCAAGGCAACCCAACCGGTGACCTAAAAGACGCTGCGATGGATGACGCTTATAAGGTGGTCCCACCCGCTTCTCATGACCGGCTGTGGCGTGCGGCAAAGCGTGCGCTCGAATATGCAGCGTCGCTCGGAGTAACCAGCGTGCAGGCCATGAATCCGGAGTACGCCGACGTGGCCATCTTTTCTCAGCTCCTCGAAAATGGCGAGCTGACGACGCGCATCTATGCCGCGCCGCTCATCACCGAAGTGGACGATCAGGCGAAGATCGGGATTCGCCATGCTTTCGGCGGACCTTACCTGCGCATCGGCGCTGTGAAAGCTTTTGCTGACGGCTCACTCGGTTCGCGGACGGCGTATTTCTTCGATCCATTTTCCGATCAGCAGGAAAATCACGGCTTGCTCTCGAGCGAGATGCAGCCCCTTTCCCTAATGCGAGATCGCATGATGCAGGCGGATACCGCCGGTCTGCAAATCTGCACCCATGCCATTGGCGACCAGGCAATTTCGATGGTCCTCGATTTATACACCGATGTGGTGAAGGCGCATCGCGGGGCTGAGCGCCGTTTCCGCATTGAGCACGCGCAGCACATGGCGGAAAAGGATTTCGCGCGCTTTGCCCAGCTCGACGTCATTGCCTCGGTTCAGCCTTATCACGCCATCGATGACGGACGCTGGGCAGAAGCCCGCATCGGTCATGACCGCGCCAGCCGCACCTACGCATTTCGAACCTTTCTCAACCACGGAGTCCATTTGGCCTTCGGGACAGACTGGGATGTGGCTCCACTGAATCCACTGTTAACGGTATATGCAGCCGTCACGCGGGCGACCTTAGACGGAAAAAATCCCCAAGGCTGGTTCCCCGACCAAAAGCTTACGGTGGAGGAGGCGGTTCACGCCTACACCATGGGATCCGCGTATGCCGAGTTTCAAGAGAAAGAAAAAGGTTCGATTACGGTGGGAAAACTGGCCGATATGGTTCTGTTGAGTGACGACATTTTTTCGATCGATCCGGCTAAGATCCGCGAGGTCAAGGTGTTGAAAACAATCGTGGGCGGCAAGGTGATTTGGGATCCGACGCGAAAACTGCCTTACTCCACCGCATTCTAGCTGGGTTGAGAACGTCGAATTCGCTAGGTGGAAGCTGAGGCTGAGGCGCTCCTGGCGGGTAATTTCCCGTGCAGTTCGTCGATCAGTAATTCCAGGCCCTTCCAGTCCTCTACCGTAGCGCCATGGGTAAATGCAATTCCTAGCCCGGCGTCGTCACGGCGCTGCACGATCCCCCAAAGATCCACCCGCAAGTCCACGGTCTGCACCAGAATGCGGACCCTGGCCTTTACCGGAACCTGTCGTGGCGTTTCCAGGTAACACCCGCTGAGGCTGATATTTTTCAACTTGGCCAGAATCACCGCGTCATTGGCAGGCTCCCTCAAGACCACGGTAGTAGCCAGTGCGAATCGTGGATGCGCGACGTTGGGTGGGTTACTCATATTGGTTCGAGCCATCTCCGACCCTACCCGAGCCTTGTGCTCGCGGCAAATTACCTTAGTCATTTCCGGAACATGCTGCCGCTCGATACTCCCAGGACTCTTCATTTCGATCGCTAGCATTGGTTCACGGAGAGATGAGAGAGGTTCAGCTTTCGCTACGAAGGAGATCGGCTATGGTTTCCCGCCGCCGGATCACGGTCACCGACTTTCTATCGATTAATACTTCCGCCGGGCGAGGCCGGGAGTTGTAATTAGAAGCGAGCACCATCCCATAGGCACCCACGTCCAGAATGGCTAACAGGTCCCCCTCTTGAACCACCGGCAGCTCACGATCGCGCGCGAAGAAGTCTCCGCTTTCGCAGACAGGGCCGACGACATCGACTTTCTGGGTGTTCGTGCCATGACCGCAAACCGCCGCGATGCTGTGATATGCGTTATACAAGGATGGTCGTAGCAGATCATTCATGGCAGCATCCACGACCAGGAACCTCTTCCCATTGTTGCGTTTCCTGTAGAGTACCTTGGTGATCAAAACGCCGGCCGGGCCGATAATCGAGCGGCCGGGCTCGAGCAGAAGGTGTACGTCAAGATCTCGCAACGGGGGAAGCACAGCTTGCGCGTAGTTTCGCGTCCACTCGGCAAAGTTGGACGTGCTTCGGTGCTCGTAATCGATTCCCAGGCCTCCGCCAGCATCCACGTACCGGATCCGAAGGCCTTGTGCGCTCAGCTTCCGGACCAGGTCGGCTACTCTCTTCATGGCTTGCGCGAAGGGCTGCACGTCCCTGATCTGGGAGCCAATGTGAACGCTTACGCCGGCAATCCTCAGGTGCAGGTTCCTTGAGGCTTCCTGATAGAGGCGGAGTGCCTCAGCGATCGGAATGCCAAATTTATGTTCATGGAGTCCGGTTGCGATATAAGGATGCGTGCCGGCAGGCACATCAGGATTCACCCGTAAGGCGATGGGTGCGGTCTGGTTGATTCGGGCAGCGCACGTTGCCAGCAGATGCAATTCCGATTCGCTCTCCACATTGAACAGCATCACGCCCGCTTTGAGAGCTCGTTCGATCTCGCGCGAGGTCTTTCCCACGCCTGAGTACACCACCTTCTTCGCCGTGGCCGGGCTCACCCGCAAGACACGCTCCAGTTCTCCGCCTGACACCACGTCGAAGCCGCATCTTTTTTGATGAAGAAGTCGCAGGATTCCGAGATTGGAGTTGGCCTTGACGGAATAGCACAGGGTATGGCGCACTCCACGAAACGCCTGCTCGAAATCCCGCACTCGAGTTCGAATGGTGCTGGCGGAATATACGTAGAGCGGTGTGCCGAACCGCTGCGCCACGCGTGTGAGGGGAACCTGATCGCAGTAGAGAACTGCGGAGTTTGTAGCTGCCTTCTGCCCCGGAGCAAGATCGCAGAACCCACGCTCGGAGTGACTAGCGCGTTCTTTCACTCGTTTTTCCCGGAACCCTCTTTGACCCGGATCACAACCACAGTCTGGTCATCGAAGGCGTCCTCCCCGGCGGCATGTTCGGCCACGGCTGTGAAAACCTCCCGAACCACAGCATCCGCCGGCAGATTTGCATTGCGCGCAATGATCTGCTCCAACCGTCCCCGTCCAAACAAGTCTCCAGCCTTGTTGCGGGCGTCCAGGATTCCATCACTGAAGAACACAAACATGTCCCCCGGCTTGGCCGCAAAACTGAACTCCTCGTACTCGGCATCATCGAACAACCCCAAAGGCAGGCCCGTGGCCTCGATGATCTCTGTCTTGCCATTGTGACAGTAAATTGGCCTGGGCAGACCGGAATTGGCTACGCGCAGGGTGCGATGATCGTCGTCCCACACTCCATAAATCAAGGAGACAAACTGGCCATCGATGCGGCGTTCGGAGAGGGAAAAGTTCACTGCGGAGAGCATCTCTGCCGGTGACGGCTCGATGGGCGCATGAGAGCGCAAAATACCACTGACCAGCGCGGCATAAATCGCTGCCGCCGCTCCCTTTCCACTGACGTCGCCGACGACGATCGCGGTGCGGTTCAACGAGTAGCTGACAAAATCGTAAAGGTCACCGCCGATGGCTCGCGCTGGCACGAACTTGGCGGCAAGGTCCAAATTCTTGATCTTGGGCAACGCCGGCGGCAACAGTCGAAATTGAAGTTCCCTTGCCATCGCCAGATCCTGCTCTAAGCGTCGTTCCTGGCGGGCAATCTGCTCGTAGAGCTGTGCATTCTCGATCGCAATGGCAACCTGGGCGGCCAAGGTGGTCACCGTACGCTTGTGATCGTCGGTGAAAAAGCCGCGGCGCGTGTGCTCCAGATCGAGCACGCCGATCACCTTATCCTGGTAGACCAGGGGGACGGCCAGTTCTGAGCGCGTTTCCGGATTGAGCGCGATGTAGCGGGGATCCTTGGTGACGTCAGAAACCAAGACGGCTTCCTTGTGCTGCACGGCATAGCCCACCACGCCCTCACCGAGCGGGACGTCGTGCTTGCGTTGAATGTTCTCCCGAAATCGCAGGGAGAATCGGTGTTGTAGCTTCTGTCCTGTAGAATCCAGCAACAGGATGCTGAACATCTGATAACCGATCAATCGGTTGAGCAGCTCGGCGATGCGCTTCAGGAGCTCATCGAGATTGAGAATCGAGGTCAGCTCGCGGGCAATCTCATTGAGCAGCACCAGGGTGCGGGCCTGACGCGTAGTGCGAGTATAGAGACGGGCATTTTCGATCCCCACAGCCATGCGGGAGGCGATCAACATCAGCAGCCGCTTATGCTCTTCGGTAAAGTAGTTCGGTTGTCGCGACTCGAGATTCATGACGCCGATCAGCTGATTCTTCACAATCAACGGCACGGCCAGCTCGGCGCGAACGTTGGCGGCGCCGGATATGTATCGCGGGTCTTCCGACACGTCGCCCACCAAAACTGCTTCGCGCTTCAGAGCCGCCAGACCAGTCACACCTTGGCCGACTTTGACGCGTGTGCGTTCCGCCACTTCCTTCGGGTAGCCCACCTGAAAACGGATGCGTAGTTCCTGCATCTTCTCGTTGAGCAAAAGAATGGCGAAGATTTCGTAATCGATAACTTTGCGCACCAGTTCGGCCACACGGCGCAGCGTGGTGTCAAGGTCGAGCGTGGTGTTCACCACGTCGGCCACTTCCAGCAGGAGGGCATCTACGTTGGACTGAAGTTCCGGTATAGGCGCGATGATATCCACGCCTCTATGATATCAGCCAGTTCCTTCGGGCTCGCCGGGCACCAGCGTTGAACCCCCTCGGGGTACGACACAGATATCCGGCAAATTGCGATATTTTTCCGCGTAATCCAACCCGTAGCCCACCACGAATTCGTCGGGTATCTTGAAGCCGACGTACTCGGCTTCGATCGGCTGTTTCCTGCGGGAAGGTTTATCGAGCAGGGCTGCGATGCGCAAGGCCCTCGGCTGATGCGCCAGCAGGATTTTCTTGAGGTAAGAGAGCGTAAGCCCGGTGTCGAGGATGTCCTCCACCAGGATCACGTTGCGGTCTTTCATGGATTGATCGACGTCTTTGGTGAGCCGGACTTCGCCCGTTGAGTCCCATCCGCTTTTCAGCTCTTGCGCCGGGCTTGGACGGTTGCCGTAACTCGAGACTCCAATGAAGTCAAAGGTAGAATCGAGTTGCACATGTCGAGTCAGATCGCTGAGGAAGATGGCAGCACCCTTGAGCACCCCCACGAACATAACCGTCTGTCCCGAGAAGTCGCGCGTAATATCGGCTCCCATCTCGGCCACACGCTGAGCAATCTGGTCACGGGATATGAGGATCTTGAGTTGGTTCACGGGGAACAATATTACTAGAACCTATTCCCTAAGACCTCTTTCGGCTAGGTCGAGAACGAGTGTCTCCAGGAACGCTCCACCAAGGAATCCCGTCAAGATCGATGGCAAGCTGCTAACGCATCGTGCAATCGTGCAAACACATGCTCGGAACCCACCGTTTCCGTAATGTGATGTCGTTCCAGATCCTGCTCAAGCGCCGGAAGCACCCGCGCAAAGAGCAAAACAACCCCGCGTGCTGTAAGCTCGCGATGCAGTTCGCGTATAACCCTCGCTGCGGAATAGTCGATGTTGGTCAGGGCTTCGGAATCGATGATGAGCCAGCGCAAGGGACAGGGGCGGGAACCAACGAGAGACAAGATCTCGTCAGAAAACCGGCCTGCATTGGCATAAAACAGCGGTGCCCCAAAACGATAAATCGCCATCCCCGGCTCCGAGACTGTGCCGTAGGTTGGCGGCACCGTCTGCCAATAGCCTTTTTCATTCATCACCAACACTCCCGTGTGAGGCCGATACGTGTGTCGCACGACGCGCAGCAGCGAGACCACCATCGCCAGGACGATACCTTGTTCGACCCCTTGCAGAATCACAGCACCCGCCGTCAGCACGGCCAGCACAAACTCTCCTGGACTCTCTCGCCGGATCTTCCACATTCCTTTCAGGTCGATTAGGCGCACCGCAATCACGAATACGATCGCCCCTAAAGCGCAACGCGGCAAGTATTGGAGCGGCTGGGTAAAAAACAAAAGTGTCACCCCTACCATTGCAGCCGTCACGATTTGCGCGAACTGGCTGCACCCACCGGCGCTCTCTACCATGGCTGTTTGGGTTGGGCTCCCGTTCACCACAAAGGTTCCCGTCAACCCTGCGGCGAAATTCGCAGCCGACAGCCCTATCAGATCGGCGTTCTCGTCCAAGGCCTGGTTGTGTCGCGTGGCGTAGATTCGGGCGGTTGCTGCACTTTGAGCCACGATCATCACCAAACAAGAAAATGCCAGCGGGGTCAGGAGTTCCACATCTCTCCAGCCGACTGCCGGAATATGAAAATGCGGAAGCCCGCCGACTATGGGGCCAAGGATCTCTACGCCCCGCCCCGCAAGGTGGAGCCGCTCGCTCGCGGCAATGGCGCCGATCACCGCAATCAGTGGCCCTGGAATCTTGGGAGCGAAGTGTCGCAAGGCAAAAATAACGCTCAGCACGGCGACCGAGACAAGAAGCGTCGGCGGGTGCACACGGCCAAGTCCGCGAACGACTTCCGCCAACTGGAGAACCGTTCGGCGTGCATGCACATCCACGCCCAGCAATTCACCAGTGACGGCTATCCCGACCTGGAATCCGACTCCGGTTAGGAACCCGAGCAGGGCAGTTTGCGAGAGAAAGTCCGCTACGAATCCAAGTTTTAGCAGGCGCGCCAGTAGCAAGAGGCCCGCTGTCAGCAAGGCCACAAGGCTCGCGAGCGCCACGTATCTCTCGCTTCCCAACGGGGCGATCGAGGCAAGTCCTCCAGCAAGAATAGCGGCGGTCGCCGAGTCGGCGGCCACCACCAGATAGCGGGATGATCCAAACGCCGCAAATGCGATCAGCGGCAACAACAGAGTATAAAAGCCGGTGACGATCGGTGTGCCTGCAATCTTCGTGTAACCCAGAGCTTGCGGGATATTCATCGCCGCCAACTGAAAGCCAGCCAATACATCGCGCATGACACCGTGTCGCGTCATCGGGCGCAGACTCTGAAAGATTGGGAACTGGCCGGTTTCTGTGCTCATGCTCTCCTCAGTTGTGGGAAACGCGCAGATGCGAGAAATCCGCAAACCAGACTCGGTGTTGAAGGGACGAGTCCCATGCGACCCTGATAAGTATGAGCCGGGGAGAGAAGTTTCACCACTCGGACGAATCGTCGGATAGGAACGGCATGTCGAAGTGATGAGATCTAGGATTACACTAGCAAGTGGCATCTACCACCCAGCCTTGTGCCGGCCTCACCTCGTGGACACCCGGGCTGGCAAACGATGCACGAGCTCAAATGCGAATAGCCGGGAGCGGGTCCCGATGGGCCAGAGCGACAGCCAACCGTACTGGCTTAGGTCACGCGATGCCGGGAGCAAGAACACCGCGGGCAGAAACGGTTTGCCAACACGGAAGTCAAGGGGACGATTCCGAGTACGGAGAAACTCTCCCGAAAGCACGTGTCGGGCGGCCTCTCGCCTGTCCGTGCGCAGGCTAAATCTCTGAAAGGAGCACAATTGTCACAGACTAAAGCATCGAAGCCCGACTGGCGCATGGGCGGAATCACGGTCGCTCCGGTCGAAGATTATCTCTACTCCCTGCTTCCGGCCCGTGACGAGGTACTGACGGAAATCGAGGTGGAAGCCGCCAAGCGAAAGATTCCGATCGTCGGCCCGGCGGTCGGCAGGATACTTTATCAACTGGCCCGGATGGTCGGCGCCAAGACGATTTTCGAAATGGGTTCGGCGATCGGCTATTCGACGATTTGGTGGGCACGCGCAGTTGGAGCGGACGGTCGAGTCTTCTACACGGACGGGGACCGCAAGAACGCTGAACAGGCGCGCAGATATTTTGACCGGGCCGGCGTGGCCGGCCGAATCACCGTCAAGGTTGGCGATGCTCTGGAGCTGCTTTCGGAAGAGAAACGAGAATTTGACATCATCTTCAACGATGTCGATAAGGAGGACTATCCTCGGGTTTTCCGCCTGTCGGTTCCGCGGCTTCGAAAGGGCGGCCTATTTGTCACGGACAACGTGTTGTGGAGTGGGAAAGTCGCCGATAGCAAGAACTCCGAGTCTTCGACAAGAGCCATCCGCGAATTCAATCGGCTGCTGTACGACTCTCCCGGTTTGTTCACAACCATTCTTCCGGTGAGGGATGGTGTAGCGGTAGCACTCAAGAAGTGATCAGAGCCCGTCCCTCTGGCCGATTCTTGCCAAAGTTGGGCGTTCTAGAATGCCGAGCCCGACCCGAGCAGGCTGTAGAGGAGAATGCTCAGCACAATCGCAGTAAAAGAGATATACATTCGATCGCCTTCGGCGACAAATCCCACGATCGAAGCCACAACACGCAGCACCGGTGTGGCGATCAGTAGCAAAAGGCCTAATTGAATGATTGCCAGGGCATGCAGTCTCCGCAGGTCGTGCAAAACGCCCCCCAGGGACTTGAGATCGGCGGGTTCGCCGCGAAATACGTGGTAGTCGGGTCGAGCCCATGCGTTCCCGATCAAATACAGGAATCCACCGACGAACACGACGAGAGCAGAAACGATCACGCCGGCACGTAGAATTTCACCGACAATCTCTTCGATCTTGCGATCCGACCATCGAATCATGAGATGTTTCCTGTGATTCCTGCGTAGATCATCTGGACGCCAAGCGCCACGATGACCAGGCTAAAAAGCAGGCGCAAGACCTTTGTTTCTGCCCTCATCAGGATGTGCGCTCCCAGGAGCGATCCCGAGAGCACACCCAGCACCACCGGCATGGCGAGCCCAGGATCGATGTATCCACGGTTCAGATAAATGCCGGCGCTCGCAGCGGCGGTGACGCCGATCATGAAATTGCTGGTTGTCGTCGAAACCTTGAAGGGCAGCTTCATGGCGTGATCCATGGCAAGCACCTTGACGGCACCCGACCCGATCCCCAGCAGCCCAGAAATTGCCCCAGCGCCGAACATTACACTGAAGCCTGCCGGTACGTTTTGCACGTTGTAACGGCGGAATCCTCCCTCTTCGGAGGGAAAACTGCCATTCATCTTGAGTTTCGTCGCCAGGGGATCGGGAGGAAGATCGCGCTCCTGGGCAGTTCGCGGCTTGCGTGAGAGATAGGCAGAATAGAGCAGCACGAGACCGAAAATGATGGCCAGAACCTTTGTCGGCACGACCGTCGAAAGAAACGCTCCACAGAGGGCCCCCACAGTGGTTGCGATCTCCAGGAACATTCCGATCCGGATATTCGAGAATCCTTCTTTCACATAGGCTGCGGCCGCACCCGAGGACGTCGCGATCACCGAGACCAATGACGCTCCAATCGCATAGCGGATGTCTACTTTGAAGAAGATCGTGAGCAGCGGAACCAGCACGACCCCGCCACCAAGACCGGTAAGAGATCCGAGCAAGCCCGCGGTGAGCGATCCGAGAAGCAGCAGGACCGTGAGTTCGAGAACGTTCATTTGAGCTCAGAGGAGAGTTTGCCACATCCGCTTGGCTAATGATCAGTAGTGAGTAAGTTTCGGGTTCTGTGCCGATGGCAACTCTTGGCAGGGCCTGCTTCAGGCGCCCGGTGCCGGCCGTCGAGGAAACTGAGCGAGACTGGCGCGCACCGGTCTTGCCCGGCTTTGGCTGCCAGGGAAACGGGCATTTTCGGTAAGGCGAATGCCCGCATTCCCGGCCTCTGTTCCGGGGGACAAAGCGCACGAGCGCCATCGCTCTCCCTGGCGGTCCCGGCTTTCAGGTTGTATTCTCGGGGCGTGACGGGCTTCGCGAGCGAGGAGCGATCTCCAACGTTAGGACTCATTCTCGGCTTCCTGATCACGCTGGCCGCCGTGGTTGCGTATTCCTGGTATATCAACCGCCAGATTACAGGCCTGCGGGCTCTGCAGAATAACTTGCTCGATCGCGATCGACGAGATTCCCTCCAGCTGCTCCGCATTCAGAACGATCTAAGCTCTTTGGCGCTAGCCATGCGCGACATGCTGGACAATGGCGAGCCCTATCCGCTCGTCGCCTGGTCATCACAATTTCAGCGCATCCGCGCAGACCTCGAGGATGCGTTGCGTAAAGAAGAGCAGGTTGCTGCGGCGAACCGTACGCCTGATCAGAATGAGTACTTGAGCAATTCAGTGGCGCAATTCTGGGATGCGTCGGACCGCATCTTTGAGCTGGCGAGAAGCGGAAGGGAACCGGAGGCGCGAGCTCAGATCCGGCTTTCGCTGGAAGCCCGGCAGGCAGCATTGAGCACAGCCGTCTCCCGACTCTTGGTGCAGAACAATGAGAGAGAGGAGCAGGCAACCACTCACATTGCCGCCATTTACGACGGGGTCGAGCATCAGGTCTATCTATTTCTTGCGGCAACACTGGTTGCCATCCTGGTGGCGGGACTCTATCTGATCCGCTTCAATCGAAGGCTATTCGCGCAACTAGCCGCGCTCTCCGATCAGCGCAGCGAACTGGCACAAAAACTCATCTCTGCCCAAGAATCGACTCTGCGATACATCTCGCGCGAGTTGCACGACGAGTTCGGGCAGGTGCTGACGGCGATCGGTTCCATGTTGACTCGGGCACGCAAGGATGTGCCGGAAGATTCGGCGCTCGCTGAGGACTTGCGCGAGGCCCGAGAAATCGCCCAGAACACTCTGGACCGAGTGCGGACACTCTCCCAGGCGTTGCACCCGGTCATGCTGGAGGAGGCGGGGCTAGAGAGCACGCTCGACTGGTATCTTCCCGTGGTCGAAAAACAATCTGGGATTACAATACGCTACGCGAAGCCGGGGATCCCTTGGATGATCGATGGTGACGGAGCCATTCACATTTACCGTGTGCTGCAAGAGGCTCTGAACAATGTGGCGCGGCACTCCGGAGCTAATGAGGCTTGGGTACGGATCCGCTGTTCGCCCAAGGAATGGGAATTTGAAGTGGAGGATCACGGGTCGGGGTTGGTACACCCGGGGGTCCAGCAAGGCATGGGACTGGTAGCCATGCGCGAACGCGCGGAATTGTTGGGTGGACGTCTGGAGTGGTTGCAACCCGAGGCAGGAGGAACGTTGGTTCGATTACGAGTTCCGCGGGAGAAGTTGAATAGGCATGCCGACTAAGATTTCCGTGCTGTTGGTGGACGATCATGCTTTGGTTCGTCGCGGCTTCCGGCGCATTTTGGAGGACGAACCGGATATTCAGGTTGTCGGAGAGGCGAGCGACGGTGTGGAGGCAGTGCGGCAAGCAGAGGAGCTCCATCCCAGGGTCATCGTGATGGATTGTGCTCTGCCGAACCTGAATGGCCTCGATGCCACCCGACGAATTCTCAAAACGTCTCCGGAAACGCAGGTGCTGATGCTGAGCATGCACCCGGAAGGCACCTGGGTACGGCAATCCCTGGAGGCGGGGGCGCGCGGCTACATTCTGAAGAACGCTGTGGATTTGGAATTGGGAGCGGCGATTCGTCGGGTGGCGGCTGGAGAACTGGTGCTCGACCCTCAGGTGGAGAGTCCGAGGCCGCTCAAAGGCGAGCGAAACACGCTGACCCGGCGGGAACTGGAAATTCTGCAAATGATTGCCCGAGGCAAGTCCAATAAAGAGATCGCCGCCGACCTCGGTTTGAGCGCCAATACGGTTGCCGTGCATCGAGCCAACATCATGGAGGCATTGGGCATTCACAAGACTGCCGAGCTTGTGGTCTACGCGATTCGCAACGGGTTGGTCAATCTTCCGTGAAGCGTCGTTCCTTTCTCCGGGGGGCTGGTCTGGCGTGTGTTGCCAGTTTCCCTCCCATCAGGGGATTCGCCCAATCCTTATCGCCGTCGTCTCCGGGTTTTCGCCTGGTCGACGTGACGACACCGGCTGGAATTCATTTCCATCACAACAGCGGTGCCTACGGAGGCAAGCTTTTACCAGAGACGCTCGGTTCCGGCTGCGCCTTCCTCGACTACGACAGCGATGGCTGGCAAGACATCTTGCTGGTGAATGGAATGGATTGGCCGGGCCACAAGCGGGAGCGAACCACGCTGCAGCTCTACCATAACAATCGGAATGGCACTTTCACCGATATCACTCACCACGCGGGCCTCGACGTCGAGATGTACGGCATGGGGGTGACTGTCGGCGACTACAACAACGATGGCTTTCCCGATATCTTCATCACCTGTGTCGGGCAGAATCGTCTTTTTCGAAACACCGGGAAGGGAACTTTTGTCGACGTTACCAAGGCGAGTGGCTTGTCTGGACGTCAAGCATTCAGCACATCCGCTCTATGGGTCGATGTTGACCGCGACGGGCTGCTGGATTTGTTCGTTTGCAATTATGTGAAGTGGTCGATGGAACACGACGTCTTCTGCAGCCTGGATGGGACGCACAAAGCCTATTGCACGCCTGAGGCGTATCGGGGCGAGACCTGCTGGCTGTTTCACAACCGAGGTGATGGCACCTTCGAAGATGTGACCGCCAGCAGCGGAATCTTCGATAGTAGTTCGAAATCGCTGGGCGCGGCGATGCTCGATTATGACGAGGACGGCTGGCCCGACTTGCTGGTCGCGAACGACACCCAACCGAACAAGCTCTATCGCAACCAGGGCAATGGCTCATTCAAAGACATTGGAGTCGAGACCGGAATTGCCTTCAGCGCGGAAGGCAAGGCGCGCGCCGGCATGGGAGTCGACGTAGCGGACTTCGAGAATTCGGGCCACGCCGGGATTGCGATAACCAATTTCGATAACGAGATGATCGGACTCTACCGAGCTACCTCGACAGGTTACATCGACGTGGCGACTCAGAACGGGGTGGGGATGCCATCGAAAGATAAACTCGGATTCGGCTGCGTTTTTCTCGACGCCGACCTGGATGGGACGCTCGACCTGGTTGCGGTGAACGGCCACATCGACGAAACCGTTCGCAATGTTCGTCACGTGGGGTACGCTCAGCCGCCACAGCTTTTCTTAAACGAGGGCAGAGGAATCTTTCGCGACGCGAGCAACGCTGTGGGACCCGATTTCGAGCAGCCTCGTGTGGGTCGCGGTCTGGCCTATGGCGATTTCGACCGCGACGGCGATCTCGACCTGCTGATGACCACCAACCACGGTGCGG
>Ga0187783_10000365_pt1 | contig 33396 bp, 26 predicted proteins | sample 1015_SJ02_MP02_2_FD_132471 | JGI IMG/M metagenome (GOLD analysis project Ga0187783, IMG submission 132471) | Tropical peat soil microbial communities from peatlands in Department of Meta, Colombia - 1015_SJ02_MP02_20_MG | ecosystem: Environmental > Terrestrial > Soil > Wetlands > Peat | place... | reverse complement strand
CTGAACAACCGCGCAGGCTTCGCGCCTGTCGGCTCACTCCGGGCACCGTCCGCCCTCTGCTCTACGGATCGCCGGCGGTTGCTCGGTAAACGTCATGCAGGTTACGTCCTGCAGGCCAAGCCGCGCCGGGGGTTTCAGAGGGGAGTAGAGCCCGTCTGGGCCTTCGGCGCAGTTCTCTGCGGTACTACTATGCGTAGTACGTTTGGTGAGCGGCTACGTAAACCCTTGACTACGTAAAGATTTGCAGTTTTCAATGACCAGGTGCGACCCCGCTAGGTCCACTTAGCACTCTATTCGAGACTGAGTCACTACCGCTCTCTCCACACCTGTGGACAAGCTTGTGGAGAAGGGCTTGCGAAAGCGCCTCGGCGGCGGCGTGTGAGCCTTATGCTGCCTAGCAATTCGGGCATCCTAGGGACTCGCGCTGTTGGCGTTCATAAATCGGAAAAATCCGAGAAAAACAGGGAGAGCGAGCCTGTGCATAAGTGCATAAAGTCGTGCATAAGATTCGCAGGAGCAAGGCTTCATTAAGCCAAGTGGTTGCGCCCTCACGGGGGTGGCGCAGCCGGTTCCTTCATACGAGAATGGTTGCGTGGTGCTGTTTCTAGACGCTGTGAACGAGGATGCAGAGGATGGCGCTTGCGATCAACTCCGAGATCTCCAACGAGCTCTGGCAATCCGCACTCGACACCTTGGAACGCACCTTTTCAAAGCCGGTCTTTGAGATGTGGATCAAGCCGATCCGTTTCATCTCTTTCCACGGCAACGAGCTCCATCTCGCGGTTCATAGCAAGTTTGCACAGGATTGGGTAGGAAGCAAGCTGCGCGCGCAGATGATCGGCGTGCTGAGCGAGCTCTTCGGGACGAACGTCGAGTTGCGTCTCTCCGTTGCCGAACCCGCCGAGCCGGTGCGTGGCGCAAGCGGCGCCGTTGCCCGGCCCCTTGAAGAGTTCCACACCGCAAACCTTAATGCTCGTTATACCTTCGAAGAATTCGTGGTCGGAAACTCAAACCGGTTCGCCCACGCGGCGGCGCAAGCCGTCGCCGGCGCTCCCGCGCACGCCTACAACCCACTCTTCCTTTACGGAGGGGTCGGTCTCGGGAAGACTCACCTGATGCACGCGATCGGTCACCGCGTTTTTCAGGACAATCTTGCCGCAAACGTCGTCTATGTGACGTGTGAGAAGTTCACCAACGAATTCATCATCGCGCTGCAGAACAACCGCACGCCCGAGTTCCGGAATCGCTACCGCCAGGTCGACGTGCTTTTGATCGACGACATTCAATTTCTCGCGGGCAAGGAAACGACGCAAGAAGAGTTCTTTCACACATTCAACGCCCTGCACGAATCGGGTCGGCAGCTCATTATCTCGTCAGATCGTCCGCCCAAGGAGATCCAAACGCTCGAGGCTCGTCTACGCTCGCGATTCGAATGGGGATTGCTTACGGACATCCAAGCGCCCGACCTCGAGACGCGCGAGGCGATCTTGCGCAAGAAGGCGGCCAGTGAAAACATTCCGGTACCCGACGAGGTGACGTCCTTCATTGCCAAGGTCATTCCCTCGAACATCCGCGAACTCGAGGGCGCCTTGATTCGTGTTATCGCGTATGCTTCGCTCACCAAGGCCCCGATCACGACCGACCTCGCTGCCGACGTCTTAAAGAGCGCCGTGGCCCAGGCGCCGCTGCACCGCATCACGATCTTAAAGATTAAAGAAACGGTCTCGGGCGCTCATGGCCTTACCGTCAAGGAGATGGACAACGGGCGGCGCGATCAGCGCCTTGCCGCTCCTCGGCAAATCGCGATGTACATTGCGACCGAGTTGACGAACTACTCGCTGCCGCAGATTGCGCGAGAGTTTGGAAAGAAAGATCACACTACGGTAATGTATGCTCGCGACAAAATCAAGGAGCAGATGCAGCGCGACGAGGCCTACCGAAATAAGATCCGGCAACTCATCGCAATGTGCCAGAATCCCTGAACACTCTGCGCACAAGGCCCGCCCTTCCGGCGGTATGCAATCCGCCCGGCGGGTTGCCTGTGAACTTCGTGGACGAAACCGCTCTTTTGACCACAGCTTTATCCCTAGGCAAAACCCTTACGGAGGCGCGTAAATTTGCAAGCGTCCGCAATTTACACCGCCCTACTGCTGCTACGACTAACGTTTTCTTCTCCTAGGAAAACGAAGCCGCACGACCAACGGTGGAGACGATGAGATTCACCTGTACGACCAAGGACATTGCCACGGCGGTTGGAGCCGCCAGCAAGGTGGTAAACGCGCACACCACGGTACCGATACTCTCCAACGTGCTGCTCCAAGCCGACGGCGGAAAGATTTCGGTGCGGGCCACCGATCTCGAGCTCACCCTGGAACACGCCTTCCCCGCCCAGGTAGCCGAAAGCGGCGCGGTCACCGTGCCGGCGAAGCTCTTTGCAAGCTATCTTGGGAATCTCGCACCCGGCAGCCTCGAACTGACCGGCACGACGACGCGAGCGAGCGTCAAATGCGAGCGCAGCAACTATGACTTTCACGCCCTCCCCGCCGACGAGTATCCCCCGCTGCCGGCGGCTGCGCGGGGCTCGCAGTTCGCGATCGGCGGCCGGCGCTTTCGCGACGGGATCGAGGCGACGATTTTCGCCGCTTCGAGTGAAGAGGCGCGTGGAGCGGTTCTGATGGGCACCTTACTCGAGGTGGAAGGCAATGCGCTCACGATGGTCGCGACCGACGGATATCGCCTCGCTAAGTTCGTAACGACGCTCGAAGACCACAGCGCCGTGACCGAGAAATTTATCGTACCCTCGCGCGCTCTCGCCGAAGTCGCTCGCAATCTCGGGGGCGGCGAGCGGGTCTCGGTGAATGCACTCGGCGCACAGAGCAACCAGCTTCAGATGGCCAGCGGCGAAATTGCGATAACGGTGCGCCTCGTGGACGGTCAGTACCCCAACTATCAGCAGGTGATTCCGAGTAAGTTCGACCGGACGGTCACGGTTAGCACGCCGCTTTTGATCGGCAGCCTGCGCCGTGCCGAGCTCGTTGCCGGCGACCGCGCCAGCATGGTAAAGCTCGCGATCGGCAACCAAATGCTAGTCGTCACTGCAAGCTCCGACGTCTCGGGGAACGCATACGAAGAACTCGAGGTCGAGCAGAGCGGCGAAGATCTGACCATTGCCTTCAACGCGCGATATCTCATCGAAGTCCTTAACCACGTAAAGAGCGAAAAAACGGTCATGGAGTTCCTCGGTCCGCTCTCTCCGGCGGCGATTCGCCCGCTCGAGCCGCTGGAAACCGGTCAGCAGCTCTACGTCCTCATGCCGCTGCGACAATGAAGTGCTGCTTGCGCAATTAGCTCTTTCAAATTTCAGGAACTATGCGGAACTCGAGCTCGAACCCAGGCCTGGACTGAACGTTTTCATCGGCGCCAACGCCCAAGGGAAGAGCAACCTCTTAGAAGCGATCGCAATGTTGGGCACGGGTAAATCGTTTCGGACGGCCCGTGAAGCCGATACCGTACGCCAAGATTGCGAGCGCGCGATTTTGCGCGGCGAAGCCTTGCTGCGAGCCGGTACCGTCGAGCTGGTCTGCACGATAGAGCGCGGGAGCCGTGGTACGCGCAAGGGTTATACCGTCAATGCCCACCCCGTTCGTTACGCCGGCTATCTCGGCCGAATGCGGGTGGTCACGTTCGTGCCCGCGGATCTGCACTTGGCAAGCGGCACTCCGGGCGCGCGGCGTGCCTTCTTGAACATTGCGTTGTCGCAGAGCGAACCGCGCTATTATTACGAGCTGGCGCGCTATCGCAAGGTGGTGCAACAAAAAAACGCGCTGCTGCGCGGAGCTGTGGAGCTCGATCTTGAGCTGCTGGCAACGTACAATCGGAGCCTTGTCGAAGCGGGAGCCCAGATTATGCTCGCCCGCGATCGCATGATAGGAGCGCTCGCGACGAGCGCGCGCCCCGCCCACGCGCGCTTTGCCCCGGGCGAGCGTCTCGAGGTAGCCTACGAGCCGAACGTCGCGTTTGAAGTGCCTACCCGAGAGGCGGTCGAGGCGGCATTTGAGGCGCGCTTGTTCCAGTGCGCCGATGGGGAGCGGCTGCGAAAAAGCTCGATCGTGGGACCGCATCGCGACGACATCAGCCTAATGCTCGATGGAATCTCTCTGGAGGCATATGGATCGCAAGGCCAGCAGCGGACGGCGGTCCTCGCGCTCAAAGTGGCCGAATATTCGGTCATGCGCGATCGTTGGGACGAAGCGCCGCTGCTCCTGCTCGACGACGTGTTATCGGAGCTAGACGAAGAGCGGGCGGCAGCGTTTTTGGCCGAGCTGGCCGAGTACGAGCAGGCTTTTATCACTGCGACGCATCGTCCAGGGAGGCTGCCCGCCGGCGCGCGCCTTGCTCGCGTTTGCGACGGACAGGTTCAGACGTACTCGCTATGCTGAAGCTATCGGAGATGCTAACCGGTTGGCAACCCGGCGGAAATGCACGAGTGTACGAGCCGGTCTTGCTCTTGGAAGCCGGCTGGGACGAGATCGTCGGCTCGGAAGTCGCGAAGCATTCCCGGCCCGCCCGTATAACCGACGGGACGCTCTCGATTACAACGCGCTCGAGCGCGTGGAGTCACCAGCTGAGCTTTCTGGCGGAGCACGTGCTGCAGGCAATTGCCGCGCGTGTACCCCGCGCCGGCATCGAGCGCTTGCGATTTCGGGTCGGAACGATTCGCGAACGCGCCCGCGTCGCTTCGTCGCGACATCCCGTGCGCGTACGCCGTCCTGGTACACGCGCCGAGGACTCCGGCTCCGCTAGCGAGGCGCTCGCGCGCTTTCGTCGAGCTGTCGAACAACGCCGCAACCAGCGGCACGCCGACGGGTGGAAAGAATGCGCCGGCTGCGCGGCGCTCCTGGCCCCAAACGAGCAGGCGCTTTGCACGCCCTGCGCCGTGGCGGCGGCACAGCAGCGAGCTTGCGCGGCGGCACGCCTACTTTTCGAAGCGCCGTGGCTGGGTTACACCGGAACGGCTGCGCTCGTTAACGGGTTACAGGAGAGGGAGTACGAAGCCGTCCGAAGCCAGTTGCTTAGGCATTGGTGGGGAATACTCGTGCAAGCGCGCGCGGCAAAACGGCTCTCAGGCAGCGGCCGGGAGCGGCTCGTAGCCAGTTCCTACGTGCTTCTGCGGAGCAAGCTTCCGCCGGAGGAAATCATGCTTGCGACCGTGCGCAACGTCTTGGGCGATGAGCTGCACGACCTGCTCTACGGCGAAGTCTCGTGCGAAGGCAGCGCGAAGAATCTAAAACGAAAAGCATAATGTCAACGAATTACACCGGCGAGCAAATCGAAGTTTTACGCGGCCTGGAGGCGGTGCGCAAGCGACCCGGCATGTACATCGGCAATACCGCTGAACGCGGATTGCACCAGCTCGTCTACGAAGCGGTGGATAACGCCGTCGATGAGGCATTGGCCGGATACGCGCGTGTCGTGCACGTGGTTCTGTATAGTGACGGCTCGTGCTCGGTCGAGGACGACGGCCGCGGAATCCCGATCGACGTTCATGCCGAAGAGCGGCTCCCCGCCGTCGAAGTGGTGATGACGATGCTGCACGCCGGCGCAAAGTTCGGTAAAGGCGGCTACAAGGTCTCGGGCGGCCTTCACGGCGTCGGCATCTCGGTTGTCAACGCGCTCTCCGAATGGATGGTCACGCGGGTCAAACGCGACGGATTCATCTGGGAGATGAAGTTCGAGCGCGGCGTCACCGTGCAGAAGCTCAAGAAGACCGGCAAGACTGAGGGCACCGGAACGCTGCAGTGGTTCAAACCCGACACCGAGGTCTTCGAGGTCACCGAGTTTCACTGGGACATCCTGCAGAAGCGGCTGCGCGAGCTTGCGTTCTTGAACCGCGGGCTTTCGATCACGCTGCGCGACGAGCGCGGTGAGGCGGTGCGCGAGCGTACCTATACCTTCGACGGGGGAATCGTTTCCTTTGTTGAGTGGCTAAACGAAAAGAAGGATCCGCTGCATCCGATCATTTCGACGCATGCCGAGCGAGACGGCGTCGACGTCGAGGTGGCCATGCAGTATACCGACACGTACGCGGAGCAGATTTTCTCCTACGCGAATAATATCGGGACGATCGAGGGCGGCATGCACCTGCAAGGGTTCCGGCAGGCCGTCACCAATGCCGTCAACGCATACGCCCGCAAACGCGGCATGCTCAAGGAATCCGAGAACTCGCTCTCAACGGACGACATCGTCGAGGGCTTGACCGCCGTAGTCGCTGTAAAACTACAAGATCCGCAGTTCGAAGGCCAGACAAAGACGAAGCTCGGCAACGCGAAAGTTCGCAGCATCGTGGCAGGCTTGGTATACGAACGCTTGGAGTTTTTTCTCGAAGAGAATCCCAAATACGCTCGCGCTATCGTCGAGAAATGCATGCAGGCGCAACGAGCCCGCGACGCCGCAAAAAAAGCGCGCGACCTGTCGCGGCGGAAGAACGCGCTCGAAGGCTCGGGCCTCCCGGGAAAGCTCGTTGACTGCAAGAACGGCAACGCCGCTGAATGCGAGCTGTTCTTAGTCGAAGGTGATTCAGCCGGAGGAACCGCCAAGGGCGGACGCGATCCCAACACGCAAGCAATTCTCCCGTTGCGCGGCAAGATTCTCAACGTAGAGAAGGCGCGGCTAGACAAGGTGCTGGCGAATGAGGAAATTCGCACGATGATAACGGCGCTGGGCACCGGCTTCGGCGACGAATTCAACGTGCAGAAGCTGCGCTACAACAAGATCATTATTATGACCGATGCCGACGTCGACGGCTCGCACATTCGCACGCTGCTGCTCACGTTCTTCTATCGGCAGATGAAGCCGCTGGTCGAGGAGGGTCACGTGTTCATCGCCCAGCCGCCGCTCTACGGCATCCGCAAGGGAAAGAAGCAGTGGTGGGCCTTCACCGATGCGGAGCTGAAATCCATCGTGGGCGAGGACGGCAAAGATTTTGTCATTCAACAATACAAGGGTCTCGGCGAGATGGACGCCGACCAGCTCGCCGAGACGACGATGGAAGTCGGCAACCGGCGGCTGAAGCAGATTACCGTCGAGGACGCCGTGGAGGCGGAGCAGATCTTCACGGACCTGATGGGCGACAAAGTGGAACCGCGAAAACAGTACATTTTCGACTACGCCAAGAGCGTCAAGAACCTAGACCTGTAGGAGCCTACAGGCTCCCGGTTTAGAACCTGCTTAGCGCGGCGGGGCCCGACGCAAGGCAGGAGGTATAGAAGCGCCAGAGCTTCACGTGCGCAAGCGCTTTGCGATCGGCCTGACGGCCGCAGTCATCGTTATCGGGCTCGTGGTCGCAAGGCGCCACGAGCTGCTGCGCATTACCATCCAAGAGGTTGCCGCCCTCGCCAGCGGTTATTCGGTTAGCATCGGGCAGCTCCACGTGGCCTGGGACGGCGCGTCGATTGACGGGCTTCGGGTCGAACGCGCAACGGCTCCGTTGCTCGATGCGCGGCATGTCTCGGTCCGCTATTCGCTTCGCGATCTCTTACCGGGAAGCACGCATCGTTTCGGTTTGCTCGGCCTCGACGTCGTCGGCGCAACGCTTACGCTCATCCGGCTTCGCGATGGAAGCTTCAATCTGAATCTGCCGCACGCCGCCGCACGGCCTGGGCCGCAGCGGGTCAACTCGGTGCCGTTGCACTTTTCGGTCCGCGTTAGGGATTCGCAAATCGAGCTGCGCGAGCCGTGGGCGTACGACATCAGCGCGAAGGCGATTCGCATCGATGGTCTGCGGGCCGACGCGTCGATCGATACGTCGGCAGTCACGCACTACCGCGCGGGCGGAGCGTTCGAAGAAGCGCGCGCCGAACCGTTTACGATCGCAGGCAGGATCGATGCGATTGCCGGTTACGCGATGCATCACGCGCAGGCCGCTCGGTTTCCGTTACGTGCGCTCGCAAACTACTTGGCCGACACCGCCGCAGTGCGCATCCTGGCCGGCGAGGCCCGCAACTTCGACGCGCGCGTCTATGCGCTGGGCGTCCTGCCCAACGTCGCGCCCAAGTATCACGCCAGCTTGACGCTGGACGTCGATCGAGCCCGCTTGGCATTGCAGTCGCTCGCCGCGCCGATCGAAAACATGTCGGCACGGCTCGAAGTCTCCGACGACGTCTTCTTCGTGCGAAACGCTCGCGGTATACTGGCCGGCATTCCCTTGACCGTGACCGGCGGCGTTTACGATTTCACCGGCGCGCTTACCGGTCGCGCGCAGCTTCGTCTGGGCGTTTGGGGCGACGGCGACCTGTCGGGATTGCGACAGGCTTTCCCGTTCGCGCGCGATCAACCGATCTCGGGGGCTGCACGACTCGGCGTCCTGGTACAGGGCGCGATCGACGATCCGGTCATCGTTGCCCGCGTCAACGCCGCGCGCGCGTGGTATCGAACGCTGCCCTTCGATGCGCTTTATGCCGGCGTCGTTTACCACTCCAACGTTATTGCGCTGGCTCCGATTCGAGTGGCGTACGGCGGCATCGCAGTGCGAGTCGACGGAACGATGTCGCTCGCGCGGCACGTCGGGTCGCGCCTGGTCGTGCATGTCGATGGCCCGGCAAGCCGGCTACCCTATCTCGACGAGATGTTGGGCAACGAGCCGATCGTCCTCGACGCATCGGCGACCGGAAACGACCTCCTCTTTCACGTCGCCGGCGTGGCAGCCTCGGCGCGCGGCGTCGCGCGCCTTGCCGCGATGATCGAAACGAACCCCAATGGGACGGCGAGCGTAGGCCCGTTTTGGTTCCACACGGAGCGCGGCGCCCTCGACGGCGCCTATCTGTTGGATCGACCTAACGACACGAGTGCATTTTGGTTACTCGCAAGCGGGCTGCGGATGCGGGCCCCGCGCACCGCAGCGTTTCCCGGGCTCGCGTTGCCGCAAATGCCTCCGGTCGATGCGCGCTCGATCGGCATGGCGCTTGCGGGAGGAGGCGCCGGACAAACTATCGTGCTGGCCGGCCAGGTAAAGGGAGCCGCAGCGAAGATCGCCGGCGTGCAATTCGATCGAGTCGAAGCAGCCTTCGGCGGAACGCTGCAAAATGCCGCCGTCAACCGCCTTCAGGCATCGGGACCGTGGGGAACCTTCGACGGAAACGGCGCGTTTTCGGCGCAGCGATTCGTCGCCTACGGCGCCTATCGCGGGACGTTTGACGGCTTGCAGCCCTATCTCGGCAACGCGATCTCGGGGCACGGTGGATTAGCCGGCACGGTCGGCATCGCAATCGTCCCCAGACGCATCGAGGTGCAAGGTTCGCATCTTACGATGCGGGACGCTACGTTGCGCGGCGTTCCGATCGATCGTGCAAGCTTGACCCTCGCGATCGAAGGCAACCGTTTGCGCATCTACTCGGCGACCGCTGGGGCTGCCGGAGGCGATGTCGTCGCGGCCGGTACGTTTGCGCTCGCGCCCGGCTCAAGCGCCGGTTCGCTCGCGCTCGTCGCCAAGCGGCTACGGGCGACTCAGCTGCACGGAATCGGTTTGCCGCTCGATGGCGGAACGCTTTCGGCGGTGGGAAGCCTCGCCGCTGGAGCGCCGATCCCGACCTTCGACGGCGGGATTGCGGTGAACGATAGCCGGATCGCGCACTTTGGAATTAGCGGCAACGGTGACGTGCAGCTATCCGGTGATGCCGTTTCGCTGCGCCGAATGTCGGGTACGCTGGGCGGTGCGTACGCCCAAGTCGACGGCAGCATCGGCGCACTGAGCTCCGGGTCGCCGATCTACGCCCTGAACGCGTATGTTCCCGCCTCTCGAATCGCGCCGGCGTTGCATGCATTTGGCTTATCGAACTATATGACCGACGGCTCATTCAACGCGCAGCTTCACATCGCGGGGCGGAGTCTTGCGCCGAGCATCAGCGGCTCGATTGGAGTTCCCGCCGGCGACGTCAACGGTCTTCCCTTCATTGACGGCCGCGCGCTGCTTTCGGCCGATCCGCGCGGCGTCGCGATACGACGTGGTTCGGTGCTCGTCGGCACGACGGAGACGTACTTCGCCGCAGTCGCGCTTCCCAATCAAAACGCGCTCGATGTAACCGCGCCGCATGCCAGCCTTTCGGATTTCAATAACTTCTTCGATACCGGCGACACTCTCGATGGCGACGGCAGCTTGAAGCTTGCGGCCGCGTCGAGCGGCACGCGGATCACTTCGAGCGGCGACATCAACGTTCGGGGTTTTCGATACCGAAACTTGCCGATCGGCGACACGCGGGCGGTCTGGTCGAGCTCGCGCAATGTGCTCGCCGGTTCGCTCGCGGTTGGCGGCAGCGAAGGAACGCTTCGGGCGCGAGGCTCGATCGCGTTATCTCCGGCAAGCGCGTGGCAGACGACGTTGTCGCGCTCGCGTTTCGACCTTGGCGCAAACGTCGAGAATTTGAATCTTTCTCTTTGGATGCCGGCGCTCGGATTGCAAGGCGTGCCGGTTACCGGTCGAGCCTCGGGCGAGGCGACGGTACGTGGCCGATACCCGCAGATGCAAGTGCGAGGCAGCGCTGGAATCACCGGCGGCACGCTTGGGCCGCTCAGTCTCGAGCGAGCCGAGCTTTCCGTGCACAGCGCCGGCAAACAAATCGTGATCGATCGGGCAGATGTTGCGGCGTCCGCGCTTTCCGCCTCCGCGGCCGGTACCCTCAGCCTCGAACCAAATGGTCCGCTCGACGTGCAAGTTCACGCGGCGACTGACGACCTGGCACAACTCGTCCACGACGTCGCGCGAATCAAAGTGCCGGTTACCGGCAGCTTCGAGTCGACCTTGAAGATCGACGGCAGCTACAAATCACCCCGCTTTATCGCCGGCTTCGATGGGACCAACGTGCTCGCGTACGGGATTTCGATTGCGTCGCTCTTCGGAGAAGTGCGCATCGAACGCCGCGCGCTCGTGCTCTCCAACGCCGGCGCCGTCTTTACGCACGGCGAGGCGACCTTGGCCGGCTCACTCCCGTTGCAGCTTTCGCCGCTTCGCTTGGGAGCGCCGGATCAACCGATCAGCTTCGATCTCGACGTCGTTGGACTCGATCCGTCTATTTTCGATGAGACGCTCGGCAACAACACGAAGCTCGGAGGAGTCGTCGACGGCCATATCGGTCTCTCCGGGACGGTCCGCCAACCTTTGATCGTCGGCCGTGCCTCGATCTCGAACGGGTCCTACGTTAGCGATCTCGAGCGAACACCGATCGCGCAAGTCGTTGCCGCCCTCACCTTCAACCACACGGCGGTTGTTGTCGAGCGCGCTTCGGCAGCGTTGGGAAGCGGCACGCTCGCCGGCTCGGGAAGCATCCTGCTCCCTAATGGGCCTTCGGCGAAGGGCGCGACCATCGCACTCAAAGCTGCCGCACGAGGAGCTCAACTCGATCTGCCGGCCTACGGTAGTGGTACGCTCGATGCGAGTCTTGCGCTCGCAAAACAACCCGCCTCGCCGGCGCTCCTGTCCGGAAGCGTCACGCTCAGCAACGCGACCCTTCCTTTTTCTGCCTTTGTGCGAGCGGCACAGCAGTCAGGTTCGATCAAGACACCGCCGCTGCCGCTGGCCTTTGACCTTAAAGCTACGGCTGGAAAGAACGTGCGCGTGCGAGGAAACGGCTACGGCGCCGGTCTGGACATCGGCGTCGCCGGCGCGGTGAAGCTTGCCGGTACGCTTTCGGCCCCAACGCTCGCCGGCAAGTTCGAATCTACCGGCGGAACGCTCACCTATTTCGATCGCGCTTTCCGCGTTTCACAGGGAGGCGTTGCCTTCAATCCGTCCGACGGCGTATTGCCGACGCTCCATGCCGTTGCCACAACGAGCGTCGTCAATCCGGATCCGGACCGCGCACGCAATCCCTATGGAACGGCCGATATAACGATACGCGTCGATGGTCCGATCGCCGGACTGCGGATCGGTCTCACTTCCAATCCGCCCGGTTATACGCAAGATCAAATCCTGGGGCTCATCGCGCCGTTTGGAGGCTTCGTCAACGGGATTGCGTTCACGCAACAATCGGCGCTCGCGCAGCAGCAACCCAATGGAATAACGCCGTTGGGGACGCTCTCGCCGATCCCGAACGTTGCGTTGCAACAACGCAGCAACATCACGGTGGGGCAGGAGGCCTTCAACGTGCTCAATGCGCAGTTTACCGCCGGGCTGCTAGCGCCGGTAGAGACGACGCTCGGGCAAGGGCTGGGACTCTCCAGCATCAACCTCACGCTCGGCTACTACGGGAATGTCGGCTTCACTGCGACCCGGCTGCTTGGCAAAGCGGTGAGCGCCGTCTACGCAGTCACCTTTGGGATCCCGCAAACGCAGTCGTTTGGAATCATGGTGCAACCAAATCCAGAAACGTCGGCCACGCTGAACTTTTATTTACTGAGTGGGCCTACCAAGCTCTTGCAGTTGCCGAATTCTCCACTCGGCTACGGCGCCGGCTATCTCGCGACCGAGCCGCTCATCGGAAACAGCGGCTTTAGTCTAACGTTCCAGCGTCATTTCTGGTGAGCGGCGCAAGTGGCCGGTAACGCCCAGATGCGTGCTGCCCATGACCCGAAGGGCTGTCCGTTTTCGCGGCGGTGCTGCGGCGTCGTTCTTCGTCGCAAAGCGCTGCTTTTGTCGCTCATCACTCCTTGCATCTCATCCCGAAAGCGGACAGCGGCGCTGCACATCTGGGCGTTACAGGCCACTGGATGATTAAGCGTCGATTCAGGCTTACTACGAGCGCAAGGACACGGGCGAACGCGGGCGGAACAGGGCGCGCCAGGCTGCGCGAGATACGTGCGTGGCCGGCCCTGCTGAGGCTGTCAGCAGCTCTTTGGCTGATTGAGGACGACGCTTTTCAGATGACCTTTGGTCTCGGACGACTCGTGGGCCCGCTGAAACGGTACATGGGGATTCTCTGCCTGCTGGCGTTCGTCGGCTTGAGCTTGCCGCCGGAAGCCTCCGCAGCGGCGCAAAAAATCGTCTCGGTCGACGTTACCGGCAACCTGCACGTCCCGACGCAGACGATTATGTCGGTGATCGCCGCGCGCCCGGGCCAACCGTACGACCCCAAGGTCGTCCAACAGGACCTCGCGCGGATCAACGCGCTGGGTTACTTCGCGGATATTGCGCCGCCGCTGATTCGGCAACGGCCCAACGGGATCGCGATCACGTACCGCGTCGTCGAGAATCCGGTCATCACCAAGATACTCTTTACCGGAAATCAGAAGGTTCCAAGCGACACGCTGCTGGCCTTGATGGACCTTTCCGTCGGACAAGTCTTCAACACGAACACGTTTCGTCAGGACGTGCTCAAGATCAACAACTACTACGAGCGAATCGGCTATGGCGGGCAAGTGCCCACCCACGTCAAGGACATCGATTTCCCCCCACAGACCGGCGTCCTCACTCTAACCATTCAAGAAGGCTTGATCGTCAAGCATATCATCGTCGGCGGCGATCCGATTCTGCCGCCGCCGTACCTTTTGGCGAACTTGACGTTGAAGCCCGGCAGCGTCTATTCCGACGCCGTTCGCGACGCGGATTACAAGGCGCTTCAAAAGCTTTATGAGGACAGGTTTCATCTCGAGGTCGGAAACTTTGAAGGCGGTATCGTGCCGTCGTCGATCAACCTGCAAGCCGGCACGGCCGACGTCAAATACGATATCTACGTCGCCCGCATCGCCGTCGTCGAGATTACCGGCAACACGCGTACGAAGGACCAAGTGATACGCCGCCAGCTGCGAGAGCGTCCCGGCATGGTTCTGAACACCGACGCAATAAAACGCGACTACGAGAGGCTCAACGCGCTGAACTTTTTCTCAAAGGTCGAGCCCGACATCAAGCCCGGCCCCGACCCCAAGAAACCGCAGGACGTCACGGTCGTCTGGCACGTAACGGAGCAGCGCACCGCGACGGCATCGGTCGGGTTTGGCTATTCCGGCGGATTGACCGGCCTCGGCCTCTACGCCACGCTCGGTTTTTCCGATAACAATTTGCACGGCACCGGAAATTCTGCCGGAATTCAATTCGAAGAAGGTGCTCGGGCGGGCATCGCCCAGCTCACGCTTTCGGTGCCCTATTTGAGCAACACGCCGCAGGGCGAAAGATACACGGCCGGCGGTTCGCTCTTCACGAACCATACGACGTATTACTATCCGATCTACAGCATCTCGGGAGCGCCGACCGCCGTCGCGAGCAGCTCCATGATACCGATTCCGGTGACGCTCTATCCCAGCACGTCCTCCGCAGAAGTGTCGGGAGTCGTTGCGACCAGTACCTCGAGCGCGACGGGCGCGACCGGCAACATCGGCCGGCGGTTAAGCGACTACACCATCCTCTCACTGGGCCTTACCGGCGAAAAGATTCGCTACAATACGACGGTGCCGTCGCCGTACTATTTTCAGGGTAATCAGCCGAACATTTTCGTCGGTCCGACGCCTAGCCCGATCAGCTCGACGCAGTACAATTACGGCGGCTCGTTCGGCATCGCGGCGTCCTCGATCGCCGACGTCAACACCGGCGCTCCGTACAACTTAGCAACAACCGCCCTTAGCTTGCAGACCATCACGCTCGACGATCCTTTCAATCCTCGAAACGGCATCAAAGCGTTGCTAAGCGAGACGGTTTCGGCGCCCGCGATCGGATCGGACTTTTCGTATACGGAGACGACGCTGGACTTGGCGAAATTCTTCCCGGTGCTCAGGGATGCAACGCTTGGGGTTCACGGGGCTGCCTATAATTCGACCGGCGTGATCCCGCCCAGCTCGCTCTTCACATTCTCGGATCAGCAGATGCGCGGCTACAATCAGGTCTTTTACGCGACCAATGCGTACCTGGGTCAGGTGGAATTGCGACAGCCCGTCGCGCTTGACCGGAGGATTACGTTGGCGGTCTTCGTGGACGAGCTTGACTACCACATCAGAGGGGCGTACCCGCTCCTCGATCCGTACACGAACCGCATCACGGGTTACCCGTCGGATTGGGCACTCTACGGGGATGCCGGCTTCGGGATCCGTTTCGACGTACCGCAACTCGGTCTGCGAACGGTGCGAATAGACTTCGCCAAGGGAATCAACGGTACGCACACGAGCTTTGGGATCGGTCAAAGTTTTTAGCGCGAGAACTCGCTGCGGGGCCGTTGTACGGAGGTTCCTCAATCCCAAAGACCAATAGAACGGCATGAAGTTTCGGCCAGCGATGCTCTTTGCGGGCGCCGTCCTGCTTGCCATATGGGCCGGACGGGGCGCGATTGCCGCCGATCTGACCGACGTCGGATACATCGACCAGGCGGACGTTGCCAATTTGCCGGTTTTCGTGGCGGCAAACCAGCAGCTCGCCAGCTATAAAAATCAACTCGATGCACAGTTCAACGCGCGTCTGCGGCACGTTCGAACCGATGCGGACAAACAGCAGTTGGCGATGCAGTTTCAACAGCAGCTCAACGACAAACAGCGAGAAATCGTTGGCCCGCTGTTCCAGCGAGCGCAGCTGGCGATCGCGGCCGTGACCGCCTCGCGGAATCTTTCCATCGTCGTGGACAAACGGATCATAATTTACGGCGGTCAAGACATCACCAAAGACGTCGAGGCGGTTTTCACCAGTCCGCAAGCCATCACGCCGGCGGCGGCAACGCCGCCTCCGTCGGAGATCGGGTTCGTCGACCAGACGGTGCTCGACGGCGTACCGAAGGTGCAGACTGCCAACAACGCGATGAACCAATTCGAGACGACGGAGCGACAGGTTTACGCCGCTCGGCTCGCGCAGGCGCGCAGCCCGAGCGACAAACAGCAGATCCTCGCAGAGTTTAACAAGACGGTCTCGGACAAGCAGGACCAGCTGCTCAAGCCGCTCGTGGATCAGACTCGGGCCGCAACCTCCGACGTGGCACGCAAGAAGAACCTGCTGCTGGTCGTCGACAGGGCGGACGTGATCTATGGGGGGACGGACATCACGACCGATGTCCAAAATGAGCTTACGAAATAGGGCGCGCGTTCTTTTCGCATTGGCCTACGGCTGCGCCGCGACGATGGCCGTCGCGGGATGTGCGCCGAACGTGCATTCGCCGGGGGTTCGCGGCACCGGATACATTCGGATCGACGAGATCGTTAAGCACCATCCGCTTTACGCGCAACTGACGCAGCTCGACGACGCAATCGCGGCGATCAATCTCCAGTCCGTGGCGCCACAAGTGCCGCTGGGCGCCGCGCAGATCGCTGCGCAGACCGCCGAGCTCAATCGCGAGCTGCATGACGCACAGGTCCGAGCGAATAAGATTCTCGCACAGAAACAGCGCGATTACGCACAGCGCGAGGCGCAGGCCGTGGCGGCGGCGCTGTCGGCGGCAGGGATTCACGGTTCCGGCGCGCTGGCCGCGCAGCAGATGAGCGCCGCGTCCGCGCAACAGGAACAAGCGGCAGCGCGGGCAGCCGACGCCGACCTCATGGCATACCAACAAAACGTCATCGCCCAAGATAATGCGGCCAGCTCCTCGGTACAACAGCAACTCGCGGCTCAGGCCGATCAGAAGTATCGGGCCAAGGCCGAACAGCTGCAGCAGAACGAAACCGATCTTTCGTTGCGGTTGACGCAGCAAGACGCGGCTTCGCGTTTGGCAATTAAGATGCGCCTCTCCAATCTTGCACTGGATCCGGCCGCTCGTAAACAGGCCGACGATCAACTCGCCGCGATCGGAGCTCGGGAGGCCGCTCAAATCAAGGTACAACGCAATGCCGACGCCGCAACATTGCGAACTTACCGTGCAGAACTCGATCGTCAGACCGCCGACGCGATTCGGGCCCAGGTCGGCCAAATCCAGGCACAGACCCGAGTCAAGCTCGAGGAGCGGCGCAACGAGGTCGGCAGCCAACTGCGCAGCCTCGGGCCGCCGGCGTTGCCGACGAATCTTCCGCCGGACGTGTCGGCGCGCGTCGCCGCGATTCGCCGTCAGATGGTCGGTCGGTTCCAAGCCGATGCCGCCAAGACGATCCAGGAGTACAACGACACGAAGGCGGATCTCGATCGCCAATTCGAAGCGCTCCATGGAGCCGACGTCGGAGCAACCGGCAGCGCGGCCAAGGAGCTCGACGCTTTGCAGAAACGCCGTAACGAGCTCTACGCGCAGATCGTGGCGCAAGTGAGACTCGACGCTACCCGGATTGCGCAGGAGCGGGGTTTCAGCATCGTCTTCGTGGACATTTGGGCCGCTGCGGGCGGCTACGACCTCACCAACGAAATCATCAAGGACGTCGAAAGCCAACACGAGTGAAAAGATATCAACGAGTAATTCTCCTCTGCACCGCGATGCTTGCGGGCTGCGCGTCGCGCAGCCCGATCGGTCTCGTGGACGTGCAGCGGATCGTCACCAACTGGCCCGAGTACCAGGGCTATCAAAACCAGCTGCTCGCGGACGAGCGTACGATTCAAGCGCGACGAGAGAGCACGGCGCGCAAGCAGCGCGCGGCGCTCGTACTCCAGCGTAAGTATACGAAAGTCACCGATCAGCTTTCGGCGCAGATACGGGATGCCGCGTCAAAGATTGCCGCGGACCGCCGGTTGAAGCTCGTGCTTACGCGCGAAGGCATCGGCTACGGCGGCGTCGACATTACGGCCGACGTGGAAAAGGCGCTAAACATCACGGAGAAGGCGACGCCTACGCCGGGTACGTAGCCCCAGTGGCCGTTACAGACCGCTAAGAATGCTCGGCACCCTGGAGGAATTGGCTGCCCGCGTCGGCGGCCGCGTCGTGGGAGATCCAAGCGTCGCCATCGCAACGGTCGCGACGGTCGAAGAGGCAGGTGCCGGCGCACTGACCTTTGCGACCAGCGAATCCTATCTCGTTTCGGCGATGGCAAGCTCCGCCGCGGCGATCTTAGTCGAGTCTTCCCTAGCAACGAGCGCGAGCTCCAAGCCGCTGCTCGTGGTAGAGAACGCTCGCCATGCCTTGGCGCAATTACTGGAATCGTTGAGCGTGCCGAGGCCTCGCGGCCCCTTTCGCCACCCCAGCGCGGTGATCGAAGCGGACGCGCAGCTCGCTGATGACGTTTACGTCGGCGCTCACGCCTATATCGGGCACGACGCAGTAATCGGAGCTAGAAGCGTGGTCGACGCTGGATCGTATATCGGCGACGGCACGCGGATCGGCGATTCGGTTTGGATCCATCCACGAGTCTGCGTCGTAGCGGCGGCGCGCATCGGGGATCGAGTCGTTCTGCACGCCGGATGCGTCATCGGCAGCGACGGCTTCGGCTGGGCGTTTGCCGACGGACGGTCGCAACGTATTCCGCAGGTCGGCAACGTCGTGCTCGAAGACGATGTTGAAATTGGAGCGAACACCTGCATCGATCGAGCGCAGACCGGCAGTACGCAAGTCGGCATGGGAACGAAGATCGACAACCTCGTGCAGATCGGGCACAACTGCCGGATCGGAAAGCATTGCGTCATTGCGTCGCAGACAGGACTCGCGGGCTCTACCGTGATCGGCGATCGTGTCAAGGTCGCCGGGCAGGTTGGTTTCAAAGGACACGTGACTGTCGGATCGGGCGCGACGATCGCAGGTCAATCCGGAATTTGGGGTGACGTTGCTGACGGTGCGACCGTTTCGGGGAATCCTGCGCGCGACCATCGCGACGAACTGCGCCGACAGGTCATGATTAACAGGCTGCCAAAGCTGTTCGATCGTGTCGAGGCGCTGGAGCGTTCGGGTCGGAAAGAGTGAAACCGCATGATGCAGGCGACGCTCTGCAAAGTTCTTCATTTTGACGGCATCGGACTGCACACCGGAGCGCAAGGTTCGGTTGAAGTGCGCCCGGCGCCGGCCGACGCCGGAATAGCGTTCGCTTTAGGAGAGACGCGTATACCCGCCGACATCGAGCACGTACTCGACACGTCGCGCGCCACGGTACTCGGCCGCAACGGGACGAGCGTATCGACCACCGAGCACCTGCTCTCCGCCCTCTTCGCGATGGGCGTGACCAATGCGGAAATACACGTCGAGGGGCCCGAGATTCCGGCGGTCGACGGCAGTGCGGCGGAGTTCGTCGCAGCGATCGTGCGCAGCGGCCTGGAAGTGCAGAGCCGTCCGCGAAAAGTCTTGGAGATCGACGCGCCGTTCTGGGTGAGATCGCAGGACCGCATGATCGCGGCGTTTCCGGCGCCAAGCTTTCGCATTCGTTTCGTTGCGGATTTTCCGGCGCCGGTCAACACGCAATACTTCGAAGGCGAGATCAACGCCGACGCCTACCAAAGCGAAATAGCCGGCGCGCGGACCTTCGCGTTTTTGCACGAAATCGAAACGTTGTGGGCGCGCGGCCTCGGCCGGGGCGGCAGCTTGGAGAACGCTCTCATATTTGCGCCGGATGGACCGATGCAGTCGCTGCGGTGGCCGAACGAAGCAGTTCGCCATAAAGTGCTGGACCTAATCGGCGACCTCGCGCTGCTGGGAGCATGGCCGCGCGCTGAGATCGTCGCCATTAAGAGCGGTCACGAGCTGCACGCCTCGATAACGCGCGCCTTGCATACGCGTTTGCGCGTACCATCCGCATAGGAGATCACGTTGGCCGAACTTGATATTCGCGCGATTTTCGAAGTGCTGCCGCATCGCTATCCGATGCTGCTCGTCGACCGTATTCTCGAATTCGAGCCGATGGTCCGCGTGCGCGGCTACAAGAACATTACGTACAACGAGCAGATATTTGCCGGGCACTTTCCAAACAATCCGGTGCTGCCTGGCGTCTACATGATCGAGGCGCTGGCGCAGCTGGGCGGAGCGATGATCTTAGAGCCCGGCGAATTCTCGCGTAAGACGCCCTATCTTGCCGGGATCGACAAGGCGAAGTTCCGCCGGCCGGTCATTCCCGGCGACCGGCTCGACATGGAGGTGACGATGCTTCGCCACAAGCGCAATATCGGATGGGTCAGCGGGGAGGCGACCGTCGATGGCCAGTTCGCATGTTCGGCGGAGTTGATGTTCTCGATCGCCTCGGATCCTCGAATGTTCGGTGCGGATTCAAGTGTCTTGCACGTCTAGGAGCTTGTAATGCTTCATCCGACGGCGATCGTCCATCCGGGTGCGGAAATTGGAAGACACGTAGAAATAGGTCCGTACTGCGTAATCGGTGAACACGTTTCGATCGGCGCTCGCACCGTTCTGCAGGCGCACGTCATCGTCAATGGCTGGACCGAGATCGGCGAAGACTGCCTGCTCTACCCCTTTTCGACGGTTGGCGCCGCCTCACAGGATCGCAAATATTCGGGCGAGCGCGCCGTTACCCGAGTGGGAAACCGTACGACGCTGCGCGAGTACGTCAGCATCCAGCGAGCGACCGGCCACGACGAAGTCACGGCAGTCGGGGACGATTGCTTGTTGCTCGCATACGTGCACATCGCGCACAACTGCGTCCTCGGCAAGGGCGTCACGATGAGCAACTTAGCGCAGCTCGCCGGACACGTTCACGTCGCCGACTACGTTACGATCGGAGGACATACCGGAGTTCATCAGTTCACTCGCATCGGCCGTCACGCAATGGTGGGTGGGATGAGCAAATGCGCGAAAGACGTGCCGCCCTTCTTTCTCGTCGAGGGCAATCCGTGCGAGCCGTACGGACTCAACAGCGTCGGCCTGCGCCGCGCAGCGTTCTCCGCCGAAGAGCGCAACGAGATCAAGCGCTTCTACAAGCTGCTCTACAATCCGAAGCTCAACGTTTCTCAAGCGATCGAAGCGATGAAGGCGCAGGTGACGACCGAACCCGGGCGCGAGATTGTCGCCTTCCTCGAGGCGCCCTCTCAGCGAGGCGTATTAAAATAACGGGCGCTTTAGCCTGGAGAGCGCTTACGTGGGACGAGAGACGAGGGGCGACGCGCACACGCTCGTCGCGCGCCTCCTGCGCGCTCCTACTCGGCGACTTTTTCGGGTCAGCAAGCTTTGAAGCAGCCATCCGTGGCTGGCCCGAAAAAGTTCGACGGTGCGCGTCACCCCTCGTCCCTCGCCCCACGTAAGCGCTCTCCAGGGCGAGTAGCATTGTGAGATATTTCTTCTCCACAGGTGAGCCGTCAGCCGAGGCGATGGCGATCTTTTTGGCGGAAGCGATTCGCAAGTTCGATCCGCAGGCGCAGTTCGAGGGTATCGGCAGCGAGCGAATGCGCGAAGCGGGGTTTGCGCTCTGGCGCGATCATACGGGATGGGCGAGCATGGGGCCCCTGGCGGCCATTCCTCGCATTCCTAAGTTGCTGGACGCAATGCTGCGCACGGCGTTTCATATCGTGGCGTCGAAGCCCGACTTGGTCGTGCTCGTTGATTTCGGCGTCTTCAATCTGCGCTTGGCAAACACGCTCCGGCGGTATTTGCACTATACGGGCGAGATCATGGATCTCTTCCCACCCGGCACGTGGCTCGACAATCCGCAGAAGGCCCGAAACGTGAGCGAAGTGTCGATTCCCGTGACCGCCTTTGCGCATCAGCATGACTTCTACAAAAGCCTCGGACTGCGCAGCCAGTATTTCGGTCATCCCCTCGCCAGCCGCTATCGAATGCGAGAGCTCCATGCTGCTCCGCCAAGCGACGGCGGCGTGGTAGCGATGCTGCCCGGCAGCCGGACGGGCGAATTGCGCCGGCACCTTCCGGTGCTCGCACAAGCATATCGTACGCTTGCGCAGCGGCGGCCGCGCTTGCGCGGAGTTTTCGGAGCGGCTGACGATCGCGCGCAAGCGCTGATGCGCGCTACGATCGCGGGCGAGCGTTTGAGCCGAGTCGACGTCGTACGCGGAGCCGAAGCGGCGCTCTCGCAAGCCGACGGAGCTTGGGTGGCGTCGGGGACGGCGGTGCTCGAAGCCGCGCTGACCGGCGTTGCAACGGTAGCAATTTACGTCATTCCGCCCGTTCTCATCGCGTACGGGCATCGCATGATCAAGCACCGATTCATTACGCTTCCTAACCTTGTGCTGGGGCGTGAGGTGGTTCCTGAGCTGCTTCAAGACGACGCGACGCCGCAAAATCTAGCCGATGCGCTCGAGAGGTTAATGATAGATCCAGCGCCGCAGTACGAGGCGTTCGTCGAGCTTCGTACGGCCCTAGGGCCGGCGGACGCGCTGGAGCGCTGCGCGAAATACGCCGTCGCGCTCGCGCGCGGCGCAGCATGATCCGCATCTATCATACCTCCGATCTTCACGACCGGCGAGGCTTTGGTGCTGCGCTGCGCGAGCTGCGCGATCGGCGTCCCGGCCTCCTTTTCGATTGCGGCGACTCACTGCGCGGAAGCCAAAGCTTTTACGTGCGCAACGAGCCGATCATCGAAGAGATGGACGCGGCAGGGTACGATGCTCAGGCGATCGGGAACCGCGAGTTTCATTATCTCTTGTCGCTGCTGAGAGCACGAGCTTCACGAATGCGCCATCCGCTGGTCTGCACGAATTTGGTCGATACGAAAGGCCGCCCGCTGCCTTTTCAGCCTGCGCTGCAATTCGGCTTTGCCGGCAACGGCGCACTCCCCGTCCGCGTGCACGTCCTTGGTCTGCTGATCATGCAATACCCGGTAGGAAGCATTTGGGAGCGCGTCTTCGGGTGGCGTTTTCTCGATCCGTGGAGCGCGGTAACGCCGTACGCAGAGACGATCCCTGCCGGCGATCTGCTCGTCGTCCTATCACACATCGGGCTTTCGCTCGACCGCGAACTTGCGGCTCGCGTGCCGCGCATCGACTTGATTCTCGGTGGTCACAGCCACGACACGTTGCAAACGCCGGAGTACGTAGGAAGGGTGCCGATCGTCCATGCGGGTCCGTATGGCCGGTTCGTTTCGCAAAGCGAGCTCGAGCTCCAGCCCGGCGGCGACCGCTTTCGCATGACTGATTTTGCGCTCGTTCCGTTGCGGCGAGCGCAATGAGCCGCGTCCTGTTCGTGACGAACGGGCACGGCGAAGCAGCGATTGCCGATCGCATCGCGCTCGAGCTCGACGCGATCGAGCCACGGACTGGGCGCGATCACCTAGCGCTGGTCGGAGAGAGTTGCAGCACGGCGATGGACGAAGTCGGACCGCGCGCGGCGATGCCGAGCGGCGGTCTCATCGCGATGGGAAATGCACGCAATCTCGTGCGGGACCTTCGCGCCGGACTGCTGTCGCTGACGTGCCGGCAGGTGAGCTTTCTGCGCCGAGCTCGCGATCGTTATGACGTCGCGGTGGCAGTTGGCGACGTCTACGCGCTTGCTATGACCCTGCTTACGCGTCGTCCAACGGTCTTTATCGGCAGCGCCAAGAGCGTGGAAGTGGCGCCGTACGGGGCTTTTGAAGCGCGATTGTTGCACCGCGCGGCGGTCCGCTTCGTTCGCGACCAGGGCACCGCGCGCGCACTGCGCCTTCGCGGATTGGAGGTCGACGTCGCTAACGCGATCGTCGATCTCTTTTCTACGCGCAACGGCGCCGACGTTGCGAACGCCGTTGCCGGCTTCGAGCCGGCGCTTGCGCTCTTTCCGGGAAGCCGCGACAGTGCGTACGGCGCGGCGGCTTTTCTTTTGAACGTTACCCGCGAGCTGGCCGAACGGCGGTCCGCTCTTGGCGCGGTGCTTTCGGTCGCACCCGGCCTGGACGCCAGTCGCTTTGCATCCGACGCGCAACGCGACGGCTGGGAGGTTCGTCCGGGCGCAGCGCCATCGGTTCCGTTCGTCCTGCGCCGCGGCGAACGAGAGGTCGTGCGCGGTTGGCATGCGCCGCTGGGGCCCTTGCTAGAGAAGGTTCTTCTCGTTCTTGGACAGGCCGGAACCGCGAACGAAGCCGCCGCTGCGGCCGGTGTTCCGGTAATTGCATTCGAGCGGGCCGTGGATCAAAAAGCGCGATGGTACCGGCAGCGCCAGCGCGGACTACTCGGCGAAGCGCTCGCAGTCGTGGATGGCGACTTGGGGAAGGCGGCGCAAGGCGTGATCGAGCTTTTAGACGATCCTGCGCGCCGCGAGCGAATGGGCGCAATTGGACGGGCGCGCATGGGCCCGGCGGGAGGAGCCCGCCGCGTCGCGGAGCGCATCGCGCTCCTTTTACCGGAGCGTCGATGCGACGGCTGATGCCGGCGGCGCTAGGGTCGATCTTTGCGATCGTGCCGTTCTTTCCGAGCTTCATTGCGCTCACCAGCGTCCAGTTTCCGGGAGTATCGATCTTCGGGCGACCGGCAATCCTTGTCATACTCGCATTCTGCGCGCTCCTAGCGGTGTACGCGATCGCAACCATGGTTCGCTATCGTGCAGCCATTTCGCAGCCGCTGACCTTGCCGTTGCTCGCCGTTTTTGGCGCCGGAGTCGCGGCGGGATGTTTGGGATTCAATCCCGTTTCGGGCTTACTTTTCACCGGCATAGGGGGGCTGGGGATCGTTTGGCAATGCGCGGTCGTGCGCTTCTATGCGGACCGCTACGCGGCCGTGACGATTTTTTGGGCTTTCTTGCTCTCCGGTGCGCTGGCGTCGGCCACCGCGATCGCGATGGTAGCGGCGCGCTTTCCGGCGGCACAATATGCGATTCAACATGGGCGCGCGACCGGCACGTTCATTTTGCCGGGCGAACTGGCCGGCTATTTAATCGTGCTTTTGCCGATCGCCTACGCCGTGGCTTGGCGCGGCTCGCAACGCGCGCTGCGAGCCGTAGCCTGGAGCGCGCTCGCTCTGGGCTTTACCGCGCTGGCACTGACGTATTCGCGCGCCGGCTGGATGGGCTGCGCGGGCGCTTTTGCCTTCGTTGCTGCGATGCGAGCGCGGCGGCGCATCGAAGCGGCAATAACGGTGGTCGCCGGCGGCGTTCTTGCCTTGCTGGTGCTCTTCAACGCGCATCACGATCCGAGCGAGGATTACACGCGTTTATCGATTTGGCAAGCTGCCGTCCAGATCGCGGATCGATTTCCCCTCACAGGCGTAGGCCCATTCAACTTTTCACGCCTCTACGCAGTCGTTCGCGCGCCCGATGCCGACGCTACGGCATTTCACGCGCACAATCTCTATCTCACCTTCTTCGTCGAATTCGGTATCGCAGGATTGGTCGCGGTTGGATGGACGCTTTGGCGATTCGCCACCGAGTTACGGCGCCGCGTCGCGAACGCGGCGCCGGCGAACGCGTTTCTGGCCATCTGCGTGACGGCGGGACTGGTCGGCGTGGCCGTGCAAGGGCTCATCGATACGGTGACCATCGTGATTTTCGGGCTATGGATGCCGATAATGGGTCTCGCGCTAGCCGCCGCGTATGGCGGCGACCCGAGCCCGTCGGTCGACGGCTAGTATTTCGTGCGCTTCGGGCCGGCCATCGCGACCGGATGGCTTATGATAGCCGCTGCCTGCAATCCCCAGCCGCCCAAGGCGACGCCGGCCCCTTCGGCGGCCGCGCGAGCCGCTCCTCAGACCACGCAAACGCCGCTGGTACTCGATATAAAGGGCAGGGGAACGGCTACCCGGCCCGTGCACCTCATTCAGGAAGTCCACAACCGCGTCGATTACGATTTGCTGGCAAGCTCGTACGAGAGCAAGGGTCCCCAGGGGGCGGCGCGCGCCGTTTTTCAAGCTGCCCGGGTGACGTTTCGCGACCCGAAAGGATCGACAATAGCGGCGACGGCTCCGCAAGCCATCGTCGACCAGACCGCTAACACGGTCACGCTGATCGGCGGCGTTCACGCGCACACGTCAACCGGAATGGCGTTGGAATGCACGCAGCTCGTTTACCAGCGAGCTACCGGCATGCTGCACGGCACGGGCAACGTCGTCGTCACGGATCCGAAGGGCTTCCGAGCTACCGGCTCGAGCTTTGACTCGGACATATCACTCACTCACATGCGGATGCGATGAACGATACACCAGCCATCAAGCTACGCGGACTCGTCAAGCGCTACGGCGAGCGAACCGTCGTCAACGGCGTCAGCGCCGAGGTACAGACCGGGGAGATCGTTGGATTACTGGGCCCCAACGGAGCGGGGAAAACCACGACCTTCTACATTGTCGTCGGCTTGATCAAGCCGGACGGCGGCACGGTTCTGCTTTCGAACGGTGAGAGCGAGATCGACCTGACTGCCGCGCCGATGTATGCCCGTGCCCGGCACGGCATCGGCTACCTCGCGCAGGAAAACTCGATCTTTCGCAAGCTTTCCGTCGGCGACAATATCCGCTTGATTTGGGAGCAGAACGGCATCCCACACGAGGAGCGGGAGCGACGCTTGCCCGCGCTTCTGGAAGAGTTCGGCTTGCGCGCGTTCGTCGACGCGCGCGGCGACAGTCTGTCGGGTGGCGAACGGCGCCGCGTGGAAATCGCGCGCGCGCTCGCCATAGCGCCCGCGTTCCTGCTGCTCGACGAGCCCTTCACCGGCATCGACCCGATCGCCGTGGCCGACATTCAGGCCATGATTCGTCAGCTGCGCGACCGCGGACTGGGCATTCTCATCACCGATCACCAGGTCCGCGAGACCCTGGCCATCGTCGATCGCGCGTATATCTTGAACAATGGGCGAATAGAAGTCTCGGGGACGGCCCAGGAGGTTCTCGACTCGCCGATCGCGCGTCAATTCTATCTCGGAGAAGGCTTCAGGTTATAGACGCATTCGTGCTCCGAGCCTGCGTAACGTGATGAGATTCACGATCCTCGACCGGTACATGCTCACGGAGCTGGCGAGTCCGTTTGTGTTTGGACTGTCGGCGTTTACGCTGATTTTCGCGGCTACCGAAATCCTCAACATCGGTAAGCTCGTCAGCAACGAACACGCGCCGCTTTGGGCGGCATTGCTCGTCTTCGGCTGGTCGCTTCCGGCCGACATCGTGCTGGTGATTCCCATGGCGCTCTTGCTCGGCACGCTTCTTGCCGTGCAGCGCCTTTCCGGTGAGAGCGAGATCACCGCCCTCAAAGCCTCAGGCATTACGTTTGCGCGCATCGTCGCGCCGTTGCTAGCGGTTGGAATAGTAATGTCCTTCGTCACGCTCTACCTGCAAGAAGGCGTCGTGCCATATGCCAACGATCAACTGACCGAGATCGAGAATAACGTCATCAATCACGTCAGCGCGTTCAGTCGCGATCTGACCGTTTCGGCGCCGCTGCCCGGCGGCGGCCGGCAGGTTACGATTGCAACGGCATACGAGCCGCACACGCGCGCCCTGCTGCACGTCACCTTGATACAGTACGACAATCACAACGATCCACGGCAGGTGGTTTTCGCCGATCGCGCCGATTTCGCGGCGGATAAGTGGACGCTGCAAAACTCCAGCGTCTATCGTTTCAATCCCGACGGCACAACGCTGGCCGAGCCCCGTATCGCTCAGCAGGAGGTCCAAATCGGCGAAAATCCAACCGAACTGATGAAGCGCATGAGCAACGACGATCCGGAGAACATGAGCCGAGCCGAGATTGCCGATGCGGTGCGCTCCGGTCAGCTGACCGAGCCGGAGATCCGCAAATACGTGACGACGTATCAAGAGAAGCTGGCGCGGCCGTTTGCGTGCTTCGTCTTCATTCTCATCGCCATTCCGTTCGGATTGAGGTCGATTCGCACGAGCGGCAGCACGAGCTTGGGTTTCGGGCTTTCGCTGGCGATCGTCTTCGTCTATTACGTCGTCATGACGATCTGCTCGTTTGCCGGCGAGGCTCTCCTGGCGTCGGCTTGGCTATGGGCTTGGGTTCCGAACATTCTCTTTACGGCGATCGGCCTGGGCCGGCTGCGACGCGCGGCGCTCGCGTGAATCTCGTCGAAATCGTACGAGGTATCGGAAACCTCGCCTTCGTCATGGCTCTTGCCGGCACGGTCGCGTACGTCGGCGACCGGGTCGGTCACCAGGTGGGGCGTCGCCGCTTAAGCCTGTTCGGGATTCGTCCGCGGTACACGTCGACCATCGTCGCGATTGCGACGGGAATGATCATCGCGTTGGTCGTCACGCTGGTCGCGATCTTTGCATCGGAGCAAGTCAAGACCGCGTTCTTCAAACTCAGTTCGCTCAACGCGCAAATTGCCGAGTTGCAGGCTCGCCAGCGGGATCTCGAAGCGAAGGTGAACACGGGGCGGCTCGTGCTGCCGGTCGATACCCTGATGGTGCCGTTTTATCGCATCATTCCTCAATCGGCGTCTTCGTCACAACGCCTATCGACGATTCGAAACTATTATTTTTTCGCCGTAAAATACGTTAACGGGACTTACCCGCATCTGGGCTTGAGACCGTATGCCATTCCGGCCGACGCCGACAGGAGGTTGAAGGGGCTGGCAAACGATCTCACTACTGCGGCGGAGGTCTCGCAAGCCAACACGATGCTGACGGTCACCTCCGACCAGAATCTCTTCGAAAACGATCAGATCCATTTTGCGATCAACGTGACCCAGGACGTGCGTTATTTTTCGAAGGGTCAGGTCATCGCACAGCTGGTGATTCCGGGTAAGAGCGGGGCGAGCATCAACATCGCGCTAATCGAGCTGGAAAACTACGTGTCGATTACGGCGCGGCGTTTCCATCTGCCGCCGTTTTTGTCGCAGATCATGCAACCGATGCAGCTGATTCCGGATGCCGGACAGATGCAGCAAAGGATCTCTAAGGCCGGAACGTACCTCCTGACGGCCTTTGCCGCCGAGGACTTCTATCCGCACGTGGGGGGCATTCCGATCGTGATCGTGCTCACCCAGCAGCCGTGACCTCGGCCGACGTGATCGGCGTGGATCCCGGCCGTGCGAAAGCCGGGTACGCCTTGTTGGACGCCTCAGGGGCGGTGGTCACGGCGGGCATCGAACCGATCGAGCGCCTGCAAGCACGCCTGGCCGGACTCTTGGCCGGCCGCTGCGTGCGAGCGATTGCCTTGGGGCGTGGGACGAACGCGCGTCCGGTGCGCAGCGCCCTAGAGGTGCTAGGCCTGCCCATCCATCTCGTCGACGAGTACGAAACGAGCCGTGCGGCCCGCAGCCTTTATTTTTGCGATCACCCGCCGCGAGGGTGGCGACGTCTCCTTCCGATCGGCCTCCAGCTGCCTGCGCGCCCGATCGACGACTATGCCGCGATCCTCATTGCGCGGCGCTTCCTCGCAAGGGGAGCAGAGGCTCGATCTCCAAGATAGAGAGCCCCGTAGTCGTTCGGCATCGGATCGCCTCGGTGCGGTGAACCCCAAAGAGTGGAGGGTACGTGCGTCGAGTTCTCGGCGTTGTGGCAACAGGAGCGCTTGTGGTAGCGCTCAGTTTTTCTCTTGCCATCGCGGAGGTCGTGCCGGACCTGTCATCCCAAGCGGAGACGACCCACGATCGCTTCGATCTCGGCTCGCAGCTAATGCTGCGTCTCTTCGGCGAAACGTCGGATTCGGGCGCCTCGTTTGCAGCAGCTTTCGGCGATCGTGCCAGCGAATCGCCGTTGCGCGGGCTCGCTCTGCAAGTCGCGACGGCAACCGCCAAGCCGTATCCCGGCGCCGGCTTTGAGCTCGGATTCGAGCAGAGTCGCTTTGCTTTGCGCGATCTTGCCGCCGATAATGCGTCGGGGTTTTCGTCGGCACCGCTAAACGCGCAACCGCTCGGCGTGCGGTTCGCACCCGAGAACGTCGCCCTCTCCTCGAGCGGGCTCTTCCAGGCGGCGTATCAGCCGGTTGCGCCCGAGCCAAACATTTCCCCCGCACCCGGAACCATCGCGTTCGCTCCCCCCGTGACGGCATCAGCCGACGGTTTGCAAGAGCAAACGCAAACGCTCTCCTCGCTGGTACCGGCCCTTCAAGTCGGTGCGGTTCGCTTCGAAGGGCAGGCTAACGCCGATCGTGCGGAAACTCAAACACCGCAATCCAGCCTTTCCGATCGTTCGTATGATGCGGGCGCCAATTTCAACCTACGCGCGGGAAGACGAAACCTGACCTTCGACCTCTCGAGTCAATACGAACGAGTCGCGCCCGGCGACTCCGGCGCGCTTTCGGCTTCGCCGCTCACGCCATCGTCCTGGCAGATTCCGGGAGCACCGCTCGTTATTCCCGATTACGCCAATTTGAATAGACTTTCGCTCGGTGCGGGCCTTTCGGTTCCGGTCGTCCACGGACTGACCCTGAATCTGAACTACGACGCGCAACGCCTCTACGGCGGTTACGGTCTGCCGGGGCTGATGAATCTCGATAGTATCAACAACTCCTACGGCGGAAGGCTGACCTTCAACATTCCGAAGACCTCGAGCTTCCTCTCGATTTCGGCCTATCAAGATCGTTTCCAGGATAGCCTGCTTCCGCTGAGCGCGTCGACTCAAACGCGCGAGGACGTAAACTTTACCGTCAAGTTCTAATCCCTCGCGGAGCCTTACCCTGACCGTGTCGTCCCGACCGCTTCGACGGTACGCTCTCTTTCAAGCCGTAATCGGCGCGTTCGTCATAGCTTTCATCGCAGCAACCGCGGTTCTGCAACTGGCTTCGGACGCGCTCGAGTCAGCGGCGGCCTCTCCGAACGCTCTACCACGAATTCTACCGGCGCACTTCGGTCTGTCGGTCTATCGAATGCTCGACCGGATCGCGCCGGCCTCCTATGTCGAGGTGAGCCTCGCGCAGGCCGAACTCGAACGTGGTAATTCTGCCGCAGCGCAACGTTACACACTGCGACTTCCGGGGTCACCCGTGCGCGACGAGCTATTAGCGCGTATCGCGCTGATGCGGGGCGAGGCACTGCTCGCGCGCGAGTATTTTCTCGCTGCGCCCGATCCCGATGCGGTGACGGCGGCGGCAGAGGAACTGGCGGTAAAAGATCCGGCAGCGGCGTATTCGCTCGAAAAGCTTTTGCAAGTCCGCCTGGCGACGACCGGTACGCATCCGGATGCCGTTGCGCAGACGTATTGGCGGATGGGCCGGCTTGCAAACCGGCAGGCATGGCGCCAAGTTCCCGGCAGCGCTTTGCAGCGCGCGTGGCTCCGGCGTGGGCTGCGCGATTTCGAAGCCGCCGTCAACCTTGCGCCATTTTCCGAACGATATTTGGTTGCCGCTGCGAATCAGGCCGATCAGCTCGGGGGTCGGACGCGGGCCAAACAGCTCTTTGCGCAGGCAGTCGATATCGATCCGGGCAGTGCCGATGCGCTCGCAGGACTCGGCGTCATCGCATGGGAGCAGGGAGATCGAAGCCGCGCGCAGGCGTATCTGACGCGCGCTCGAGCTTTTGATCCGCATTCGCTCATGGTTCGGGCGCTGGAACGCGATTTGCGATGAAGGTTGCGCTCGATGCGCAGCTCACGGTCGGCACCGCGACCGGAATCGGCGAGTACGTTCGTGGTTTGGCCGCTGCGCTGCGCCGGCGCGGTCTCGACGCGGTCGAGCTCCGTGAGCCCTCCTTGGATCCCTGGCGCTTCGATCGGCGCCTTCTCTGGGATCAGATTCTGTTACCGCGCCGGGCTCGAGCCTCGGGCGCCTCGCTGCTGCACTGTGCGGCCGGTACGATGCCGCTCGTCGTTGAGGTGCCGGTCGTCGTAACCGTGCACGATCTAGCGTGGCATGCAGTGCAGGCCCATGCGCCCGCCTACGCGCGCTATTATTTCGGAAGCTTTTCGCTGCGCCGCTACCGGCGCGCGGCACGGGTTGTCGTCGACTCAAACTTCTCGCGCGACGCGCTGCTGCAACTGCTCGACGGTTTCGATCCCCAACGAGTCCAGGTCGTTTATCCGGGCGTGGCTGCCGATTTCTCCAACATCGAACGCCACGCCGGCGATGGACGGACGATCTTCGTGGTCGGTACGATCGAACGGCGCAAGAATCTCGAGGTGGTATTGCGCGCCATGCCCGGCTTGCGGGGCGCGCGGCTCATCGCAGTCGGCCCCAGGACCGCCTATGCCGACGAGTGCGCCGCGCTGGCCGAGCGATTAGGCATTTCAGAACGCGTCGAGATCCGCGGCTATGTGACTCGTTCGGAGCTTCTCGCGATCTACGCAAGTTGCGCCGTAGCGGCGGTACCTTCGCGCTACGAAGGTTTCGGGTACGCCGCCGCGCAGGCGCTTTGCGCGGGCGTGCCGTGCATCGTTTCCGATAAAAGCTCGCTTCCGGAGATCGTACGCGGCGACGCGCCGAGCGTAGGAGTCGACGACGTGGACGCCTGGTCGCAAGCGCTTACCAAGGCCCTGAACGGCAGCGAAGATGCGCGCGCCGCTGCGGTTCGGCCCGCCGCGGTCGCCCGTTTTTCCTGGGAGAGCAGCGCGCAGTCGATGGAGCGTCTGTACTCGTCAGTAGATCGGTGAGCCGGGCGCACCCGGCGCGACGCTTCCATCGTCCGGGGCGAAGATGAGTCGCAGCGGAAGGCTCGATCCCGCCTCGGGCGTCGTGACGATGGTGATGCGCACGAAGCCGCGCGCCGGCACGACATACTGTCGTACCTTGTAGCGTGAGAACGCCGGTACTTGATGCGACTGTACCAGGACGCCGTCGATCAAATACGTTCCCGTGGCTCGCCCTCCGCGCGGATTTTCGTAGATTGCAATCTGTTGCGGCGACGATAGCGGATTCTGCACGTTCACTACAAACGATTGGAAGACGCCGTAGTCCCCCGCGAGTGCCTCGCCGCGAAGATTGTTCGGGAGCGGAAGCTGGCCGATCGGCAGCTCGAGGTATTCGCCGTTGACCGCCCACTGCGTGGCGAAATGAAACTCCGCGATCGGATAGATGCCGCGAGCGTGCTTATGCGTGTCTTCGAGCAGCTCGCTGCCGGCTGCGGCAGCAGCCGGATTCTGATCCGCGTCCTGCGCGAAGAGCGTTAGGTGCACGTTGCCTCCCGAGAGCACCCGAAGCTGTAACAAGCTACAGACGATGTCTCCGGCGGGGAGCTCCTGGGTGACGATGTCGGTCGAGCTGTTCGCGGCCAACGTCAGCAACTGGCCTTGATTTTGTATGACGTTCACCAGAAATCGCTTGGTGGCCGTATGGCCTACTTCCATTTCGTTCGGCGATGGGCCGCCGCGCCCGCTGATGAATTGAACGATCGAAGGCTCGCGCGAAAGATTTTCGGCCCGCAGCACGACGCGCCGGTCGGGCTGACCGCGCGGGTTGTAGTGAAAGTACAAGAACCGCGACGGTTGTTCGTATTGCAGATCGGCGGTAAAGAGCGAGCCGTTCTCAGTCAATCGTTCGGGATAGTCGCTGACCATCAGCGAGTTCGGCGAGATGCGCGGCACCGCGACGTTATGCACGTCAACGTGCGTCGAGCCGTCGACCTCGAAGTATTGGGTCCCTTGAATGAGCGCGGGGACGTCAAAGGAGGCGACGTCATCCTGCTCGAGGTTGCGATGAAACGGAACGTCGTCGGAGGTGACGACCACTTGCGCGCCGGGCCGAGGCTGCGCGGCCGCCCTCACGGCTTGCGCGACCTGTTCGCGCACGAACTCGCCCGATGCAGGGTCGCCGGTCAGCGAAAGCGTGATTCGATCCGCTACGGCGCCTGCGTAGTAAGCGACGCGAACGGGAACGTCGCGTTGCAGGCCGCGCGCATCGCTCACGGTCACGACCG
>Ga0187783_10000364_pt1 | contig 33431 bp, 17 predicted proteins | sample 1015_SJ02_MP02_2_FD_132471 | JGI IMG/M metagenome (GOLD analysis project Ga0187783, IMG submission 132471) | Tropical peat soil microbial communities from peatlands in Department of Meta, Colombia - 1015_SJ02_MP02_20_MG | ecosystem: Environmental > Terrestrial > Soil > Wetlands > Peat | place... | reverse complement strand
CGAGGTAACTTACCTGAATCGGTGCCGGTCGTTTTGCAAGGATTCCCGCTCTCGAACCTCTAGTATAACCCTTGAGGTCCACAGCGATGTCAACGTTGAGACTCCGCAGCTTCTCTGCGATCTGACTATCCGACAAATTGCCGGCCTCAATCCAGGTATCGAATGCGGCCCTGATTCTCTTCTGCTCTACATCATTAGTGATCGGGCCAAACGATACGGCGATAAGGTCGAACAATTCCGCGTTATGCGCCTCGAATAAGCCGGAGATGAGATGAGCGGTCGCGTGTGTATGGAAGTCGGCGGACAGATAGGCGAGACGAATTTTATCGTCTTTGCGCCGTAACCAAGCAGGAGAAACTGACGACGCCCCATAGCGATCGGCGGCAAAGCGCTTGGCGCACGCAAACTGATCAGGCGCTGACGACGGAATTGCGAGCAGAGCGAACGGAGCCTGGATGGAACTATCGGTATTCATTTCGCCGATCAGACGAGTTGATAGTTCATCATAGTCCGACCAATCGCAGACGTGCATTTTGTAGTGTAGTAGATTTCCCAGAGCAAACTTGCACCGCGGGTCCAATTCCACGGCTGCCTTAAAATCGCTTATCGCCTCCTCAAAGCGATTGAGCTCAACAAGAACGTAGCCACGATTATTTCTCGCCTCCGCGTAGTTTGGGTTGATACCAACCGCTCGGTCAAAGGCCGATAATGCTTCGCTGAAACGTCCGAGCTCTATCAACGCATTGCCATAATGATTGAATGCTTCACTGTTGTCTGGCTGCAGTTCAGCGGAATTGCGGTAGCTATTCAATGCTTCCTCAAAGCGGCCGAACTTAAAGAACACATGGCCGCAGTTTAACAGCGCCATCGCCCGATTGAGCGCTACCGACGCTCCCTTGACGGGCCGAAACCCAGCGAGAGCATCACCGCTGCCGTCGGAAACGCAGTTCGCATCAGGCTCAATCTCCATGGATCGCCGATAGCTTTCCAATGCCTCTTCAAAGCGATTGAGTTTGAAAAGGACATTGCCGCGATTGATATACACCTCAGCATGATCAGGTTGCACGGACAGCGCCTTATCATATTTATCAAGCGCTTCCTCCAGTTGATCAGCCTCGACCAGGACGTTGCCGTAGTTGTACAGCGCGCCGACGTTGCCTGGATCAATTTGTAACGCCCGTCCGAAATGTTCGATCGCCTCAGAGTAACGCCTCAACTCCTTGAGCACATTGCCGGCATTAACGAGCACGTTCGTATCATTCGGACGAATTTGGATGCATCTCTCATAATCACTCAACGCCTGGCTAAACCGCGCCATCATTACCAGTAGACGACCTCGGTTGTTCAAAGCATCCGCGTAGTCTGACCTGATCTCGATCGCCCGATTGAAGGCAACCAGCGCATCATCCAAACGTTTCGACTCCAGCAAGGCGCTGCCTCGACCGTTAAATGCCTCTGCATAGTTTGAATTTATCTTTATGGCGCGATCAAAATCGTCGATCGATTCATCAAACCGACCGGTGAAAAGCAGAAGATTGGCTCTATTATTATAAGCTGTATAAAATGCCGGATCTACGGCTATTGCGCGATTGTAGTCACCTAATGCTTCCTCAAAGCGCTTAACTTCCAGCAGTACATTACCTCGATTGTTAAACGCATGGGCATTGCGACCGTCTATTTCTATTGCACGACTATAATCACGCAACGCATCATCAAAACGCTTAAGCTTCAGAAGCAATCCTGCCCTGTTGTAGAATCCAGTGGCGCTGTCCGGACGAGTCGAAATCGCAGCATCGAACAGCTTTAGCGCCTCATCAAAATGTTGCATGCCCTGGCGCGCACAGCCCATTCCGATAAGAGCCTCGACGGACCTCTTATTCAGGTCGTGGACCAGTTTGTAGGATTCAAATGCCTCTTCAAATCGCTGCAGTTCAAAAAGTAAATTTCCCCTGTTTATCATAACTGTCGGATTCTTTGGCGTAATTTCCAGGCATCGATTATAGTCTGCTAGTGCTTCCTCGTTTCTTCCCATCAATCTCAATGTAGATCCGCGACTGTGCGCCACATCTGCGTTGGTTGGCAGTAGAGCCACCAGCTGGTCATAAACCGTAAGCGCCAGATCGGCATTTCGTGTGGCGACAAGAGCCCTTGCGTAGTTGAACAAACAGGAGACATTTCTTGCATCCTGTGATATGACGACTTTATAATTAGCAATCGCACCTTGATAATTTCCAACGTCCAGGTCGATATTACCGAGGTTATAATAGGCATCCATGCACTTGCTATTTATTTGTATGGCTTTCCGATATGCCATTTTTGCGGCTGACTTATTTCCAAGACTGCTGTGGACGTTGCCAATTCCAAGCCAAGCGGTTTCGAAATTGCTATTCAATCTCAGGCAAGATTCAAATAACCTTATCGCAGTATCGTGGCTTCCCTTTTGAAATGCCACCCGCCCGAGAAAAAATTGCGTTTCTACGCACGCCGGGTCAATGTCCATCGATTTCTTCAAGAATAATTCAGCCTCATCAAGCATCCCTTCTTGCAGTTTTATCATCCCCATCAGCCTGCATATGTTTGGTTCTTTTGGATCACGTTCAACCAGCGATCTGCATAGCTTGGCGGCTTCAGCGGCGTGTCCGCGCCTCCACAGGCTGATTGCATGCGCAATATTATCAGTCAGATCGCCGGACATGCTCGACCGCTCAAGGTTCACTGTTCATAGTTGACTGACACCGCCGTGCTTTGGCTGATCACCCGCTGATGCTTGCATCTCCCCGCACCAACGATGCCACATGTTGCGATAAGCAGCCTCTACCGCGCGAGCGTACCGCACGGGATCGCCAATGGCCGAGCGCGCGACGCGCTCCCGTAATCCCGATCGCAAGGCGGCAAGCTGACATAGGTCAGCGGTTTTGGCGAGCGCGATCTCCACATAGGAATTAAGGTCAGTCGCAACGAAGTCGGTGAGACCGACTGCTGTGAGGCTGGCTGCAGCCAGTCGCGACGAGATGGTCTGGCGAGGCCATGTCACCACTGGTACTCCCATCCATAATGCATCGAGTGTGGTCATGCCACCGCCGTGGGGAAACGGGTCCAGTGCCACGTCGATGTCCTGGTAGGCAGCAAAGTGTTCGCTACGATCGAGTTCACCGAGCAGGATGATCCTGTCGGGTTCCACGCCCTCGGCGCCAAACAGGGCTTCGATTCGGCTTTTCTGACCGAGCTCTGCTGGTTTGAGGACGAGCCGGCTAGTGGGTAGCGATCGCAGGATACCGGCCCAAACACGAAGCACAGGGTCAAGCAGCTTGGCAAAGCGGTTGAACGAACCAAAGGTAACATAGCCAAGCCCCACCGCCGGGAGCGGCGAGGCCGCCGGAAGCGGATCCGGGACCCAATAGCCGAGGAAATTCGGCAAGTCGGCAATCTGCTCGCTGAGCTGAGGTCGATCGCTCGCGGGCACCAGCACCGGATCGGCCAACAGGTAATCTATGGATCTTACACCCGTGCCGGTCGGTTCGCCCCACGCGGTTACCTGGATTGGCGCCGGTTTTCGGGCAAATACAAGCAACCGATGCCCTCGCATGTGGCCAACGGTATCGACCAGTATATCGATCCCATCGACCTTAATTAGTTCCGCCAAATCCCGGTCCGATAGATCGATGGTGCGGTGCCACTTACTGACGTTCTGCCGCAGTCGGTCGGTCACGTCATCCTCGTTACGAGTATCGGAATAGCACACCACTTCAAACTGATCGCGGTCATGATGGAGTATGACGCCGCCGTAGGCATAAATTGACGCCTGATGGCGAAAATGGCTGCTTACATAACCGATGCGCAACCGCCGGTTCGGATCCGGATTGTTGAAGTGACTACCGGCGGCTTCAATCTCCTGCGCCTGATTGCGATACCATTGGTTGCGCTCTTGCTGGAGATCATTTGTGGTCAGTTCAGAGACAAAATTCAGGGCAAATATCAGATTGGAATGGAAAACCGCGTTGTGTGGTGCGGACGCCAGCGCCTGTCGATAGCTCTCGACGGCATCATTCGCACGGCGAAGTCTGAGCAGAACGTTGCCGCGATTATTGAGCGCGTCGGCGTGATCAGACCGGATTGTCAGTGTCCGGTCATACTTTTCAAGAGCTTCGTCGAGCTGACCTGTATCAAACAGAACATTTGCGTAGTTGTACAATGCGCTGACATTGACTGGGTCAAGTTTGAGTGCTCGGTCAAAGGTCTCTATCGCCTCTGAGTACCGCGCCAGCTCCTTGAGAACGTTACCGGCATTGCTCAGCGTATTGGCATCATCTGGCTGAACGTTGATCGATGCCTGATAACTCACTAGCGCCTCGTCAAAACGCTCCAATTTGACCTGGATGTGACCTTGATTGTTCAACGCTTCGGGATACCGTGGCTTAATCGCAAGAGCTCGGCTGATGGCCGTCAATGCTTCTTCGAAACGCTTTAACTCCAGCAAGGCGGTGCCACGGCCGTTGAGCGCTTCCGCGTAATTGGGATTTATCTTCAGCGATCGATCGAAATCGACGAGGGCCTCGTCAAAACGGCCAATCCTGTTGAGCAGACTGCCTCTATTATTATATGCAATTGCAAAGTTTGCATCGATTTCAATAGCGTGATTGTAGTCAGCTAACGCTTCGTCATGACGCCCCATTTCCAACAAAACGTTAGCCCGATTGTTGAACGTCAGAGCACGGCGATCGTCAATGTTAACGGCATGATTAAAATCAGCCAATGCTCCATCTAACCGCTTTAGCTGTAATAGGAGTCCCGCCCGGCAATAGAATGCAGTGAGGTTCCTGGGGTTGGCGATGCAGACTGCATCGAATGCCTTCAAGGCCTCATCGAATCGCCACATCTGCTGCTGAGCACGGCCGATTCCAATGAGCGCCTCCGGGAGCTGCGAATCAATACTGCGCGCCTTATCATAATCTTGCAATGCATCGTCGAACCGCTGCAATTCCAGAAGGACATTTCCTCTGTTCACCAGGACAGCAGGGTTATGGGGGCTGATTTCAAGGGAACGGGTGTAATCCGCCAGGGCCTCGTGGTCTCTGCCTATTGCTTTGAGAGTCAAGCCGCGAAGGTGCAGTACTTCGGCATTATTCGGAACCAAAACCGTCAATCTGTCATACGCACTCAAAGCTTCATGATAATTTCCTATTCCGGCAAGAGCTCGTGCGTAGTTGAACAGACATGCGGTATGGTTTGGGCTCTGAGAGAGGACGGTTCTGTATCTCGTTATGGCGCCATCGTAGTCGGCACAGTCCAGGTCGATGTTACCGATATTATAATGAGCATCCAGACAATTGCGGTTCACTCGCAGAGCGTTTTGATAGGCATTTTTGGCCGCTGCGCTGTTTCTCAACCTCACTTGTACATTGCCGATTCCAAGCCAAGCAGTGTCAAAATTTTGATTTATTTTCAGGCAGTCCTCAAATTCAGTTAAGGCTGCATCATCTCTCTTCTTTTCAAAAAATACTCGACCGAGTATAAAATGCGACTCGAGGGATGAAGGTTCGTTTTCTATCGACTTCTTCAACAGTGACTCGGCCTCGTCAAGCTTACCCTCTTGGAAGCTTATCGTTCCCAACAGCCGGCACGCTTTGGGTTCATCCGGATTGTCCTTTAGTACCTGGCGGCAGATCCTGGCGGCGTCCGCGAAGCGGCCGGCCCTGCACAAATTTTCTGCGTGCGAAATGCTGTCGGTCAGGCTGGGTGCCATCTTGTCTTGGGTCCAATTCGACAGTGTCCATGCGGACTTATCACCATTGTCCGCCGCGCCGGGTTAACCCATTCAAATTCTACCGAAGGTAGTGTCGCCAGGACTGTCCATCCGGTGTTCTTGGCGCACGTTTCGATGTTGGAATGCGACGAGCGGTCTCCATCAAATAACATATAGATCTCTCGATCGTTGATCCTCCTATGCAGAAAGGTCGGCCCGGACCACCCGCGGAACCATGGTCGCTGTCCATCTTGTTGGACCCCTTCGACACCGCATCGCGATTGGTCGAAACCAAAACCTGCCTCATGGTGTCGCAATTCAAGCATACCTCACCCATGAGCCCTATCGTGGCGGCCGACTCCCGGCGCCGCGTTCGCCCAATGGTTGAGGACATCAGGGAGGGCCGGCGCAAACCACTCGTGACTCGGGCGTTCTGCTGCGTGTCGGGCGGTGTCAACCAAAATGCTGCCGCGATGAGACGGCGGGCGACTGCAGCGACTAAGGGCGGCGGGGCGGTTCACGTTCATCAATGCGTCATCACGGTCGGGCCACGCAGGCGATCCAGGGCATTTGTAATTGGCTTCGGGACCGTCGACCAGTTCCGGAACTTGAGCTCAGGCTGACCGCCGCGTCTGAGTCAGCTCGACGGTGGGACGCAAAAGTCGGCCCCGTCGCGATCATCCGTCTCGCGCTGTCGATACCGGCTGTCGCACAGTTTCGCCGAGGCTCGCAGATCACATATGCTTGCCCAGGCATGCAACCCGAGCAGAAGTGAGATCCATCGATGGTCGATGTTGTCCAGGACGTCGCGGCCGCGGAAGGCAGCACAAGTCTGTTCATAAGCGCGCCGGATGGCCTGAAACTGCACCTGGAGGATTACGGTCCCCAATCGGCCCCGAGGGCAGCCGTCGTTTGCCTGCCGGGCCTGTCGCGCACCTGCGCCGATTTTCATGAGCTGGCGCTGGCTCTGGCCGGCGATCGCCAGAACCCTCGCCGCGTCCTCGCGCTCGACCATCGAGGTCGCGGGGCCTCGGAATACGACCGCAACCCGGCCAATTACACGCTTCCGGTCGAATTGGCCGATTTGATCGGCGTATTAGATTCGCTGGAGATTTCGAGGGCGGTATTCGTTGGCACTTCAATGGGCGGCGTTCTGGTCATGCTGCTCGCGACGGTGCGGCCGACCGTGATCGTCGGCACCGTGCTCAATGACATCGGTCCGGTCATAGAGCCCAAGGGTCTCATGCGGATCAAAAACTACGTTGGCAACCTGCCAACGCCCCGTAGCTACGAGGAAGGCGCCCAGATCCTTCGCCAGCTTGGCGCGCTGCAGTTCCCCCACCTGACGGCGGAAGCGTGGTTGCAACAGTCTCGGCTGACATGGAAGCAAACTGGCGACCGCTTCAAGCCGACCTACGATCCGGGACTCACCAAGGCGCTCGGTGAGATTGATCTTGAACGGCCGCTGCCTCCATTGTGGCCGCAGTTCAATGCGCTGGCCGGCACCCCGCTGATGCTGATCCGCGGCGCCAATTCCGATGTTCTTTCGCCTGAAACCGTTGAAGCAATGCGTTCACGGCGAAGCGATATGGGATTTTTGGAAGTCGCGGATCAGGGACACGCACCGCTCTTGTCCGAGCCAGTTCTGATTACCCAGATCGGCGCTTTTGTCCTGAGCTGCGATACTGCTGCCTTGCACCAGCAAGGCCAGGTCGCCTGACGTCTGCTGAGCAAAAAAGAACCCCGGCAACTGACTGCCGGGGTTCAAGAGACCAATACTGATCAAGCGATCATGGCCAGAAGTTGCGTTGCACGCGAACCATGCCCGACCACACGCCTTCTGAGGAGGGTGTATACACGCCCGAAGGACGACCGCCTGAGCCAGCAAAGCTCAAGAAGTTTCCGGTACCCCACTCCGTATCAAGCTTCGTATAGAAGGTTTCGAGGCCGATATCGAGGTTTTTCACAGGGTTCCAGATTGTCCGCAGGCCGACCGCCCACAGGTTAAAGTTTGCGCTACATCCGGAGGCCGCCGCCTGAGCAGCCGACAGATGGACACCATTGGCGTTGGTGACCGGACCGGCTCCCGTGCAGATGATCGTCGTTGCGGTGGCGTCATACGTGACACCGGTGTAGTTGGCCCACAGCGAGGTCCGTAGAGCCGGGGTCCAGTAATGCTCGAAGGCCGCAGCGATGCCCCATGCCGTCGTGAGTTGAATTCCGGTAAGGGGAGTGGCTGCGGTATTCGCAAACACGCCATCAAGCGCGAACGCTCCTGCGACGCTACTGCCATTGAAACGGGCGAGAGTATTGTTTTGCTCGCCGTTGATCGCGCTGAAATCCAGGTAGCCGATTGCACCCTCAGTGTAGGTGCCTTCCACCCAGAACTTGTCGCCGGCATTCCACGGCACGTTCAGAATGATGCCAGCGTTAACCGCAAAGCCCCAAGCATCACCAGGTGCAGTCCCAGTGTTGAAGCCGCTGTAGGTCAGCTGGTTGCCGTAATCTGCGGCGACAATCTGGTGAAGGGCGCCACCAATCTGCGCCGAACCCCAAGCTTGGTCGACTCTCACGTTGGCAACAATGTCAGGTACTTGTTGGGCCCCATAATCACCCTCGTTGACGGCCGTGATGTTGTAGCTGTCCTGGGCTGTCTGGGTGCCGTTGGTCGACGTACAGTTCGACCCGAGGCTCAGAGTTCCGTTCGGCGCGTTAGTTGTGCCATCGAACAAGCAACCGCGTCGCTGGGTTCCGTCTTCGACCGACAGGGTCGCTGAGAAGCCGTTTCCGAACTGAGCCGTATAGGCGAATACGTTGGTGCCGGCGGCGCCGGTGCCAGAGTAGCCACCCACATACCCGGTGTAGCTGAAGATGCCACCACCGAAGTCGAAGTAGGACTGGGTCTTACCGAGTGTGAAGCCCGCGAACTGGATGAAGGCGCGCTCTGTGTAGACCTTGCCTTGCGTCGATTCGCCGGTCGTCATCTGGAACCCGGCGCGGAAGTACGACCGCAGGGTTCCATATTCGGTCTGTGTCCGGGTATCGGTCGAGAACACCCAGCGAGCGCGCGTGTTGTAGTCCGAGCTGTTGTCCCGATTGTTGAAGCCGTTGCTCGGGCTGACATACGGGAAATCGCTGTTGCCTGTCGCGAATGCGTACTCCGCACGTACCCAGCCACCGATCTTGATGCAGGTATCGGTACCCGGGATGTAGAAGAACCCTTCTCCGTACAGGCTGCAGATCTTCACGTATTCGACCGGTTTGGCCTTGACGGGAAGATCGGCCGCCTGCGCCCCTGCGATCGCAACGAGACCCGCCGCGCTGCCGAGGAGAAGGCTATTCACCATCTTCATCGTGACCTCCAATTTGCTTGCCGTGGGAGGGTTCCGTCTCGCCGGGTGCGACAGCACCCCCTGGAAGGTCCCCTGATATCCCCGTGAAACCACCCGGTCTTCCATATCCAACCTCGAGGTTTTGCTGCCACTTGGGTTAAGATCTAGAACACCGGACGGGGCGACCTGGGGATGCCCCCCTCCGTCGCACCCACACCTTAGCGAAAGGGCCTCCTCAGGCAATAAAGAAGCGGCAGTGTTGCAGCGTTTTGCGACAGTTTTTGCCTACCTGTTGCACAAATAGCACTTAGGATTTGTCGCGCGGATTCACCGACAGCGGACCTGAGTCATTCCGACACCCCGCTGATTTATCTTCACTTTTTAATGACTTACGTCGACGGTAATATGGTAGCTCAGACGACAGCGCCCGGCCTGCTCAAATCCACAACTCAGTGGATTGATGGATCGAATGCGCTGGCTCGAACCCCGCGGGCTTGATTGGCAATCCTTGATTTCCAACGATTCGATCGCGTCCCATCGCCGCCGAAGAGACACTGAGCAAGTTGCTGGGCGATTCCGTTCCTCGGGCGGCGCGACCGCCTCACCAAGTATTCACCGCGCATTCCAATGAATTAATGGCGCACTCATCAATATTCGTCCGATTGGGTGACAAGTAAACTATTTGGAATACCGTAAGCCGCTGACCGACCCGCCGGGCCAGCGCCCCTGTCGTAACGGGCTGCCCGGCCTCCGGGAGGATGGTGAGCGCAATTGCCTCGTTTAAGGTCTTGCCCGCCTCGTCGCTGGGCAATTCTGCTGCCTTCTAACTCGCGGCAGACAGCATCACTCTTGGTTGGTGACTGCGCGGAACTCTGCCGACGCGAGCGTGAGAGCCCAACACCGTCAGCAGCTTGGACTTCGGATTGGGCCGGATGGCGGACGCCGCTGGGCCGATGTTTCGATTTAGCCTGAAGGTGACGCGGGCACACGTTCCGCTCTGCTTGACGCAAAGACAAGAATCTTCGGTTGTCGCCCTAATCCGTGAAGGTCCTCGGCGACAGAAGGCCCCGAACAGCCGTCGCCGTCGCGACAATGATCTATCGGCGGATCTCCTTGCCAAGCGTCGTGGAATACACGAAGGTCTGCCGCAGCGCCGGTCCACGACTGACGATCATCACACATGCCAAAGCCGATCCCTCAGCGTGGTCCGCAGAGTACCATGCCTTCGGTCCACGAAGCCCTGGCGTTGCATCAGCACGGGCGACTGAACGAGGCTGAAAGGATCTACTCTCGTATTCTCAAACTGCGGCCCGATGATTTTGACGCCCTGCATCTGCTTGGGATGCTCAAACATCAGCAAGGCAAGGCCGGCGAGGCTTACCGACTCATTGTCGCGGCTCTCGCAGTAAACCCCGAATCGGCCGATGCCCTGTCCAATCTCGGGCTGGTACTTCAGAGACTCAAGCGCGAGGCCGAGGCGCTGGCGAGCTTCGATAAAGCCCTCGCGATTGCCCCCACCCATATCGAGGCGCTCAACAATCGTGGGAGTTCGCTGCTCACCAGCGGGTATCCCGATGACGCCTTCATCCACTTCAACAAAGCGTTGGTCCTGCAACCTGGTCATCTCGAAGCGCGAATCAACCGTGCCAACGCGCTTTGTGCCCTGGCGCGCTGGGAGGAGGCGCTCACTGACTATCATGCCGTACTTACTGCCGCGCCTTCGCATTCCGGAGCTTGGTTCAATCTTGGCAACGCATTGCGAAGCATGGGACGTGACGTCGAGGCCTTGTCGGCATTCGACCGATGCCTCTCCATCACACCCGATAACACCAAGGCGCTAAACAATAGAGGGATGGTCCTGCAGGCACTTAATCGTCACCACGAAGCGTCCCTACAATTCGAACAGGCCACCACGGTGAATAAGGATTACGCTGATGCGCATTTCAATGATGCGCTTTCACTGTTGACGCTTGGAGAATTCCGTCGCGGCCTAAAGAAATACGAGTGGCGTGGGAAGAGGACCGGGATGCCGCCTCCCCGCAGTTTTCGCCAACCGCTGTGGCTTGGGGAATATCCGCTTCAACGCAAGACGATTCTCGTGCATGCCGAACAAGGGCTCGGCGATTCCATTCAGTTCGCCCGCTATGCCAAGCTTCTCGCCGGCGCGGGAGCGAGGGTTTTCCTTGAAGTTCCTGCGTCTTTGAAAGACCTGTTTTTGCAGGTCGAAGGCGTGACAGGCGTGGTGGGAACAGGCGAGCAGCTACCGTCCTTTGATGTGCATTGTCCGCTGGCCAGTCTTCCGCTGGCGTTTCACACAGACCTCACCACAATACCAATCAGCATTCCTTATCTACAGGCACCCAAGCTACAAACCGACAAGTGGCGAACGCGCCTCGAGCGAATCGCATCGCCCAGGATTGCGCTTGCCTGGGCCGGCAATCCCAACCATCCCAACGACCGCAATCGGTCTATTGCGCTAGCCCGCCTGGATCCGCTCCTCGCCGCTTTGCCTGGGCATTTCATCAGCATCCAGCGCGGCGTTCCAAACGCCGACATCCCGCAGCTCGACCGAGTGCTGCGACACGGGTCACTCGTCGATCATCTCGGCGAGGAACTCGCGGATTTTTGCGACACAGCCGCTATTCTCACGCTTGTCGACCTGGTGATCTCCGTCGATACCTCGGTTGCTCACCTCGCCGGCGCAATGGGGCGTCCGGTTTGGATCCCTCTGCCATTCTCCCCGGATTGGCGCTGGATGCTTGGCCGCGAGGATAGCCCCTGGTACCCAACTGCTCGGTTGTTCCGCCAGCCGTCACCGAGCGATTGGGAAAGTGTTATTGGGCATTTGCGAGACGAATTGAAGCAAGTCTTGGATTGATGCAAATACCGGACATTCCTTGGCCGTTGTCCCAACTACCGCAGCGGTGAGTCTGAACCTCGCCCATCTCGATGCCCGCATGACCGCAATAGCCGGCTGGACGACTCCGATTCGCTCCAGTTCAAGACCGCACCAGCGCTTTGAGATGGTCGCCGGACTCCGATCCAGATCTCGCGCACCATTGCTGCCAAACCCCGCGATAGGCAGCCTCGACGGCACGGGCATACCGCGCCACGTCGCCAATCGCCGAGTTCGCTATGCGCTCTCGCAATCCGGCGCGCAACGCTGCAAGCTCACCGAGGTCAGCGGCCTTGGCGACTGCCAGCCTTACATAGCCGTCTTTATCAATGGCGACAAAGTCCGCCAAATCGAGCGCCGTCAAACTTGCGGCTGCCAATCGCGAGGAGATCGTGTGGCCCGCCAAGGTTACGACCGGAACCCCCATCCACAGCGCATCGAGCGTGGTCATGCCTCCGCCATGGGGAAACGGGTCGAGAGCGATATCGATCTGTTGATAGGCGACAAAATGATCGAACCGTTGACTCTCGCCGAGCAGCGTCAACCGCTCCGGTGCGACACCCTCGTCAGCGAAAATAGCCTCGACGCGTGACCGCTGGGAGACATCAACTGGCTTCAGGACGAGGTGAGCATCGGGAATCGCCCGCAGGACGGTCGCCCAAAGTCGAAGCACCGAATCGAGGATTTTGGCGAAACGATTGAATGACCCGAAGGTAATGTAGCCGCGTTCGATCGCCGGAAGTTGCGATGGCTCGGGAAGTTGACCTGGGCGCCAATACCCGAGGAAGTTCGGTAGGTCGACGACCCGTTCGGTGAGAACCGATCGATCCCTCGCCGGTATCAGCACCGGATCGGCCAATAGATAATCCATGGATTTGATACCAGTCCCGGTCGGCTCACCCCAGGCCGTCATCTGTATCGGCGCGGGCTTTCGGGCAAATACCAAAAGGCGGTGACCTTTCATATGACCAACCGCATCGACCAGGATATCGATCTGGTCGGCGCGAATCAGCTGGGCCAACTCGTCGTCCGAAAGATGAGTCGTCCGATGCCACTTAGTGACGCTCGCTTCGAGTTGACGAGTGACATCATCCCCTTCGAGAGTATCGGAGTAGCACACAGTCTCAAACCGATCAGGGTCATGATTGAGTATTACTCCGCCGAATGCGTAAACCGACGCTTGGTCGCGGAAATGACTACTCACATATCCAATGCGCAGGCGCCGGTCGGGATCAGGCTCGTTGCCGTGGATCGCGTTCGTGGCAAACCGTTCGCCGTGCGATTGATACCAGCGCTCCCGTTCGATCTGCAGGTCGGCCATGCTGGCGTCCGCGATGAAGTTCAGCGCGAAGATCAAATTGGTATGCAAGACAGCGTCATCGGGGGTGATCGTCAGTGCGCGCCGGTAGCATTCGACCGCTTCGCCAGGGCGGCGAAGGTTGAACAACGCATAGGCCCGCGCGCTCAGGCCATCCGCGTGGTTCGGCTCGATGGTAAGCGCCATGTCGAAATAAGCGAGCGCTTCTTCCAACCGACCTGACTCGACCAACGCATTGCCGCAATTATATGCCGCTACGACGTTATCGGGTTGAATCCGGAGTGCGTGTTCAAAACTTGCCAAAGCCTCCGCGTAACGTTTGAGCTGTTTGAAAGCGTTGCCGCGATTTGTCAGCGCCGTCACGTAGGTTGGTCTAATCGCCAAGGCCTTATCGAAGCTTGCGATCGCCTCCACGTGACGCTCAAGTTTTGCCAGCACGTTCCCACGATTGTTAAGAACCTCGGAATTCTGAGGCATGGCGGCCAGGGCTCGATCAAGACTCTCAAGCGCTGGCTCGTAGCGACCGAGTTCGGCAAGTAGGTTGCCGCGGTTGAAAAGTGCGAATCCATGATTCGGCCGGATCGCCAAAGCTCGCTCGTAGCTCGCGAGCGACTCGCCGTCTCGGCCAAGCTTCGATAACACGACACCGCGATTATAGAGTGCGTCCACGTTGGTGGGTTCGATCTTGAGAATCCTCTCGTACTTCTCCAACGCATTTTGGTGATGATCAAGCGACAGAAGTACGGCGCCGAACACCGACAAAGCTTCGACAGAGTTGGGCTTGAGTCTGACAGCTGCCTCTATCAGCGGGAGGGCTTCGCTCGGATTTCCCTGATGCATCCTGAGCAAGCCCCGCAGATGCAGCGCATCGAAATAATCCGGTGATTGGGCGAGTATCGAGGCATATACCCGATCCGCCTCAGTCAGCCGGCCCTGACGATGCAAATCGAGTGCTCGCTGCGTGGCCTTTCTTGGGTTCTCACGCATGGTTGAGCCGTGCCCGTTGACAGGACAGTATCGTCGGTCGGCTAGGGCGACAAATTGAAGCCAAGCTGAAGGAATCTGGAATCAGCACCTGCCTGCAATGCGCGAGCGACAATCGACATTTGCGCCGCTGCCTCGGCTGGGTCGATTGAAAGATCGCGCTCACACAAGGTCCTCAATGCTGAGCAAAGGGTTGGGCATCGACTCCGCTTGCGGCGCGATCGTGCGCCGCAATGGCCGTGCGACACCCACGTTATCGGATGGTGAACCCGCCACCGGATTGATCCCATATTACGCTATTGCTTCTGCAGCCAGAACTGATACATCGCCACAAAAGTGTCAGGATGCTCTTCCTCGAACGTACTCCAAAGGCCGAGGTCGGTCATCGCCCGATCGTGCGGGAAGCGAGTTCGGTAACGCGTGAATATCCATTGGGGAAGTTCATCGAATCCAATGAACATCAGACCATTCTTTGCGAAAAACTCACTGATCTGACCCAGAGTTAGTGTGTGCTCCTGGACATGGAACAGAAGGTCGCGACACCCGCTCGTGCTGCAGTAGTCAGAGAATTTTGCAATGCGCGTTATTAGTTTGCCGTCCTCAAAGGCGGCGAGCTCGCGTCGGCCTCGGCGGACCTCGGCGGCGGACGAACCGAACCGGCGGGCGGCGAGAAAGCCTCGCGCTTCCGTGATTTCACGGCGCGCCGGACCACTATAAAGACCGAGAAACATGAGTCCTCCCGGTCGCAATAGTGATAGCAAAACCTCCCATCCTCGGAAGGGATCGGCGAGATGATGCAATACCCCAATTGCTTCGACGACGTCGAAAGAGCGAGCCAGTGAGCCGAGTTCCAGGATATCAGCCTGGGCATATTCGATGTTGGCGACCCCGAGTTCCTGGGTCTTTCGTTTGGCGTAGCAAAGGCTCGTAAGGCTGAGGTCGACGGCAAGTATCCGCGCGCCCTGAAAACGCCGGGCCGCATCGATCGAATGGCGGCCTGTCCCACAGCCCGCAATCAGGATGTCAGGACCGCGGCGAAGGTCGAGGTCGCGCAGCCGGACGAGAGGAAACGTCCGTCGCAGATAACCATCAACCGTCGTCGGCTCCATGGGAAGTTCGATGCTCACCCAGCGCGGATAGGGATTTTCCTCATATTGTTGCCGGACTGCGCGGGAGACACTGTCATCGATCGAGGTCAGTGTTTGAATTGAGTCGCGCAACGCCAACTCCTGCGCGGGCTCCCGTATTTGTTGAGTAAGCAGAGCCTCGACTGCCGCCGGCCAAGACTCGCCCAAAAGGGTTCCGGTGACATCAAGGGATTGAAGCGGATAATACGCAGCGACAACAGCCAACCAGGCAGCGGGCACGCCGGTGCCTGATCGCAATGCAGCCAACGCCACGTCGCGCAGTCGCTGCGCCATTTCGATCTCTTGATCGGTCTGATCAAAGACATACTCATTGATGAAGCATTGCCGGGCAATCGCGCAGTAGAACTCCAACACGTGCCCCGACACGGCCTCTGCGGCCTCCACCGCCACGGCGGATTCCAGCATCGCGAATCGCATGGCAGTGAGGAATCGCTCGAGCTCGGGATCGCTGATTACCATCGACTCGAGCAGGCAGCGCAGCAGCCGATCGCTGGCTATTTCGGCCCATTGCGAAGGTTCGAGCAGATCAGATCCCGACAATCGTTCCGGCCACGCGCTCGTTGCGCGCCAAGCAACTGCCGCGACGCCGGCGGAGCGTTTGACGAGTTCCATCGCCACATTAGCGAGATGCTCGGGGCGCCCCCACGCTTCAGTCAGCGCTTGGAGGATGATAGGCTTCAGATCATCGATCGGCGGAATGGAGCCCAACTGCGACACACAGCCTGCAAAAAAGGCCTTGCTGTTGCGTGATTGGCTCATCTCGAGGATGCGGCGTGCGACCGTTACCGCGGCGGACGGGTTTCCCCCGGCAATCAACGCCTTGCCAAGATTAACGTGGGCGTCGATCATTCGGGGACTGAGCGAGATTGCACGCTGATAGCGCTCTACCGCGGCATCCAGGTTTCCGAGCGTCATCAACGTGGCCCCGAGATTATTGTGGGCCTCGGCGCTGTCCGGTCGCAGAGCCAATCCGCGCTGATAACAGCCGACAGCCTCATCAAGTCGCCCAAGCGCCTTGAGCACGTTGCCAAGATTGATATGTCCTTCGACGTAATTCGGTTCGAGTTGCAACGCGCGGCGGCAGGAACGCTCAGCCTCCTCGGTGTTGTCTTGGGCGAGCAGAATGATCGCCAGATTGTTGTGCGCACCGACGTGGGTTGGCTCTAACTCGATCGCGCGACGCAACGAAACGATCGCCTCGCCGGGCTTGCCCTGAACGTTAAGCACATTTCCGAGGTTGAAGTGCACGATGGCGGCGTTGGGCTGAATTGCTCGCGCCCGCTCGAAGCAGGTTTGCGCTTCCGAATACTTCCCTTGAGTCCTCAGCACTGTACCAAGATTGTTGTGAGCCTCTGCATAATTTGGTCTGAGGGCAATGGCCTCTCGGTAGTGATGCGCCGCTTCGTCCAGGCGATGCAGCGCGAGCAACGCCGAGCCTAAATTGAAGTGTGTATCCGGTCTGGCACCATTCGCTGCGAGGGCTCTCCGGAAGAGATCGGCAGCAGCGTCACTACGGCCCGCTCTCTGCGCGAGCAACCCCAGAAGATTGATGCCGTCGACATGGTTCGGCGCCGCGGCCAACAAAGTTCGGCACCCCCTCTCGGCCTCCGAAAGCCGGCCGTCCGTATAATGATGGGCGGCGGCCGCATACATCTGGTCGATCCCGGGAAGCTGATTTTGCATCGCCCCGCGGCCATCGCCAACGCCGGTGCCCCCGAGCTTCCTCGCACGACGGCGATCTTGCCTATTCATTGAAGATGTCCACGAACGACACTGAAAATCCTCGTCACCCCTCAGCTGGCCGCACTGATTACATTCAATTTGCGGCGAGGCAAGAGTTCCGATTGCGAAGACCAAGGCAAGGCAACCGGTCCGATGTCCGTGTTGGTGCCATAGCCTCGTGCCGCCGGCGCAGAACGGAATTGGCTTTACAGAGCAGGCCCGCTCCAGATGTCATAACGGCGAGGCAACCCACCCGCGGTCAACGCTCGATCGTGTCGCAGTCCCGGCAAGCCGCGGGCTGGAGTGTGGCAGCCGCGTCCTCGCCAGTTGGCCTTGGCAGGTCACGCGCCGGCGGGTCTGCGGGTCGCCGCCGACCTAACGGGCTGACATCACCAGGTGAGGTGACGGCACAAGCGAAGATTGTGACGGCGGTTTTAACCACCGTGCGGGCTGCCCGCCGACGCCAAAACCGTAGATCGGGTACGTAAGCCAAGCGGATGCGTCGCGAACTGCGGCGGTTAAGTCAATTTTGACCAAAGCGCGACCACACAAAATTAAGTTCCCCGCAGCATAGTTCAACCATTTGAAGTCGAGGGGATCCGATGGACGCGCCCGAAACGATCGCACGTAATACTGCATCCAGCAGTCAAGGACCCTTGCGTCCCGCTCTGAAAATTCAACGAACCGCACTGCCTGAGATTCATCTTGGCGAGGCGCTGCAAAACGGCTGGATCGAATTCTGGTACCAACCAAAGATCGATCTTCGTAAAATGCAATTATCTGGTGCCGAGACATTTGCGAGGGCGCGCCATCCTCTGCACGGCTTGCTTCCGCCCGGAACCTTTATGCCCGGAGCAGATGACGACAGTCTGGTATTGTTGGCTGAGCGGGCGTTTGTCAATGCGCTGGAAGCCAGTGCAACCTTTTCCAAGCTGTTGGGCTTCAGCTTCCCGATTGATATCAACGTCCACGCCGCCGCTCTGCAAGCGTTGCCGCTACCGCAGATAATTAGTGACAATTGGACAAAATCGGGCAATGCACCGGACATTACTTTTGAGGTGACTGAGGGCCAGATCGTCGCCAGTCAGACCTCTATCAGACCGCTTCTGGCAAAACTTCAACCGGCGGGTGTCAGATTAACGATTGATGACTGCATCGGACGGTTATCTGTGACGCAACTCAAGGAACTACCGATAAGTGAGATAAAAATCGCTCAAACGAGAGTGGCTGGATGTGGTGACGACTCCGAAAAAGCCGACACCTGCCAAAAGGTCAGCGACCTCGCTCACGAAGCTGGCATCGAGTCAGTCGCTGTCGGAATCGAATCGGAGGCCGATCTGCGCGCGGTGTTCCGGATGGGATGTGACCAGGCTCAGGGCTTCTTGTTCTCCGCGCCGCTCTCCCAGCACCAGTTTATCGCTCTGTTGCGTGACCGCGCTTCAGTTCACAAGCGCCAATCGGCAGACAAGCAAGGCAAAACCGCCAAATCGGCGCAGCCGACATCGAGATCCAGGTTAACGACATGATCACCGGCGCCTTTGGGCAACGGGCCAAGATATCACCTTCCGACGTCAAGTGCTGCCATGACCGAGAGCTCCACAGTCACCATCAGTTCCAGTGACCGCGACGACGATCCAGCGGCACGCTCATCGTCGCAAATCGCGCTGAATACCGCGCTTCTCTGCGGCTGGATCGAATTCTGGTACCAGCCAAAGATCGATCTCTCGAAGCGCCAGATGATGGGCGCGGAAGTATTCGCTCGGGCCCGACATCCGGCCCATGGTATCCTGCCGCCTGCTGCGTTTATGGCTGGCGCTGACGTGGATAGTCTCACCACCCTGACTGAACACGCCTTGCTTAGCGCACTTGAAACCAGCAACAAACTGGCGAGAGCCGGAATCAATCTGCCAATCACAATTAACGTGCCAGTCACGCTGCTGGGCAAATATCCGTTCTCGAAATTAGTACAAAGGCATCGACCAGACGTTGAAAAATGGGCGGGGTTGGTCTTCGATATTCCTGAACAGCAAATTTTTTCGGAGTCATCGCTTATCGGCACCGTTATTGAGAAACTTAGCCCACACGGCATAAGGTTCGCAGCAGATGACTTCGGTAGAAGTCTTTCAGCTATGATCGGCGTAGATAACTTCTTTACGCCGTCGAACGAGCCCCTGGAGGATGTCCTTAGAGCGCTGGAAAGGCTTGGATCCCTGGGAGTGGTGGAAATGAAGCTCGATCGTTCGTTTGTAACCGACTCGAATACTGACCGGCGTAGCGCTTCGATATGCAAGGCAATGATCGATCTGGCCCATGCACTTGGGACGAAAGTTGTCGGTATTGGCGTCGAGAAATCGACAGATCTTGAAATGCTTATGCAAATGGGATGTGACATCGGCCAGGGTTTCGTTTTCGGTCAGCCGATGACGCAGCAGGAATTTGTACGACTTCTGCGTGGCAGGGCCGAGCAATTAGGCCGTAAGAACGGCAAAAACTGATCAGTATCGCTGCGCTCGATCGCCGCGGGTGACCTTGACACCGGATCGTCAACCTGACGCGGTCGAGTGAACCAGCCGACGGACGGTCGGATCCGGCCGATTGAATACGCTCCAGGCAAGTTGCCAAGGATGCGCCGGAACCGGCCCACGAATTTAGTCATGTGGACTGCGTGAACCTCGGAGGGGGGCCCTCAACCCAGGCGCCAACGGTGATGTTCGGGCCGCAATGCGGATCCTAACGGCAATTGGATATTGACCTTCGGCGCGACAGTCGCCAGTTCGCCTTTCGAGCAATCCGAATACGCGACGCTCGCGCATCGCTGAAGGCTCCTACGCGCGTTTAGTCGCCCAAAACGGGAGGGGGCCCGACGCCTTGAGCCGAATTGGTCCCTACGGGTGGCGTTTCTCGCTGCAACCCTGAACGATGAATGCTCGCCGGAATTGGCCGCTCCACAAAATTCATTTGCTGCAATCGCAGGTCGCCTCCCGCCACAGATGGTTGTGCGGGGTCAGCCGTCCGCCTTGAGAATGCCCGACTGTGGACAAAGTTATGGCCAACGAGCGGTCCGACCTCACTGGCCGGCCGCCGCCCATTAATCTTGTTGTCGTCGGCACATGAATTGAGGATATTGGGCAACGGGGTGAGCGCAATGGACAGGCTGCGCCGATTTCATTGACCTTCAAGTCGAATGTCGAGGAAGTCATTCGCGCGCCGTGCGGGTCGTTACCGTACGCGGCACGAAATTTGGTATCGCCGGCGCGCTCGAGACGATCATGCTTGGCTTGCTGTGTAAAATGGACCGAAGGCCGCACGTCGCAACCGCTGGACGAGTTGAGCGCGGCGAGAACTTGGTGCGCGCGGCCGCAATTCCGGAACAAAATGATCTCTCGAGGCTTCTGGTGCACGCGAAAACGAGTTGTCAATTCAAGCGACCTGACTCGCGCGGCGCTGCTGCCGGTTCTCTTCTCCCGCTGACCGCTAGATAGGGATGAGATCGATGTTCGACGAGAGTTCGCTTGAAAAACTGGTTGAACGTCAGCGTGAAGGTCGCCAGTGCGGCAAATGCTCCTTGTGTTGCAAGGTTTTGGACGTTCACGAGCTTCACAAGCCGAGCGGCAAATGGTGCTCACATTATAAGCCGGGGCGTGGCTGCACGATTTACGAAACTCGCTTCGAGATTTGCCGGGGTTATGAATGCATGTGGAAGCAGGGAATGCTGAGTGATGAATGGTTCCCAGCTGATTCGAAAATCGTGCTCGACATGAACAAAGACGGCACGGTGCTGTATGCTCACGTCGATTCAGGATTTCCCACTGCCTGGCAAAAGGAACCGTACTACGGCTGGTTCAAGATGATGGCGCGAAAGGGCCTCGGAATAGACAACCCAACGGAACGACGCTGGTCGGTGTGTGTGCTGGCCGTTCCCGGCAAGACAATAATAGTTCTACCGGACAAGGAAGTGACAATTACCCGCGGTCGGAAATTTGCCATTAACGCTGAGTGGGCAGTCAACGGACTGAGATATAATGCGGTCGAACTGGCTTCCAGCGAGAACGAACAGTAAAGTCCCCGCCTGCCGAGCACTTGCGCTCAAAATTAGCGCAATGATCCGGCGTCATTGATGCCACTTGTAATCGTCCAAAGTTCCGACCACTCTCGCGGCGCCGGGCTTCGCAAAAAATCGAACTGGCTGATGTGAGGACGCGTCTAAAGTGCGTCGGCTGCGTCAAACTTGTGGGAGCGCAGATTTCATGGGCTCTCCAACGAACGCAATGGTCTTCGTTCCATCACTGCTTTTGTACCCAGAATTTATACATTGAACCAAATGTGTCGGGATTGTCCTCTTCGAATTTGTTCCAGTGATCAAGGTCAATCATTGCCTTGTCGTCGGGAAAACGGGCCCGGTATTGACTAAATGTCCACTGTGAAAGTGACTCGAATCCGATGAATGATAGGTTATTCTGCGCGAGAAACTCGCTGATTTGACAAAGTGTAAGGCTCTGCTCCTGGACATGGAACAACAGGTCACGACATCCGCTGGTACTGCCGAAGTCGATGAATTTGGCGATCCTGGTGATCAACCTGCCGCCTTCAAAGCTAGCCAAGTCTCGTCGGCCTCGGCGGATCTCCGCAGCAGAGGAACCGTAGCCGCGCACGGTTAGAAAATTTGCTGCTTCGATAACTTCCCGCCGCGCTCGACTGCTATAGAGTCCAACAAGCATGAAGCCTCTGGGCCTCAGCAGGGATAGCAGGATCCGCCACGCGGCGAACGGGTCTGCGAGGTGATGAAGCACTCCAATTGATTCAATGACGTCGAAGGATCGAGACAGCGACCCCAGTTTCAGAATGTCAGCCTGGGCATACTCGATGTTGGTTATGCGAAGTTCACGCGTCTTTCGCTGAGCATAGCAAAGACTCGTCAGGCTGAGGTCAACGGCCAGCACCCGGGCACCGTGGAAGCGCCGGGCGGTGTCGATAGAATGTCGGCCTGTCCCACAACCGGCAACCAGGATATCTACACCGGCGCCGATACCGACATCGCGCAAGGGGACGAGAGGAAACATACGGCGTAGATATACCGGGACAGTGGGTGACTCCGGCGGAACTGTCGTGTTCACCCAACGGGGATAAGGATTCTCCTCATATTGTCGCTGGACCGCCACGGACACCTGGTCATCGATTGAGACGACTAACCTCGGAATCGACTCCCGCAACGCTGACTCCTGCGCCGGCTCTCGAATCTGCTGGGTCAGCAAGTCGTCCATGACGGCAGGCCACGGTCGATTGAGAACTGCCGAGATTCCGGCGAGGGATCGGAGCGGGTAATACGCAGCGACCGCGACTAGCCAGAGTGCGGGTATCTCGGCGCCCGTTTGCAACGCAGCCAGCGTCACGTCGCGCAGGCGCTCTGCCATTTCGATCTCGCGATCGGAGTAATCAAAAATATACTCATTGATGAAGCACTGGCGTGCCAGGGCGCAATAGAAGGCTAGTAAGGGTTCCGGCACGATCTCCGCCGGGCCGGCAGCCGCGGCCGATTCCAGCAAGGCAAACCTTGCCGCTGCGAGAAGTTGCTCAAGCTCCGGATCGGCAATTACGACCGATGCCAGCAGGTGAAGTAGCACCTGATCCTGGGTGATCGCGGCCCAATTTGGCTGTTCGAGCAGACTTCGTCCCGATAGCTGATCGGGCCGGCGTTGTGTCACTGGCCGCACGACCGCAGCAAACTCGGCGGAGTCTTTGACGAGGTCTATCGCGGCACTCGTGAGATGCTCTGGATGGCCCCAACCTTCAGCCAGGGCCCGAAGGATGAAAGGCCTCAGGCCTTCGACCTGCCGTGTCCAACCCGCCCACGACGCACAGTCGACAAAAAAAGCTTTGGCTTCCTCTGACTCACTCATTTCAAGGATACGGCGCGCCATCGTCACCGCAGCATGAAGATCCCCTCGTGCAATCAGCACCTTACCGAGGTTTATTTGGGGGTCGATCAACCTCGGATTGAGTGAGATTGCTCGACGAAAGTGCTCGGCGGCGGCGTCCAAGCTTCCGAGCACCATCAATGTGGCGCCGAGATTATTGAGGGCCTCGGCGCTACCTGGTCGCAGCATCAACGCGCGCTGGTAGCGGCTGACGGCTTCGTCAAGTCGCCCCACCGCCTTGAGCACATTGCCAAGATTGATGTGCGCTTCTGCGTAATTCGGGTCGAGGGTGAGCGCGCGGCGGCAGTGCACCTCAGCCTCGTCAGACCTACACTGACCAAGCAGCACGATAGACAAATTGTTGTGCGCGCCGACGTAGCCTGGCTCAAGCTCGATTGCACGGCGCAGTGAGGCGATCGCCTCCGTCGGCCTCCCCAGAGCATTGAGCACGTTTCCCAGGTTAAAATGCACCAGAGCAGAGTTGGGCTGAAGCGTCTGTGCCCGTTCGAAGCAGGTTCTGGCCTCTGCCAAATTGCCCTGCGCCTTCAGCACGGTACCGAGGTTGTTGTGAGCTTCGGTGTAATTCGATCTGAGGGCTATGGCCTGCCGATAATGAGCTGCCGCCTCGTCCAGACGACGTCGCGACAGAAGTGCCGATCCAATGTTGAAGTGAATTTCCGGGTTGTTTGGATCCTCGGCAAGCGCCTTCCTCATGAGGTCCACCGCGATGTCGCCGTGACCGAATGTCTGTGCGATCAAACCGAGTAGATTTAGGCTGGCGGCATGTTTTGGCGCCAAAGCGAGTACTCTTCTGCACAAGTTCTCCGCCTGGGAAAATTCGCGGGCCGCGTAGTGCTGTGCCGCCGCCGCATACATTTGCTCGGTGCTGGCGGACAGATCGCTCACCGCTCCAAGGGCGTGTTGCGCACCCGATCGCTCGTTCTGAGCCGGACGATCTTCATTCATCGAAAAATCTCGCGGATAAAGCCCGAAGTCATCACGGGCCACGGAAGCCAGCGGCTCCGAATATGAAGGCAACGGCGCAGGGAAGCTTTATCAGACGGACCTCTCTCGACGTAAGCGAATCGTCGGTATCGCCGATCTCGGGTGCGGGCGAACCGTACTTCTCACAGAGGCAGCTACACTATAAGTTGTATTTAGCCCGGTTATCAACATTTTACAACTATAGAGCGCATCGCATGGTGCGGAAAATCCTGTTTTTGTTGCAAGGTCCTGGACGCTTCATGTGGGCCAGAAAGCCCTCGGTCCGGCTAACCCAAGCGGACGACTTGGTCATGTGCGCGCGGACAGTTCTTGAGAGCAATAATCGCCCTAGCAGGCAGTAACGAAAAAGCGGAGTCAGAAGTTTGCTATTAATGTCGAGTGGACAGTCAATGAAGTGAAGGATGATGCCGTCCAACTGGCTCCCAGCAACGAAAAATAAAAGTAATGTCAGCGCGCGTGGAGTAGCTGACCTTTCCGTGATCAGAAATCACCGACGTCTCTCACGATCATCGAAAGTTTCGCCGCCGACTACGTACCTGGCGCGGCTGCTCGCAGGAAATCGATTTCGCTGATGTGAGGCCTATTGAAGGTCCATCAGCTGCGCCCACCGCCCGACTCATAACGAAGATATTTGAAGTAGTTGACGAATTGCGCCGTCGATAGTGTGAAAAATCCGTCGGAGGTGCGCTCGGCCTTGTTGCCGTCCGGCATAGTCTCATAGCCGCCGCGATCATATGGATTGTGGATCGTTACCTGATCCGACGCAGCGTCGTATCCCGTCACCGCAAAATCGTGGCTTGCCTTCTGAGTCTCCATTACGCGGTGTTGGCGGATGGCAGATATGAGCTCGCCGCGAACCTGCTGCAGTAAGCGCATGTCCGCCGCGCGATGACTATCGATCGGGAATTGGATGACCTTGCTCGGATGACCGGTCAGAAGTTCGATGACACTGCTGCTTCCGGTTCTAAAGCCGACAGAATCCAACGGCTCCCTGGTCGCGGGCTTCGACGGCTCGGCCTTGATCCGAACAATCGCGTAGGCCCTCTCCAGCAGGTTCAGCCATATGCCGTCGCGCGCATCCGAATAGGCTGCGATTTCAGCGTCAGTCGGCGCTGAAACGCGCACCGACGCCCGGCCGGGAAATGATACGACATAGGTATCGTCGCGGTTCGGGGCGATCATTCTGGCAATCGCCTCTGGCCTGGCCTCGGCCAAAGCGCCAGATGCCGACAGAAAGTAGCAATCGCTCGTGCGGTCTTGACGAATAGCAGCGAGATGGGGAACTCCCTCGGAGAAGAGCTGACGAGGCACCTCCTTGAGCTTCTTAATGCCATAAGCGAAATCCCGCACGAGTTTCTGATCAGATTTCTCGGGCTGTCCCTGTTGCAGCCGGTCCTCCATCGCATCGATGTCCGCAAGGCTGTAGGATCGTGTCTCGAGCAAGTAATTGGAACGGGTCGCGCTAAGCTTCAACGCACCCAACGCCGCCGCCGCAACGCCGGTGATGCGCCGATCTTGCATTTCGAGTTCTATTTCCTCCCGGGTCAATCGACCGTCGTGATTAAGATCCCATCCGCCGAAATTTGCCCGCACCGCGGTGAAAAACTGCTTTGCAGGTGCGGTCACGCCTACGGCTTGGGGTAGCGAACCGTCCGTTTGCGCGACGGCTGCCGTTGGATACGCACCAGCGATCACATAAATGGTGGATCCGAGGACCGCACTGGCGATGACGGGACGAACAACCCGGGGGATCAATGGAACGGGCATGGCTCAATCCTTCTTGGATTCTGCAATGTTGCCATGGGTGTTGGTTGCGGAACTCCTCTCTGAGGTTCATCGCCGGACGGTGGTTTATCCTACCGGGCTTCCAGGCCGAACGCGGTGGAGGGCGCGGATGTGGCGCTCGCCGTCCAGGCAAACCTTGGTGGTCTAGCGCAACTGGTCGATCTCTGCCGGATGGCTGACGGTTACTTCCAAGTCCGTCACCAAGCCATTGGCAAGGGAGTAGACCCAGCCATGAATACTGAGATCCTGACCACGGGCCCAGGCCTCGTGCACGAACACGTCGAACGCTACATTCTTTACTTGGCGGATGACATTGAGCTCGCATAACCGGTTGAGCCGAGTCCGCTCATCCGAGATCGCCTCAAGTTCGGGGCGGTGGCCTTGGAACACCTCTCGGATCGGATGCAGCCAGTGGTCAACCAGCCCGCGTCGCTTGCCGTCGATCGCCGCGCTCACCCCTCCGCATCCATAGTGCCCGACCACCAAGATATGCTTCACTTTCAACACATCGACTGCGAACTGCAGCACCGAAAGATAGTTGGCGTCCTGGGGCGGAGCCAGGTTCGCAACATTTCGGTGCACGAAGAGCTCTCCCGGATCAAGGCCCACGATCTCGTTTGCTGGGACCCGGCTGTCGGAGCAACCGATCCAGAGATACTCAGGCGCCTGTTGACGCTCCAGCCGTGTGAAGAACCCAGCGTCGGCAGCGACCATTTTCTCTGCCCAGGCCCGATTGTTAGCTTTTAGATGATCCAACATTGCAGCCCGTAGCGTCGAGTGCGGTTAAGCACGGAATTGAAGGTTGTCTCAACGTCACTATACCATACTACGCTAAACTTCGACGCGTCCAACCGGACGGCACCGATTCCTGCTGATAAACAGTGCAACCTGGTGGCGTCGGTCCGCGCCTTTGCTCATAGAGGAATGTGCACAAAACAGATGCAAATTTTGAACCAAATTTCTACACAGATTCGCCGACGGTCCCAGTCTAAGACAAGAACCGAGTTCACTGAGCTAGTGCCTTTGCACAGGGGTTTTGACGGGTTGGCGGAAGCAGCATTGCTCGTCCCCAGTGGTCCGGGCTCTCCGAGGCATTCCACTTTGGATGGACCGCAAGGCCAATACTAGACTCGTGTGGTGCGGCTCAGAATCGAGTCGCTCATTAAGGACGGTTTGGAGGCCGGCAATCCTTAAACGCCTGCACCATTTTGGCGGCAAGACTTGACGGAGGCCTGCCGTCGGCTACGGCGAGGATTTCGTCTTGAGTGGCAACTCGCGCAAGAAAGTCTGCGCTACATGTGCAGACTCGCCGGATTACACCCGCGACGTTGGCGGCATTTCCGGTACGGGCATTCGCCTCCTTTACGCACTCCCCCACGATGGAGACCTTGAATAGCTCCATCTCGCGCGGAGAATCCAAAGCCGCCGCCGAAGAGACGGCACCGGAGCCGGCAAGGGCAGCAACTAGAATTTTGCGCATTAAAATTTTGTGGATAGTGTGCCCCCTTCTACATAACGCGACGTTAGTAGCCTGATTGTATCGCCGTATCAATGGCTCGATGCTTAAGCCTCGCAATGTGGAACACCAGACAACCCGTCAAAACCTCTGTGCAGAGGTACTAGCCGGACCGAGTTCGTCCGGCCAATCGCCCCGTGTTGCAGCCGTCATTGTCCTGCTACATTAGGGGGTCGGTGCCTTCGGTGTGACCCCCTTCTTGGGGATGGAGCACGGTTTCCGGGTATGGCCTACCGATCATCACAACGTGGGACTGATTGTCTGCAGACGATTTGGTCGCCGCCAACGTACTTCTGGATGTGTCAGAAAGCGCGCTTGGTGATAGGCATTCTCAATCGGCATTTCGGCATTTATCAAACTGAGCGTGATACGGGGTGTCTGCACAGTGTCGTTCTAGCTTTTACTAGGCCGGCAGTCTCGATGGCTCGTTAACCATCGTCTTATGGACCGACCGTGAGCGTGCCCGAGTGACGGATCCGGTGTCGATTGGCTAGCGGCTGCCGATCTAAAATATCAAATAATATCAAACGCTTAAGCTGCGACGGGCCAGTGCATGATGGGCCGGTCCTTCCCTGCCTGGACCATGAACCGTTCATCCTCCAAACGCGACAAACATGGGAATCACCCAGCTCACGGGAGAAACCCTTATGTTGTGCCAGCCCTCTCCTGCCGAACTAGCAAACGGTCGTCCGAAAGCCGTCAGCTCCAATCTTTGCAAGAGCGCGTGCGCCGTTACGGTCATAATATTTGCACTGGTTATTGGAGTTTTTGGACCTCTCGGTACTCGCGCCGCATTCGCCCAGAGCACCGGCCCGGCCGAAATCCTGGCTGACGGCAACGCGGTAGTTACCGGATTTTCCGGGTCACGCGCGGCATCGCTCACTTCGCCTCAAACGGTTGCGGTTGGTACTGACGCCGCGGACCAGGTCGAAATTGATCTTGCGGGTCCGTCCGCGCGGATCGTCGATCTGCAGTCGCCAGGTGAGCCACCGCATGCGCAGCTATTGAACGCGCCCAAGCCCTTCACGGCGGCTGCAGCCCAGATCGGCCAAGTCTTCGCGGTTGCGCTCGACAACGCAACGCCGCCCAACATCTATCTGGCTGCGACTTCGGCCTATGGCCTGCCGATCGTCGTCCCCGGCATGGATGGTGAACCAGTACGGACCAAACAGGGCGGGCCGAATGCGCAGTTCATGCCTGGTCTGTTTGGACCAACGGACCTCGAGGGTGGACCCGGTTCGATCTGGCGGATCGACGGCGTGACCGGCGAGATTCGCCTGTTCACCAACGTCACACTTGACGGCGTCACCAATTCCGGACCGGCACTTGGGGGACTGGCCTTCGACCCCGCTTCCAACACGTTGTTTGTTGCCGATCGTGACACCGGCATGATCCACCGTTTTGATCTCTCAGGGGTCGAACGTGGTCGCTTTGATCACGGCGTGGAGGGACGCGCGGCAGTCGATTTGCCAGCCGTCGCGTTCGATCCAACGAAGCGTCTCGATATTACGAACCCGCAGTTCGATTCCGAGGATCCCGCGACCTGGGGTTACGCGCCGGCGGAGCGGCTGGTTTTTGGCCTCGCAGTCCGCGGCAACAGGCTCTACTACGCGGTCGCCGATGGTCTGCAAATTTGGTCGGTCGCAATACTGGCCGACGGATCGTTCGGGCTCGACGCTCGGATTGAACTGCAAATTCCGCCGTGGGACGGTCGCAGCGAAATCTCGAAGATCATATTTGACGATGAGGGTCGGATGGTGCTCGCCGAGCGCGCTGCTCCAACCGGCGCTTATGATTTCCGGGCACTCGCGCAGGAGGGCGTCGCCCGCGTGCTCCGATATCAGTTGGTCCGATCGACGAGCGATCCGGCAGGTTCGAGGTGGCAACCTGATCCAGATGAATATGCCATAGGCTTTGCCGGACAACTGCGCAACAGCAATGGCGGCGTCGCGGTCGGCTACCACTATGCGGATAATGGATCGCTCGATCGCAGTTCATGTGGCGGTTTCTTGTGGGCCAGTGGCGAGCAACTGCGCAACTCGCCCGATCCCGAGCTCGCCACCCAACTTGCCTCCGGCGGACCTTTAATCGTGAACGGGCTGCAGGGAAATGCCAGCAGTCTGGTCAGGCCCGGTAACATGCCTCCGCTTGCGACCTACTTCATCGATTACGATGACACATTCAACGACGAGGCGGAGCGTGGTCATCTGGGCGACGTCGCCATCAGACGCGGATGCGGTCAACGGTTCGCGGTGGAGGTTCCCGTACCTTTGGGAAATCTTGTGGTCGGACCGGAGTGGCCAGTTTGTCGCCCGTTCGAACTTAAGTTGGGTGACGGCTGGTGCTGTGACCGCGCGCATGTGAGAGATGGTCGATGCTGGCAGCCGCCGCGGCTTTGTCCGGCCGCCGAGTTCAGGGTCGACGACGGAAAGTGCTGCGACCGTAGCCTCGTGAGACAGGGCCGCTGTCTGCCGCCACCCACTTGTCCCCGAGGCACTATCCAGTTGCCCAACGGGAGGTGTTGCGATCGCGACAACGTGCGGGACGGCAAATGCGGTCCGCCTCCTCCGGCCTGCCCTCCGGGCACGCTTACGCTACGCAATGGCTCTTGCTGCAACCCCGACCGCGCACACGATGGCAAGTGCCAACCACCGCCCCCTCCCCCTTGCCCTCCCGGCACAGTTGCGCTGCGCGACAGCGGATGCAATCCGCCGCCACCCCCCTGTGCTCCCGGCACAGTTGCGCTGCGGGGCGGTGGGTGCAATCCCCCTCCGTCTCCCTGCTCGCCAGGTGAGGTCCGGTTGTCCAATGGCCAGTGTCAGCGGCAGGTTCGATACTGCGGACCCGGGTCGATATTTCAATCCGGCCATTGCGTCCCGAGCTACGGATCGCGACCGTTGCCAAAGTTAGGGGGGCCGCCGAGGTTGGAGCCGCCTCGGCATATCGAGCGACCGAGTCCACCGCGGCCCGCGAACCTGCGTGACTCAATCGGAAAACGGTGGGCAGGCCAACCAACGTTCCGCGGGCCTTCGGCCAAAGGGCAGACGATCCATCCGCCCCTTGGGATGCGACCACGGGTGATGCTGTTCCATCCTGGAAGGAGGATTGGTAGGGGTTACTGATTGCGTAACCGCCGGCCGGTACCACAAACCAGCAGGGCGCCGGGGAGTCGGCGCCCTTCAAGCTTCATGGAGGGCTGAGACCCCAAGCGTGCAAACGACAAATTGGGTAACTCTTGAGCCACCACATCGCACAGGCGATACTCCACGCCCGAATACCAAGTCGCTCGAAAGCTTCCCTAATCAGCGAAATGCCGCCGTGTCGCTTACGCGATGCGAGCACCGATCGGCACCGTCGTCCGGTTACGGCGTGAACGCGCTGAAAGGAGTATGGTTTTCTCATCGATCAGTTCCCCCTCGGCAACCGCTCCGGACACTTATGTTAGTCGAGCCGCGGCAGAGCCGCACCTTCCCAACGGCAGCCTAAACAGCTGCTGCGTCAAACAACGGCCAAACACGATGGTTCGCTTTTCTATTGTCTATGAGCTTCCTTGGCGCAAAGCTCCGTGCCTTTATTAACATGACAAAGAAAACGCCGAAGTCAGTTGAATGAAGCCTTCTCGCGACCTAACCGGCGCCAACGGTGAGTGCCATCAGGAGACGTTCGCCATCGGAAGCAATTCCAACTTCGCAGATGATTTTTCCAACACCGAGGCTTGCGCTGTGCGCCGAGGATCATTCCGATAATTCTGAAAGTCCGCATCGGAAGCGAAGCTAATTATGTGCATCTCTACGGTGCCGTCCTGATGTCGAAGTCGACGCTCCAAACGCCCGTTAAACTCGGGCAATAGCGGCAAGACGGATTCCTCGTAAGCTCGAAAGTCCTCGATACCCTCCTTAGGTATTCGAGCTATGAGCACAAATGTTACACGGCTGGTTTGATAAGCAGTCATGGTAATCCTAAGCCAAGATAGTCGAACATTGGGACGCTGCATCCTGCGGTCATCCCTCTGATTTCGCAGACCATTCTACCCTAGCTCGGCTGGCGAAATCAGCTCAGGGGGTGACTGGCTGAAAGGCTTCGATCGAGCATATCTGGCCCGGATTATCTCGAGAACCAGACCACCCGGCCACGGACTTGACAGCTGCAATCGCTGCGGAACGACAAGGCCGAGGCAAGGCCCGCCTGCTATCGTCCGATAGTTGGTCTTGTCCAGCTAGCGGCTTGCTGCGCTCCTGTCGGATGCCACCCGCGAGGAAACTCGAAGAGTCATGATCGGCCGACATCCAGCAATCGTAGCGTTCTTTTCTGGCGGAAACTGCAGCACGGCCGGTGGGTCCCTGCAGAACGAACCGTGGACAAGGCGATCTTGATTATGATCCTGGTTGAACCGTTTATTCTCGGTTCGTTCTGTCGTTTCCGGCCTTTGCGCCTTGACGCAAAAGTCTCTGATCTGTACGGATTTCCAACTCCGGAGACGTGGCCGAGCGGCTGAAGGCGGCGGTTTGCTAAACCGTTATACGGTGATAAGCCGTATCGAGGGTTCGAATCCCTCCGTCTCCGCCAGCCGTCATTCCTAACCGCTCCCAAGTCTCACCAAAGTCTTTGCGGCTCAGTGCTTTCCGCCGCAGAATCGCTTCCCATCCATTCCTGGTGATACCCGCGAATACCCGGCCAATTCCGGGTATGAAGCCGGGTACTGAACCGACGCGACCGCGTTGTTCGGGAGCACCGCAATGCTGACTGACGCCCAGATCCGCAAAGCCAAGCCTGCACCGAAACCATACAAGCTCACCGACGGTGACGGTTTGCACGTTCGATGCAGCAACGGCCGCATATATAAAGTGGCAGGTCAATGCACAACGCTGATGTGTACAATGTAGATGAATTGGATAAACGTCCGCCTGGAAAACGGAGGGACGCTCAGTGAAAGTCCGTGGCATCCGTTGTTCGGTGATACTTACTGCGCTCTTTGTGTCCAATTATGTTTTTGCGCAAGCGATCCCACCATTATCGGTTTGCGTCGAGGAGACGAAGCTTCCCGCATGCGACGCCGTTCGCGGCGATCGTGCCGATGGCTGGCTCGAACAGAGTCGCGCTGAGGTAATGGCGCCACACGACATGGTGGCTGCGAGCCAGCCGCTCGCCGCCCAGGCGGGATTACAGATGATGTCGCGAGGCGGCAACGCGGTCGACGCGGCAGTAGCTACTGCCGCGGTGCTCAATGTGGTCGAGCCAATGATGACCGGGGTTGCTGGCGATCTTTTTGCCGTCATTTACGTGGCGAAGGAAAAGAAACTCTACGTCTTGAACGCAAGCGGTACCGCGCCCACGGGCGCGACGGTCGAGCGCTTTTCCTCGCTCGGCTACCATGCGGACACGGCCAATTGGGGACCGGGATCGGGAATGCCGGTTTTCGGTGTTCTACCGGTTACCGTGCCGGGCTCCGCATGGGGATGGGAGGAAGTGCTTCGACGTTTCGGTACGCTCACTTTCAAAGAAGTGCTGCAGCCGGCAATTGACTATGCAGAGAATGGCTTCCCGGTTTCACAGCGGATCGCCAATGACTGGCGCCTGCCGAATGCGCTTCCGCTCAGGGACTGCTGCAAATCACTCGATCCAGATTCGGTGTCAGCCTGGTACATAGACGGAAAACCACCGGTCGCCGGCCAGATATTCCGCAATCCCGATCTCGCTAAGACCTTTCGCCTGTTACAGCAGCACGGCCGCGACGCCTTTTACAAAGGCGAGATCGCGGAAGCCATAGTGGCCAAATCGACCGCCTTGGGGGGCACAATGACCCTGGAAGACCTCGCTAATTACAAGGGCGAATGGGTCGACGCAGCGACGAGCGACTATCACGGCTATTCGCTCAATGAGTTGCCTCCCCCCTCGCAGGCCTGGGGCACGAATCTCATGCTCAACATTCTCGAAGCCTGCGTACCGAAATGGATGACAGGGACAACTCTAGCGAGCCTCGGACCACGAAATCCGAAATACTGGCATTTCCTGGTTGAGGCCAAGAAGCTCGCTTACGCGGACCTGTTTCGCTACAACGCGGATCCTG
>Ga0187783_10000363_pt1 | contig 33437 bp, 36 predicted proteins | sample 1015_SJ02_MP02_2_FD_132471 | JGI IMG/M metagenome (GOLD analysis project Ga0187783, IMG submission 132471) | Tropical peat soil microbial communities from peatlands in Department of Meta, Colombia - 1015_SJ02_MP02_20_MG | ecosystem: Environmental > Terrestrial > Soil > Wetlands > Peat | place... | reverse complement strand
TGCCGGAATCAGCGATCGAAAAATTAAATTTCAAAACTCGAATCAGGAGAAAAATGCTAAACTGCAACCGAGGTTCCGCAAAGCAGAAAGATGATCCTTCACACAAAAATTGCCTTGCTACGGCTGCAACGAGAGCATCGAAGGTTCGTGCGGCGGCCTTGCGAAGGGCTGCTTTGAGTTTGGCAAAAACTTCCTCGATAGGATTAAGGTCTGGGCGGTAAGCAGGCAGATAGTGCACTGTCGCACCGGCAGCTAGGCTAACGTGCTACGCACGATCGCCCAGCAAGTGTTAGACAAGTCGAGGGAGATGCACTTAAATTTTGCAGGGCATTGTCCAAACAACCGAAGCCAGCTTTCAAATTCGCCTTTAAATGAGTGCGGTTTCAAGGATTAGGCCTCCGAATCGGAGAGTTCAACCGTGGCGCTAACTTGGTACGATAAGCTCATACTCACTGCCCACTCATTGGTGGGGGCATTTTTGGGCGTGTACTTAATAATAATGACGACTGTGGCCTTATTAATTCCAACTTCCGACTTTGTTGTCCTGTACGCTTTGTACGCGCTGGCCATCCTAGTAGGCTTGCATGTTCTGTTTATAAGTATACCTCGCATGTGTCAATTCGACTTGCCTCGAAATACGCCAAAATATCTTGAGTACATTTACATGGCTATCGTATCATGCAGACTTTTGCAGATATACATTGAGGCAGACAAGCGAAGGGGCACTACCAAGATCGATCGACAGAATAATGCCCTCGATGAGGTCTGTTTGGTTCATGTTGATGCCATTGATGCGCAATTTCATGGACTCTTGCAATGTGGTCGAAAGTTTTTGAACCATGTGCTAATCTGAAAGGATCGATTGGCCCTGTTCGGGGTTGATCTTTCGGCTTTGAAAGAGCGGGTTGTAGGACGATTCGGGACAGATTTGTTTGGCAATGCCTTCTCGGACGTTGTGCAAATCGCCAGCAGCAGCAAGCACAGCTACATTCTACGGTTAGCCTACAATGGAATTGCAACGAAGCTGTAAGGAGCGGGTCACCCTTAAGGCGAGGATCGCACCCCCGCAATTGAATGCATCTGGGGAAATGGTTGTTGTTCCGCGCAAGGCAAAAAGACCAATCCCTGCGAAACCAGAGACAGCGGAGGTTAGCTCTTGAATGAAAAAGCAGCCTCCAGGGAAGAAACCAAGGCCAATCTTTGGTGGGGATCGACAGTCTGGCACAATGGTTCGCTTGCCTGTTGTGCCCAAGAAAGAGCCGGTTTGGGAGCTCTATGGCAGAGCGGAACAAGCCAAGCTCTTTGCCGATATGTTTGGTTGAACGTGCGTGAAGCGAAGCTGCAGGCTCTACGCATGTGATTACACTTCGGTGCGACTGCAATGCCACCTGGGTGTTAAGCACTCCCGATTATGTGTACCTGGATTGGAATTGGTCCTAGGTGTGTACCCTTCGGCACAGCTCGGCCGGACCAAAAATTCCGTTCCGGGGCGCAAGGTGAAGTCTTCTTGCGCGATCCGCTCCCGGAGAAACTCCGCATGCGCGCTAACCAGAAGCCTCGGCCGGTGGCCGCCCATCTTTCCTGCCGCAGCATTCCCCAAAGCCCGAAACCGCTGCGACCATTTCACCACGCTTGACGGACTGATGTTCAGCATCTGAGCCACAGAACGCACGCTCTCTCCCGCCTGAACCCGCGCAACGGCACGCTCGCGCAAATCTATCGAATAGGTCTTGCCATCCGCCAAAGCCTCCGACTCGATCCAATCTTTGAATCAGAAGCCAGGTAATTTGGGAATCCCACGATTCAGATAAATCTCATCCCGCTTCAGAAAGCTTCACAAGCGAGATGCGCCCATTGGCGTCCTTGGGTGCTCAAAAAACCATGTGATTACAGCAACGATTAATGAGATCCACGTAAAGTGCCATTCGGGAAGTAACACGGTTGTTGACTTCAATAGGAAAATCTCTGCAACGTGCAGCGGAATTATTGAAGGGACGTGGAGGCGCACTCCAGACGGGATAACTTACACAAACATCAACATTGATAATAATCAGTTTACCTGCAATCGTAGTACCTATAATTTGATAGACTTGCTACGGCTGACCTAACCTTGCATGGATTCAGTGGAAGTCCGGCTGCAATAATTATAACCTATGACGTTCTATCTGCAGAGATCCAAATTTGCGTTGTACCGTATTGAGATCTGGAGATGGCTTGCTTTTCAGAAAGGACACCGCCATCGAAATAAGTGGAACTGGCGCAGCAGGCATTATTCTTGGATGATGTTCGCGTTTCGATAAACGATTGAGAGCGACTACTGGATCCGAGCCTTGCTATAAAAAATGTTAGGGACAATGACGCCTCCGCAAAACTTTGAAGAATTTGCTGCGGATTTTTCTCAAAGTTCTTGGGGGCTTGGAATGGTAGAAATTGCAAACCTTGTTGGCAATTTCTGCGTTAAGGGTCCGCGGTAAGAGAATTACGCGTTATTTTTCAATTTGCTACCGATTTACCCATCAATTTCGAATTTCGGAATCTTACAGATCTTTCGCTACATTGCCTCAATCGGAAATTCGCCATCTTCGAATCGCGGATCGTTTTGGTTCGTAAGCCAGCTTCAAGCAGCGCTGCCTTCCAGCGCAAGAGATCATCAGGTGTGAGACGATCTGCATCCTTGTGACCTAAAAAATCAACTAGCTGCTCAAGAACACGGTTCCCACTGTAAATTGTCTTTGCTGTTGGCCTCTTTTCTGCCGCCCAGCCATTGAGCAGTGACTCAAGGGTAACTGGTTCGCGGGGCTTATCTCCCTTCGTCAACCCGGCCTGTTTGCCAGCATCGGATTTACTGGGTTACCGTTCGTCTCCGGTAATCACGTCGCCATTTGGCGCCCCACTTCCAGGCACGCAAGACACGCTCGCAACAGCACTATTTTTGCTTTTTTGATAGTTTCCGAAAACAAGTTTTTGTGATAAATACCAATTTATTTTATTTGTCATTAAATTGGAATTGACGCGGGTCGCCCTCGAGCGATGCGCAAACATAATGTAATTAAGTAATTGATATTAAAGGTATATTCTTGCGTTTGGAGTTAAGCCATGGCCAATTTCGAAGGTCGCAGCCATATGGGAGCGTGGCTAGCAAATCAACCACGAGAGGCGGCGGTTCTGCTTGCGTCCCGTGTGGCCTTGCGAGCCTTGCCACTCGTTCAGTTGGCAAAAATTAAGGATTTTAGGCCCGTTGTCGTTTTACCTGTTTTCCGTGCTAACGTAGTTTCCTGGACTACTACAAGGTACCCCACGCAGCCTACGACGCGTGCTGCCGCCAGTGCCTTCCTGTCGGCTGTTGTTTCTGCGTCCGCCACTGCCATCGCGATTGCCACGGCTGATGCGGCCGCCGCTATAGACTCTGCTAGCAGTACCGTGGACCCCTTTTCCTCCATCTCTACCGCCAACGAGTCCGCTGTCGTGATCTTACGCTCCGCTGACGGCTACACAGCGCCCGCCGCGACCCGCGCCGCCGCAGCTGCCGCTCGCGCCGCGGCCGCCCACCCAAACGACTGCTATTCCAACGTCTCCGCCATTCGTTCCGCAGTCTACTCTGCCATCCTGGCTGGCGAAGCTATTTCAGCCGCAGCGTACTCTGACGCCCGAAATTACGCGATCATGGCTACGGATTCCTATGACCGTAACATCGGCCGCCTCGCCGCTTACGCTGGCGACGCCGTGGCGCCCAATTTTTGGTCAGAGATTTCCGCCGATGCCACCCATTACGAAAACGGCAAATCGGCATCTTTCATCGCAAGATTACCGGTTTGGCAACAAAGTCAACCACCCGAGATCCTGTCGCTGTGGCAGGAACTAGAAGCGGAGCTCCTCGGCGCAAAACAGAACTGGCAAGTCTGGACCAGTTGGTACGAGGATCGGCTTGTTGGTCGCGTCCGAGACGAAGAACTCGAACTCACCTATGTGGAGACCGAGGAGACCCTATGGGAGCAAGGCCCGGAGGTCGTGAATGCCGAAATTGCGAGGGAGCTCCAACGGAGAACGACAAGACGCAAATTAAAACGAGACTTGGTTGGCTACTAAGTCCCTGTGCTGCAAAGTTGGTCTAATTAGCAAATTAACAGATGAAAGTAGCCCGACGGGGACGGCTTCCGCTGTCCGAAGAGTTTCCTCTCGTCGCTTTAAAAAGTAAGTCTACTCCGCCAGGGGTCATGCCTCTCTACTCTTCCGTTAAGAGGCGCGCGGGCACTGGTCTCCCTTTCTCTTCTGAGCTGACTTGGAGCTCGTAGATCCTCCGCGGATCCAGAGCCAATGTCAACAAGACTAAGGCTCAATGAGTTCCTCGAACAGTTGCGATTATCGGGCCTCAACCGCCATTTCGCGCTTTAGTACGAGAGTCCTAGCCTAACGGTTTGATGGCTCTCGTACATAAGTCAGAAGCATTAGCAGATACTATCAAGCCATTTGCCCTCAAGGCAAGGCCTTGCCATGGACTTCCGAACAAGCACATAAGGGGCTTGTTTATTGGGAAGAGGTTTATGTCCAATATCGCTGGCAAGGCTTACATCATGAACGTCATTACACCTATGCGGCCTTGGCTCACATGGGCTCAGCGGCTTGGCTACATGGCCGGCCGCGTGATCCCAATACTTTCGGTACCATTGCGCGGTATGATGTTTATCCATTTTGCAAGCTGGTCCATAATCAAGCGAAATCAATGGCCCGATCTTGGTCAAGGAAAGCAAAATCTGCGCAACGATTACTTGCTGTTCACCAGCAATTTTAATGGTACTTGGGATCAATATTTGGATGCTTTTTCAGATGGCAATCCGATCGGTGTCGATATAGCCTGGATGGCCAGCACGAAATTTCCTCAATCAATTCCAAGCACACCCTTCAAAGATTATGTAAGGGCTAATCAGATCAACGCGGATTATTACTATAACGCGACACCCGGAGCCGCTCAGCGTGATATCAAGGCAGCGCTTCGGGTGCGGCGGGCTATTCTTGGTTTGGTAAAGCAATTCGAGATTTTAGCACCCTCTGATTTCTGCCGCGCTTATATCTCTACCCTTCGCAGCGTGCAGAACGATCTTGGCTATCAGGGGTACGCACCCGTTCCAAGCAACGACACCGTCAATGCCGATGCTAACCGTGATGGCCTTACAGGCTTGCGGCTCAATCACGCCGCAGGACTTCAATTGAATACAACTTTGCAACCAAAGGGTTAGCTCATGCCCACGTTTGACGGCGGACATTATTTCTTGACAGTCCTCGCCCCAATAAAAAAAGAGCCGATTGCTATCGGCGCCACATTTACGTCGCCTGTCAATGTATTGCGCGAGCGGCTCGCTTCGTTGCCGGTCATCGGACAAAGGCCAAGTATTGGCCGTCGGCAAAGCCCATTCGCACGCAACACGCGTAACCATTTTGTGCGCTTCGCTATTATCGATGATGTCGCTTACAACGGGCGCGAAGAGATCAATGTTCTGTTGATGCTCCTCAAGAACATCGACCCGACGGTCGCACAGCCGCAAGATCATCTCAATTGTTCATTCCTCCTCTTTTTGGTCGAATTCGACGCCGCAAATGGCACAGACACCGAACGCGATACCTACCTCACCTGTCTATGGGACACTATGAGCGGGGAATTGCGCAGCATCTTCACCTGCTGCGTTGGGTTTGACGAAACTGTCAGCGATGCCACGTCATTCGCGAAGTTTATAGCTCGCTGCCAAATCGAAACGACGATGTCGTTTAATGATTACTATGTGGAGGACCCGCATCTTCCGTCATGGTCTTGGAAACAATATCTCGTTCCATCGGTCATCAGTTTGGCCATAGCGGCGCTTGGTTTTGCCTCCGGCTCGTTTGTATCAGTGCCCATCGCCCTAATACTTTTTCTTGCTGGTGTAGGGTCTCTGGGAGCCGTTATTTGGCACGGTTACACAAGCATCATGGCAGCTGGCGCAAAGCCTTACCCCGCGGCGCCTGACACAAACCTGCCCTCGATCCTTAAAGCCCTCCATTTGCAAGGGGCATTCGCCCAATTTGCGATCGCCAATCAAGGCTTGGTGGGAAGCCCGCATACTAGCGAACAACTTCATGCAGCGTTTGGAAAATTTCTTATGGCAAACCGTCCTGAAGACCTTGAGGCGCCGACGCAGCCGCCCGGCGTCTACGGCATTTAGAGGAGGCCCAATAGATGCCTGTCGAACTCGATCTCGCCGATATCCAAGGCAATATTCTCACCGCCTATGGAAGGCTCGGCTTTCCAAAGGGCCGCATTATGCTCTTCCATGTCCATGATGGAGAGTCGGGCCGCAGGTTTGTGAGAGAATTATTGCCAATGATCTCAACTGCGTTGCGATGGACATCACGACAGGGCATTCCGACCGGAAAAATAGAAGTCCCGAAACCCGAGGTTGCCGTCAATATTGCATTTACCTTTAAGGGCCTCATCAAGCTAGGCCTGCCGACTCGGACACTGCGCGGCATGCCTGACGAATTCATGGACGGAATGGCCGCGAGGGCGCCGATGCTCGGCGATGATTTTAGCGGCCCAAATTGGCAAGAGTCCTGGGACGAAGTTTGGGTCCCTAGCGGCCGTCACAACGGCGCAGATTCAGCGGCAGTGCATATACTAATTACGCTTTTTGCCCAAATGTATCCGGACGGATCAGCAGTTGCCGCACTTGACGAGAGAACGCAAGTGATTGAAGGGCTTTGTCGCACGAGCGGGGGCGTCCGGTTGCTTGCTGGCCACAATCGCAAGGGTAAAACGAAACAGCCCTACCAAGACCTCTCGGCGCTGTTGAAGCGGAATTCCGAGGGTGCGCTTACAGTCTCAGCAAAAGAGCATTTTGGCTTTACCGACGGGATAGGCGATCCGGTTTTCGACGGGCAATATCCAAACCGCTTTGAACGAACGTTTCAAGAGGGCAACGGAGCCCTGGACGGCAAGGGAAATTGGCGCCCGCTCGCCACGGGGGAATTTCTGCTTGGCTATCCGGACGAGGCCCAAGAGATTGCGGGGGCCGCTATGCCGCACGCCTTCAGTCGCAATGGCACTTTTCTTGTCTATCGCAAACTGCATCAAAACGTTGCCGCGTTTCGTAAATTCATCAATGACACAGCGGATCGCTTTGGCGCCGTCTTTGGCATCAACAATCCAGACGACGCCAAGGAAACCTTGCTGGCAAAATTAGCCGGGCGGTGGCAGGATGGCGTGCCTTTATCTGCCGCACCGACGGTAGAGCACTGGAAAAATTTTAATCTTAAATACCCAGAGTCAGATCCAAACGCCCGCTATGCGGCACAGGCAAAAGTTGCTTTTGGGGATGACCCCGAGGGAACTAAATGCCCCCTTGGATCGCACATAAGGCGCGCGAATACGCGCGACATGCTCGACCCTCTTGGCGGAAGCGCCTCGACATTAAACAACCGGCGCCGAATCTTGCGGCGGGGACTTCCCTATGGAAAGTCTCCAGAGAACGTTTCAGATGAAAGCGAGCACGGGATTGGCATGCTGATTTACTGTGCGAGCCTGTTCCGGCAGTTCGAATTTGTCCAACAACAATGGATTAATTACGGATTCGCCTCGCGCTCCGGCAACGATACCTGCCCCATCATTGGTAATCACTCACGCGGAAAACCTGGCAGTACGAATGGCCCAAAACCCAAATTTGCCATCGCCGCCGATCCTTCATCAGATCGACCACCGTTCATCATTGAAGATATCCCACAGTTTGTCGAGACTCGCGGCGGCGAATATTTCTTCGTTCCAAGCCTGACTGCATTGCGCATGATCGGGACGCGCGCGATCGACCCCACATAGACTCGTTGAATTACAATGAAGAATGCTGGCGGCAGCCGCAAAGAAGTGTGGTTAGTTGGCCCCATCGACCCTTCTGGTTGAAGAGGCACGATGAAACCGGAGTCAGGTTTGAGCAAGTCTACAAAACTACAGTGTCGTGTGTGACAGGGGACTACCCTTTTGTTTCTTGAGGCGCTTCAAAATTAACCTCAAGAGGAAGAGAATGATGTCAGGTAGGGAAGGCAGCGTGTTACCTAAGCCGCGACTCCGATTAACGCGAGAGTACCTAGCGTCTCTTAACTTGGTCTCCCTTCGGGAGTTATCCTTATTTTCGGAGCCTGTCACATGGACTTCCGATCCCATTTTTGATCTTCTTTGCGCGCAAGAGCGAGCCCAAGAAGCGTTCGACGCGGCTGTTGACAAATTCGAAAGGTTACAGACTCGGACAGAAAAGTGGGAGGGCGCTAAGATCGTGATTGCGGGTGTCGAAGCAACGTTTTTTTGCCGAGAAGATCTTGAATTGCACATCAGTTCGCTGCTGACCTCCGCGCCTGGTTGGGTCGAGTCAAAAATCAGGGCCGAAGCAGCCAAGGCTCTAGAGGTTTTCGATCGCGGTTGCGCAGCCTACGACGCCAAAGTGAACGTCGCCGAGCTCAATGAAGCAGATCGCTCCGTGAAACGAGCCATGAGCGCGCTAGCCGACGCGGAACGTGCCGTTCTGAAAACCGAGCCTCATACGCTCCCAGGAACCATTGCTTTACTCCTCTTCACCGCGAGACATATGGCCGACGGTTTGCCGGTTGAAAGCGGCGATGTCACCGATGTCCTTATTAATGCCGCGCATGCTCTTGCGGGGCTTAATAGCCAAAAAACCCTCCCGCGCTATCAATGTTCCTAATCCTTTCGCGGGATTGAGCAAAATTCTAAAGAGGGGCTAAAGTTCGTCGAACTTCTTGGTTGCTGTCAGTCGTAGCGACTCGTTGTTCCCCATACTGGGTAATCTCTCAGGAGCCGCCGTGCGCTACGGAAAAGTGCGCCAACACCGCTACGGGATTGTACCCTTGCAAATCTTTTTTTGAGGTGGTCGCGCTCCGGCCAACATGATCAATGCGGCTTCCTCTTCAACCGGACGCCTGCGCCAGGGACGATTCCGTGCGGTACGGCGCTCGGCAATCTCACGTGTACTAGCTGGTATTTGATCCGACAGACGGCGTCTTTGGAATGGTCAGGTCTATCTGATGTGTAATAGTTGGGATTTGATCGGACATTTGGTGTCATAAGCCGGTAGCGCCCTTCTTTCGACCAGCCCCAACCCGGCTCCCTCCACGAGTCATTTTTGATTCCTTTTGATTAAGTTTCAAAAATTCAAACGCCGAGCCAATATCAGCCGGCGCTCGCGGACAAAAGCAACCCCTCGGGCAGCAGCATCATCAACCGCCCTCTTCGCGTTGGCTTCTGAAACCTGAGCTGCAACTTCTGGTGAAACCTCTGAAACCTGAGCGGCGAGGCGAGCCCTAATCTCCCGACGCACCTTGTCGGTGAGGTCTCTTTGCCATCCCTTTTGCTTGGCGCGCTAAAGCCGACTTTAAAAATCGGCTCTGTAGAAATTTTTGGCTAGTGCACCAGAGACAGCCCCAAATGCTTTGGGTCCCATATTTTGCCAAACGGATTGCACTATGGACGCGCTGTGGGACTGGGCAACCCCGCCACGGCCTCGCCCTCAATCGCGCGGCGGTCATCCTCGTTATCGAGCACCCTGTCGCAGTCCGCCCCTGCGAGGGCGCCGCCAAAAATCGGCCTGACGGCAAAATCAATGTCCACGGTGTGATCCACCTGCACCTTGTCCCGCCATTCATGAGGCGCGCAATTTTTGAGTGAAAAGATGCTCGCTGCGACTTCCGCGCCAGTCTTGGCCGAAAGCAGTTTCTCTTCTAGCGCCTTGGTTCTGAGGGCTGAGGCCCTTTTTACCGCTTCGGAAAACTCCGGGTAGCGCTTGGCCCAGTCACTAATTGCATCATGGCTTACGCCGATATGCCCAGCGAAGGCAGTCTTGCTGAATCCTTGCCCCATGAACTCTATGATTTCGGCACAGAAGCGCGGGTCATACTTCGTCGGGCGCCCAACTGGAAGGCGCGGCTCGTCCGCAGGTTTTGGTTTGGTCATCAATGCTGCTCCTTTGTTCTGGCGCTCTGCCACAGCCTGCCGCCCTGAAGCTTGACGAAGCCCGGCCCCATGGCCACAGCCGGACTCCCCTTCATGAACCAGACCAAGCCGTCATGCGGCGCGTCAAAGAGATCGCCCGGCGTGAAGCCAAGCGCGTCTGCTTGCACGCCCCAGCGATCCAGGAACAAGCCCGCGTCGTTGATGGCTTGAAGCCAAGAGGGTTCATCGCAGGCAGCCGGGCGCTGCAATTGGAACCTTGCCCAAGCGTCCAAATAGGGTTCCGGCACGCTGCCCATTGCCATGCCCTTGCGTTCTTCGAGACTTGAGGGGTCAAGATCGCAAGCGGCGGTTACGACATCGGTTACGCCACCCTCATCATTATTTTCCCCCTTGCTGTTTTCATGGCGTAACCCACGTAACCGTTGTAACTTCAATGGTTTAGACACGTAACCGGTTACGCCCGTTACGCCACTTTTCGGGATAGTGTCGCCCTTCATCACCCGGCGAAGGCGCGATGCAAGTTCAGCCTGCATAGCTACCGCCGTCGAATATTTTAGCCGTCACGACGTAGACACGCTTGGGAGTGCCGCAGATCTTCTGCACCTGCTGAAAGCCATCGCTTGCGCGCTCAATCAGGCCCCGCCCGCCAAGCGTCCGGGCAACCATCGTAGGACCAAGCCCGGCGCAAATTTCAGATTTCCAGACTTGGGGCGGGATCATCCATTCCCGTTCCGGCCCGCTGCCCTTGCTCCAGCCGAGGCGGTTCGCAAGGTCGTGCGTCGTGCGCCGGTTTTCCCGAGATGCACAAGATATCGCTCGCGTTGCTCGACAAGCGGCGCTGCTCGATATCTCTCTGCAGTCCGGGGAAAGAAGATTTCTTCAAACATGATCGCTCCTCCGTGTTGGTGGAGGCTGACCTTGTTTTCAGAGCGTTCTGAAGCAAATTATGTTGCGTAGAAGCCGCGCAACCTTCTGTGGAAAAGCGCCCAATCAAGAACGCCGCAACATAACCTGCGAGGCAACATAATCGCACCATCGGCAATTGTAGCGGTTGATTTTGAAGCTCCCCAGATGCCGGTCAGCGCGGCGCGGGTTGAGGGCAACCCATTCGCGACGCACTTGCTTGCCGCTTGGGAGCACACGCGCCAGCACCGCTGATAGATTCGCCAGAGCCGCCCGGTTGATTTGATCGAAATCGATTCGCCTCATTGGCGGCCCTCCAAAAGGAGGATTGCCGCCATTGCCAGTTGCCCGCCGATAGAAATAAGGCGCGCCAAGACATTGGCTTGTGTTGTTGGCGCTGATTTGCTATTCTCTAAATCGTCAGCCATCAATCTTGACAAAGAGATTTGACCCCGGCCCCGCGCGGCAACGCGGGCCGGGATTTCGCTTGTAAGAGGCCCGGTCATTGGCCGAGCCTCCCGATGAACTCCCGCAACGCTTCGGTTTTGATCAACCGCCGGCCGCCGAGGCGGACGGACTGAAGCTCACCGTTTTTGATCAATTCATAGAGCCGTGTCCGGCCTATCCCAATTATTTGACCCCCCTCGTTGAGTGAGACGGCCAAGCGCTCGCTCAACGGCACTCCCGTTTTGACTGCATGGTGGTTCATGAATTTTTTCCCATAAAAAAAAGCCCCCAGCGGTAAGCCAGGGGCTTGATCATAAAGACGCGGCCTGTGCCGCCGCGTCTCAGCTTTCAAACGGCACGGATATTTGAGACATAAAAAAGCCCGCACCTCAGTGAGATACGGGCGACCCAAGATACAATAAACTGGTGATTATGTAATTATAACGCGATCCCGCTCTACGCAAGGATAATCAATTCACAGGCTGTGCATACTGTGCGTATTTGCTCGCCGCAGTTCATATCAACTCGTTTTTGCATTGGCGGCCAACGCGCATGGGGAATATGAAAGTTTGCACGTAGCCGCAAGCAAGCGCCCAATGTAAGACCAATTGTAAGACCTATTGTAAGACCTATTGGCTTATTTTCTTAGGAACGACAGCAATTACAGGTACTTACTCGGCTGGCGTGGCGGAGAGGGGGGGATTCGAACCCCCGATAGGCTTGCGCCTATGCCGCATTTCGAGTGCGGTGCTTTCAACCGCTCAGCCACCTCTCCCATTTCGCGCGGCAGCTCAAATTACATAAGGCAGCGCGGGTTGTCTAATAACCTCTTCGGCGCCGCGCTCTATTCCAGCGCATCCTTCACTGGTCCAAACCAGCAATGGCCCGGGCGAAATCGTGGGCATCAAACGTCTCGAGATCATCGGCGCCCTCGCCGACGCCGATAAAATGGACCGGAAGCTGAAACTGCTGTGCGATCGCGACCAGAATTCCGCCGCGCGCGGTCCCATCGAGCTTCGTCATGACAAGGCCGGTGACGCCGGCAACGCGGCTGAAAATCTCGACCTGATTGATGGCGTTTTGACCGACGGTCGCGTCGAGAACGAGCAACACGGCATGGGGCGCGCTAGGATCAGCTTTTTTCATGACGCGTAATATTTTTTCAAGTTCGGCCATCAGCTCGGCTCGGTTCTGCAAACGGCCAGCCGTATCCATCAAAACGACATCGGCGCCGAGGTCTGGCGCGATTTTGATCGCATCGAAAGCGAGGGCCGGCGCGTCGCCGCCTTGCTCGCGCTGAATGACCGGGCAGCCAAGGCGCTCGCCCCAAATCCGCAACTGCTCGATGGCGGCGGCGCGGAACGTGTCGCCCGCCGCCAGCAAAATTTTGTGGCCCCGGTGGGAGAGGAGCGCCGCGATTTTACCAATGGTTGTCGTTTTGCCGGATCCGTTGACCCCGATGACGAGAACGACGAATGGCTTTTTACCGAGCTCAATTTCAAAGGGCTTGGCATAGGGAGCGAGGATCTCCTCGATCTCCCTCGCGACGATCTCCTTAACTTCATCAATCTCGATGTTTTTGTCGTAACGCCCTTGGCCGATGGCCTTGGAGATCCTAGCGGCGGTGGCGACCCCAAGATCCGCGCGAATGAGGACGTCCTCGAGATCTTCGAGGGTCTCGGCATCCAGCTTGCGCTTGCTCAAGATGCTCGAAAAACCTTCCCAGATCGAACCGGAGGTGCGCGAGAGGCCTTGGCGCAGGCGGGCCCACCAGCCGCGCCGTTGGCTTTCTAGAGGGGCGGCCGCAGCGGCTAACTCGCCGGGTGCTTGCGGCGCCGTCTCTGCCTCGGCATCAAGGGCAAGGTCCTCACCGCCCGTGCCATCTCCGGGCGCGTGCCCAGTTTCTCCCTTGCGGCTGAACAATTGCCGGAACAAGCCCCGCTTGGGCGCCCGCTCGTTTTCGCTATCGCCGCCCTGCTTTTCTGCCATGAATCCGATCGGTTCCGAGCCGCTTCCTGGTATAGCCGCCTAACCTCATATGAGTTTCGTCAGGGGCCCTGCAAGCCTTCGGCCGCGATGGAAGCAACAGGATCCCACGAGCCTCGCATCGCCAAGCGCGCTTCTTTCAATTGAGGAGCGAGCTCCAAGAAGGATCTGATGCGTAATTGGGCGTAGGAATTGGGAATTCGGCCCGCCCAAAAACATCAGTCATGAAGATCTTCGCGCCGCCCTGGCCGCCAGGATCACGGAAAAACATCAGATAAAGGCCATTTGGCGCCCAGGTCGGCCCCTCATTGTGGTAGCCCTCTGTTAAAATCCGCTCGCCCGACCCATCCGCGTGCATGATGCCGATGGCAAATGTGCCTCCCTTTTGCTTGGTAAAAGCAATGTAATCTCCTTTCGGCGACCAAACAGGCGTGGAATAGCGGCCCTCGCCGAATGAGATGCGCCTTGGATCACCACCCGTTGCCGACATAATGTAGATTTGCTGGCTGCCGCCACGGTCGGATTCGAAAACGATTTGCGATCCGTCTGGCGAATAGCTCGGTGAAGTATCAATTGCATTGGTATCGGAAAGCCGCGTCGTGGTCTTGCTTCGCAAATCCATCGTATAGAGATTCGAGGACCCTCCCTGCGAGAGAGACATCACGACCTTTTGGCCATCAGGCGAGAAGCGCGGCGAGAAAGTCATACCCGGGAAATTGCCAACGACTTCTCGCTGCCCCGTTTCAATGTTTAAGAGCAGAACTTTTGGATCGGAGGCGCCAAAGGACATATAGGTGACGTCCTGAGATGAAGGCGAAAATCTCGGCGTCACGACGAGATCATCGCCACGGGTCATGTAGCGGAGATTAGCGCCGTCTTGATCCATGATGGCAAGCCGCTTGCGCCTATGTTCGGCCGGGCCGGTCTCGTCGACGAAAGCAATACGCGTATCAAAAAAACCTTTTTCGCCCGTAATGCGGGAGAAAATTGCGTCCGAGACGAGATGCGCGACGCGGCGCGCATTGTCAGGATCCGTCACATATTGGCTCCCGGCGACTTGCGAGCCACTGGCGACATCCCACAGCCTGAATTCGGTCTGCAAGCGCCCATCCGGCGAGCGGCTGGCCCGGCCTGTAACGACGAATTGCGCATTGATCATGCGCCAAGCATCCATATTTGGAGGTTGGTCGGGATTGCTGATCGCCTCGACAAAGGTCTTTGGGTCAAGGGGGGTAAGAAATACCGAGCGTTTGAAGTTATTGGCCATGATCGACGTCAGCTGGCCGGCTGCAGCGGGATCGCCGGCGAAATTGGTGACGGCGATTGCGATGGGCTTGAACTCGCCCCCGTGGATGTTGAGATAGCGGTCTTGGGCCATGGCCGCTTGGGAAAAAGCTCCTTGGGCCAACAAAAAATTACAAAAGAGCGCTAACCCCGCGAGAAGCGCGGCCGCCAGCTTTCCCGCGACGGCGCTCTTCTGTGGAATGGCAAGGCCCGGCAGGGAAAAACGAAACGTCACAACATTTCCTCTGGATCAAAGCGGACGATCCGGCCTTTCCATTGCTCGTAGAATGGTTGGTACTGGCTTGGGATCCGCAATGGGTCGCAGCGATGAACAGCGCGCATGGCGCTTTCGGCTAGGCCGCGAAGATTTGGATCGGATGGCGGATTGAGCAGAACCGGCTCCCCAATGAGAGCCCCGTCGGGAGAATAATGAACGTGTATTTCAGGAACATATTTTTGTTGCCCGCCAAGGCTGCCAAAGCTCCAGCAATGCTTGTATTGTTCTTGCAGTAATCCATCGAGCTGATCCCAAAGCGATGGCGACATTTTCGCCGCACTTGCGGTGGGTGCGCCCAGCGAAGCCACTTGCGTTAATTCATGCCCGCTGTGTTGTTTTTTTTGCGGCGGTTCCTTGCTCAAGAATTTCGCGATGTCTCCAGCGTCGAATTTATGGTCAGGCGCCTCTGTTTGTTCGCTCGATTTCGGCTTTGCTACGGGCTTTGGTTTTTCTTTTTTGTCTTCCTCAAGCAATTTGGCGAGCTCATCGGGCCTGAACTTCAATACCGGCTTTTCGGGCGCTGCTTTTGGCCGCATCGCTTCTTCGCCATCATTGGGCTCCGGCTTTGGTCGAGGCACGGCGGGTTTTGCCACAACCGGTTTTGGCTCGCTCTTTGCCGCCTCGGCGGGATGCTGTTTCGCCGGCGTTTGGACCGGATTTTGATCGCTCTCACTCTCCTCGACTGCGTGGCTCGGCGGCGGAGGCGGAGCGGGCACTTGCCGCGGGGCATCGACGGGCGAATGCTGAAGATTTTGATCGGGCAATTGGGCGATTTTTTCGGCACGCTGACTGGGCTTTGCCTCAACCGCCGATTTTTCGCCCTTCATGATCTGACTGAACTGTTCGTTGCTGAGGACGGCAACGGGAATCGTCTCCTGCGACTCCTCCAGAGGCGGGGTCCGCGAAAAGGACAGCACAGCCAAGGCGAGCAAACAGAGATGGACCGCGCCCGAAACCGCAAGGCCAGGATTTTCAGGCAAAGCCATGAGCGCCTAGTTCTTATTGGGGTCGGTCACCAGCGCGACCTTCTTATACCCGGCCGCCGTAATGATAGACATGACCTCGGCAATTTTCCCGTAGTTTACCTGATTGGCGCCGCGAACATAGATGCGTTCGTCGGCGCCCGCGGCGGCGGCCTCCTTCAGCCGATCGGCTAGATTTGCCGCTTGCACGGGCTGATCCATGACAAAGATCGAGCCCTTGTCGTCAACCGCGACTGAGACCGGCTTTTGCTCGACGTTAAGCGCTGCCGCTTTCGTTTTGGGCAAATCGATTGCAACGCCCGTCGCAAGTAGTGGCGCGGCAACCATGAAAATGATCAAGAGCACCAGAATAACGTCGATGAACGGTGTCATGTTGATCTCAGCCATGGCACGGTAGCGTGGCACGCCGCGCCGCCCTCGCCTCCCTTTGCGTCCCGCAATTCCAGACATTCCCATGTGAAAAATCCTCAATGAATGACTTTGAAACTTTCGCTCATTTCAATTTTTGCCCTTCTTGCCCGCTACGCCGCTCGATCATGAATGGCATGCTGGTCGATCTGGCGTGATAAAATCGCCGAGAACTCATCGGCGAATCCCTCGAGTCGCGCTTGCTTCTTCGCAACATCACCTTGGAACTTGTTATAGGCGATGAGAGCGGGAATTGCCGCGAATAGCCCGATCGCGGTTGCAAATAGCGCCTCCGCTATGCCTGGCGCGACGACGGCCAAGGATGTATTACGCGAAGCCGCGATCGAGCGAAAGGCCGTCATAATTCCCCAAACAGTTCCAAATAGCCCGATGAAGGGCCCAGCCGAAGCAACGGTCGCGAGTATTAGGAGGTTCGACTCGAGTTTCTCAATTTCCCGCGCGATCGAGACATCGAGAACCTTCTCGATTCGCGCCTGAAGCCCCATGAAGGACGACGTGGCCCCCTGCACGGAACGGCGCCATTCCCGCATTGCCGCTACGAAAAGCGCGGCCATGCCCGATGCGGGACGTGAGGACACAGTTGTGTAAAGCTCATCGAGCGAAGCGCCAGACCAAAACACGTCTTCGAATTTCGCCATGTTCCGGTCCGTTTTTGAAAACAAAAGTATTTTGTTAATGATAATTGCCCAGCACCAAACCGAGGCCGAAAGCAAACCGACCATGACCAGCTTCACGACAAAATGAGCGGACCAAAACATCCCAACCAGAGAGACTTCCATAAGTGGCGAAGCCACGCCGGCGCTCGAGACATCAATGGGATTCATTGGATAATTCCTTTAAGGGTAATTTACTGCCTTCGCGGTGTGAAACATCACCCGTTTCAGTGATCTTCCTGGCCCTCAATATCTCCTGGCCCTCAAAATCGTCTTTTCTTGGGCTTCCGCGGGCCAAATAGGGTACATTCCGAATGATTAGAGAAACTGCAAACGCCAGAAAATTCAGACTCATCGCGGTTAATATCAGGTTATTTTTACGAAGGTGATCTCGGATTGGACCGCGCCGTGGACATGGCGCCCGCGGGCGCGGCCATGAGCTTAGCCATCACCTCCGGCGGGATCCGGCGAGCTTTGCCATTTGCAATAACCGCGACCCGAACACCGGCTCTCAGAAGAATAGTATATCCCCGTTGGATTTCCTGAACCATTCCGATCGAGGCGCCCGCAAGCGAAGATATTCCTGTAAGAATCATAAGCTCGTCGTCCATCAGCGCCGGCTTTAAGAAGTCAACGCTTATGGAGCGGACGACGAAATAAAAGCCTCGGCCGCCATTTCCACAAAAACTTGTCCGGTGTTCAATGCCAAGCTCACGCAAGAATTCGGTGCGTCCTCGCTCCAAAAACCTGAGGTATGACGCATGGTAGACCCGTCCGGAAAAATCCGTGTCCTCATAGTAAACCCGGATTTGGAGACGGTGTCTTGCCTCGATGATGGGATTAGGCACACCCGCTTTCACGGCAAACGTGCCCTATGGGCGAGCGATTTAGCAATGCGTTGGCCGGCCGCGCCAGCCATTAAATGGGCCGCGCCAGCCATTTCGCAGGCGGAACTTAGGGCCGATCCTTTCATTGAGCCGCGTCTTTTCACAACATTCGCTGGCATTGGCCGAAAACAGCCATTCACGTCAAGATATTCGTTGGCTAAAACGCGAGTCCTATTGAAGGAGGACATTTTATGCCTTCTCACCCTTGCCCCCGCATCGGCGTGCTTGGCGCCGGCGCATGGGGCACGGCCCTTGCTAATCTCGCAGCCCAGCCGCGGGCGAACGCAGAGCCTCGAGTCCTGATTTGGGCGCGTGATCCGGCGCATGTCGCCGAGATGACGGCCGCTGGCGCCAATTCCCGCTACCTTCCCGGCGTGCCGATGCGCGCGAATGTCGCGCCTGTCGCCGATCCCGCCATATTGACCGGTGTGGAATTTGTCCTCGCCGCTGTTCCCGTGCAGGTGATGCGGCAAGTCCTGCAGATTTTTGCACCCTACATCGGAGGAGATGCCCCCATCATACTTTGCGCGAAGGGTATCGAGCACGCGACGGGCAAATTTTTAAGCGAAGTCGCTCGAGACGTTCTGCCCGGTAATCCGCGAGCAATCCTTTCAGGGCCAAGCTTTGCCAAGGAAGTAGCTCAAGGTCTGCCAGCCGCCGTTACTCTCGCGGCCCTCGATGACAGCCTCGCCGCGGCAATTGCCGGGAGATTAGCCGCCCCTTCCTTCCGGCTCTACTCCTCTTCCGATGTCAGGGGAGTGGAGGTCGGAGGCGCCGCCAAAAATGTCCTGGCAATCGCCAGCGGTATCGCCGCGGGGCGCGGCCTTGGGGCAAGCGCCGCAGCTTCCCTCATCGCCCGGGGGTTTGCCGAGCTTAATCGCTTCGGTAAAGCCCAGGGCGCCATGCCTGAAACGCTGATGGGCCTTTCCGGCCTTGGCGACCTTGTCCTCACCTGCACCTCGCCGCTATCGCGAAACTACAGCCTCGGCTTTGCTCTCGGGCGCGGCACCACCTTGGCAGATGCTTTAGAGCACAGTGGCCTATGCGAGGGGGCCTCCACGTGTGGCGTGCTGTTGAGCCTCGCGAAGGCCAAGAGAATCGAGATGCCGGTTACCGCGGCGGTCGACGCGGTCCTTTCGGAGAAAATAACGATCGACGACGCGATTGCGGAACTGCTCGCCCGCCCGCCCAAGGCCGAATTTGTAGGAGAAGCCTAAGCTAGTAATTTAAATTCGGAGAAAGCCGGTGTCGTATTGGTTGCTGAAGAGCGAGCCTTCGGCATGGTCATGGGAAGACCAGGTGAAGGCCGGGAAAAAAGGGACATTTTGGAATGGCGTGCGCAACCACAGCGCCAAGCTTAATCTCATGGCGATGAAAATTGGCGAACAGGCTTTTTTCTATCATTCCAATGTCGGGAAAGAGATTGTCGGCATCGTTGAGATCATCAAAACCTACTACCCCGATCCGTCGGACTCGACGGGTAAGTTTGGGATGGTTGACGTTCGCGCGAAAACAGCATTGAGAAGGCCAGTTTCACTTGATGCGATCAAGGCCGATCACCGGCTGAAGAATATGGTGTTGATCAACAACCCGCGTCTTTCTGTTCAGCCCGTGACCCAAGAAGAATGGTCCATCATTTGCGCTGAGGGCGGGCGGCTATAAGCTCGTGAAATGGCTGGACAGCCGGAAAAGTCCCAATCCGTCGCAAAACTCTGGTGCCGGAACCTTTACCAATAGTTGCGAGCGGTGAGCATGGAACCGTTATCTCTATCATTAGTTAGGCAGGCGGATCATATGCGGGATACGTTATGCTCAAGAAAAAGACTTCTTCCCACCGCGGCTTCGCCGCCATGGATGCCGAGAAACAAAGGGAAATCGCCCGCAAAGGCGGCCGGAGTGTCCCAAGCGAAAAACGCAGCTTTGCTCAAAATCACCAGCTCGCTTCCGAGGCAGGCCGCAAGGGTGGCCGGTCTTCACATGGAAGCCGGCAGCCAACGCCCAAACAAGAACAAAGCTAAAGTCTCAAACTAGCTTGCGCTCAGGGACGACATGAGCTTGGATTTGCGTGAGAACTTTGACGGTCTCAAAGCGCCCCGTATCTTCGTCAAGCGCGAGCAGCGTTCCATCAGCGATGCCGAAATACGCGCCGGAGAGCGTAAGCCTGCCGACGCGCTCGCGTTCGGCAATCCACGGGAAGCTGCGCAGGTGTTGAAGGCTTTGCGCGACCGACGCCTGCCCAAGCTGCTCGGCGTATTCATCAAACGGCAACTTTTCCGGTGATTGAATTTTGCCTGCGGCCGGAGCGACAAGGCTTATCCATTTGCCGATGAAATCGCCTGCAGACAAGGGCGCCTTGGCCGAATTGACCTCATTTGCGGCAAAGGTGCGAATTCCTCCACAACTGGCATGCCCCATGACCACGATGTGGTCGACCCCCAGAGCCATGACACCGAACTCGAGAGCGGCCGAGGTGCCATGTAAATCATCGTTTGGGCCATAGGGCGGCACGAGGTTCGCGATATTGCGAATAATAAAAAGCTCGCCTGGCCGCGCATCGAAAATGACTTCCGGCGAAACACGAGAATCGCAGCAACCGATCAACATGATACGCGGGCTTTGGCCCTCGGCGGCCAAGTGGCGGAACCGCTCCTGCTCGTGAACGAAGCGGCCTTCAAGGAAGGAGGCATAGCCGCGAATGAGTCTATCTGGCAGAAGCATCTGCCGGCCAGCTCCGGCGGCATGTGGGGGCATTATCAATCTCCGGCGAAGGCGGAAAAACCCGGCAATAGATTACAATTCACCAGCTATTCTAAGCTAAGGGTGGTTGGTTCGCCAGCGCAGCGCTTGCGATATCGAGCGCTCAGTAGGCGCGATCGCGCAGGACTTCGAGGCAAGTGCGCAGCAGGATAGTAAGGTCAAGTCCAAACGAGCAATTGCTTATATACCAAAGGTCTAGCTTTACTCGTTCCGCCATTTTTGAAAACGAGGCGGTTTCACCGCGCAACCCATTAACCTGCGCCCATCCCGTGATACCCGGTTTGACATGGTGACGGCAGGCATAATCAGCGACGTGCGCCTTATACTCCTTATCGTGAGCAAGGGCGTGAGGCCGGGGTCCGACCAGTGACATGTCGCCGCTCAAAACGTTGAAGAGCTGCGGCAATTCATCAAGGCTCGACCGTCGCAGGAACTTGCCCACTCGGGTGACCCTCAGGTCATCTCGCCGCGCCTGCTTGACGACGGTGCCGTCTTCGAGAACCGTCATTGAACGAAATTTATAAATGACGAATTCTTTCGCGTTTAAGCCACTGCGGCGCTGCTTAAAAATCACCGGCCCCTTGCTATCAATTTTGATTGCGAGGGCGACTAATAAGAAGGCCGGCGCGAAAAATGCGATAGCAAGGGTTGACACGACGATATCGAGGGCCCGCTTGGCGAACCGTTCCATCGGGGTCAAAGCCCACCTTTGGATGGTGACAGGCGCAAACAGCGTATCGGCAAAGCCGCCGCGCTGGAACAGCAAGGATCGCATGCTGCGATCGGGTAGAAGCCCGATTGGTAACGGCGAGACTCTCAAGCGCGCGCGGACCGTTTCCAAAAGATCTTCATTGCCCCATCTCACCGCGATCAAAAATTCTTCCGCGTTAAGGTCTTTTGCCAAAGCAATGGCCCGGTCAAGTTCGGCCAAAACATCGCTCAATCCGACTCCCATTCCAGCATTGCGCCGCGTCGCCAGGACAATGCGGGAAACCTCCTTGCGGCCAAAGCTCTGTAACAGGAAGGGCGCACTGATACCGAGAAGCTCGGCCGGCTCACCAATTGTAACGGCGCACCGGCCCGCCACGGTGCCGTTCGTAAGGCCAGCGCGAGCGATCCTTGCGAAAAGAGATCGTGACAACAACAAAAACGCGAGCTGCAGCACAACTATGACAGCCCACGGCATGGCGAAAATCCTACTGCCTAAAAGCAGGAATTCGCAGCCGGTGATGCCCACCGTCGCGGCGGCGAAAGTTGAAAGCAATCTGCCGAGATGGGGCATCGGATGCAAGAGAACAGGCAGGCGGTAGAGCCGACGCATGGCCGCCGAATAAATAAAGAAACCTCCGTTTAGGGCGGCGAAAAGAGCGACATCCGGCACCGGCGGTGTCAAAAATGAGACGAAGTCCGACGCCGCGTAGGCTAAGAGGCCAGAAGAAGCCATCAAAATGAAATCGATGACAACAAGAAGACCTTTAGCGGATTGGCAAGAAATAGTGGCAGTGGAGAAAAATGAAGCCTCGGCTTTCGATGTGTTGTTCGATGAGTCAGCGTAATTTTCGGGCAGCCGAGTTTTAATCATCCACCGCCTCAATAGATTTGGAAAATCACTACTGTTATCAGTTATTCAGCACGAGAATGCTCATAACTTACCGGTTAGTTAGCTGAACCTAGCGACTTTTTCAAGCCGACCCGCGGCTAATGCTTTCGCTCATAGCATGTCGATCATACATCAAATTTCAATTTTGATCCGCCGTCGAGCGTTTTTGCGGCCGGGGTTAGGCCCGAACTCAATTAGTCCCATCCAACAAATAATTGGCCAAAACTTGGCTTAGCATTTGCTGTAAGCAAGCAGCACCGTCATCGCGCGGGGCTCTTTCCGGTGCCTTGATGTCGCAGTGATCCGTGCGCGCCCTCTTAGGGCGTTGGAGTGAAAAATGGCTATATGCGCCGCGGTCCATCATCTCACGCACTACAAATATGATCGCCCCGTCATGCTGGAACCGCAGATCGTCCGACTGCGTCCGGCGCCGCACTGCCGTACCCGGGTCCCCGCCTACTCCCTGAAAATATTGCCGCGAGGGCATTTCATAAACTGGCAACAAGATCCTCACGGGAATTGGCAAGCAAGGCTCGTATTTCCCGAAAAAGTCACTGAGTTTAAGGTCGAAGTGGACTTAACTGCCGAGCTTGCCGTCATAAACCCTTTCGATTTCTTCATCGAACCCTACGCTGAACAATATCCTTTTTCTTATGAACCTGAACTAAGAGCGCAGCTCGCGCCTTATCTCGAAACCGAGCCAGGTGGCCCCCTCCTAGCCGCGAGAATAGCAGAGTTGCCGCGGGGTCCCCTCCATACAGTCGGCTTCCTCGTGGATCTAAACACCGCGCTCCAAAAAGACATCCGCTATGTGATCAGAATGGAGCCTGGCATACAACCGCCTGAGGAAACCCTGATCGTCGGATCGGGTTCCTGCCGCGACTCTGCCTGGCTCCTCGTGCAGATGCTTCGCCGCCTCGGTCTCGCGGCGCGCTTCGTCTCGGGCTACCTGATCCAACTGCGTGCCGACATCGAACCAATCGATGGCCCAAAGGGCACACAAACTGATTTCACTGATCTTCATGCCTGGGCTGAGGTTTATATTCCGGGTGCCGGTTGGATCGGCATGGATGCAACATCGGGCATGTTCTGCGCCGAGGGGCACCTGCCGCTTGCGGCAACGCCCCACTTCAGTTCGGCGGCACCAATCTCTGGCATGGTCGAGCCTGCCAATGTCGATTTTCATTTCGAGATGCAGGTTGTCCGCGTCAACGAAGCGCCACGTATCACACTTCCGTTTTCGCCCTCGGCTTGGAAGAACCTGGATGCTTTAGGGGTGAAGGTCGATGCCGACCTTGCCCGCAAGGATGTCCGTCTAACCGTCGGCGGCGAACCGACATTCATTTCGATTGATGATTTTGAATCACCCGAATGGAACACTGCCGCAACTGGACCGACCAAGCCCGTCCTTGCCGATCAGTTGATCCGCCGCTTGAAGAAGCGCTTTGCGCCTCATGGCATGCTGCATCATGGGCAAGGCAAATGGTATCCTGGCGAAAGCCTGCCACGCTGGGGATTTTCGCTCTTTTGGCGAAAGGACGGCGAACCGATTTGGAATGATCCAGGTCTGATCGCGGAGCTGCCGAGAGGCGGCAAGCCTCGGCCCGTTGGCGAAGCGAATTTTCCATCGGGGGATGAGGAGAGGGAGCAAGCCGCTCGCCTCGCCGCCGGGATTGCCGAGCATCTTGGTATTGACGCCGAGTATGTGGCGCCCGCCTTCGAAGATCCAGCCGCTTGGCTCGCCAAAGAGGCCAGCCTGCCTGTTAACACGGATGCCCTTGATCCTAAGATCGAGGATCCCGAAGAGCGCAGCCGGATGGTCAAAACGTTTACGCGAGGCTTAACAAAGCCCGTTGCCTATGTCTTGCCAATCCAGAGCTGGAACACCAGAGCTGAAGCCTCGCATTTTTCGAAACAAATAAAATGGCATAGTGAAAAATGGGCCTTGCGGCGGGGCAATCTTTTTCTCGTTCCGGGCGACTCGCCCGTCGGCTACCGGCTGCCACTGCCCTCATTGCCTTGGATTCCGCAAACTTCGTATCCCTTCATCGTCGGACAGGATCCTTTAGAAGAGCGAAGCGCCCTTCCTATGCGCGGCGCGCCGCGGATCGCCCTTACGAGAGACGCACCGGCCCAGCAACCCGCAAGACAACAACGGATTGAGCAAGAAGCGATTGATGGCGTGGTACGAACGGCACTCTCGGTCGAGCCGCGTGATGGCGTGCTGTTCGTTTTCATGCCGCCCGTCAAGACACTTGAAGAGTATCTCGATCTCATCGAGGCTGTCGAGGAAAACGCCAAATCGCTTGGTCTCAAGGTGCTCATCGAAGGTTATCCGCCGCCTTTCGATCCCCGCCTCAATATGATCAAGGTGACACCCGACCCGGGCGTCATCGAAATTAATATCCATCCTGCCGCTAGCTGGCGCGAGCTCGTCGTGGTCACTGAAGGGCTCTATGAGGATGCCCGGCAGGTCCGGCTTGGTGCTGATAAATTCATGCTGGACGGCCGTCATACAGGCACCGGCGGAGGCAATCATATCGTCCTTGGCGGGCCATCGCCCGCCGACTCGCCATTCTTGCGGCGCCCCGACCTGCTCAAAAGTGCAGTGCTCTATTGGCAGCGCCATCCCTCCCTGTCCTATCTCTTCTCAGGATTGTTCATTGGACCGACGAGCCAGGCGCCTCGCGTTGACGAGGCTCGGCACGACCAGCTCTATGAACTCGAAATCGCCATGGCCAATACGCCACGAGCTGGCGAGCAGGCGCCGTTGTGGCTTATCGACCGGCTCTACCGCAATCTTCTCGTTGATGTGACCGGGAATACACATCGGGCCGAGATCTGTATCGATAAGCTTTACTCGCCGGAAACAGCTTCGGGGCGGCTCGGGCTCATCGAATTTCGCGGCTTTGAAATGCCTCCCGATGCGCGAATGAGTCTCGCCCAGCAGCTCTTGTTGCGGGCGCTGGTCGCATGGTTCTGGCAAGAGCCGCAGCAAGGTAATCTCATAAGGTGGGGCACAGCGCTGCACGACCGCTTCATGCTTCCATATTTCGTGTGGGAGGATTTTCTGGACGTGCTTGGTGATCTTGCACGCAGCGGCTATGAGATTGATCCGGATTGGTTCAAAGCGCAGTTTGAATTTCGCTTTCCGCTTTGCGGCCTCATCGAGCAAGTTGGCCTTGCGCTCGAAGTGCGGCAGGCTCTCGAGCCGTGGAACGTCATAGGCGAGCAAGGCTTCACGGGGGGCACCGTACGCTATGTCGACTCTTCGACCGAACGGTTGCAGATCAAGGTCACAGGCCTCGTAAAAGGGCGCCATATCGTCGCTTGCAACGGCCGCCGCGTCCCCCTCGCGCCGACCGGCGTGGCTGGCGAAGCTGTCGGCGGAATCCGTTTCAAGGCTTGGCAGCCGGCGAATGGCCTACACCCAACGGCCGCCGTCGACGCGCCGCTTACTATCGATATCTTGGATAGCTGGAATGGCCGGGCCATTGGCGGTTGCGTTTACCATGTCGCGCATCCGGGCGGCCGCAATTACGAGACGTTTCCTGTCAACAGCTTTGAGGCCGAAGCACGCCGCCGCGCCCGTTTTATAGATCACGGCCATACACCCGGCCATTTCGCCATGCCGGCCGAGGAGCGCTTGGCGGAGTTCCCATTAACTCTGGACCTACGCCGCCCGCGCGGCGTTTGAACAGGATCCTACGGCCCGACGAAGCGCACAGGGCGGCCGTTAGCGTCTATCGTGGGCTCTCCTGCCGCTATACGAGCATCGTCTACTGAACGTCCGGTGACGACCCCCGCCCTGGCCGGTCCTCCGGGCGCCGAGGCATCGAGCGCCGCAAGCGCACTGCGCTCCCGTTGCGAGAGCTTTTTCACTTCGGAAATCTTGCGAAAATCCTCTAGCTGATGGTGATTGCTTTTTTCTCCGACGAAGATCCTGATCCCCGCCTGCGTCATTACGACATCGCCCCGCTTCAAGCTTCCATCATCCATGATGTCGACGGGCGCTTGCGGACCGACCGCGACGGCAGCCGGTTTCACGCGCTCATGTTGGCGCGGGCGGGTGAGGTGGCGCCGCTGGGGGAAATGACCAGGATAGGCAGCCGGCGGGCTCACGGCTTGATATTGCGGCTGGGGGCCGAAGAGGAAATCAAAAAAACCGGCTTGCGCGGGATTGAATAAACCCAAAGCAGGCGCGGCCGCCGCAGTAAAAAAAGAAAGAAAACGACCGTGCCGTGCGAGCTTTTTTACCATTTCCGTTCCTGCGGTTGGAAGCGGTGGGGCTTCCTTATGGAGCACATTGCTTAGCGGAAGTTTATTTTAGTGTCGAGGCTGCCGGCTTCACGCGCCCATTCTCCGGATGCGCTCGTACTCCGCCTGAACAAGAGGTGCCCCGTAGCGGCGTTCGAGCCGCCTCACCGTGAAATGCCCATGGGCAACCGTCTCAAAATGGTTAGCGAACGCGTAATTGATGGCTGCGCCGCCAGCCGCCCCAATAATGGGTACACTTTGCGCGAGAAGTTTTTGAGAAACAGCAGCGCCAAAATGCCCGCTCACCTGGGTGACGAAGCGAACCAGCGCTGGCGCTATTTCGCGGCTTGCCCCGCGCGCGGCAAGATAATTGGCCGCTTCGCTGACCGACCTTGCGAGCACGGCGCGAAGCGCGAAATAACCGGTTCCAAAAACAGCGCCTTCATTGAAATCCGTGTCGATGGCAGCCCCTGCCCCAGCCGCATGGCTCTGGTTAGAGGCGGCGCTGCCGCCGAGGGCAAAAACCTCGAGGCAAGCGAGCGCCGCACGCGGATTGGAAAAATCTTCTCCCTCGCTTCTGCCAATATCCGCAATGCCCCGCAGCATAATCGTCGTCGTGATCGGGAGCTCCACTGGCAGGCTGGAAAAACCGAAAGCCCCACCGGCCGCACCCGCAAGCCCCGCGAGGTTTCTGTGCAAACGCCGCCGGTCCGTGACTGATTTCCCCGCGAGACTGCGCAAGGCAAGATCAAGGCAACCTCGCATGGCTGCATCGGCCGCCCTGCTTACAACGTGGGTGAAAGAGGCAGGCAGGACCGATCCGAAAGCCCCCGCTCGCCGGCCGAGGATCGCGCACAAACGGACCGGAAGGCTGATGCGCTCAAGCTCGCTCACTGCCCGCAGCAGCGCGAGGCGGTCATCCTCGGAAAGCCGCGGTTCGCCTGCGCGCCCCACAAGATCGGAATGGCCAGGACTCACTAGGCCGTTCATGGATAAACCTCCCAGCAAAGAAACTTCTCAAAGGAAACTTCTCGATTGAGAAAGGACGAAGGCAAGGCCAATAAAGCCCAAAGAAAAAAGGCGCAACGCCCAACTGGCCCAAGCAGACGTTTGTTATCTAGTGGCCCGCTTCATTAAAGCCAGTGGCGTTTTCCTTGGCCAGCATGATGCCGCTTCAAACTGCAAATTGCGAGTAATCAAGAATAGCAAAGATTAGGTATCGGCAATTTGAATTGCTCCCTTGGCGAAGATTTTATCTCGTTTGGCGTTTTGAGTAATCGGGAGAAGAGTTAGATCAAATCCAATCGCTTTATTTATCCCACTCGCAAAGCCAGACTGCCACAGTCCCGCCCGGTGAACTGGAAAGGCGGGCTATGGTTGAGCGGCGCGGTTGGAAATTTGATGCCTCGCAAGGGGTAGCCATCTTACCGTTGATCGCGGCGCTTGTCTCGGGGTCTGCCGTTCTTGCTGCTCCCGGAGTGACCGGCGTGAAGGATAAGAGCAATGCCGCGATCGCCTCTTTTGCTCCGGTCGGAGGGCCGGTTGCTACGCCCTTCGGCTGGACCGACTTTTGCCGCCGCTATCAGGGAGAATGTGGCGGTGGGCCGCTTGCGGCGGCGGATATTAGCTACGAGACCAAGACGGTGAAGGAGATTAGCCGCGTCAACCACAAGGTGAATGCCGAAATAAGGCCCCTGTCGGATATTGAGCATTGGGGGGTGATTGACCAGTGGGATTATCCTCCCGATGGGCGCGGCGATTGCGAAGATTATGCGCTTTTGAAGCGCAAGCTCCTTATTGACGAGGGGTTCCCACGGCAAGCGCTGCTCATGACGATCGTCAAGGATGAGAACAGCGAAGGTCATGCTGTTCTTACCGTGAAAACCAGCGCCGGGGATTTTATCCTCGACAATAGAAATGACGAACTGAAACTCTGGAGCGAAACCGGCTACCATTTCGTCAAACGTCAATCGCAACTAGATCAGAATATTTGGCTGCAAATTGGCGGTCCGACGGCAGTACCGGAGTTCGTGTCGAAATGATTTGCGCCAAACTCTATAAGACGTGCTAAGCGCTTCCTTGCGCATGAGTTTTTCTGGAGTTTGCGATGATCTCGCCGAGACGCGTTGGTGCTCGAGCCGCGGCGATGGCCCTAGGGGTCTATGCCGTAGCGGTAGCAGCAAAGGAATACCCCATGGGTTCGCCCCGGCAGCAGGAGGGAATGGAGATCAGCGCGGTCTACCTCCAACCGATCGAAATGGATCCCCCCGGCATGATGCGCCCTGCGACGGAATCCGACATTCACCTTGAAGCCGACATCAAGGCGGCCAAAGACAATAAAAACGGATTTGCCCAGGGGGATTGGATGCCCTACCTCACCGTCACTTATGAGTTGGCGAAGCTAGACAGCAACGAGACCCGTAGGGGCGATCTCATGCCAATGGTCGCCAATGACGGCCCGCACTATGGGGATAACGTCAAGATGATGGGGCCGGGCAAGTACAGGCTTATTCTCAGCATCGCGCCTCCTGGCGGCAACATGGCGCCCACATTTGGGCGGCATGTCGACAAGGAAACCGGCGTTGCTCCGTGGTTTAAACCCTTCACCGCCGAATATCAGTTTATCTATGCGGGCATTGGCAAAAAAGGTTCATATTAAGGGCCTAATGAGCCGGTTTCAAACGCTTGCCCTATGCCTTATGCTCCTTGAGGCATATGAGGGGGTGGTTATTGGCTGGGCTGCTGATGAACCCGTCTTCACGATCGAGTTTAAGGACGGAAAGGTCGCTCCCGAGCGTCTTGAAGTGCCTGCCAACCAGCGGTTTCAGCTACAATTGCTTAATTCAGGCGAAACCCCGGTGGAGTTCGAAAGCAATGAGCTGCATAAGGAGAAGGTGCTAGCGCCGAAGAGTTCCTCGATTCTCGTTTTTCGCACGCTAGATCCAGGCGAATATCCTTTTTTTGATGACTTTCACCCTGATGCGCCAAAGGCGGTGCTAGTCGCCAAATGATACCAAATGATAGGGTGAGAAGGAAATCTGGCCACCAAAATGACTTCTTCTCTCATCCCGCCCGCGCCGCCCGCGAAAGCCGTTCCCCTGGAAAGCCAAGTTCATGCCGGGCGGGGCGGCTTAATCACGCCTTGGCTCGCCTGGGCGGGCGAGGGTTTGCGCCGCCGCCAAAAGCGGATTCAGCGCCTCCAATGGGGCGTTGTCGCCATTTATCTCGTGCTCGTGGCCGTTCCGGCGTTTTTACCTTTGCCGGATCGTTTATCGCATCTCCTCAACAACCTCACCTTATTCGCCCAATTCGTCTTTTGGGGCGTGTGGTGGCCTTTTGTCCTCCTCAGCATGGTTGTGGCCGGCCGCTCTTGGTGTGGCCTCTTTTGCCCTGAAGGCACGCTGACGGAAGCGGTAAGCCGGATTGGCCTCGGCTACGCCGTCCCGCGCTGGATCAAGTGGAAGGGCTGGCCTTTCGTTGCCTTTTCCTTGACGACGATCTACGGCCAGATGGTCAGTGTCTACCAATACCCGAAACCGGCGCTGCTTATTCTCGGCGGCTCGACCCTTGGCGCGATCATCATCGGCTTCCTCTACGGCCGCAATCACAGAGTTTGGTGCCGTTATCTGTGTCCGGTGAACGGCGTCTTTGGCTTGCTGGCAAAGCTGGCGCCTGTCCACTTCCGGGTCGATGAAGAGGCATGGGCGCACTCGCGCCGCTCCAAGAACGCGGGCGTACGGGCGGTTAATTGCGCGCCGCTCGTCGCAATTAAAACGATGCGCGGCGCCGCCGATTGCCATATGTGCGGGCGGTGCAGCGGCTTTCGAAATGCCATCAGCCTTTCGCCGCGCGTGCCGGGCGATGAGATCGTGCGGGTTGCGGGCGCGACGCCGAAACCGTGGGAAAGCCTGCTCATCGTTTTCGGGTTGATGGGCCTCGCCATGGGCGCCTTCCATTGGAGCGTCAGCCCTTGGTACGTCAGCCTCAAACAGGCCTGCGCGTCCTGGCTCGTCGACCATTCGATCCTCTGGCCCCTGAGCTTGCAGCCGCCCTGGTGGATTTTGACGGATTATCCCGCCGCCAACGATCAAATGGCCTTTCTCGATGGGGCGGTGCTTTTGATCTACATCGGGACAACGACGCTGGCGATCGGCCTCACCGTGGCCCTATGCCTTTGGGTGGCCGCCCGCCTCCTTGGTCCGGCGCCTCGCGCAAAATTCCATCATTTGGCCCAGAGCCTCATCCCGGTCGCGGGTTGCGGAGTCTTCCTCGGCCTCAGCGCCATCACCGTCACAATGTTGCGCGCGGAGGGGTTTGCCCTCGCTTTCGTCGGCCCGCTGCGCGCGCTCCTTCTCGGCGGCGCGGCACTGTGGACTATTTGGCTTGCCTGGCGCATTACGGGCTTGCGGGATGCTCTCAGATGGCGCCGCTTTGCCGCGACCTTATGCGTCACCATCGCCGCGATGATTGGCGTTGCAAGTACCGCCATGCTCTTCTGGGTTTGGCAGTAAACACAAGCCCGCGCGCAGCTCGACAACGCGGAAGACGCCGCACAACCGCTTTGGTAGATGAAATGGTACGATACTCATCAACCCTGGGCACCATCCTGGTGGCAGTGGTGGTAAGCTACAAGTCGAAGTTGCGAGGTTACGCAAGACGCAGCTAACCAGCACTGGCATGAAACGATGAATAGGACGCGACGCTGGCGTATGCAGGACAGTCCAGCTTCTTCCTGATTTTGAAGTTTGTTTCATCCACGACCTCTATTTCTGTTAATGGCTTTTGTGGCGAGCGTGCCATTAAGAAGACGCGTCCCTCATCGAGGGTTTGGTCGAGGACTTGGAATCCCGCATCTGCAATTAGCGCGGTAAGCTTCTTTGGCGAAATGAGACCGTAATACGAATAACCTCGAAAAGAGTCCATCAGGAACCCATCGCGCCAAGGGCGAGCATTCGGTAGCTTGCGCATTCGCGAAAAATCCGAATTGCGATACTGCACGACAAAGAGGCACGTGCCGCCGGCACAAAGCCTTTGGCGTATGAGGCTGAGCGCGCGCCGTCGAGCTGAAAAAAAAGGAATGACCGAAAGCACGTTGATACAGAACCCACGATCGAATTCCACTTGGTTATGGGAGAACTCCATGACGTTGACTGCCGCTAAGTGATTCGATCGTCTCGCAACGTCCTTGATGCTCGTAATGTTCCCATGAATTGTTTGTGTGCGGCCGATCTGAATTTCAGAGTCAACTACCGTCAGCGTTTCTGTAGTCGCTAAGATCGGTTTCACATAACGCAGCTTACCGCAGCCGTAATCGAAGCTAGATCGCACTGGTTCCAGGCGCGAGATGTAATCGGATAACGCGCGCGAAGCCTGAACATCTGGCTTAGCTGCGTTTTCTGTTTTTATAATGACCCCATTCGGTAGACTATAGCGCATCAAACACGGATTTCACTGCTTGGCGCCTACAGTCGTCCGCGAGGATCGCGCTAACCTCAGCTTCCGCGTACTTACTAGCCTCCGCTCGATTGACCTTCATGATTACTAACAGGGCCAGCATGAGTGCTAATGCAAGTGAAGCAGTACCCCAATCGCGGAAAAACATGAATACTGCCGCCGTCGGGATCAGCAGCACGAACGACTCGACACACACCCAATACCACGACCAGGCCGTAAGAGCTTGAGTGATGAGATGTTTGTCGATAACCGCTTTTCTTCCGCTTGAGGCGTATTTGTAGAAAACATCATTCATCAACCGCTTGCGGTCACTTGCTATTCGGTCAAATCGGTTTCGCTCCATCGTCGAGCCGGACAGAAGTACCATCGGGATCAGAATCCAACGCGCATCGAACTCAGCCCGGATGCCAAGCGCGTCTGAGATCTTGTCATGCAGTTTGATCGACTCCGAGAGGACAGCGGAGACCGCAGCGATAATGAAGGTGCCGAACGGAATGTGGATATGAAGTGCCTCGATTTGCGGGGCAACCTTTTCAAGAGCGTCGAGGGACTGATCTATGGCAGCAATTCGGTACCTTACGAAGAACACGCACCCCAAGGTCACTGAAAAAGCTGCGGCCGATAATTTCCGCAGCATCTCGGGATAGTCGCTGACCGTCAGTTTTGGCCAAACCATGCCAAATAATTTACATTATAAAATAATAATTTTCAAATATTATCGCGCATTAAGTGAGAATGATAGATAAGAGCAAAAATAAAGGTATGGGGTTTTGGTTGCGGGGACAGGATTTGAACCTGTGACCTTCAGGTTATGAGCCTGACGAGCTACCGGGCTGCTCCACCCCGCGCCAAAGGCAAGGGGCGGCTTACCCGAGGAAAGCCGCCGTCCCAAATACCTTCCAAATATTTTGAAGAGGAACGTCCGTCCTTTGCGGGCCTGGCAACGGCCTACTCTCCCAGGTCTTAAGACATAGTACCATTGGTGCTAAAGCGTTTGACGGCCGAGTTCGGGATGGGATCGGGTCTTGCCACTTCGCAAAAGTCACCAGGCCGGCAAAGGACGGAGATGAAGCAAACAGGTCTTTGACTATCGACGAAAATCCTCAACGCAGAGCTCCGCATGAAGCTGCGCGTCGATGGACATCGATTAATGAGAGCGATCAAGCCAATCGAGCGATTAGTACCGGTAAGCTGCGCACATTGCTGCGCTTCCACACCCGGCCTATCAACGTGGTCGTCTTCCACGGCTCTCAAGGGAGAACTCGTTTAGAGGTCGGTTTCCCGCTTAGATGCCTTCAGCGGTTATCCGTTCCGTACTTAGCTACCCTGCACTGCGGCTGGCGCCACAACAGGTCCACCAGAGGTACGTTCACCCCGGTCCTCTCGTACTAGGGGCAAATCCTCGCAATTCTCCTACACCCACGGCAGATAGGGACCGAACTGTCTCACGACGTTCTGAACCCAGCTCACGTACCACTTTAATCGGCGAACAGCCGAACCCTTGGGACCTTCTCCAGCCCCAGGATGTGATGAGCCGA
>Ga0187783_10000362_pt1 | contig 33472 bp, 24 predicted proteins | sample 1015_SJ02_MP02_2_FD_132471 | JGI IMG/M metagenome (GOLD analysis project Ga0187783, IMG submission 132471) | Tropical peat soil microbial communities from peatlands in Department of Meta, Colombia - 1015_SJ02_MP02_20_MG | ecosystem: Environmental > Terrestrial > Soil > Wetlands > Peat | place... | reverse complement strand
TCCAAATGATCGGAGCCGGACAGTGAACGCCGCCATTATGGTCGCCGCGGTTGGGCGCAACCAATGGGCGAGATGCGCGCAAGATGCGGCGTTCCGCCTGCATCGAGTCGCCAGCCGAACGGCGCCCGATAAAAATCAGTGACAGCGGCCTCGGCGGGTCGGAATCTTGCGCCGATTCACAAGGTGAATGGGCCGGTCCGCCGCAGCGCCGGACTGGCCAGCGCGGAGGGGCCTGCCATGGTCGAAACGAGACTGATCGATGGCGATTTTGACTACATCGTTATCGGTGCAGGATCGGCCGGTTGTCTGGTCGCTAACCGGTTGTCGGCCGATCCTCGCTCCCGGGTCCTCGTCATCGAGGCCGGCGGCCGCGACGATTGGATCTGGTTTCACGTGCCGGTCGGTTATCTGTTCGCTATAGGCAATCCAAGGGCCGACTGGTGTTTTCGGACCGAGCCCGAATCTGGCCTGAATGGTCGCAGTCTGGCGTATCCGCGCGGCAAGGTCATCGGTGGATCCTCGGCGATCAACGCCATGATCTACATGCGCGGGCAGGTGGCCGACTATGATCACTGGCGCCAACTCGGTTTAAGGGGCTGGAGTTGGGAGGAGGTGCTGCCTTATTTCAAGCGGCACGAGGATCACTTCCTGGGTGCCGGCCCAACGCACGCGGTCGGGGGTGAATTGCGCATCGAGCCGCCGCGGATTCGATGGGACATCACCGATGCGTTCGGCGAGGCTGCGCGTGCCATCGGCATCGCCCCGGTCAACGATTTCAATACCGGCGACAACGAAGGATCCGGCTATTTTCACGTGAATCAAAAGCGTGGACGGCGCTGGTCGGCGGCACGGGCCTTTCTTAAGCCGGCGCTTCATCGTCCAAATTTGATTCTCGCGACCAACACCCTGCTGGAGGCCATCGAATTCGCCGGGCGTCGTGCCGTTGGCGTGCGGGTTCGACGCGACGACGGAACCGTGCAACGCGCGCGCTGTGGCGGCGAGATCATCCTGGCGGCCGGAACCATCGGCTCGGCGCAAATTCTGCAGATTTCCGGCATTGGTCCGGGCGACCATCTGCGCCAGCATGGCATCGCGCCGATCCTCGATCGGCCCGGTGTGGGCGAAAATCTGCAGGATCATCTCCAGCTGCGCCTGATTTATCGCGTCAGCGGTGTGAAGACACTTAACGAGACCTACCGTTCGGTCTTCGCTCGCGTTGGCATGGGGCTCAACTATTTGCTGTTTCGTCGTGGTCCGCTGACCATGGCGCCATCGCAATTCGGCCTGTTCACCCGCTCCGACCCGCGGCGTGAACGGGCCAATATCGAATTCCATATCCAGCCGCTGTCCCTTGATAAGTTCGGCGACGCGCTACACCCGTTCCCGGCCTTTACGGCTAGCGTCTGCAACCTGCAGCCAACCAGCCGTGGTCAGGTACGCCTCGGCTCGGCCGACCCTGGCGCCGCCCCGGTCATCAAGCCCCATTATCTTACAACCGAGGAGGACCGACAGGTCGCCGCCGATTCAATTCGACTGACACGCCGCATCGTCGCTGCACCGCCGCTCCAGCACTTTCACCCCGTCGAGTACCGTCCCGGCGCAGCTGCGCGGGACGACGATGAGGCGGCCCTTGTAAAAGCCGCCGGCGACATCGGTACTACAATCTTCCATCCGGTCGGCACCGCGAAGATGGGACGGCCCGATGACAAGATGGCGGTCGTGGACGAGCGGCTACGGGTCATCGGCGCCGAGGCCCTCAGGATCGTCGACGCCTCGGTGATGCCGACGATCACCTCCGGAAATACCAACGCCCCGACAATGATGATCGCCGAGAAAGGCGCCGCGATGATTCTGGAGGGTTGATCAAAAGCGTTAATAGCGACGCAATCGCGCGTGACATTACGAGGAGTGGGCTGAACAATTACTGATTCGCAAGAGCTGGCAAAGCAGCCGACCACAGGGCAGCATTGACCGTTGAGGTAATGCGGGAGCGGAGGGTCACTCTCATGAATCTGGGCGAGCGCGTGAAAGCCATCCTGCTGACGCCGGATAGCGAGTGGTCGGTCATCGAACGGGAGCCCGGTGACGCTGCTTATCTTTTCACGAACTATGTGGCGATTCTTGCGGCCATCCCGGCGGTGTGCGGATTGATCGGGATGGTGTTACGCCATGACGGTTTCTTCTACGCGGTTCTGTTCGCGGTCGTCTATTACGTGCTTGGGTTCGTAGTGGTTTATCTCATGGCAATCATAATCGATGGCCTCGCGCCAACCTTCTCGGGTCAGAAGAACTTCGACAATGCCCTGAAGGTGGCCGCCTATTTCCCGACGCCATACTGGTTGGCCGGGGTTTTTTTGCTGGTTCCGGCCCTGGGATTTCTGCGCATCCTGGGGCTCTATGGCATCTATCTGCTCTATAAGGGCCTTCCCCTGCTAATGCGTTCCCCACAGGACAAGGCATTTGGCTATTCGGCCGTCGTAATCATCGCGGCCATTGTGATCGGCTTCGTCGTCTTCACTTTTCTGATCGCCAGTATCCTGAGCGCGCTGTTGCGCTGAATCGCGAGTAGCCTTCAAACGCGAAAAGGGCCGTGTCGATCGCGTGGCTGCCGACATTCCCTTCGCGGTGCCGACCGCCCGCATGAAAATCCTTGCGCGTGCGCCAATCGCCAGCAGCGTCGGCCCACAGTGTCCGGTCGCTTCAGCGCGCAATCAGAACTTGATGACACGCCGGCGGCAAGTCGGCCATTCGCAGGGGGCGCGGTGGCGGTCCGGGCTTTGGAGGATGCGCCTGTTTGACGAACCACGAACTGAGTTCCGAACCGCAGCCATCGCCGCCGGTCGGCGGTGGTTGGCCGTGACAGTCAGGATCGTCAGCCGGACAATGGATGCGGACGTGGAAATGGTAGTTATGGCCAAACCAGGGGCGCACCTTTTCCAGCCACCCGCGCTCGTTGCCGGCTTCACGGCACAGTGCTTTTTTGATCGCCGGATTGACGAAGATCCGTTCGACCGCATGGTCCTCGGCGGCCGCGCGGATAACCGCCCCGTGTTGAGGCGTCCACACCTTAGGGTCGATATCGTTGTGGTCGGCGTCGACGACGTCGGTCGCCGACATCATTTCCCGCTCCTCCACCGTCAGTTCCCGCGTCGGCATCGGGGTCAACCAGATATCGGCATCGAGTCCGATCTGGTGGCTGGCGTGGCCGGTTAACATCGGACCACCGCGCGGTTGGGACATGTCACCGACCAGCAGGCCGGGCCACCCCGCAACCGTCGGTACTTTGTTGGCCAATCGTTCCAGAAAACGGATCAAGTTGGGATGTCCCCAATTTCGATCCCGTGACAATCTCATGACCTGCCAAGTCTGGCCGTTGATCGGCAGCGGCACGGCGCCCGCCAGACAACCGCGCGCATAGCCGCCGATCGACCGTGCCGTCATCGGGGCGGGCTCAAGCGCGCGCCCGAACAGTTCCTTGGCGGGTGTGGCCGGGTCCTTGGGATTGCTGAGTGGCGGCAGAGGGACCGGGTTCAGCGTCCCCGGGTCCTGGGCCCGAATGGGGGCGTTTGCGACCATCGCGGCGATGAACGCTGAGATAATAACCAATGGTCGAGCCATCTTCCGTCTCCGTTCTGCGGAGTTTTGCTGTCGTTACCCGATGTTTGCCATCGATCGCGGCAACGCCGTGACGCTGTCAAGCAGTCGGTGCGCGACGCGTCGGCTGGACGGCAGGCACGGCGCCGACGATTCGCAAACGTGGCTGGGCACGCCACAGTCTTGGCATTTTGGAGGCGACGGGGGCAAGCCGAAGACCTTGGCGCGGATGTCCTGAGATGGCCGATACCCGGACGGTTCGACCGGGCCGTGTCGGTGCGACTATGTGCATCCGCGGTTTTGCACCGGAAACTGCGCGCCCCTGCCAAGCAGGCGCAAGTCCTGCAGATGCCGCCCGCACTCATCGGAACGAATCGGGTACAATCACCGTTCGCGTCTTTGAAATTTTTCCGATGGTTGTTCGTCACGGTGTTGAAGGTAACCGCTTGAAACAGAATCGAAACAGGTGTTCGAGGCGAGCATAAATGCCCGCGCCCGACGCCATCGATGAACTCATCCAGCAAGTTTCCGCGGTGGCAAGTGTGGTGTCATCCACAGCGAGTTGGGCAGGATGACGTGCGCTCCAGGCGCTGCGTCTGTTCCAAATGTTTGCGCCTGGAGCAGAAATCTGGCGGCGCGTTAAACCTGCGGAGAAGTCCCCTCCCGCCGGCTGCGATTGAAAAAATCGTGTATGCTGATTTCGCGATTTTGATTCGCTCGCGCGCGAACTTCGCCGCGTGTGATCAATCCGCATCCGGCGGCGTTGTCTTCAGACAGCAGGTATCCTCTTGAGTCAAGTTTCAGATGACCGATGGAGCCTGCCCAGATCGGCTGATGAAACGCAGTCGGGTCACAGGGATCCTGTTTAGCTCACCATCCGATCGCGGGAGAATTGGACGATGCCTGGCTATCATGTCCACGACATCATTACGGTGGCGACCGGCGCGGTGTTCGCGCCTGTTACCGGCGCGGCACTGATAGTGGCTGGCGATTCTCCACAGATGGCGTGCGTCTATGGCGGGATTCTGTTTGGAGCTCATTTGCTCTCGGGGGTCATGTTCTCTCCGGATCTCGACCTTGATTCACGAATTGACCATCGTTGGGGACCGCTTTATTGGATCTGGCGGCCCTATATGTGGGTTCTGCCGCATCGCAGTTTCTGGAGCCACGGACTGATCTTGCCTCCGCTGTTGCGTTTAGTTTATTTCTATCTGGTGGTTGTTGGTCTTATGATTGCTACCGCGTGGGTGCTCGGCAGGGTGGGTGTCGCATTCCCGGACTACCACCAGCGCGTCACCCGTACGTTGCTTGGCGTCGCCCGCGATTATCCTCGTGAGACCTACTGGTTCATGATGGGCTTCGTCAGCGGCGGCGCGGTCCATTCGATTGCCGATTGGTTGGTGACAGATGGCAAGCATGTCCTGCACCACCTCGGTATCCGCCTCTCCAAGGACTACACCAACCACGACCGTCACCACTCGCACGCCTAGAGCCATTCTACCGCGCCAAATGCAAACCCTGGGGAACCCGGGTCCGACGCATCACCGGCGGATCCGGGCCGGTCGAGACGGTCGCCAAGATCTAGGTATGACCGGTCGCATCGACCTCGACGCCGGGCCGGGAGCGAAGGGCGGCGTTCGAGGAGCCGACGCTTGAGGCTGCTTGCTGAAGCAACAACAGATTAAATGCCTGTCCGGTAGACCTCTCTGAGGACGGTCGCCGCGTCACAGGCTTCGGCGACCGGCAGTCGCGGCGAGCGGCCTGATTGACATCATCCTGCAAACCTTTCTTTACTGCGGCTGACGGTAGCGATGCGGCGCTTCTTTGGGTGCCGCCCGCGAACAGGCGCATCGGTTGCTGCGCTGACACGATCGCGGTGCGGGCGGTCAAAACAAGGGACCTGCAGTGGCAACGGTCGTCGTCTGTTCCGGGGGATTGGATTCTGTCACTCTGTCACACAAGATCGCCAATGAACAGACGCTGATCCATCTCGTTTCGTTCGATTACGGTCAACGCCACCGAAATGAACTCGAATACGCGCGGCGCTGTGCGGCGCGGCTTATCGCGACGCATGACGTCATCGACATCACCGGCGTCGGCCGCCACCTGACCGGATCGGCGCTGACCGATAAACCGCAAGTGCCCGACGGTTACTACGCCGAGGACACGATGCGGCTCACCGTGGTCCCCAACCGAAATGCTATTATGTTGACCATCGCCTTCGGCGTCGCCACGGCAAGGGGGGCTGACAGCGTGGCGGCAGCCATGCACGGCGGCGATCACTTCATCTACGCCGATTGCCGGCCCCAATTCGTCGATGCCTTTTGCGGCCATGCAGCAACTGGCTCTCGACGGTATTGCGCGCATCGCCTTGCAAACGCCTTTTCTTCGCTGGAGCAAAGCCGAAATCGTCCAGGAGGGCGCGCGACTTGGCGTGCCTTTCGCGGAGACATGGTCCTGCTACAAAGGAGGGGTGCGGCACTGCGGTCGTTGCGGCACTTGCGTCGAGCGGCGGGAAGCCTTTGAGATGGCCGGCATCGACGATCCCACGTCCTATGTGGATCGCCATTACTGGCGTGAAGCGCGACGAGCATTTTTCGACAGACGTCGCGCTTGACCGCGAGACATGGGCGATCCGAGCGCTACCGAACTCTGATTTTTGCCGAACCGGAAGTTTCCAAAGCGGCAGGCGCTTCATCAGACAACAACGATAGCTCTTGAGCTATCGTCGGTCGGATTTGTCTCGCTCGAGACCGTGCGCTTCGGGCGCCAAATTGATTGCTGCGGGCGCCAACGGCGTTCGAATCTGCATCGTAAAAGGCCGAACTGCCAGCAAAACCATTGAATTGTGCGGTCGAAATCGCCGCAGAATGCTGCCGGCTCGATTCCGTTTTGGATGTTCCAGGTGCGGCAGTCAGTTATTCGCGCGTTCCGATCGCGGTGTTGATCGCCTGCAGTAGTTCCTGCGGCCGAAATGGCTTATGCAGCGTTGTGACCGGGCCGGCTTCGGCGGCTATGGTCTCGAAATTCGGCGCCTGTGATCGCACTCCCCCGCGGAACATTGAGCCAGATATGGCGATGATGGGGATGCTCGGTTGGCGTTGACGAAGAGCTTTCGTAGTCTTGAGACCATCCATGCCAGGCATGAACAGATCGACGATCACCACATCGAACTTGCTTTCTTCGATCGCCTTGATGCCGGAACCTCCATCTTCGACCGCAACCACGTCAAAACCGCTGGCGTCGAGCAACATTTTAGTCGCGTTACGAACCGCCTGGTCGTCGTCGATGATGAGTATGCGTCCCATTCCAAGGACCCCTTCGGAAAAGCCGACTCAATCCATCGGACTGAATTTCTTCCCAAATGGATATACCCGGTACTTTTCCCAGGCAAGTTGCGGTACGGCCAAAATCGCACGCCCTGACGCCTGAGGGCCGTTTGATCAGCTTGGCTGTAGCGTATTTACTCGCCTTGCGAGTTCCGCGCTCAGCGCTGTGCGAATCATGCGGGCAAGGTCGGCCTTGCGATATGGCTTGGGTAGCAAAAGAACGCCCGGATCAAGCCGGCCATGATGGACGATGGCGTTTTCCGTATAGCCGGACGTGTATAGCACCTTGATGCCCGGCCGGAGTTTGACGGCGGCTTCGGCGAGCTGGCGGCCATTCATGGCACCCGGCATGATGACATCTGTGAACAGCAGATCGAAGTCGCTGCCGCGCTCAATAAGCGTCAGGGCTTCGGTAGCATTGCTCGCCAGCAGCGTGCTGTATCCGAGGCTATGCAATTGTGCGTTCACATAATTACGCACCAGCGCGTCGTCCTCGACGACCAGAATTGTTTCGTGGCCGCCCTCGATCGACACGGCGGGCGCTGCATCAGCAGTGCGGTCGGCCGGCGCGCCGGCACGCGGCAGATAGATCCTGATGGTCGTACCAAGCCCTTCCTCACTGTAGATTTTGATATGCCCCTCGGACTGTTTGACAAAGCCGTAAACCATACTCAAACCGAGTCCGGTTCCCTTGCCCTCACTCTTGGTGCTGAAGAACGGTTCGAACACCCGATCGCGGATCGACGCCGGGATGCCGCTTCCGGTGTCACTGACGCCGATCATGACATAATGGCCGGGGATGACTTCGCCGTGTCCTTTCGCATACGACTCGTCGAGGATGATGTTGGCGGTCTCAAGCGTCAGCTTGCCGCCCTCCGGCATGGCGTCGCGGGCGTTGAGAGCCAGGTTGAGCAGCGCGGTGGCGAACTGATTGGGATCGACCAAGGCCGGCCACGCCTCGTCCTCGAGCATCGACTCGATTTCGACGTGCTCGCCCAGGGTGGGCCGCAGAAGCTTTGCGGCATCCATGATCAGCGTGTTGACGTCAGTGTGGCGGGGTTGCAGCGGTTGCTTGCGTGAGAAGGCCAGCAGCTGTCCGGTCAATACCGCGCCGCGCTCGGCAGCCTCGTCAATCAACTTGGCCACTGCAGCAAGCTGCGGCCGGTCTTCAACCGCCTCGGCCAGAATTTCGATGGTGCCGGTAATCACAGTGAGAATATTGTTAAAGTCGTGGGCAATGCCGCCCGTGAGCTGGCCGACCGCCTCCATCTTCTGAGCCTGCCGAAGTTGCCGCTCGGTTTCCTGCGCCTCGGTGACGTCGCGATAGACCAGCACCGCGCCCTTGAGCGTGCCACTGCCATCTCGAATTGGCCGACCGCTGACGACCAGCTTGGTATTCAACTCCTGATCGGGTCGACGCAAGCTGATCTCCATGTGGTCGACCAGTTCGCCACGCAGGGTGCGGGCCAGTTCGCTTTGGCCTATCGAAAGTGGGGTGACGCCGTCGGCCTGAAATACATGATGCTTTCGGGTCCATTGCTCCGGCGACATGCTGGACGATAAGCCCAGCAATTGCTCGGCCGCCGGGTTCGAAAGAATGATATTTTTATGTTCGTCGGCCACCAGCACTGAGTCCGCCATCGTCGTGATGGTCGTATTGAGGACTTCGGCATGCCGCCGAACCTCGGCCTCCGATTCCACCAGATGTCCAAACTGGCGAAGCACAACAAGCGTGAGCGAAAGAATGCCGAGCATAGCCAGGATCGTCGCGGAGCCCTGCCGGTAGAGTTGCGTACGCCACGCCGCGAGCACGTCCGGCATGCTGACCGCCACCCGGAGCAGAAGTGGATAATTCTCAACCGGGGCAATGGAGGCAATCCGTTCGACCTCGTCCGAGGTGGCAGGCTGACGATAGGTGGTGATTTGGTCGCCTTGCGGAATCCTATCCGTGCCGGTGTCGGTTACCTTGCCGACCGACTGCACACCGTCAGGCGCCCGCGCCAAAACGACTCCCACATCGGTCAGAAGTTCGATGATGCGGCCTTCGCCCAGTGAGACGGTCGAGTAGAAATCCGTAAAATATTGCGGCGACAGGGTGGTCACCAACACCCCGACAAAGTGGCCGTCCGGGGTCGCGATGCGCCGCGTAACCGGGACGAGGTCCTGCTGCGTGACGCGGCCGCTGACCGCCGGGCTGAAGAAGATGTCGAGCGCCGGATCGTTCTGGTGGTGCGCGAAGTAGGGGCGATCTGAAACGTCGATTTTCGGCTGAGGATAGACCTGCGAACTGGCGACCACCGTGCCATTGGCGTCGACAAGGAGCGTATTCTGGATCTGTGGTGTCGCGGCCAGAAATGTCTGAAGCAGCTGATGCAGAACCTGCTCGTTGCCTTCGTTGACGATTGATTGAGCCGTGAGCAGTCGCGCGACGGCGTTGAAGTCGACGGCGAACTCCCCGATGCTGCGGGCGGCTTGACTCGAGAAAGCGCGGGCGAGGTTGCTTGTCTGAATCTCCGCGTCAGCAATCGCCTGCGCGCGAAGCGACAGCAACGCCCAGGCGCTGATCGCAGGAATGAGAATGAGGGTCGTAGCGGCCAGAGCAAGAACAACGTAACGGCCAAGACGGTTCGCATGATTGTGCTGGCCAAGGATTGTCAACTTATCCTGACTGGGCATCACCCTCTTACGCGGCCTGGCCGGCTCTGCGTTCCCTTTCGGTTCTTTCGCCCGGCGGCCGGCACGCGCCGCCCGGCGCCGACGCACCGGCTCGATGATGGTCCGGCCAATTGCCTCAAGCGAAGACATCTCCACCCCCGAGTGTCATGGCCGAATACTAGCCGATGTATAAGGCGACGGCGAGCACTGAGCGCTATGTCGACGATGCGCGCGAGCGGTCCGCGGAGGTACCCTGCGACAGCGCATCAATCGGACCGACGTGATTTTCACGCCAAGTTCCCAATCCGCGATATGCGAGCCCGGCGTCCGCCGGCAGAGCAACGATCTCGTGTGCCGTGGTGCAGGGTCAGTGCCCACGAGACGCCTGGAAACGGCCCCAAATCCGCCGGGCTGCCGCTCCCTGGTTCGGCGATATCGCACAGCGCAATGCCGCGCGACAAAATGGCCATGCCGCGAGCGACCTCGCGCGCTCGAACCGCGCCTCTGAGGACGCTTGACGTCGAGAGCTTCGCCTCTATTTCCGAACACGTTTTAATCCGTACACGTTCCTCCTCACCTGTCGGTCGCGTCGATCGCAGTCAATCGAGGACGCGTGGAGATTTTCCGGCTGGCGCGGCAACGCCGCAATGTCGAGCCCAGGAGCATCGTGAATTTCTACCCTGGACACCTTGGATTCGAGCGTATCGGAGGCGCATTGATCTCCGAAATTCGGCCGGCTGTCTTATTAGCGCGAGGCGGAGGCAGCGTCGACTCGCACGCGCATGCACTGAAGGTATCGAGATAGCTCGAATCCGGTCGTGACCGCACGGTTCCGTGTGCCGTCCGAAGGGTTCCGGTTTCAGATTTTCGCCCGGCTTGGGGTCGGTGATCGAGCACACGTCCGTTGCGATCGGCGGTGGCATCGCAGGAACATCCAATGCGGGCACGTGGCGACGGTTGACGCGGAGGACGCGCACGGTCTGCCAATGAATTGGCCGTTTCGAGTTGGCACAGGTTGGCGAGACCTTGGACGGATCAAATACCTCGGAACCGGCCATGATCATGACAATCGGACGCAACGTCTGCTCGATCCTGATGGTATCCGCGTGATGTCTGAGAACGTCGGGCAAGCGTCGATAGGCGTCAACAAGATCGCCACCGATGACGTGGACGCCGCGATCAATGAGCCGCGACTGCATCTCCCAATGCGCGCCAAATGAAGCCGCCTTCGTCCTCCAATGCGTCGACGCAATGGTTGCCGGGTCCAACGGTGCCCGGTTGATCGTGCGCCATTTGACGCAACAGGGCGATCAGCGCGATTTCGTTCCACACGGGACCGTCGAACAAATCATGGTCGACATTCTCAGCGTTGAGGCAGCCAAGGCCAAAGCTGATATTTGCGGCAATGTCAGCGGCAATCTGTGGAATGCGATGGCGAATATCATCAAGGCGGAGGTCAAGCCGCATCGCGAGATCCTCTCGGAAGCGAGGGATAGGGTTGAACGAGTTTGAACGACGCTCAGCCAAGCTTCGTTGTGAGCAGATTCAATTCGGCTGCTCGCCACTCAGATTGGACGCTGCTCGTTATCTTCAAAGTCCCGAATGCCGCATTGAGCAACACATGGGCGGCGGATCTTTGCAGAGCGCTCGAAGCTCACTGAGGCGCAGCTCCAAAGTGGGATTCCACCAATAATTGGCGATCACGCAACAAAAAAATGAATGTGCTGAGAAATTCAGCCCGCGCCGAGACCGCTGACCAGCGCGCAAGTGTCAATCGACCTGAGGCAGGGCACCAGCCGCCGCCGATGCCCTGCTAGGTCCGGGAGAAGCCGTCGATCAGCTCTTGCGCAACAGCTCCAACGTCTTGGCGTCGGCGACGCCGTCGTCATCGAGCCCGTTCTTCTTCTGGAATTTTCTCAATGCCCGCCGAGTCTTCTCGCCAAATTTTCCGTCGATCGGGACCTCATATCCCTTGGCCGCGAGCAATTTCTGCACTTCCTTGACCATATCCTCGGTAGCTTCCGGGAATTTCGGCAGGTTCGCGCACGGATAGGCCGTATATGTGCAGCGGATCAGATGCTTTCCGATCATTCCCATTCCGCCGGGATCGCATTCAGTCTTTGTGCAGGCGGCCTTGGCCCACTGCATGAAGCGCTCGCCGAACTTGTTGCGAACCTGATCCTGCCAGGCTTGTTCGGCGCGATTTCGCGCCATCGTGAAGCCAATGCCCTCGCGACCGGACGCCGATATCTTGTCACGCTGGCAGCCTTCGGGCGGCTTGGGCAGCTTGTCGACAATCTTTGGATCGTCACAATCCAACAGGCCTTCAGCCCGGCATATGCTCGCATTCAGCGACAGCACTGCCATCACGGCGGCGGCCAACGCCCCGCCCAGCAAACGTCCTCTCATGAATTACCCCCAGACGTAAGGAAAAGCGCATATAAGCGCATGAAGGGCCGGATATTAACCACAGATAATCCAGCATCGCAAGACGAACCCGGACCATGGCGTTGCGCCACGGAAAAATGGCCGACCAGCATTCATATTCAAACTGTCTATGCCGGCAAAGACAATCGTATTTGCCCGTACGTTCCCGCGCAGAGTGTGGTATGCCGGAGGCTGTTGGCGCGGTAAATGATTGCGCTGAAATAGAAATTGGAAATCTGTAGGACTGTCACGCGAGTTGGTGTGAGTTGGTGATGGCCGATCAGCGGATTGCAATGGTCGATCGAAATCGTTTGAAGGCGCTACGCTGCACGCGATACGTGCCGCGCAACATTTGTTCGACCGCTTCGTTCGTTGCGATTGCGGCAGTTGATTTAGAAATTGCCGACCGAGCTATCCCTGATCGCCGCCGGGCGGACAAGCTTGACCTGTCCATGGCCATCACGGACACTGCTTTTCAGCGACATGGCCATTGCATGAGGGGCCGATGACGAGCCTCGCTACATTCGAGATGCTGCATTTCGAACAGCTTGCCCTGTTCACCACGGTGATGCTGTGGTGGGCACTGATGCGGCCCATGATGGTTCGCGATTATGACAACCGTCGGCTGCCATACAATCCGACTGCCCGACTGATCGTAGCGTTCATGTACGTGCTGATCTACGTGGCGTTGGCGGTAACTTTTCATCTATTTGGTCAAACCATTCTGCCATTTCTGCAACAGGTGCCGTTCGTCAACCCGCTCGTCAAATCTATGGAGAATCAGGCGCCGCTGCTGGCGATTGCGACGCTCGCCGGCTTGTGGCAGGTCGCGTTTTTCCGTGACATCGAGCGCGCCTTCCTGGTCACAATGCACAGTGCCCGCCATCTACGCAACGATGTCGTGCTCCTGTCGCAGCATCTTGAACGATGTCCCTTCAATCCCACCGAGACCGAGCGCAGACTCAACCTCAATCACCTCAAGAAATACGGCGTGTTCGTGAAAGACGACGATGCCGGGCCGGTCGAGATGGTGACCGTCAATAACTGGCGAAAGGTTTCGTCGCTGCTGCGGGTGGTGCAGGTGTGGAACGAGGGCACCTCCCGGGTCCTCAGCACCGAAGAAATGAAGCAGCTCGAAGACATCGAGACGGCGCACGAACGCAAAACGCAACTTGCCATGAACATCATCAAGATGATTCAGCAGGTGGCCGAGGGCAAGGAGACGACCAAGCTTCTTTCCGACCTCATGAAGCGCCTGTCGACGACTGCGCTGCTCGATCGTGGCGATCTCGGCGAAGTCGAAGCCCGGGCGAAGTCGATCCTTGGGGCCGGCGTCGAGGGTGGCACGCCGCTTACCGTGAGATTGAGCGCAACCGAACTTCGCACCTATGTGCACGAAATCGAGGGCTACTTCGAAGCCGAATACGCCATCCTGCTGCAGCAACTGGCCGGGCTTACGGCAAAGTCGGCAGTCCTCGCCGGCGAGGCAAGTCCCGAGCGGCTCGAACAGCTCAAGGCGATTGGATTCATGGGACTTGGCCGTATCGAGCGCATCAGCCTTGATAGCGTACTGTGGCTATTTCTGGTTGCTGCCTTCGGCGGCTTTCTCATCATGTATGTCGGCAACATCAGCAACATCGGCAACGCGCAGGGTCAAGTCAATCCCGAGGCGTTGGCGCGCTTTGCGTTCAGCATGGCGGTTGCCGGACTGATCGGTGCGGTCGTCGGATCGATCCGTCGTCATGCACGCGCGCCCCATCCGCCATGGGGAATATATTTTGCCGCCGGACTTGCGTCGGCCGCGCTCTACATCGGGTTTGTTTTGATCCTCATCCTGGCCAAGGAACTTCTCCAAATTGCGCCCGCCGACGGCCAGAAACCGTTTTCATTCATCCATACTGCGCCCTGGAGCCTGCTGCCGCTCATGTTGACTGTCGCCATTTGCTATCTGGCGCGGATCCCAAAGTGGCGGGAATTTCCGCAGCTCGGCAAATACAATGCGTATCTGGAACGCACCATCGATGGCCTGTGCGTCAGCGGTGCGGTGCTGGTGGGATATTATGGGGCTGTTGCCCTGCATCCCCTGCTCAACATCGAGTTGCCGCCCGGAATACTCCAGAGAATGGCCGAGTGGCACGTATTGCCGATTCCCATCATCATGCCGCTGCAGGCCAACGCCTTCCTGATCGGCTTTTTCTTCGTGCGCGACGTCCGTCGGGTGGCGCATGCCACAATCGTGGACGCCGCAGGGTCGGTCGCGCCCGTCGTCAAGCCACCAAAGCTCGTTGAAGCGGTCCAAACGCCGATATCGACGCCAGTCCCACCGACGGCCGCCTGAAGAACTCGGGCAACCGGCTGGCGCCGACGTGCTCTTTGCGGCGGGCGCGCAGTTCCAGGCCCGTCACGCACAGTTGAGAGCGCGGGAACTGGTCAGGCCCTAGACATCAACCTTGAGGGCAGCGATGAAGGCCTCCTGCGGGATTTCCACCTTGCCGAACTGACGCATGCGCTTTTTGCCTTCCTTCTGCTTGTCCAACAGCTTGCGCTTTCTGGTGACGTCGCCGCCGTAGCATTTTGCGGTGACGTCTTTGCGCAGCGCGCGCACGGTCTCGCGAGCGATGATTTTGCCGCCGATCGCTGCCTGAATAGGGATCTGAAACATGTGCGGCGGGATCAGTTCCTTGAGCTTCTCGCACATCGCGCGACCGCGGCTCTCGGCACGGCTGCGATGAACCAGCATCGCGAGGGCGTCGACCGGCTCGGCATTGACCAGGATCTGCATCTTGACGAGATCTGCCGGACGGTAGTCGGTGAGGTGATAGTCGAATGAAGCATAACCCTTCGACACCGACTTCAGACGATCATAGAAATCGAAGACAACCTCGTTGAGAGGCAGATCGTATATGAGCATGGCGCGGCTACCCACATAATTGAGGTCGATCTGCGAGCCGCGACGGTCCTGGCAGAGTTTGAGTACGCTTCCGAGATAATCATCGGGCGTCAGAATCGTGGCGCGGATCCAAGGTTCCTGGATCTCACTGATCTTGACGATATCCGGCATATCGACCGGATTGTGAATTTCGATCTCGCTGCCATTGGTCAGGTGCATCCGATAGATCACCGACGGAGCGGTGGCGATGAGATCAAGGTTAAACTCGCGCTCGAGCCGCTCCTGAATGATCTCCAAATGCAACAGGCCAAGAAATCCGCACCGGAAGCCAAAGCCGAGCGCCGCTGAAGTTTCCATTTCGTAGGAGAAGCTCGCGTCATTGAGTCGGAGCTTGCCCATTGCCGCGCGCAGCGTCTCAAAGTCGGCAGCATCCACCGGAAACAGCCCGCAGAAAACGACCGGCTGGGCAGGACGGAAGCCTGGCAGCGGTTCGGCTACCGGCTTCCTGTCGTCGGTAATGGTGTCACCGACGCGCGTGTCCGCTACCTCCTTGATCGAGGCGGTCAGGAAGCCGATCTCGCCGGGGCCCAGTGTCTCTATGTCCTGCATCTTCGGCGTGAAAACGCCAAGACGGTCGACTTCGTACGAGGCGTCGGTCCCCATCAGTTTGATGCGCTGATGCAACCGCAAAGTGCCATCGACGATGCGAACCAGGACGATCACGCCGAGATAGACATCGTACCAGCTGTCGATCAGGAGCGCCTTCAAGGAGGCCTCGCGGTCGCCTTTGGGCGGCGGCAGCCTCGTGACGATCGCCTCGAGCACCTCCTCGACATTGAATCCGGTCTTTGCCGAGATCTCGACGGCGTGCGACGCATCGAGCCCGATCACGTCCTCGATCTGCTGCTTGACCTTGGCAGGCTCGGCTGCTGGCAAGTCGACCTTGTTAAGAACCGGCACGATTTCGTGATTATTGTCGAGCGCCTGGTAGACATTGGCGAGCGTCTGGGCTTCGACGCCCTGGCTGGCATCGACCACCAGCAGCGAACCTTCGCAGGCCGCCAGGCTGCGGTTGACCTCATAAGCGAAGTCAACATGGCCGGGCGTGTCGATGAGATTGAGAACATAAGCTTTGCCGTCGCGGCCCCGGTAGTTCAGGCGCACGGTCTGGGCCTTGATGGTGATGCCGCGCTCGCGTTCGATGTCCATCGAATCGAGCACTTGGTCGACCATTTCGCGATCCGAAAGCCCACCTGTCAGCTGGATCAACCGATCGGCAAGCGTCGATTTGCCATGGTCGATATGCGCGACGATGGAGAAGTTGCGGATGTTTTCGATGGGCGCCGTCGTCATGGCCGGCGGCTTAGCATCCGCTCCTGGGAGCGGCAAGCGCAGCCCGCTCTCGTCGCCACGCGACAAGCCATCGACGATCGGTGGGCTTTGGCCACTCGAACCCATGTTGCGCGCATGGATGCCGCCCGGCCCCCGCCCGGGCCCGGAGCAAAGCCTTCGGCGAGTCGCCGGGATGCTGCGGGTCGGCGAGCCGCGGGATCGGCCATTGCGGCAGGACGCAAAGTCTGCCATCGCACAGCTATGGGTGAGGGCGGCGATCCACGCGTGCTGGTCCCGATCAACCGGCTGGTCGAGGCGCTGGTCGATCCCGCGCGCCGCGGACGTACCGTGCTGATTGTGCTGGCCTCTTATGCGGTGGTCTGGACGCTCTATGCGGCGCTTGCCAAGAGCAGCCAGGATATTCACTTCGACATGGGTGAAGTGGTGGCCTGGTCACGAGATCCGGCGCTTGGGACCCCGAAACATCCGCCGTTCTCGGCCTGGGTGGTGGGCGCGTGGTTCAGCGTCCTTCCGCTTACCGACTGGGCCTATTATCTGCTGGCTGTCATCGTGGCGACCATCGGGCTGTGGATCGCCTGGGTCGTCTCAGGCGACTGGCTGGACGGCGACAAGCGCGTGGCCGGACTGGCGCTGCTGACGCTTATTCCGTTCTTCAATTTCCAGGCGCTCAAGTTCAATGCGAACGCGATTCTAATCCCGCTCTGGGGGGCTACGACGCTGTGGTTCGTCCGTTCCTTCGCGACACGGAGCCTCGGCTATGCGGCGCTTGCCGGCGTCGCGGCCGCCGCCGCCATGCTCGGCAAATATTGGTCGATCATGCTGCTGGCAGGACTTGGCGTCGCCGCGCTTGTGGATAAGCGTCGGGCTGCTTATTGGAGCTCAGCAGCGCCCTGGATGACGGCAGGAGTTGGTTTGCTCGCGCTGAGTCCGCATCTGGCTTGGCTTGCGGCGCACCACTTCACCCCGTTCGGCTATGCGTTGAACTCGCATGCCAGTGGATCTTTCGCGGACGCCCTTCTCTCCGCCATGGCCTTTCTGGCAGGTGTGGCGGGCTACGTGTCGGTGCCGGTCCTGCTGCTGTGGGTGGCTGCACGGCCGAGCGCGGCGGCCCTCAAGGACACGCTATGGCCATCGGACTCCTCCCGGCGCTTCGCTCTGGTGGCTTTCGCGGCGCCGCTTTTGATTGCCACATTGGCGGCGCTGCTCGCGCGCGCCCAGATCGTGTCACTCTGGGCGATGTCGGCGATGACGCTCCTGCCCGTAGTGCTGCTGTCTTCCCCGATCCTGATGCTATCGCGCCGCGCCGTAGTCCGATTGACCGCGATTGCCGTGGCGGTGCCACTCGTGGTGACGCTCGCCGCGCCGGCGATCGCGATCGTTATCCACCGCCGCGGCGTGGCACATCATGCAACCCATTATCGCTTGCTCGCCGGTGAGGTCGAGCGGATCTGGCATGACACGACTGGTCGTCCGCTGCGGCTCATCGGCAGCTATACCAACCTCGTCAATGGACTGGCTTTCTACTTATCCGATCATCCGTCGACCTATGACGTACTGGGTCCCGATCAGACGCCCTGGGTTGATCAGGCGCGCATCGCGCGTGAAGGCATCGCCATGGTGTGTCCGCTCGATGAGGCAGCCTGCCTCAAAGCCGCCACCGGCCTGGCGGATCGCAATCCCGGGAGCCGCCGCACCGAGGTGTCGATTGCGCGGCGTTATTTCGGTGTGACCGATACACCGCAGCGATATCTGATCATCATGCTGCCACCGCGAGCCTGACGAACTGGCCCGTCCGAACGGTCGCGGCCGCCTGATGGCAATCCATTCTGCGTCCGCGAGCCCCATAGAGATCGGCGCGGTCTTGTGCTGTTGTCATCTATTCGCCAAGTGCTCGCGCAGCACCAAATCGACGGCATCGTGACCGGTCGGCAACGACGCCTCGTCTACTTGCGCGCCGGCGGCAAGCAGCAGGCGTGCGCACTCGTCATGCCGCCCGCTCGAACTGTGCCAAGGATTGAGTGCGCCATGGACCAGCCATCCCAGCGGTGTCCCGTGGAATTGGCGGTCAGGCGCGTCGATCGGCGGATTGTATCTCAATACTTCGGCCAGCATATCAACGTTGCCGTGGAACGCTGCCCAATGCAACGGCGTGGCGCCGTGCTGCGACAGCGCCGTCACCGGAAAGCCTCGGCGGAGCATTGCTGCGACGGTCACACCATTGTTGTTGCGGGCGGCATCGGCGACCTGGCGCAACACCTTACCGGATGCACGCTCGATGAGGTTCGGATTGGTCGCCAGGACCGAGTCGGCGCGCGCATCATCGCCGCACCACAGCGCATCGAGAAGTCGATCCACCGGTCCGGCTCGCTCGAGTAGAAGCTCAACGACGTCGGTGTGGCCACGTTTTCGGGCGACATCGAATGCCGAAACGTGGAAACCGAGCGTCCATTGGTAGATATGTCCGCCGTTGGCGGCAGTATCGATCATAGGAAACCAGTCCTGATCAACCCGCAGGGCAATTGACTCCGGCTTGGCATCGAGATGGCTGCGGACCAGGTCGAGCTTGCCAAGCGCTGCCGCCAGCAGCAGGTCCGAGCGAGCGCCCCTCGAGACGAGGAATCCGGCGACGTCCGGGTGGTCTCCGATGAGGTGCTGAGCGGCAGTCGAGTCATGATCGTCATCGAGCGCGTCGATCTCGGCCCCATGCTCAATCAGAAGCCGGGCAATCTCAACGGTGCGGGCGAAATGCAGGGGCCGCTTGCCATCGCCGCCCTTGGCGTGAACCAAGGTCGGATCACCCGCGATCAAATTCGCAAGCTCCGCCGTCATGCCGAGATTGGCCGCCGCCCAGATATCGATTCTGGCGCCACGGGCGAGCAGCGGGGCGGCCTGTTCCGGGCTTACCTGATCGAGCACGCCGAAGCCGCCCTTTTCCCAGCTGGTCCGGACATTGAGATCCGCTCCGTGTGCGAGCAAGAGATCGAGCAGAGCGAGATTGGTCCGAGCCATATGGGCGGCAGGGGTCTTGAAGCCGAACATTGGCTCGTTGATACGGGCGACGAGATCACTGTGGGACTCGAGCAGCCGCCGAACCTGATCGACATCGCCCGCTTGAACTGCTGCCATGAACAATTCCGCTGGCGATTTCATCAATGAATCGATCTTGCGCCTCAACTGCGGCCATCCGGCGAATCCGTACCCCCGCGCGATCACAAGCTGGGCGTCGTTAAGGGCGAAAAACTCCGGGGCCGGAGGTTTGGGGTGCAGCGCGCGCACGCGCTCTACCGCTTCAGGATCACCACGCCAGTAGTTGCGCGCGAGGGCTTTGGCGAGGTTGCGCTGCTTGTCGAGATTCGGTTTCGGCGGAAGCGGCCGAACAAAGCGGTTGGCATTCTGTTGCGGAGAGTCGTCAGACATCGCGGACCTTCTTTCGCGTCATGCCCGGTGTCCACGAGACGGGCGGAAAGAGGGTCAACAATGGTTGGCGGCACGGCCATTCGAGGTGGGAGGATCCCTTTCCGTGGACGGGACGCGCCCTGAGCGCGCTGGGCCCAAAAATAGCATGCTGCGCCAGGGTTTCCAGTCGCCGATGCGAGTTATCGGGTCAGGCTCTAGTAACGATAATGGTCGGACTTGTAGGGACCGCTCTGGGGAACCCCGATATAGGTCGACTGTTTCTCCGACAGCTGAGTGAGCTTGGCGCCGATCTTGGCTAGGTGAAGCCGCGCAACCTTTTCGTCGAGGTGCTTGGGCAACGTATAAACCTTCTTGTGATATTTGCCCGGATTGGTCCACAGCTCGATCTGTGCCAGCGTCTGGTTGGTGAAGGAGGAAGACATCACGAAGCTCGGGTGGCCCATCGCGTTACCGAGATTCACAAGACGACCTTCCGACAGTAAGATAATGCGCTTGCCGTCTGCGAACTCCACCTCATCGACCTGCGGCTTGACGTTGTGCCATCGAAAGTTCTTCAAGGCTGCGACCTGGATCTCTGAATCGAAATGGCCGATGTTGCAGACAATGGCCCGGTCCTTCATCGCCCGCATGTGATCGACCGTGATGACGTCGATATTGCCGGTCGCCGTGACAAAAATGTCGGCGCGCGGCGCAGCCTCCTCCATGGTCGTGACCTCATAACCCTCCATTGCGGCCTGCAGCGCACAAATCGGGTCGATTTCCGAGACCAGGACGCGGCAGCCCGCCTGGCGCAGTGACGCCGCCGAACCTTTGCCGACATCGCCGAAACCGGCAACCATCGCCACTTTGCCGGCCATCATCACATCGGTTCCGCGGCGAATGCCGTCGACCAGACTCTCACGGCAACCATAGAGGTTGTCGAATTTCGATTTGGTCACCGAGTCATTGACATTGATCGCCGGGAACAGCAGCCGGCCCTCCTTCTCCATCTGATAGAGCCGGTGGACGCCGGTGGTGGTTTCCTCGGTCACGCCCTTGATGTTGTCGCCAAGTTTTGAATACCAGCCGGGCGCTTCCTTGAGGCGGCGGCCGATGGCGGCGAACAACACCTCCTCTTCCTCGTTACCCGGATGATTGAGCACCGCGGGGTTGCTTTCGGCTTGCCGACCGAGATGGACCAGGAGCGTTGCATCGCCGCCGTCGTCGAGAATCAGATTCGGCGTTCCGCCATTCGACCACTCGAAAATGCGATGGGTATACTCCCAGTAGTCCGTCAGGCTCTCTCCCTTGACGGCGAATACCGGGGTGCCGCTGGCCGCGATGGCGGCGGCCGCATGATCCTGCGTTGAATAGATGTTGCAGGATGCCCAACGCACGTCGGCTCCGAGCGCCTTGAGCGTCTCGATCAGCACGGCGGTCTGGATTGTCATATGCAGAGAGCCACAGATGCGAGCGCCCCGCAGCGGCTGCAGCGGACCGAATTCCTCGCGGGTCGCCATCAGGCCGGGCATTTCGGTTTCGGCGATGGCGATCTCCTTGCGTCCCCAACTGGCAAGCCCGATGTCTTTGACAACATAGTCGGCTGAGCCGGAGGTGGCGGATTTGGGATTTGCGGTCATGCTCAGGTCCTTGGCAATGGCGGGGGCGGGCAAGCACGCGCCGCTATAGCAGGCTCGCGGCCGACCGGCAATGAGGATATAAAGATTTCTTTATGTCTCGGACTCCGATCCGATCGTCACGGCCGGGACTCCGGATCACGTCGCCGCGGCGGAACTGATACCGGGCCGGCGATAACAGAGGACTACAATCACGGGCGGGGAGAAAAACCGGATACCTGAGCTGCTGGTCCGGGATCTTCAATGCTCACCCTGATCGGCGGTGAGACGGCGCTCTAATGTCAGCTAATCCTCTTCGCCAAATCGCGACGCAACCAGTTCCTGCAACGCATCCATCGCTTCAGCGGCTTGCTTGCCGCTGACCTCGATGGTGATCGAGGTTCCGGGACCAGCTGCCAGCATCATCAAGCCCATGATCGAGGTGCCGCCGACCGTCTCGCCGCCCCGTGTCACCCGGACGTCTGCATCAAATTTTTCAACCGTCTGGACGAAGCGCGCGGATGCGCGGGCGTGCAAGCCCTTCGAGTTGATGATCGGGAGGACTCGGACAATGGCTCCTGGCTGCGCACCGCGCTCAGCCGACGGGCAGTCTCCCTCGGAGGCGGTGGATTCATTCATTTCCCAGCGAGCACCCGGCTGGCCACGGTGATGTATTTGCGGCCGGCTTCTTGGGCCTGGGCGACAGCCTCTGCCAACGGCACTTCGTCTCGCACCTTGGCGAGTTTGACCAGCATCGGCAGATTGATCCCGGCAAGGACCTCGACATTGGGTCGATTCATCACCGAGATCGACAGGTTCGAGGGAGTTCCGCCGAACATATCAGTCAAAATTGCGACTCCCTCGCCGGTATCGACCCGCTTGACGGCCTCTATGATGTCGAACCGACGCCGTTCGGCATCGTCTTCGGGACCGATCATAACCGCCTCGATCTGCGACTGCGGGCCGACCACGTGCTCAAGCGCAGCGCGGAACTCGACGGCGAGCCGTCCGTGGGTGACGAGGACAAGACCAATCATCGGGTCTCCCCGCGGGGCGCCGACGCGGGCGTCCGCACGTAAGATCCCATCTTCACAATGTCTGACCCAAGCGCAAGGGGGCGTCTAATCGTTTACAACGAATGATGCACGGCAGCAACAGCATGAGCATCCCGTTTTCTACCTATTGAGCGAGCCATCTTTATCAAATTGCTCGGTGCGCAACGCTGCCAGCACGAGCGGGATCGGTTCGATGCCGGCCGCCACCGCCAGCCGGGGCAGCGTGATCCCGGCGATGGTCGTGAGTTGCGCCTCGGGAACCGGCAGCCGACGCGCATCACCGGCGCAAAGGTCGATCACCAGTCCAACCAGAGCGATGGGTTCAAATGTGATCTGGCGAAGGCCAAGCCCGCGAACCTCGAGCAATCCCGCCAGCGCCGCGGCCGGCCGCACCAACAGTCGACCGTGGGCCACATCGACGTGGCATCGATCGTCCGCGATCAGCCGTGCGAAAGGTAGCAGACCGGCATCCGCAGCCGCCATCAGCATCAGCACCAAGCGCGATTTGCCGGATCCGGACGGACCGCGAATGAGTGCCGCGCATCGGCCAACCAGAACGGCAGAGGCATGCAGTGTCGATGTCCCCATGGTGCTCACCGTCGGAACCGGGCGATCGTGCTTCGGCGCCAGCCTGACGCCGGGCGGCGCTCATCGGACGAGATTTTGGCGAGGGGTGGTCGGCGCCAGCGATTGCCGAATGGCAGCGACCGTAGAGGTCCCAAGGATCGCTGTGGACCCTGCCGGAAACTGAAATCTCGGCAGGGGCTCATCGCATGCTGGGCAGCTGCACGGTGAACCGTGCGCCCATGACTTTCGGACTGGCTTCACCGACCGTAACCCCGACGCGATTCTCAGCGCGGATTTTTCCGCCGTGGGCCTCGACAATCTGTTTGGAGATCGAGAGGCCGAGCCCCGAATTCTGGCCAAAGCCCTGGTCGGGTCGATCCGTATAGAACCGATCGAAAATCCGCTCCATCGCGTCCGGTCGGATGCCTGGCCCGTCGTCGTCGACGGTGATCTCGACCTCGCCGCGAAGCTGGCGGCAGGTGACCCGCACGGTCCCAGTCGGACATGAGAACGACCGCGCATTGTCAATGAGATTGTTGATCACCTGGCCGAGGCGCGAATCATGTCCTGAGATCCTGAATGCCGTCGGTCCGAATCCCTCGAAGTCGAGTTTCACCGGAACGTCATTTTCGCGGCGAACCTCGTTGGAGACGCTGACGACGGTGGTCAATAGCTTGACCAGATTGATGGGTTTAGCCTCCTGGCGTTGGAGCTCTGCATCGAGCCGGCTGGCATTCGAGACGTCCGAGATCAGCCGGTCCAGCCGTTTGACGTCGTGCTGAATGATGGCGAGGAGGCGCCCGCGGCTCTCGTCGGTTTTCGCGAGCGGCAACGTCTCGACGGCGGAGCGCAGCGATGTCAGCGGGTTCTTTAGTTCGTGGGCAACGTCCGCCGCGAAGCTCTCGATCGCCTCGATACGACGGTAGAGCGCGTTCGTCATGTCGCGCAGGGTGCCGGACAAATGGCCGATTTCATCGCGGCGCACGGTGAAATCCGGAATTTCAACGCGCGAGCGGATGCGTCGGCGGACATGTTCGGCGCTGTCGGCCAGGCGCCGGACCGGCCCTGCGATCGTGCCGGCCAAAAGCACTGAAAGGACCACCATCACGCTCGCGGCGACCAGGAACACCTTGAACACCGCCCATCGCTCGGCTTCCACCATGTGGTCGATGTCGCCACCTTGGGTCGACAGCAGAAGCGCGCCGCGGACCGCGCGGAACCGCTGCACCGGCACCGCCACCAGGACGATGACCTCGCCACGCTCGTTGACACGTACCTTGTTGGCACTCTGCCCGTAGAGAGCGTCCGCGACTTCGGAATAGCCGTTGCCGTTTTCGGCGTTGAGTTCCTTGTATAACGGCAGATCACCGCGGCCCAGCCAGGTCCTGATGGCAATCCAGGCCCGTTCAATCAAATGCGGCCGCTCCGCGGCGGGCGGCGGGAGGTCGAATTTCAGCACCACATCTCCGGTGCCATAGAGATTGCGGCTGTCGAGCAGCAGCACACCATCACGATCATAAATACGCGCCCGCGTCTTGGTTGGAGAAACCAGCTGGCGCAGCACCGGAGCAACCCGCTCCGGGTTGATCGGGAATTCCAGCTGCGACAGCGTCTCGTCGGGCGGCCCATAGCTTTCGCCCGGATGCAGTTCCATCAGTCGCTCGGGCTCGATGGTGATGGCGTTGCTCTCAACCGTGGCCGAGGCCGCGATGGCCGCCGCGATGATCTTGGCTTCGGCCGTGAGGCTCTCGATCTTCGCTTCGATCAGGCCCGTCCGGAATTGGGAGAGAAACAGGATGCCGATGACGAGCGCCAGCAGCCCCGTCACATTGAGAACAACGATCCGTCTGGTGAGGCTCGAAAAACTGCGGGCGACGACAATCTGCCAAGCCCGGCGCAAAATACCGCTGCGGGCCGGCTTGGTGGCCACACGGGCCTCACCGCGGCTTTCCACCCCGGTCAGGGCCAGCGAAGCTTCCTTCGTTCGATCGAGCACTTTGGTACGTCCGCCGTGATCGTCTCACATCATGTCGAGGCCGAAATTCGCCGCCGAACGACAGGCCACCGAGCTGTTCGCGTCCAACTGGTTCTCAAACCCGACGGGCGTAATATTGAAATGGAACCTTCGTTTTACCCGTCTGCATTGCACCTGCTGTAAATTCCGTCCCTCAACGAATTGCCCCTGCGCTGGGCCGAGCCGTCGCATCCGGTCCTGTCATTCGTAAGGAAGAGGGTCCCTTTGCACGCCCCGGATCGGCCGACCCATCCGCCTCCACACCTTAGCGCAGAATCTCCCGTGCTGTGTAGAGCCTCACCGTCCGCCGTTCGCCCGCCGCTGGCGCGCCCTTCCCCAAGTCAGCGGGATATCACCATTCGTCGTCGGCCACCAGAGCGGCCGGTCCTAAATGAATCACTATGGTGAAGGGCCACGACCCAGACGTCTGACGTCCCGCGTCTGCTGGAATCACGCCTCTTTGAATCGATACCCCACGCCGTAGAGCGTCTCGATCATGTCGAAAGCATCGTCGACGGCCTTGAATTTCTTCCGCAGCCGCTTGATGTGGCTGTCAATCGTGCGGTCATCGACGTAAACCTGATCGTCATAGGCCGCATCCATCAGGGCGTTGCGGCTCTTCACCACGCCAGGCCGGCTCGCCAATGCCTGAAGGATCAGAAATTCGGTGACCGTCAATGTCACCGGCTCGGCCTTCCAGGTGCAAATATGCCGTTCGGGATCCATTCGCAGCTGGCCGCGCTCCAGGACCTTGGCATCCGCCTCCTTGATGCTGATGCCGTCCTTCGACGTCACCCGCCGCAACACCGCCTTGACCCGCTCGACCAGCAGCCGCTGCGAGAACGGTTTGCGGATGAAGTCATCCGCGCCCATCTTCAGGCCAAATAATTCGTCGATCTCTTCGTCCTTGGAAGTCAGGAAGATCACCGGCATGTCGGATTTCTGCCGCAACCGCCGCAGCAGTTCCATTCCGTCCATCCGCGGCATCTTAATGTCGAGAATGGCGAGATCCGGGGGGCTGGTCTTGAACCCGTCGAGCGCCGAAGCGCCATCGGTGTAAGTCATAATCCGATATCCCTCAGCTTCGAGGGCGATCGATACCGAGGTCAGGATGTTGCGGTCGTCGTCGACAAGGGCGATGGTCGGCATGGCCTGGCTTTCCATAAGGCGCTGCAAGATACCTGCGGCCGGAGCCGTGGGCCTTGAAGCCCGTAAAGGTAGGCCGAAATGTGACGAATCGTTGATAAAATCGCCGATTTGCGCACCCACCAAGAAGTTCATGGTCCGGCCTTAATTTAGCCGCGGCGGCGGCACGATCTCAACCCCGTCCGGGAGGAAATCGCCTAAGAGGTCCCGAATCGTCCGCGCGTATCGATTGCGTGCGGGCGGTGCTACAATCGATCGGGCGGGCAGCGATCTGATTCCCGGCCTTGAAAAGGCGCACGATCGTGGGCCATCACATCCCGCGTGCAGGCGCAAACCCGGGCCGCGGAGCACCCGCTTGGCCCATTAACTCTGGATCCGGGGCCGGATCGCTCCGGCCTCATTTCGACGGAATGGCAGATGGACCGTGCAGGCGACACAACGGATTTTGACCCCAGGATCGCAACCAAGCGGCTTCTGCGCGAGGCCCGAAGTGGCGCCCTCGCCACTTTGATGACCGGCAGCCAGGATCCCTACTGCTCGCTCGTCAATGTGGCGACCGCCGCCGCGGGTCAGCCGCTTTTGCTGCTCTCACGGCTGGCAATTCATACCAAAAACATCCAGGCGGATTCCCGCGTCTCGCTGATGCTCGACGAGCGCCGCGGGGGCGATCCGCTTGAAGATGCGCGGGTCATGCTCATGGGAACAATTGCCAAGACGACCGATCCCATAGAGCGCCGCCGCTATCTTGCGCGCCAACCAGAGGCGGAATTGTTCGCCGGCTTCGCCGATTTCGCCTTCTATCGGATGGAGGTGAAAGCCGCACATCTGGTCGCCGGTTTTGGCCGCATCGTGGACTTGGCGTCGCCCGACATTCTGATCGATCTCGGCGGGGCCGATGCGCTTCTTGAAGCCGAACCCGAGATCGTCGCCCACATGAATGATGATCATGCCGACGCGGTGCGGCTTTACGCAACCGTGCTGCTGGGGGCGCCCGAGGGTGCCTGGCGGTGCGTCGGGTGCGATCCCGAAGGTCTCGACCTGCAACTTGGGCGTTCGGCTCGGCGGCTGTCATTGCCGACACGCGTAACGACCCCTGCCGAGATTGCCAAAATCCTCAAGCAGATGGCACAGGACGCCCGAGCGAAACCAGCAAGTAATCACCGTCCGGGTAACATTACTTCCGCGTAGTTGTCCAAAGTGATGCAACTTGAATGCCCTGACGGCAGTTAGGCTAAGCTGGATTGAGCTTGGCCGTCTTGGCAGATCACCACAGGGTGTCTAAGGTCGCGCGCCCCGGGTCGGTCGACGCTGGGGTGGGGCGAGCGGAGGTTCTGGCGTGCTGGAAACAGGTATGAGGAATGCGGCTCAAGGGGCCGAAAGGGTAGGCTTTGACGATGTCAAGGCGATCCATTGGAACCTCACCGAGCCGCCCCTCTACGAGCACGCCATTGCCGGCGGCGAGGCCGTGCTTGCCTTCGGGGGCGCTCTTGCGGCGGACACCGGCGTGCACACGGGGCGATCGCCGAAGGATAAGTTTATCGTCCGCGACGCACTGACTGAGAAGACTGTTTGGTGGGACAACAACAACGCGATGAGTCCCGAGCATTTCGAGCGGCTGCTCGAGGACTTTCGGGACTTCGCCAAGGGGCGCCAACTGTTCGTGCAGGATTTGTGCGGCGGTGCCGACCCGGCCTATCGCATCAAGACCCGCGTGTATACGGAATACGCTTGGCACTCGCTGTTCATCCGCACCCTGCTGATCCGCCCCGAGCGTTCCGAACTCAAGACCTTCGTGCCCGAACTGACCATCATCGACCTGCCCTCCTTCAAGGCGGACCCCAGCCGCCACGGGGTTCGCAGCGAGACCGTGATTGCTATCGATTTTGGCCGCCGGATCGTCCTGATCGGCGGCACCAGTTATGCCGGCGAGATGAAGAAGTCGGTATTCACGACGCTCAACTATATCTTGCCGGCCGAGAGCGTGATGCCGATGCATTGCTCGGCCAATGTCGGGGTAAACGGCGACACCGCGTTGTTCTTTGGCCTCTCGGGCACTGGCAAAACCACCCTGTCGGCTGATCCGCTGCGCACTCTGCTCGGGGACGACGAGCACGGTTGGGCCCCTCAGGGGATCTTCAATTTCGAGGGCGGATGCTATGCGAAAACCATCCGCCTCTCCGCAGAGGCCGAACCCGAGATCTATGCCACCACCCACCGTTTCGGGACGGTGCTCGAAAATGTCGTGCTCGATCCGGATACGCGCGTTCCCGACTTCGACGACGGCTCAAAAACCGAAAATACCCGCTGCGCCTATCCGCTGCATTTCATTCCCAATGCATCACGGACCGGCCGCGCCGGCCACCCCAAGAACATCATCATGTTGACGGCCGACGCGTTCGGTGTGATGCCGCCGATCGCCAAGCTCACTCCGGCCGAAGCGATGTATCACTTCCTGTCCGGCTACACCGCCAAGGTTGCCGGTACCGAGAAGGGCGTGGTCGATCCTCAGGCGACCTTCTCTACCTGTTTTGGTGCCCCGTTCACACCGCGCCATCCGAGCGAATATGGCAATCTGCTGCGTGAGCTGATCGCGGCTCACGGGGTTGACTGCTGGCTGGTCAACACTGGCTGGACGGGTGGCAAATTCGGCGTCGGACGGCGGATGCCCATCAAGGTAACCCGCACTCTGTTGACAGCGGCACTTGATGGCTCGCTCAAGAACGCGTCGTTCCGCATCGACCCGTATTTTGGCTTCGCGGTCCCGCAATCGGTGCCGGGTGTCGAACCACATTTGCTCTATCCGTTCAAGACCTGGAAGGACAAGGCGGAATTCGACCAGACTGCGCGGCGTCTGGTGGGGATGTTTCGTGACAATTTCGTCAAATTCGAAGATCACGTCGAGGCGGACGTGCGCGCGGCCGCCCCTGAGGTACGGATCGCCGCCGAATAAGCCCACCGTCGCAAGGCCGGCGGGGCTCGCCGTCCGGTCTAACCAGCCGTTCGGACATTGGTGTTTGGAGGTTTGGTCAGGCGGCCGCCACCCATCACCGGGTTCTTGCAATTGCATAGGTTGAACGCTCGACCCGATCATCCCGGTCTTCCATAACATTCATCGGCAGCGCGACCGCCATGCGCCGTGAGCGGAGAACGACGAGGCTCGATGCGAATCATGGTCGTAGGTGCCGGTGTGGTCGGACTCGCGGTGGCTCGCGCAGCCGCCCTGGCCGGCCATGACGTGGTCGTGGCCGAGCAGACATCGGGCATCGGCAACGGCATCTCCTCCCGCAACAGCGAAGTCATCCACGCCGGCATCTACTATCCAACCGGATCACTGCGAGCCCGGCACTGCGTGGCGGGACGCCGATTGCTCTACGAGTATTGCGGCAGCCGCGGCGTCGCGCATCGCAAATGCGGCAAGCTGATCGTCGCCCCCACTCCGCAGGAGGTGACACGCATCGAAGCGATCCTCCGGCAAGGGCTCGCCAACGGCGTCGACGGTCTCGAACTGATCGATGGCGCGAGCGTGCGTGAACTCGAACCGGCGTTATCCTGCACGGCCGCGGTCGTTTCGCGAGAGACCGGAATCATCGACAGCCACGCATTGATGTTGGCCCTCCAGGGCGACCTCGAGGACCACGGCGGCATGATCGCCTTCCAGACCACCGTCGATCGGCTGGCGCGGGGCCCAGACGACTGGGTCGTGCATTTCACCGGCAATGCCGCCGGCGCGCTGTCCTTCGATGGCGTGATCAACGCCACAGGACTCGGCGCGCAGAGGCTGGCGCGTGCCACGGAGGGCTATCCGGCTCACCGCGTGCCGCGGCTGGTCTTCGCCAAGGGCAACTACTTTGCCTATGCGGGCCGACCAGTGTTCAGACGGTTGATATACCCTGCGCCGGTCGAGGGCGGGCTCGGCGTCCATGTCACGCTCGATCTGGCCGGCCGGATGCGATTCGGACCCGATGTCGAATGGGTCGATGAAGAAAACTATGCGGTCGATGCGCGCCGCGCGGATCTCTTCTATGACGCCATACGCGGGTACTGGCCAGGCCTGCCGCCGGGTTCGTTGCTGCCCGATTACGCTGGCATTCGGCCGAAACTGACCGGCCCGGGTGAGAAGGCGGCGGATTTCGTCATCGATGGTCCGGCTGAGCACGGGCTGCCGCGTCTGATACACCTCTTCGGCATTGAATCACCCGGATTGACCAGTTCGCTGTCCATCGCCCAGCAGGTCGTCGAGCAGATTACCGGCAGCGGACCGTGAAGTGATATGCCGGAGGCCTTCCGGCGAGTGCCCCAACGGACCTTCCCACGCGGGTCAAGGAAAGCGTGCCCGTCGCGGCGCGATGGCAGGGGCCGCAAAAATTCATGGCCAAAACCCCAGCTCCGCGGACCGGCGCTAATGCGCTCGCCGGCGATGCGGACCCGCGCGTCTAATAATTCAGCGTGGTACCGGCAACGTGCTGGTTCACGAAGAACCATGCGAGCGTCACCGTGGACGCGGCGATCAGAGTGTGATGCACCCGCGCCACCACCCCCCGGTCCGTTCCCGCCAGAACCGCCACGCGATCCAGAGCGTCAGAACAGAGCCGAAGGCGCTGAGCCACGCGCCGGCGTAAATGACGACGAGCGCCGGATCGAGCGTGTCGTTCAGGATCGTATAGTTCGCACTACCGGCAACAAACAGAGCTGCGGCCGCGGCGATGACGAGCACCTGGAGGACGAGAACCAGCCGCGCAGCAAGGTGGCAACGCTGGGCCGTTGCCTGTTCGCTCCATCGACGGCCGCCGCGATGGCGCAGGATCGCTGCAATCGGCCAGGCGATGAGCGTCATACAAGCCCAACTGCAGTATCCACTTCAAACCCGGTTGCGGTCATGACACCTTGACCAGCCACGCGGCGGAGACCGCCGAGTTCCTTATTATCTTGACTGTGCTGCTCAAAGCGACCCTCGACACAATGCGACTCGTTAATTCACTCGGATCGTCGGCGAACGCCATGCGGCGAAAGGCGTGAGCATTCGGTCGGATGCGGGACATATTTTTGACCACCGCAGGTGAAAGCCGCCCTGATCTGGCCCGCCTGGATGCCGGTGTGGGATCAGGCGCTGCCAACGGCTTGGGCGCTTACGACGGCACAGCGCGCGTTCGGCGAGACCGGGGAACAATCGCCGCATCGCCGCTCCATTAGAAGTGCGACGTAATCGTGGCGACGAGCGCGAGTACTGGAACCAAACAGATAAGCGACCAGCCGATGAAGCCAAAGAAGCTCGGCATTCTGATGCCGCGCTCGGAGACAATGGCATAAATCATCAAATTGGGCGCGTTGCCGATGTAGGTCAGCGCGCCCATATAGACAGCACCCATAGAGATTGCGGCAAGCGTGCCGGACAGCGCGCCCATCAGTTCATGCGGATCGCCACCGGCGAGTTGGAAGAACACCAGATAAGTCGGCGCATTGTCGAGCACTGCCGACAGTCCCCCGGTCAGCCAGAAATAGGCCGCCTCATTCGGCCGACCCGCCGGGTCGGTCACCATGCCGATCAGCCAGGCGAAGGCCCCGGCTTTGCCGGCTTGCAGAATCGCCAGCACTGGCATGATACAGAGGAAGATGCCGGCAAACAGCTTGGCGACTTCCTTAATTGGCTCAAAGGAAAACCCGTTGGCGGCGCGATGCTCATCTGGCGTGAGTACGATCGACATCACGGCGATGAGCACGAGCGATGCGTCACGCAGGAGATTCTGCAAGGCGATCTCGGTGCCGCGTAGATTGACGCTGATCCCCGGTCGCCATGCGGCCGCGATCAGGATCACAGCGATGATAGCGGCGATCAGCAGGAAATTGATCCCGCCGCGGATGCGAACGGGCTCACGTGGCTTGGCGTCCGGCGCGGCGATGGCGCGGTCTTCGCGGGCGTATAGCCATGCGTCGAGGACGAAGAAGATGGTCAACACCAAGCCGGCGACGACCAGCGTCTCGATCAGCAAATGACGGGTGGTCCAGAAAAAGTTGATACCGCGTAGAAAGCCCACGAACAGCGGCGGGTCACCAAGCGGCGTCAAAGCTCCGCCGATATTGGCAACCAGAAAGATAAAGAACACGAAGACGTGAGCGTTATACCTCCGCTCCTCGTTGGCGCGGATCAGCGGGCGAATCAGAATCATGGCGGCGCCGGTCGTGCCGACAGCGCTCGCCATGGCGGTACCGAGGGCCAGCAGCGCCAAATTCACAAGTGGCGCGCCCCGCAGGGGGCCGGTCACGATTATGCCTCCGGCTACCGTGAACAGCGCAAACAGGACGACGATGAAACTCAAATAGTCGTCCAGCATGGCGTCCACAAAGGCATCGAGGGCGGTCGCCGGATTAACGGCGAGCGCGATCGCCGCCAGCGTCACGGCCGACCAGGCGGCAGCGATCTTGCCGTAGTGGCGATGCCAGAATTTCGGAAACAGCAGTGGTCCGGCCGCGATACTGAGCAAGATACCAATGAAAGGCAGGCCGCACGGCCACGACAAGGCCGCACCATCCAACGGCACGGCCGCCGCCGGCTGAGGCATCAGCGCCAGGCCGGTGGCGAGGACAAACAAACGCAAGGCACCAGCAGTCAAGACAGCGATCGGGTGCAACTGGTTGGAGGCACCAACAGTCAATGCGCCTCGCCCCAATTTGTTGCCGCCCGGGCATCAACCTTTAGGGGGCCTGACAGATGCACCGCCGGATGAGGCGCGTCCTGCATGACCTTAACGATCACCGGCAAAGCTCGGTCGACTTCTGCATCAGGCGCCTCGAACACCAGTTCGTCATGCACCTGAAGGAGCATTTGCGTCTCGAGCTTGGCGGCGGCGAGCGCGCCTTCCATGCGGATCATGGCGCGGCGGATGATATCAGCGGCGCTGCCCTGCAGCCGCGCATTGATGGCAGCGCGCTCGTTGAAGGCGCGGATCGAGGGATTGCTGCTGCGGATGTCGGGGTAGTGGCACTTGCGGCCGAACAGGGTGACCACATAGCCGTGCTGGCGGCACCACGCCTTGGTCTCCTCCATATAGTCGCGAATGCCGGGAAAGCGCTCGAAGTACTGGCGGATATAGGCGGCGGCCTCCTCGCGCGGAATGCCCAGCTGATTGGCAAGCCCAAAGGCCGAAATGCCGTAGATGATTCCGAAATTGATCGCCTTGGCACGCCGTCTGATCTCCGCAGGCATGTCCTTGACCGGCACGGCGAACATCTCCGAGGCCGTCATCGCATGGATGTCGAGACCCTCCTGGAACGCGGTCTTAAGGGCGGCGATGTCGGCGATTTCCGCGAGCAGCCGAAGCTCGATCTGCGAATAATCGGCCGAGATCAGGTGGTGGCCAGGGGCGGCGATGAAGGCGCGGCGTATCTTTCGGCCTTCCTCGCTGCGAATTGGAATGTTCTGCAGATTGGGTTCG
>Ga0187783_10000361_pt1 | contig 33499 bp, 25 predicted proteins | sample 1015_SJ02_MP02_2_FD_132471 | JGI IMG/M metagenome (GOLD analysis project Ga0187783, IMG submission 132471) | Tropical peat soil microbial communities from peatlands in Department of Meta, Colombia - 1015_SJ02_MP02_20_MG | ecosystem: Environmental > Terrestrial > Soil > Wetlands > Peat | place... | reverse complement strand
AGTTGTACTCGGCGTGCAGGGCGTACTCGTTGCCTGCCGCCGCCACTAGCTGGCCGACCTTGAACTCCTCGGCCCCGGCGCCGACTTCGACGATCACGCCGCACAGCGAGTAGCCCAGCGGGGTGTAGGAGTCCAGCCGGTTCATGACCTTCTTGTAGGTGGCCATCGCGCCTTGCTGCGCCACCGTGTCCAGCACCTTGCGCACCTGGTCCGGCCGGGCCCGTGCCTTGCCGACCATCGATAGCTGGGCCTCGTGGACCTTCATCATCTCGGTACCGGTGGAGATGAGCGAGAACAGCGACTGCACCAGGACGCCGCCCGGACGGCACACCGGAACCGGCGCGTCCAAGACGATGAGCTCCCCGGACTTATAGTTCTGTGCGATCTGCTTCATCGTGTCCCTGCTCAGTCATCCCGCGACGCCCGTGGACCGCACGTTGCGGTACCACAGCTCCATCGTCAGCAGCTGCCATATCTGTTTTGCGTTGTCCTCACGGCCGGCCCGCTCGTCCTGGATCAGGCGGTCAAGCGCGTCGGCGCGGATCATCCCGGAGCCGACGAGTTCACCGCGAACGAGCACGTCGTTGATGACCGCCCCCAGGTCGTTACGGATCCACCCGCGGAGCGGCACGCCGAAGGAGGCCTTCGGCCGGTACACGATTTCACGCGGGAGCCATTTCTCGGCGGCCCGCTTGAGCGCCACCTTGCCCTGCCGGTTCCGGACCTTGTCGCGGCCCGGGATGGCGAACGCCGCCTGGGCCACGACGGGATCCACGAACGGGACGCGGACCTCGACCGAGGCCGCCATGCTAGCCCGGTCTGTGTACGCGAGGTTGAGCCCGGGCAGGAACAGCCGCGCGTCGGCCAGGCACATCCGGTTGATTTCGTCGTGCAGCGAATTATCGGTATAGATTTCGCGGTGGCCGTCGATGACCTGGTCCACCTGGCCCCGCAGATCCGGGCTCAGCAACCCGGCCAGGTCGTCCGGGTCGTACAGCGTATAGCTACGCCGGAACCGGGGCTCGTCGGGCAATTCGGCGAACGTCATGAAGCGCTTGGCCCACCGGGCGTAACGCAAACCTCGGCCCTGGACGCTCACGGGGATCCGGTCAACAGCGAACCGCACGCCCGCGCGGGGCAGCCCGGGCAGCCGGCTGTAACGGCCCGCCAGCACCCAGGCGAGGTGCTTACGGTATCCGCCGAAGAATTCGTCCGCTCCCATGCCGGACAAGACCACTTTGACCCCGCGCGCGCGCGCCGCCTCGCACATCAGCAGGGTATTGATGGCGGCCGGGTCGCCGATCGGCTCATCCAGTGCGTCCACCATTCGCGGCAGCAGGTCGACGATATCGGGCGAGATCTCGATCTCATGCAGCTTCACCCCGAACTGCGCCGCGACCTTGCGGGCGTAGACCGCGTCGTCCGGCATCGCCTCCAGCCGCTGGTCCTCGCGCCGGAAGGTGATGGTGTAGGCGTCGATCTCCTGGGCGGCGCCGTGGGCGAGCACCGTGACGATGCTGGAATCCAGGCCGCCGGACAGGAAGCTGGACACGGGCACGTCGGCCACCAGGTGAGCGGCGACCGACTCCTCGATCACCCGGCCCAGGTCGGGCACCGGGCCTCCCTCAGCTTCCCGGGCTACGTCCGCAACCTGCCAGTAGTGCTCCTGGTGCACACGCCCATCCGGGCTGAAACGCGCCCAGGAACCACCAGGGAGCTTATGTACGCGCGCTACCGCGCACCACTGCTCGGGTACCCAGTAATAGAGCATCGAAGCCACTAGGGCGCCTGGATCGATCCGCAGCTCGGACCCGACCGCTGAGGCTAGCGCCTTCAGCTCGGAGGCGAACAGCACGCCGTCGCCCCGCCGGAGATAGAACAGGGGCTTGATGCCGAACGGATCCCGCGCCAGGATCAGCTCGCCGGTCTTCGCGTCGGCCAAGGCGAACGCGAACATGCCGCGGAACCGGGACAGCGACGCCGGTCCCCAACGACGCCATGCCTCGAGCACGACCTCGGTATCGGAAGAGGTGACGAAGCTGGTACCACCGGCGGCCAGCTCGGCCCGCAACTCCTTGTAGTTGTATAGTTCGCCGTTGTAGACAATGGTCAGCCCGCGCTTGGACAGCGGCTGGTCGGCCGCGGCGGACAGGTCGATGATCGAGAGCCGTCGGTGGCCGAGCTGGATCGAGACCCGGTCGTCCTCGTGGTTCCATGTCCCGTCCGCGTCGGGACCCCGGTGTGCGATCCGTTCGGTCATGATGTCCACGAGCTTTGGACCGTCGGCCTGCTGGTAACAGCCGGCGATACCGCACACCTAAACCACCGCAGTCCGGTCGACGGCGTTGAGCCCGCTGGGCAGGCACCGGTGGGCACCCGCGTAGGCGCGCTCCTGATGACACCAGGCCATCGAGCGGTCTGTATCGGCGGAGGACAGGATGCGGATGGGGGACTTCACCCTCATTGGAGCACTGAGCAGGTGATGTTGATACGGCAGACGCCTGGTTCCCCTAGGTAGTTAAAGTGCCCGAAAGGGCGTATTGGGAGGTATCAGGACGTGATGGTGGCGGATCCTGTTAGTGGTGGACGGAGGTCCCGAAGCGCCGTCGAACTCATATGCCAAGCCTTGGGGAGGGGATGAGAGTCCTCGTTGCTGGTGACCGCGGCTACATCGGTGCTGTCCTGGTGCCGTTCCTCAGCGCTGCCGGGCACGAGGTTGTGGGGCTAGACCTCGGCTTGTATGAGGGATGCGACCTCGGTCCCGCCCCGAAAGACATACTGGGGCGTCCGCAGGACATGAGGGATGTGCGGGCCGGACAGCTGGTCGGCTACGACGCGGTCCTATGTCTGGCCGCGTTGTCCAACGACCCTCTGGGCAATCTCAACCCGGCCGCCACCTACTCGGTGAACCTGGACGGGACGCTGCACCTGGCCCGGACGGCCAAGCAGGCCGGAGTGGCGCGGTTCCTGTTCGCCTCGTCCTGCAGCCTGTACGGCGCGGCCGGCTCTCAGGCAGTGGCTGAGGACGCCGATCTGTTTCCCGTCACACCGTACGGCGAGAGCAAGGTCAACGCCGAGCGGGGCCTGTCCCAGCTCGCGGACGACAGCTTCAGCCCGACCTACCTCCGCAACGCCACCGCCTACGGCGCGTCCACCCGGCTTCGCCTGGACATCGTGGTTAACAACCTCACGGCCGTGGCGATGACGACCGGGCAGGTGCGCCTGGAAAGCGATGGCACACCCTGGCGGCCGCTCGTGCACGTCGAGGACATCAGCCAGGCGTTCCTGGCCATGCTCGAGGCCCGGCGCGAGCTCGTGCACGACGAAGCCTTCAACGTCGGGCGGCAAGAAGACAACGTACAGGTGCGGGACATCGCCGACATGGTCCGTGACGCGGTGCCCGGCTCGACGGTGTCGCTGGCCGACAGCGCCGGACCCGACCTGCGTAACTACCGCGTGGACTTCTCCAAGCTATCCGAGACTTTCCCGAGCCTCCGGCTGAGCTGGAGTGTCCGGGACGGAATCGACGAGCTCATCGGCGCCTTCGCCAAGCACGGCCTGACCTATGAGGATTTCCTGTCGTCTCGGTTCGTGCGGCTCCGGCGGATCCGTGAGCTGCTCTCGGCCGGAATCGTCGACGACATGCTGCGGCGGCAGGCCAGCGGACATCTCAGCGCACCCGAGGCCGAGATCGCGCACGATGCTGATTGACACGGGACACAGCGGACCTGAGGCGTCCGTCGCCCGGCGGCGGCCGACCGCGGCGACCTGGAGGCTGATCAGGCAGGCCTGTCAACGTCTCAGCTGGGGAGTGGCCGACCAGGGGATGTCCAGCCTGAGCAACTTCGCCGTCAACATCTACATCGCCCGCTCGCTGGGGGCGGTCCAGTACGGCGCGTTCGCCCTGGCCTACGTGACCTACGGCTTCATGCTCAACGCGTCACGCGGTTTGGCCACCGATCCGCTCCTGGTCAGGTTCAGCGGCTCGGGCCTACCGACGTGGCGGCGAGCCATCACCAGGTGCACAGGCACCGCCTCCGCCGTGGGCCTGACGAGCGGAGCCATCATCATCGTCATAGCCACGCTGCTCAGCGGTACGACCCGGCTGGCGTTCCTGGCGCTCGGGCTGACCTTGCCCGCACTGACGCTGCAGGATAGCTGGCGGTACTCGTTTTTCGCGCTCGGTCGCGGCGGGCAGGCCTTCCTGAACGACACGGTGTGGCTGGTGGTGCTGATTCCCACTCTGGTGCTGTTGCGGAAGACCGGCCACGCGAACGTGTTCTGGTTTGTCTTCGCCTGGGGGACCGCAGCTGCCGTCGCCGCCGCAATCGGCCCTCTGCAGGCCCGCACCGCGCCCCGACTAACCGGGGCGTGGGAATGGCTGTACCGTCATCGCGATCTCGGGCCGCGTTACATGGCGGAGGGAACTGCCAGCAGCGCGGGGGGCCAGCTCTTCAATTACGGCGTCGGCGTCATCCTGGGACTGGCGGCGGTCGGCTACGTGCAGGCCGCCAGCACGCTGATGGGCCCGTTCATGGTGGTCTACTTTGGTATGGGGCTGGTGGCGCTGCCCGAGGCGGCCCGGATCCTGCGCCGCTCGCCGCGGCGCCTTCCGCTCTTCTGCCTGCTGCTCGGCGGCGGCCTCGCAATACTGGCGCTGGCCTGGGGAGTTATTCTCCTGGTGGCGCTACCGAGAGGACTCGGGCACCTGATGCTCGGGAATATCTGGAAACCGACCTATCCGCTGGTATTGCCGACCACGATAGGCATCATCGGCTCGTGTCTTCGTACCGGCGGCAGCACGGGCCTGCACGCGCTGGGAGCCGCGCGGCGGAGCCTGCGCGTCATGCTCATCGTGACGACGGCGAGCATCGTCCTCGGCCTCGCGGGAGCTGCCGCTGGCAGGCCAACCTGGGCCATGGCCGGCTATGCGGCAGGGTCATGGGTGGGTGTATTCATCACCTGGCGGCAGCTGCGTGCGGCGATGGCGGAACACGGCCGCAAACCAACTGGCACCGCATCCCGGTCGACGACTTCAGCCGAGCGGCCTTGAGCGAGGCAGGCCTGGCTCGGAACTACTATGTCCTCGGTGAATGTATCAGCGCCGGTCCGTCGCAGGTCTTATGCGCAGGTAGTCGGGTAGCCGATCCAGTTCCGGCTTGGATCAGAGCTGTGAGGGGTGAGCGATGACGGTACCCAGCCTGCGGCATTCGCGCTATTCACCCGTCATGATCTAAGGCCGTTAGCAGCGGTTCAATGACTTACTCGAAGGTTGCCTTCCGTCCCAGGCAGGGCGTGTCCTTGCTAACTCAGGTGCAGGCGGGCGAGCTCTCGGCGCGCTCGGTGCGCGTCAGGGTCGGAGTTGCTTGGGGGTTGTTGTACTTCAACACCCTGACCTTCTTCCCGCACACGTCCTTTCTGCCGATCCCCGGGATGGTAGGCAAGGCCATAGCGCAAGCGACGCTGCCCGCAGCCTTGCTGGTGGCGCTGTCAGTCAATCCCAAGGTCATCGTGCGCCCCAACGTGCTCCTCTGTCTGGTGAGCCTGCTCGTCGTGGGCGCAGTCGTGCCCATGCTGCAGCCGCAGGGCATCGGCATCATATACCGCACCCTCCGGATGGCCGGGTTCGTAGCCGGGCTCTGGCTGCTGACGCCCTGGTGGGGTCGGCGCGACCTGCTGCTGGTGCGCTGCTATCTGGTCTCGCTCTGGGTGGCGCTCGTATCCGTGCTGGTCGGCCTGATGGTGTCCCCTCACAAGGCCCTGGCTTACGGCGGCGGCAGGCTGTCCGGTGTTGTCTGGCCGATCCCGCCTACCCAGGTGGCGCACTACGCGGCGGTGTCGATAGGCCTGGTCGTCGTGCTGTGGTTCTGCGGCTACGTGCGTGGCCGTACCACGCTTATGCTCGTCGGCGTGGCGGGATTCGTGCTGATCCTCACTCACACCAGAACCGCGCTGTCCGCCTTGATCGCGAGCCTCCTGGTAGCCGGACTGAGCCTCATCATCGCTAAGCCCAGGGTCCGCAAGCTCTTCGCTGCCGTAGGAGCGGTTATCGCAGTAGCGGTAATGACGTTCTCGGCTGCCATCGCGACCTGGCTGGCGCGGGGCCAAAGCGCGCAGGGCTTGGATAACCTCACTGGCCGCACCGAGGTCTGGGGTCCCCTCCTCGCCTTTCCTCGTGACAAGTTCCAGGAGATCTTCGGCTTCGGCCTGTCGAACGCTGGCTTCAACGGGTTCCCCATCGACAGCAACTGGATGTCTTCTTACGAGCAACTGGGATTGTTCGGAGTGGTCATCTGCGCGATCATCCTGGTCTACATGCTCGTGACGGCCTACTTTCAGCCGCGTGGAGTGCAGCGTGCGCTTGCGCTTTTCCTCATTGCATATTGCCTGGTGGCTTCGTTCACGGAGGACGGTTTCACGGACGTCTCACCGTACCTCCTCGACATAACCCTGGCTGCGTCACTGCTCGTGCCGCCCTTGGAAAGCAGCGGCCTGACATGAGGATGGTGCCATCCGGCAAATCGCCTGCCAGCGGCGGGCCTTCGGGGACGGGAGTTGCGTAAATCCATATGGACGAGCAAGCGATCAAGGAATTCTGGCAGGGGCATCCTTGCGGGGACGCGCAGGTCGGAGGGCTTCGCAACCGTTTCCACGGCGATTACGACAGGTTTTTCACGGACTACGATCAGTTCCGCTACCGGAACGAGCGGCACCTGCCGGCCTGCATCGAGGCCTTGGGCCTGGCCGGCAAGAAGGTACTCGAGATCGGATTGGGCGAAGGCGCTGAGTCCGAGCGCTTGATCCGTCAGGGTGCCCGCTGGTCCGGCGTTGACTTGACCACTGAGGCCGTGGAGCGGGTCCGGACCCGGCTGACGTTGCGCGAGTTGCCCTACGACGAACTACGTCAGGGCAGCGTGCTCCACTTGCCGTTCACGGACGACAGCTTCGACGTGGTGTTCAGCCATGGCGTCCTGCATCATGTGCCCGAGATCAAGCAGGCGCAAAGCGAGATCCACCGGGTCCTGCACCCGGGCGGCCAGCTGGTCATCATGGTGTACGCCCGATGGTCGCTGAACTATCTGGTGTCCATCGGCGTGATACGCCGCGCCGCCCTGCTCGCGGCTTACCCGCTCGCCCGGGCCGGGATCCTGAGCGACGATCCCGCCCATGGAACGCTGGCCGCTCATCTCGCCAACGCCAGGGACCAGGGACTGGCCCGCTACCTCCGTCTGGAGGACTTCGTCCACCGCAACACCGACGGACCCGCCAACCCGTACGCCCTGGTGTATGACCGTCGGCGCATCGAGCGCGACTTCCCGTCCTTCCGGGTCACCCGCATCTACAAGCGCTTCATGCACGCCCCGCCCCTGCCGGTACACCGGCTGCCGGGCCAGACTCTCGTGGGATGGCATCTGTGGGCTCATCTGGAACCGCTGGATTCTCACGATGAGGATGCTCGCTAGCGGCTGAACCTGCCGTTTGGCTTGCATGTTCCCGGGCGGACATGTTCCCGGGCGGATCGGCCGCGACGTCGCTCGTGGACAGGTTGGACGACAAGATAGTCGAGGCGCGGACGAGTGAGGTATCAGACGCGGGTTATCGCGTGTCAACTAGTTGCGGGTGATCATCCGCCGCCCGACGGTTTCGTAAACGCTAGATCTCGGAGGAGGCGGGGAATGACGGGCAGGCCTGGTAATGGTAGAGAACCAGGAGAACTAGTGACCGAGAGTAATACCTGGGCAGGTGCTTTCAGCGACCACCTCGGGTGTCCCGGAGGAGCCATCCAGGACACGGCGTGCGGCTGCGGTGACGGTACGTACGACACCGCCGCAGCGGAAGGGGTGCGCGGCACTGCGGGGGATCCAGCTGTCTTTCCTCGGATCACTGGGTCCGTCCTGCCGCTGGTCACGGGGTGAGCCAGAGGTGCAAGCGAGCACGGTCCCTAGGCTGAGCATCGGGCTTCCTGTTTACAACGGCGAGGACTACCTCGCTAAGTCGCTCGAGTCCTTGCTAGGCCAGACTTACGAGGATTTCGAACTGATCATTTCGGACAACGCCTCGACCGATGGCACGACCGATATCTGCCGTCGCTACGCTAGGCAGGACTCCCGGATCCGCTACGTTCGCCAATCCCGCAACCTGGGCTGTAACGCGAACCACAATTTCGTGATTCAACAGGCCCGGGGTGAGTTGTTCAAGCTGGCATCGGACGACGACCTGTATGCCCGTGACCTCCTAAAGCGCTGTGTTGACGTGCTCGACGAATGTCCACGTTACGTGCTCGTCCATTCCTGGTCAGCGCTCATTGACGCCTCGGACGCCGTCACGAACATGGTTGAATACCCGGTGGCCACGGACGCCCCGCGAGCGCCCGACCGCTTCCGCAGCATGCTATTCGACGGCTGGGGCGACGACGACGGCGGCGTCATTCGGGTCAGCGTCTTGCGCCGGGTCATGCCGTTCGCCAGCTACCATTTCGCGGAGCGGGTATTCTTGAACGAGCTTGGCTTGCATGGCCCGTTCTACCAGGTCCCGGATTGGCTGTGGTTCCGGCGCCAGCATTCCCAGCAGGCAGGAATTACGCGCAGCATGCGTGACCGATGCGCAGCCCTTGACCCGAGTCGCGCCAGCCGCCTGCGCCATCCGGCAGTTCGCTTGTACGGCGAGTACCTCCTGGGTTACGTCGGCGCGATCCGGCGTGCGCCGCTGTCACCTGCGGAACGCGCGGAGTGCTACCGGCACCTGGCCAGGTGGATGGCCTGCCGTGCTCTCCCGGTGGCAGGCCGGGTCATAACGCGCAGTGGCCTGCAGATTACCGGGGCCACGACCCTCGCAGATCCCATCGACATCTCAGTCGACGCCCTGGTAGCAGGCCGGCTAGGGAAGCATTCATGATCGCGCGCCGCTCCACCGGTATGCATCATCAATCCGCGCCGCGGGTGGGATTGTTCGGGATTCTCGGCGCGGGCAATATCGGTAACGACGCCTCGATGGAATCAATGCTCCGGTATCTCCAGGCCGAGCATCCCCACGCCATCGTAGACGCCATGTGCTCCGGGCCAGAACGGGTGATGAGCCAGCACGGCATCGATGCTGTCCCCATGGCCTGGTCGCAGACGCTCGACAACCGGATCTCCGGCGTGCCCTTGACCGCGCTCAAAGCGCTGGGCAAGGGCGTGGATGCGGTGCGGACGGCGTCCTGGGTGCGCAAGCACGACGTGGTCATCGTGCCGGGTATGGGAGTGCTGGACGCGTCCCTGCCCCTGCGGGCGTTGGGATTTCCGTATGCGCTGTTCCTGATCAGCGCATCCGGGAGGCTCCTGCGAACTAAAGTGGCGATGGTCAGTGTAGGAGCGGACGTCGTCCACCAGCGCCTTACCGGATGGCTGCTCAAAACCGCGGCGCGGCTAGCCTCCTTCCGGTCGTTCCGTGATGCTTACTCTCGTGACGCGATGCGCCGCAGCGGCCTGGACGTCACTTGTGACCCGGTATACCCCGATCTCGTGTTCGGCCTTCCTGCGCGCTCGCATGGCGATGGTGACCCGCGGACGGTCGCGGTAGGCGTGATGGCTTACTACGGATCCAACGACGACCGCCGGGAGGCCGACGCGATCTACGCGTCGTACGTCGCCAACGTCACAAGCTTCGTCCGGTGGCTGGTCGACAATGGCCGCACGGTACGACTGCTCATCGGGGACGCGAATGGTTCGGACGACGGCGCGGCGCAGGAGGTACTGGCCGGCCTACGGGCGCAGCGGCCGGGGCTCGAGTCATGGCGGGTCATCGCAGAACCCGTTTCTTCGCTGGCAGACGTGATGAGAGAGTTGGCGATGGCCGGCACGGTTGTCGCCACGCGTTACCACAATGTCCTGTGTGGCCTCCGGCTCTCCAGACCGACTATCTCGCTCGGATACAATCCGAAACACGAAGCCCTGATGGCAGACATGGGGGTGCCGGAGTTCTGTCAACCGGCTAACCCACTCGACGTCGACCTACTGATCGAGCGGTTCAACGAACTGGAGAGGCAGTCAATCCGAATCCGCCAGGTCCTGAAGGAACGAAACCTGGCTAGCGAGCAGCGCGTGGACGAGCAGTTTACTGCCCTGTCCGCCTTGCTCTTCCCGGCTCGCGAACCCTCGCCGACCATGCCTGCAGCACCCGGGGGGTATAGATGAGGAGCTTCGCGTCATCAGACGCGCACGTGTCGGTGGTGCACGACCTCATCCTGGGGGCGCCCACACCTACGCCATCGGCGACGACCAGTATCCGGCAGGAATGGCGCCGTTGATTGAGCGCGGCACCGGATGCCGGGTGTGAGCACCTTGTCGCCGATCGACGGCGAGTGCGGGCCCGGGTCGAGGTAATAGAGCCTTCCGTACCGCTCAAAGCTGACCGCCATCATCATGCCCACAGGGCCACAGACTACGGTGCCCGCCGCCCGGACCGCCTCCCAGTGTTCCGCACCGGCCCTTCCCTGAATACCGAACGACCATCGGTGCCACGCCTGCGAGCGGCCCGGCCGGTCCGGAGCGGAAACATCCTGTTTTACGGGAATGTCCCTCGCTGGGCGATGTCCAGTATTGCCCTTAGATGACCGATTGATGTCACATTTACGGATCCATTTCCGGAAAGAGAGATACTTCTGTAAACGGAAGGTTAGCCTGCTGCGTCTCCATGTAGGTTGGATGCCGCACATGCCGGTAACGTCGAATTGATCTTCTGCCTGTGTCAAGCTGACTTGCAGCTAATCGGGAGGGATGGCACCGAATTGATCTTGCGGACCACCTTAACCGTCTTCCACGGTGCCGTGCTGCAATGGCGCAGCCACGCGAGCCCTGATGGCCGGGCTGCGCGAATGATCACAAGTTGCTTATAGCTACGGCCGGCATCCGCAGACCAAGATCGTGGCCTTCGTGTCTCCCCGAGGGGTTGGTGAAGATACTTGAGCGCCCAGCGTAATGCGCCGGAAATCTACCCTCCGCCGATGGCACGTCCGGGTCGCACACCGCCCCAACCGGATCCCGCGTCGCCGTCTGCGGGGCTAGAGGTGCTGCGGGCATTGGCGGTGACGGAGCCGCTTAAGGCTGTCGACAGGGAAGACGCCCCTGACAGGCGCATGGATCGGGACGGCGCCCGCAGCGGGGGCGAGCGCCGTCTATCAAGCCGACGGTGGGCGGATAGCGCCCGGCTGGCCGTTTTGGCTATCAATGGCATAAACGTGGTCGTGCTCGGACTGCTGATCCAGATCATTCTGGTCGGGTACGTGGGAATGGGCTATATCACCTCGTACATTGTACAAACGGCCGTTCTGGTACAGCTGTGTTTCCTGATGACCCGGTACATAGCGGGGAGAACCAGGAATCAGTCTTTCCTGCGCGCGTTCGCCAGGTTCAACGTGCAGCAGCTCGCCGTTACCGGACTCGCGATCGGCGTATACGCGGGGCTGGAGCGGTCCGGGATGAAGTACATCGCGGCGAACGCGACCGTAACAGCGGCGCTCACCCCGGTCAGCCTCGTTGTCGGCGGCAGACGGCTGGCCGGCGAACGGGCAGGCCTCCGCAGGCGGGTGGCCACGATTCCCTGGCCCTTGTTCGCGGTCCTGGCGATCCAGGCCGTACTCTCACTACGGCTGGTATGGTCCAACACGGCATTTCAAGACGAGGCCCTTTACCTGTGGGCTGGCCACCTGGAAATAGCGCACTGGCTCCACGGAACGTCAATACCGGCACTCCCGACCTATTTTTCGGGCGCGCCGGTCATTTATCCCCCGCTCGCGGCGCTGGCTGACAGCATCGGCGGTCTCGCGGCTGCGCGGCTGCTCAGCCTCGCCTTCATGCTCTGCGCGACTTCGCTGTTGTGGAGTACTGTGTCACGACTTTACGGCCGACGGCCGGCGTTCTTCGCCGCCGCCCTCTTCGTCGGCCTAGGGCCATCCATACAGCTCGGCGCCTTCGCCACCTACGATGCCATGTCCTTGTGCCTGGTGGCCGTGTCCGCATGGTGCGTAGCCCGCGCGGGTGAAACACGCGACGAAACCAAGTGGATGGCACTTGCCGCCGCCGCCCTCGTTCTGGCCAATGCGACGAAATATGCATCTGCGCTATTCGACCCCGTAGTGGTGTCGATGGCCATACTGACCGGGTTCCCGAGACCTGGCGGTAAGTACGCCGTCATGCGAGGAGCGGCCCTCGGCGCATACGTGACGGCCGGATTGATCTTGCTGTTGACCATCGGCGGCGGCTATTACGTGGCAGGAGTCGAGCAGACCACGCTGACCCGGAGCGCCGGAGACACCCCGTTCCTTCTCGTGCTGGAGACCGCGAGCCGGTGGGTCGGCCTTATCGCGGTCATCGCCTGGGCAGGCGCTCTCGCCTATAGAAAATTCCGGCCTGACGACAATCTTCGGGTCTTCTTGCCGGGACTCTTCGCTTTCGCAGCGCTGCTGGCTCCGCTAGAACAAGCCCGGATACACACGCTAACATCGCTCGATAAGCACGTGGACTTCGGTGCGTGGTTTGCCGCGATCAGCGCCGGAGTCGCCGTCGAGCTAGCCGTATCGCTCCTTCGGCCCAAGGCATTGCGCATCACCGCGGTCGGCGCGTGCGCAGTAGCGGTAGCGGTCTTCGCTCCGGCAGAACTTGGCTTCAGCCAAGCTCAGTCGCTGTTCGCGTGGCCGAATTCCTATAGTCTCATCGCCGCCCTCGCACCACTTATTGACAACAACAGCGGCGCCATATTGGTCGAAATTCCATCCGTGCCGGAATATTACCTTCCGGCCGGATCACAGTGGTGGCGCTGGTCAAGTACGCGGACCATCGTATTGCCGGATCGCCACAGCATCTCAGTACCGGTCGGCGCCCAGGGCAATCCCGATGTCTATGCACATTACATTACAATAGATTACTTTTCCGTCGTGGCACTCGATTTCCAGGCTACGCCGCGGCTTGATTACCGGATCTTCGGGGACCTTATGCGTAACCATGCCTACAGCGAAGCGGCCGTCGTGCCTTACGGCCACGACGGCCGGTTCATAATCTGGGTGCTCGACTCTGCCGGACACGGCACGTGAGCACTGTCGCCGCCCCTGGGCGGCACCGCAGCAAGGCCGGCCTGGTATTGCCCGACGCGCCGGATGACGAAGAGAAAGCGTCCTACGCCTGGCGGTCCTTGCCGTATCTCACCAGCGCTCTTGCCATCAGTGCCCTCTTCATTGTGCTGGCCCAGGTAGCCTTCGAGGCACGAAACCCTGCCGCGCTTCCGCTCGGCGTGTACACGCTGATCTATCTCGTCTACCAGGCCATATCCCTGCCGGTGAACTTCATGGGCCGCAGCTTTGACTTGACCGCGCATGAGTTGCGGGTGATGACCTGGCGTCCGTGGCGCTACCCGTCGGTCGACGTGTTCCTGCCGATCTGCAACGAACCCACCGCCGTGCTCCGCAACACGTGGCTGGGCGTCGCGGAACTGCGGGCCGCGTACCCCGGGCGGCTAACGGTGAACGTCCTGGATGACGGCCCGAGCGATGAGGCCGCCAGGCTCGCTGATGCGTTCGGCTTTACTTATGCGCGCCGGCCGAATATCCGGCAATTCAAAAAGACCGGTAACCTGAGGTACGCGTTCGAGCGGACCCGCGGAGAATATATCATAATCTTCGACGCAGACTTCCGGCCGCGGTCAGATTTCCTCGCCGAGACACTGCCGTATATGGATGATCCGGAAATCGGTATTGTACAGACACCGCAATTCTTCCGGGTACAACGTAAGCAGACCTGGGTGGAAAGAGCCGCCGGGGCGACGCTGGAGGTATTCTACCGGACGGTACAAGTGTCCCGGAACCGCTTCGGTTCCGCACTATGCGTCGGCTCGAACGCGGTCTACCGCCGTGCGGCTCTCGAGCCGGAGGGCGGATTCACCATGATCCCCTACGCCGAGGATTCCCACACTGGCTTGGACATGCGTTACCACGGCTGGCAGCTCACTTACCTGCCGGTACCTCTCGCGACAGGTGTGTGCCCCGCAACGATTGACCTGTTCATGCGGCAGCAATACCGCTGGTGCTGCGGAGCCACGTCATTGGTCTTCACGCATCATATGTGGCGAGTGCCGATGCCGGTCAAGTCCCGGCTGCCCTACATCGCCGGCTGGCTGTGGAATTTCACCACCGCGGTACGATCTCTGGTCCTTCCGTTCATCCCGATTACCCTGCTGGCCTGGTTTCCGAACGAGATCGCGCTCGGCAACGTGCTGCTATTGGTTCCGGCGCTCATTTCCGGACTAATCTTGTATCCGCTCTGGCAAAATGCGCGATGGACGGTGAACACCTGGCCTCTCACCATAGCACTCGGCTGGGCGCAGGCCCTCGCGCTGTGGGACTTTGCCCGAGGCAAGGTGATGTCCTGGGAGGCGTCTCGCGGACCCGGCGATGCGACACGCCGGTTCCGTAAGGCGGTCGTGGCATGGAACGGCACTCTCGCGCTGGCCTGGCTCGGGCTAGCCATATTGCGCATTACGCAAACCGGCTCATTGCGCTTCGGCATCGTCACGCTATTCGGCGTCGTCAATGCCGCGGTCATCGGCCGCATCATATTTCCCGGTCGGGAGGCTTCGTCATGAGGGCCGCGCAGATGATAGCAGTCGCCATGGCCATAGCCACGCTATGCGCAGGATGCCGCCAGCCAGGATTTCCTGCCGACGTGGCAACGACCCCGCTGGCCGTCAGCAGCACCCCGCTTATCGGAGTTTATGAGCAGGGCGTACCGATGCATTACGGGCTCATCACGTCTTTCACCGCCGCGACGGGAGTCAGGCCGCGCATCGTGCTGTATTACTCGGGCTGGCATGAAAAGTTCTGGACCAGCTTTGCCGACACGGCGACAGCCAATGGCGCGGTTCCGTTCGTGGAAATAGACCCGACAGGCATCTCGCTGGCAGCTATCGCGGCAGGCCACTACGACAGGTACCTGCGTACCTATGCGAAAGCCGTACGCTCGTTCGGGCGTCCGGTCATCCTGGGGTTCGGCCACGAGATGAACGGCAATTGGTACTCGTGGGGCGCCGGCCACGTCATGCCTTCCGCGTTCACTGCCGCCTGGCGGCACGTGGTGCAGGTATTCCGCTGGGCGGGCGCGGCTAACGTGACGTGGCTGTGGGTGGTGAGCTCGCTCAACGCGACGGACGCGCCGTTGCGACAGTGGTGGCCCGGTGCGGCGTGGGTCAACGAGGTGGGAATCGACGGCTACTACTACCGGAGATCCGACACGTTCGCTTCGGTGTTCGGGACCACCATCGCCAGCGTCCGGTCCTTCACCACCGAGCCGATACTTATCAGCGAGACCGCGGTGGCCCCGGCAGCGGGGCCGGGGAAGATTGCCGGGCTCTTTGCTGGAGTCCGCGCCGATCACTTGCTCGGCCTGGTGTGGTTCGACAAGGCACAACACGATCCGCCCGTGCATCTGGACTGGCGGCTCGAGAACAACCCGCCCATGCTCGCCGCATTCCGCGCCGCCGCGAGGAACAGCCAGGACGCCGGTTAGCGCGGATTTCCACGTAGCTGGTTCGGGGCAAGCCGGGCTGGCCAGTGCGAGCTGGGACAGCCGAGCCAGGAGTTCCGATGGGACGGGGGGTCCTGGCGCCGTCGTTTGTGGTGTCGGCCGCCCATGACCAGGCCGCGATCGCTCATACCGTCAAGGCAGTGGCCGAGGTACCTCCAGGCTTTCCAGAACGGCATCGGGACTGTACTGCGCGGTCGATCGGTGCGGCCGGCCCTGCGGTCACGCGGATGAGGAAATTCAAGCTCCTGGCGTGACTGCGGCGAGATGAGGCCGCTATTGCCACGGGTATCGCGACCCAGGGCAGATCAGAAGAGACCCCAGGGCAGATCAGAAGACGAGACGCGTTCGCAGCGGCAAGCCCGGGGTGGCAGCCCCGGCGCCGATCACGTCGGTGGCCGGGACCTTCTGCCCGAACGCCGGAGAGTACCAGCCCAGCACCGGATCGCTCGCGCCCCGGATCAACGACCAGCCAAGCGACGACGGCAGGGTCATGGTAGCCGTTTTCTCACCGCCATCCCGGTCCTGCCACCGCAGAGCGAGAATGCAGCCGTCCAGGTTGGCCTCGACGGTCGGCCCCAAGTGAAACGCCAGCCGGACAGGGGGACGGCCGCCGCTGACGATTTCGTCGGTAATCTCGATGAGGCGCTGCTCTCCGCGGAACTCCACCGTCCGGCGGTGCGTCACCGGGGGGTCGAGCGTCCGGTAGCCGTAGTGCTCCGCCACCCAGCGCGCCTCGTCCCCATCAGGGGATGAGGCGAGGCTGCTTAGCCGCGACTCGGCGTGGCGTATCCACATGGTCGGTCCTCCGGAGGCCGACTGGTCCCGGCTGAGCACTTCGAGCGTGTTGTGACCGATCGTGGATCGAAAATAGCTGCGAGACGGAGGATCGCTGCTGTAGCAGTACGTGCCGGGGTCGGTCAGGATATCGGTCCCGCCGTGGCGGACCTCGATGGACAGGGCGTCGGCGTGGGCGTGCGCCGCAATAGAAAGGAACCCGTGGGGTCCACTGTCACAGCGGCACCAGATCTCGGGGCTGTCGACCGACTCGGACCGGAATATGGTGATCCCGGCGTCGCCGAAGTGCCACGGTCGGCTGACCGGCCGATCGGGTAGCGGGTGCCGCCGGGCCAGGGCCGGCAGGAGCGTGCTGGCGACGCCCGGTTGGACTGGCGGCCACCACTCGGGGGCGCCGAAGAGCGCCTGCCCGAGCGCGAGGAGCGCCTCCCAGCGGTTGCTCTCGGGGGAAGCGATCACGAGGGCCCGGCCCTCGTCGCTGTCACCTTGCCGCGGTGCCCGCAGTTCGCAGTCGAGGCAGGCGGCGGCTACGTCGAGCATGCGGCCCAGCGACCGCCACGTCGCGTCCGGCAGCGGGCGCCCGGCATGGTCGGCTTCGACTCCTGCGATCAGGCCCAGCTCTGCGACCAGGCCGTGATAGTCGAAGGCCAGCTCGCGGTTCACCCCGCTCGGGAACGTGTTGTTGGTGAGCTCCCGCTGGAGCAGGCTGGCTGACTCATCGGCCCAGGCGGTGCTTTCCTCGAACCATGGGAAGGCCAGCGCGGCAACTAGCTGTCCGGCCGCCTCGGCGACGACATGGTTGTTGGCTGACGAGCCGCGGCTCCGGAATCCGGACAGGTAGGTCTGATGCCACCAGATTTGCTGGCGGGCCAGCTCGCTGCGATCGAACAAATCCCGGATGTCATCCCAGCCGTCGAGCAGCCGGCGGATCCAGACCCACGAGATCAGCCGGATCCCGAGCTCGATCCCGCTGGTCCAGTGAATCCCCGACAGGAATGGGTTTTGCTGCCACCACGACTGGAGGTGGGAGGCGGTCCGCTCGGCGTAGCGGCGGTCGCCCGTCAAGGCATACGCGGCGGCCAGGAGGGTCAGGTGATGGTGGCGCGAGAGCTCCCAGACCTGTTTCACGTTGCCCGTGACCATCTCGTTGCGATGATTGATGCTGAAGCAGTACTGGGCCTGGGGCGCCCGCCGGCCACTCAGCGGATCGAGGAACCAATCGGGAGCCGCCATGTCCTGCCGGGTGACTCCCAACACGTCCCACCGTCCGGTCAGGATCTCGTCAGCGGTGCGGAGAAGCCGTCGCACATCGTCTGGTGGGACGGCGGCCAGGACTCGCGCGGGAAGGGACGACTCGAAGCGCGCGACCCCGGCCAGCTTCGGCTTGGGGCGCTTTACGCCCCGGGCCTGGTGTGGCGTCGTCGCGATAGGAACCTGCCTCGGCCGCCAGGCTCTCTGCCGGAGGGCGTCCGAGAACCTCCACATGACCTCCTGAGGTGACATGCTCTGCAGGCGACGTACATACCACGCGACGCGCGCCCTGCTGCTCCCTTGTTCATGAGTCAGCGATGACGGCACCTGAAGAGCCCCCAGCGATCCTGCTTCTTCTGTTTGGGCGGACTCCCGCGACTGGCTGGGCGCCCTAAGCCGCATGGCCTGCGCCCACCCGCTGGGTGCCGGGCTCACGGCTGAGCAAGTTGTCGTAGACCGACAGGTAATGCGCCTCCTGGTGGCTCCACGCCAGCTTCTGCTCGATCCTTTCCCTGCCCGCGGAACCCATGGTCTTGCGCCGGAGTTCGTCGTCGATCAGCTCGATGAGCAGACGGGCCATCTCTTCGACGTCGTTCGGAGTGGCGTAGGCGCCCGCCTCGGCCGCCGAGGCACGCGTCTCGCGGAGGTCGAAGGCGAGGACTGGGAGCCCGAAAGCCATATATTCCATGGTCTTATTCATGGTCGACACGTCGTTGAGAGGGTTCTTCGGGTCGGGCGAGAGGCCGACATCTGCGGTCGAGAGGATGTCTCGCACGGCCTCATCGGGTACTCGCCCGGTGAACTCGACGAAGTCGTTCAGGTTGAGCCGGTCGCGCAGCGCGACCAGCTCGTCGAAACAGTCGCCCGAGCCGATCAAGGTGAAGGAGATGTCGGTGCGCTTCAGCGCGTGGACGACGTGGTCGGCCGCCTTGATGGCGATGTCTACCCCGTCCTGAGGGCCCATCACGCCGATGTATGCGGCCAGGTGCGCCCGCCCGCGGCGCAGCGAAGGCACGGCCTCTGCCGCCTTCAGCTTGTCCGGGTCGGGTCCCGTTCGTACCACCGTCACCTGATCTGGCTTCACGCGATCGCGGTCCATGACCAGCCTTCGGTACGACTCGTTGGTGGATATCACGTGATCTGCGAGGCGGACCGTGCGGCGCTCAAGGAAGCGGAGGCCCCTGTACAGCAGCGGGGAGCCGCCCGGGAAGCGCGACTCGAACGTCTCCGGGCAAAGGTCATGGTGGTCGAATACGAACCGCGAACCGTGCCAGAGCCTGAACAGGAGACCGATGGGCCAGAAGATGTCCGGAGGATTGCAGCTCTGGACCGCGCCGAATCGGCCCTTCCGGGCGGCCTTGAGCGAGAGGCGCAGGGTGGCCAGGAACGAATAGGCGTACTCGAGGAAGAACGTAGCGGCGCCGCCCCCTGGAGAATACGGCGGGTACTTATAGATCTCGACTCCGTCGATGACCTGGTAGGAGGGATCTCCCGGGCCCTTGGGGCAGACCACGGCTACCTGGTAACCAGCCCGGGTCAGCGTCCGGCACTCCAGCCAGACCCTGCGGTCGAACGGCACCGGGAGGTTCTGGACGACGATCAGGATGCGTGTGGACCCGTTCCCCTTCGCCTTTGAGTTCGTCAACGACCGTCTCCCGATGCCTCGGGAAGCGAAGCCTTGGGCGCCCCGGAGGCAAGTCTTCCCATGCGATGACCGCCTCCCGGGAGGAGAGCCCGCACTGCTCTCGCGCTCACGGCGTGACCGGTGTTGGCGAGTATGGACAAGTCCAGAGCGAGAGACCAGTTGTCGACGTACAGCAGGTCCAGCCGTCGGTACGCGCTGAAGGACGGGTTGTCCCGGGCTTCGGTTTGCCACAGGCCGGTTATCCCTGGCCGCATGACCGTCCGCCGCTGGTGCTCTTCGTCGAACTGGGCGGCTTCTTTTGGCATGGCGAATCGCGGTCCTACCAGGCTCATGCGGCCGGTCAGCACGTCCCAGAGCTGAGGGAGCTCGTCGATGCTCGTGTCTCGCAGGAGACGACCGATCCGGGTCACCCTCGGGTCGTTGGTCGCCTTGAAGAGGGGACCGCCCTCCCTCTCGTTCATCTCCGCGATGCCGTCGAGCATCTGGGCGGCGTTCGGCACCATCGTGCGGAATTTGAGCACTGCGGTCTGAATTCCATATCTGCCGATAACGACGTGTCGGTAGAGGACCGGGCCGCCATCTTCTAGGCAGATGAGGATCGCGGCCAGCAGCAGCACGGGCGTGGACAGCGGAAGCAGGATGGCAGCGGTCACGATATCGATGGCTCGCTTTGCCGCATGGTGCCAAGCCGGCGGCCGGTGCGCTTCGACGTAGAGCATGGGCAGCCCGGAGACCGGAGCGGTACGGATTCGGCTGCTGAGTACTCCGGCCAGCCCGGGCCAGAGCTGGACGTGGAGCCCGCAGGCCAGGCTGCCCTGAACCGCGGCCGCACTCTCGGCGGCCGTCACCGCGCTCCCGACGAGGATTACGCCTTCGGCGCCGACCTCGTCGGCCAGCTGCGGAAGGTCGGCCAGCGCTGGCCGGTACGGAATGCCGTGCCAGGGTGCCACCTGGACCTGCCGGCCCACGATACCTCCGACGCGGTAACCGAGCTCAGGTTCGTCGGAGAGCATCTGCCAGATGGCCGCGGCGTCCTCGTTGGTACCCACGAGCAGCACGGTTTGCAGGAAATGCCCGTCGGCCCGCTTGCTCTTCAGCCATCTGCTAAAGCGCCAGCGCAGCACAATGATCAATACGGCGGCGCCTATCGTTCCCTCGACGGCAGGTGCCAGGGGTGCGGACTGGAGATCGCCGGAAAGCCAGCCAGCTGCCGCCAGGACCAACCCGCCCACTGCTGCGGCCGCGATTATCCGGGCGGCCTGGCGGGAGAACTCCGAGCACACGTGGGAGCGGTACAGGCGGGCCATCTGAAGCACCACGAGCGTCGAAACGGCAGCAGCTAGCCACACGCCTGCCGAGTGGTCCGGGCGCAGCCGACTCTGGAAGAGCATCGGGATCCCCCAGGCCAACGAGATGGCCGCGACATCACCGAGGAAAAGCTGATTCCGCAGGGATCTTTCGGATCGAGCGACCCGGGCACGGGGAGCCGGACACCCGTCGGGCAAGGACGCTGCCTTCCGCGGGCTCAGCGAAGTGACGGGTGACCTGTCGTCAAGCTGACGCGCGCCGCCGCCGTTCTGATCCGAGGATGCCGTACCTGTTGCTGAAGCCACGTGTTACCCCCACCGCCGTCCGCTGCGGTTCCGATTACTGGCGTTCGTCTTTGGTCGACACGACGTTCATCAGGATCATCGGAGGATCCGATTTGATACATACGGCGGGGTTTGGGAGCACTGTTTCGGCTATAGATGAGCTTCGCCAGGTCTCTGGCGCCCTCATGGGCACCGATCCGGGCTGCGAGCACACGCCGGACCGGCCGCCAGGTCTGAGTCCACGCTTTCAGGGGAGTCCCCCGGACAAAGCGCGGGCGGTCAAGGGATACGGGCTGACTGCGGCCGGTCTTACGAAGTGAGGGTGCTCCCTTGGTCCTGGGCACCGAAGTTCAAACCCGTGTCCTGGACGTTGGTCGACCCGGCCTGCCAGGCCGACCAGCTCTCCGTGTCGCCCTGGTTGAAGTACATGAACGTCCAGGGGCCGGTGTAGGTGTTGTCGGTGAAGTGATTGTTCTGGTTGTTGGAGATGTCGTTGATGACGCTCCAGCCGGGGTACGCCGACGTCGAGCTGACCACGGAGAACAGGCCGTTCTCGCCGCACGAGCTGGACGTGGTGCACGCCCCGCCGTAGACGGCATCGGACGGGTTGAACGTGAAGGTGTTGTCCTGCACGCTCACGTTCTGCGAACGCCACTGGCACAGCGAGTTGTAGTCGATCGGCGAGGTTTCCGACAGGTTGGCCGGGCACAAGGTGGTGGCGGTGGTGATCCATGTGTCGACGCTGGTCCCGGCCGGCGGGGTCAGCGTGCCCGGATCCTGGCCGTCGCCGGAGTGGCGGTTGGCGTTCTGGTAGACGACGACCCCCGCCCAGTTGTCCGAGAACACGTTGTCCGCGATGTTCAGCTCGCCGGCGTAATCCGACGGGACCGACGCGTTGCCGCCCGACTCACTGACGTAGATGGCGCCGGTCGGGAAGCCGGCGTTGGTCTGACCCTCCTTGATGCCATTGTCAATGAAGGTGTTGTCGACGATGTCGGCGTTGTAGCTAATCTCGTACATCAGGCCTTCGCTGTCGTTGTCCGAGATGTAGTTGTCCTGGACAAGGAAGCCGGCGTTGTCGGTGTCCATCCAGATGCCGGCCGAGTCGATGTTGTTATGGACGTAGTTGCCGGTGACCGTGACGTTGCCGTCCTGCCAGAACTTGCCGCCGCCCTCGACGCCGCTGGTGGTCTCCTGGGTGTTGTTGTCCGATACGTCGTTGCCGGTGAAGGTGATCCCGATCGCGCCGCCGGTGAACGTCGAGCCGTAGGTCTCATTGACGTAGCTGTAGCCGTTGAACCCGTACTGGCCGTTTTCGGTCAGGCAGTTGTCGGACACAACGTTGTCACCTCCGAGCATCATGGCCGCACCGGGGCTGTTGTCCTCCATGAGGTCGTACTTCTCGGTCCAGCCGTTGTTGCCGTTGCCGTTGACCGCGCCCCCGTTCTGGGTGGGATCGAAGTTCTCGATGGTCAGGTACTCAATGGTGACGTTCTCGTCGCCCAGGTCCTGGTAGTTGCCGACAAAGGCAGAGTGGTTGTCGTTCTGGCCGTCGAGCACGGCACCGGGCGCCCCGACGTAGGTGTCACCATCGGCCGGCTGGATCTGGTCGTACATGCCGGTGCCCAGGGTGTGGGTGCCGGGAGCGAACCAGTAGGTCGTGTTCGCGGTGCTGAAGTCGAACGAGCTGTTGTCACCTGCCGGCACGGTCACCGAGCCCGTCGGCGCCGACGTGTAAGGACTCGTCGGCAATCCGGTTTCACACCAGGTCACCGGCGGTGACGACGGAGCAGCCCCCGAGGAAGAGCTCGTGGATGTGGGGGTTGGCGTGGGCGTGGGCGTCGGGTCGCTGGTCGGCGCAGTGATCGCCGGGCTGGTCGTGGCCGGAGAAGTAGAAGTAGTTGCCGGGCTGGTCGTGGCCGGAGAAGTAGTTGCCGGGCTGGTCGTGGCCGGCGACGTAGAAGTAGAAGTAGTTGCCGGGCTGACCACCGTCACCGGCGCCGCAAGCAGGGCCACGGTGGCGCCAACCGGATGCGACGAGGGCGCAAGGCCCCACTTTCCCGCTCCCGAAGTTCCTTGTGATCCGGAGCGCGTGGCCGCGGCGACCTGAGCGTGTCCGGAGTCGTTCACGGTGGCTTGCAGTAGCGTTCCCGACGGCGGGGTCGCCACTGCGGCCAGACCGGATGAGCCAAGACCGAAGACGATGAGCCCGCTGCCCGACATCGTCACCGACGGAGACGTACTTGAGGACGACGTGGCCATGACGTCCACCGGGGAGCTTTGGTCGACTCCCGCGAAAGCCATCGTGGTCGCTACCACCCCTGTCCCCCTCCACCGGGAGACGCGGACCCGGACCTGCGAGGGAACGGACTGGCCCGTCACGCTCAGGCAAGCGGCCAGCTGGGTGCCCCCGTGGCTCCGGTCCAGGATCAGCCTGGCCCCGGAGGTGCATCTGACCGAGGAGCCGCGGCTGGTTTCCACGAAGGTCAGCAGGACGTCGCCCGAAGCGGTTCCGGCGGGCACGCTAGTGATGGCCGTGGCGGCCCTGGTGGACTCGAAGGTGGTCGACGCACCGACCTGGGTGATGGTCGCGGTCGTGGTCGTGGTCGACGCCAGCCGGGGAATGACACCCATGCCGACGACGATGAGGAGCGCGACGATGACGGCGACTTCTGCTCCGAGGATGCCCTTCAGCCAACGCGACAGCGCCGGACGGTCGCGCCAGGCGTATCTGCCGCGGCGGCGCGGGCCGGTGTCTTCCGTGCTGTTGGATCGGTTCAGGCCGGCGCGTGACCGCTGCCCTCGTTTTGCCGACATGTTCATCACCTTCTGAGCGATTTGGTGCGATTTCCGCGCTATAGGCGGCGATCGCGAACCTCAGTCGCGTATGTCGATTGCGGGAGAATTCTGACGAGCTTGTTGGCACCTGAAGGCTAACGTGTTACCTGGTCGTAATGTCGGTAATTCACGAGAATTTGTCCGCTGCGCCGCCGCTGCGCCGCATCCCCTGGGCAGGTGAGGTCCTGGCGGTCGCGGCGAAGACTAGATCGTCAGTGGAGGTCTGTAGCCGTTCAGGTGCTGGGCGTGTGCCGCGGCAGCCCCGCCGCCACGGCCCTGTCCGGGTCCGGCGGTGGCGGCCAAGAGCGCCAGCCTCCGCTTACGCATAAGCCTTCATGTAGATGGCGAAGTTACTGATGGTGAATTTCTCGGGCCTGCCGTTCGTTGACACGAGTTCCATGCCGTTGCAAATCTGATCGAGCGTCGACGAGCTCGACATCCAGCCTCTCGAAATCGCGTAGTTGAAGAAATCAACGAGATTGACCTGGCCGGACAGGCGGTTGCTCCGATCGACGAAGGCAATGTACTGATACGGCGGTGACCTATAGTAAACCCGGTACGATTGACCCGCGTCAGAAAACCATCCGACGCGTGCGCCGGCCGGAGTCTGGCCGTTATTATACGTCCAGATCATAACCTCTGTTGAGCTGCTGTCAGCGAGGCCGTTGAGCCAGATGTCATACTCGAACTCCCAAATACCGTAATGCACGCCCGTGCCCGGCGGGATGTCGGAGAAATCACTGGTGATGGATTGCCACCTGCTCAACGGGTTTGGGCTGGGATACCAGGTCTCCTGGACATTCGGTGACGTTTTAACGGCGCCGTCGCCGGTATCATTGTTCATGACGGCGACCGCGTACCAGTTATTGTAATTGCAAACGTAAAGCGCCTGCGACAAGCCGCGGTAGCGGCCGGCGTTCCAGGTGTCATTTGTAACGTAGTAATTGCCTTCGGCGATGCCGCTCTGGGCGTTGCTGGGTTTCATCGGGATAACCGTCGGATTGGCGCAAGTATGGCTGGCCGCGGTCGTATAGGCGACGCTGCTCGCGGCTCCGGGACTGGCAGAGGGCGCCGCTGGGGAGCCAGGCAGGAAGTACGCGATCACGCCGACCACGGCGGCCGTGACTGCGATCACCATGACGTTCCGGCGCTCCCTGGAGGTGGGACACGGCGGGCGGAGGATCTTCGCGCGGCTAGGCAGAGGAACCGTCCTTCATTAGCCCCAGATGTCATGCATCACGTTGAGCACGATCCGCGACCCTAGCCGGTCCAGCTTCACCGGCAGCTCCTTCATATCGGCCAGACTCGCTCGCACGGCGCGCTGCCGTTCCATCGGGCAGATGACCAGCAGGAAGCCGCCGCCGCCCGCGCCGGTCACCTTGGCGCCCGTCGCCCCAGCCTCGAGCGCGCGGTCAACCGCCGTGTCTATCTGGGGATTCGATATGCCCGAGGCCAGTTGCCGCTTGGCTTCCCAGCCCTTGCGCATCGCCTCGCCGACGGCATCGACATCCCCGGAGCGCAGGCGATCCGCGGCCAGCCCAGCTAGGTCGCGCAAGAAGTCAAGCTGGTCATGGACGACCTTGATGTTGGCGGTCTGCTCGGCCAGGATCGAGTTCGCGCTCCTTGTGACTCCGGTGTAGAACAGCATGATGTGCCGCTGCAGCTCGCGGCGACCGGCGGCGGGCAGCTCCACCTCTTCGGCCATTACCTGATCGCCGGGCCCGAAGCGGATGTCCCGGATGCCCCCGAATGCGGCGATGTACTGATCCTGCTTGCCGATCGGCTTCCCGCAGCGATCAAGCTCGATTATGCAGGCACGATCGGCCAGCTCTTCCGCCGTCACCTGCCGCCCGCGGTACGCGAACAGGGCATGGAGCAGGCCGACTGTCACTGCCGAGGAGGAGCCGAGACCGGAACCTCCCGCGGACGGGATATCGGCTAGCGTGGTGATCTCCACGCCGTTCGTTACGCCGGTCATCCACATCGCCTCCCGGACCAGCTCATGCTCCAGATCCTCGACGCGGGAGACGATTTCCTTCTTCGAGTAGTTGACGTAGATGTCGCTGTCGAACCGCTGTTTGACGATCACGTAGACATACTTATCGATCGCGCAGTTCAGGACCCGGCCACCATGCTCGCGGTAGTAATCGGGGAAGTCCGTTCCGCCGCCGAGCAGGCCGATCCGCAAGGGTGTCTGAACGATGATCATATGGCGGCTCGCACTGGCCACTCCCGCTGGGCCTGTTCGTATGCATCGATCGTTCCGATATCCCGGAAGTAGCCCTCTACCAGTAGGGCCTTGGCCCGACCCACCAACCGCGGGAGCAGGTCATAGCCGATGTCGAGCGGCTGGGGACCGCCCAAATCGTCGAGCACGCTCGGGTGGAATGCGTACATCCCCGCGTTCACCAGATCGGATACCGGGTTGGCCGGCTTCTCCTCGAAGCCGACGATCGTGCCGGTCGCGTCAAGCTCCACGACGCCCCCCGCGGAGGGGCGTTCGGAATGAAAGACCGTCAGCGTCGCGATCGCACCATGTTCCCGGTGCTCCTGGACCAGCGAGGTCAGGTCGAAATCGGTGAGGTTGTCGGCGTAGCAGGCCAGGAACATATCTTCACCTTTTACCCAGGACCGGTTGGCGACGAGCGTGCCCGCGCTGCCGAGCAGTTCCGGTTCGAGGAAGGTGCGCACGGTCGGCGCCCCGACTCGCGCTTCGAGGTGGCGGCACACCACGTCGGGCAGGTGGTGCAGGTTGACGAGGACTTCGGTCACGCCCGCCCGGTCGAACGCATCGAGCCAGATGTCGAGCATCGGCTGGCCGCCGATCGGGACCATGCACTTCGGGATGGTGTCGGTGATCGGCCGTAGCCGACTGCCAACGCCAGCGGCGAGCAGAAAGGCCTTCATCTTTGCGTCCTCCGGACCACCCCGAGGGCGCGCATGCGCGCGTTGGCTGCGGCGAGCACTCCGTCCAGGTCGTCGATGCCCTTGAGCCACTCGGCGTACGCTGCGACCGAATCGGCCGGCGTATTCCTGGGTTCCCAGCCCAGCTCGCGCAGGGCGCTGATGTCCGACAGAATGTGCCTGGTATCGCCGAACCGGTATTCGCCGGTTACCACGGCCGGCTGGCCGGAACCGTACTGGCGCATGACGACGTCGGCAAATTCCCGGGTGGTGACCGCGCGGCCACCTCCGACGTTGAAGACACGCCCGGCGGCGCGCTCGTCCGTCAGCACGAGGACGTTGGCGTCCACCACGTCGTCGATATTGACGTAGTCGCGGATCGCGTTGCCGTCCTCGTAGAGCGTAGGAGCCTGGCCCAGCAGGTAACTGAGGCAGAATATGCGGCACGCCCCGGAGTACGCGTTGTAGACCGACTGCCGGGGACCCTGGACGATGCTGTACCGCAGCGCCACGGTCGGGATGCCGTACCGGCGCCCGAGGTTGATGGCGACCATTTCCTCGCCAAGCTTGGACATCCCGTAGGCGTTCTGGGGATTGGAGATTCGTTCCGGGGTGGCCTGCATCTCGAGCGGCCCACCGCACACCGGACACGGGATGTCCCATCGTCCCACTGCGAGGGCGCTTTCAGGCCGCATACCAGGGACCTGCTCGCCGTCGGCCGGGCATCGGTAGAGTCCTTCGCCCATGGCTGACTGCGACGAGGCCACCACGATCCGGAAAAAGTCGAGCCGCTCGGCCACGATGATCTCGTAGAGCAGCGCCGTCGAGACCACGTTCACGTCGGAGAACCGCGAGAAGTCGGGCAAGTAGTCCTGGTAAGCCGCGAAGTGGTAGATGGCGTCGACCCGGCGCAGGAGATTGGTTAGCAGGTCGCGATTGCGCGTGTCGCCCTCGTAGAAGTCGGCGTCCGGGTTCAGGTACGCGGCCCGCCGATCCCGGTGCACCGGTGGGGTCAGTGCATCGAGAACAGTGACTTCATGGCCGAGTGACAGCAGCCGGTCGCAGGTGTGCGAGCCGATGAACCCGGCGCCGCCGGTGACGAGGATCTTCATTTCCGTCGGTGCTCCCTGCGCTCGGCGGCCTCACGGTACACGTCAAGGGTGGTTGCCGCCGTCGCCCCCCAGGTGAACTCTGCGGCTCGCCGCAGGCCGAGGTCGCGCCTGCGATCCCTTCCTGGCCCCAGGGCCTCGATGATGGCCTTGGCCATTGATGCGGGATCCTGCGGGTCGGACAATTCCGCAGCTCCTCCGGCAGTCTCCGGCATGGCGCTGGTGTCCGAGGTCACGACCGGACAGCCGCATGCCATGGCCTCGAGAATGGGCAGCCCGAAGGTCTCGTTGAATGACGGATAAACGAAGACGTCCGCTGCCCGATAGAAACTAACAGTCTCCTCAAGCGGGATCGCGCCGACGAATTTCACATCTGGCGCTATACCAAGCTCGGCCGCGAGCGAATACAGCGAGGCCACGTACTTCTCGTCTTTACTGGCACCGACGATCGCCAGCTGGCGGTCTCCGAGATCACCGCGGGCCAGCGCCCAGGCGCGCAGCAGCCCGTCGCAGTTCTTGTATGGCCACAACGAGGAAACGAACAACACAAATGGTTTGATGACACCGTACCTTGCGACGTGCGCACGGGCCGCGGCGGCATCGCCTGGCCGGAAGAGCTCGTGGTCGACCGCTTCGTGGACCAACTTGAGCTTGCCTGAGTCGACCTCCAGGTAGCGCTGGACCTCCGACCGCAAGCTCTCGGAGTTGATGATGATGGCGTCAGCGGCCCGCGCGGAACGCGGGTATTGCAGCCGGCGGTAGATGCGGGCCAGTGGGGGGAGCGACTCTGGGGCCGTGTAAGCATGCATGGTCTTGAAGTGCAGCACAAGCGACCAGGACAGGTTCACTGGCGGCGCCATCAGCGTGTTGAACACATCGATGCGGGAGAGCGGCAGCCGCACCGGTGAGTACAACTGTTCGCTGAGCGTGCGCAAGTTGCGATGCTCGTTCGACCAGGGAAAGGTGATGTACCGGACGCCTGGGCCGTACCCCTGGTGATAGGGCCGTGACTTAGGGCTCACAAGCAGGAGCAGTTCCTCGCCGGATTCAAGTCGCTTGGCCATTTCCGGGATCACTCGGGTCCAGAACCAGTGCGCGCCCGAAGGATGCTCCGGGTCTTCCGTCAAAAGATTAATTGCCACGCGCATTCGTGCCTGCCGACTCCGTCCTGTGATATCGGTATGCCCCGCTTTGGGCGCTACGTCCTGGCTTCCGGTGGTTGTCATGGTTCAGAACACAGTCGTCGAGATCGCGTCCGCGCTCATTCGCGACTGACGGATGTACTGGGCCATAGCGTGCATTATGGCCTGATGCAAATCCTCGATGACGCCGTAATTGGTGCACTCGACATGGATGCTTACCTCCGCCACCCTCCTGGCGGCGCCCCCGCCGAAGCCGGTGACCGCAATGGTGCGCAGGCCATGATCGCGGGCCCAGGTGAGCGCCTGGACGATGTTGGGCGAGCGCCCCGACGACGAGACGGCGACGAGCACATCACCAGGCTCCGCCTGGGACTGGAGCTGGTAGACGAAGATGTTCTCATAGCCCAGGTCATTGGCTATCGCGGTCAAAAGCTCGACGTTGGTGCTGAGGCTCTGCACCCGGGGAGCCAGGTCCGTGGCGGTCCGGACGCCCTTCACGTGGTCACATTGCATGTGGTTCGCGATCGACGCCGAGCCGCCGTTGCCGCACGAGAACGCCCGGGAGTGGCGCGCATACGCCTCGATGAGGAGGGCGCCCGCGCGGTCGAGGGCCTCAGGCTCGACGGTCTTGGCCGCCCGGGAGATCTCGTCCGCGTAGGCGTCGAAATACGACCCGGCGTTGACATGCGGCGCGACCGGGAACTTCATCGGGTTTCCGTCGGCGAGCCGCGTCGGCTCCGGCGGATCGGACACAGGATTCATCGGGCAATACGCTCCATGATGAAGGGGGCCGCGGCAGCCAGGCTCGGGAACGACCACACACCAGGCTGCTGGCAGCCGCCCGTTCCCACGTAGACCGCAGATGCCCCGATGGCTTCCGCGAGGCCGATGTCCTCGGGCCGGTCGCCTACAACCCAGGACGCCGTCAGGTCGAGGTTGAGCGCGGCCTCCGCCGCCCTGGCCATACCCGGCCTCGGCTTACGGTCCTCGCTCGTGCGGGCGAAGTCTTCAACCACCCCGTCAGGGTGGTAGGGACAGTACAGAAACAGGTCGACGCGAGCCCCGTGCTGAGCCAGGCGGTCCGCGATATGGCGATGTACGCAGCGGACATCATCGATGCCGTAGAGCCCGCGCGCGACGCCGGCCTGGTTCGTGACCACCGCTACCGGGATACCGGCCCGGTTGAACCCGGCGATCGCCTCCGGCGCCCCGTCGATGAATTCGACCCGGTCGACCGAACCGACGTATCCGTGATCCACGATGATCGTTCCGTCGCGGTCGAGCAGGACCCCTGGTCGCGAGCATGCCTTCCGTGCTCCGGACATCGAGACCCTCTCGCTGGACAGCGCGGTGTTCAACGGATCCTCGCCGGGCCTGCGGGCATCCCCAGAGGCGCAGCGGTCGCTGCGACCATCACCGTCCCCTCACTAGCTGGCTCGCACGGAATCTCCCGTGCACTTGCATATGAGAGCCGGAGAAAGAGCTGTGATACAACGATTGTCGCCAGCGGACTTGGCTAGGATTAGGGGCCAACGCTGGATCGCCCGACGGTTACTGACGCAATCTCCGGGTGCCATGTGATCTTGACTCGCATCAATGTCATACAGTCACAGCTCCCATGCGAAGGAGATCCGGAAGCGCAGTCACCGGTGACCCGTTCGATCGTTCTCGTGGTGTTCGGGCTCGCGGGTTCGCGATTGGCGTGGCGTGGCACCAGCTCCAAGCGGCCCAGCAAGGACATGTGCTGGCAGCATCCGACTGAACTGGCGTCGCGCCCCGGACAGCCGAGTAGCCACCTCGCGCAGAAGGCCCCCCGCTCGCCGCGACTCAGATACGCCCGAGAATCTCGCGGAGGTGGTCGGCCAGGCGGATCGATAGGGCGACGATCGTCAGAGTTGGGTTGGAGGCTCCGTAGGTCGGGAATACCGAGCTTCCTGCTATATAGAGGTTGTCGACGGAGTGCACTTTTCCGGCCGGGTCCACCACACCCCGGGCAGGATCCGCGTGCATCCTCGTCGTACCCAGATGGTGATGGCTGCCCTCCACCAGCGTGGTGTCCGGGTCTGCGGTCCAGTCAACGAGACCGAGACCCCGTGCCCGCAGGGTGTGGTTGAGCACGTGCGCTGACGCCTTGACGGACGCGAGATCACCATCGGTGCTGCGCCACGTCACGCGCGCGACCGGCATTCCGAGGTCGTCGCGGCGAGACCCCAGCCGCACGCGAGACTCGCGGTTGGGGGCCTGCTCGGCCTGGGCACGAAGGACCAGCACGCGCGGCCGCGGCATGATCCTGCCCAGCGCGATGTCGGCAAGTGCGGGGGGGCTGGCCAGCACGTTTCGCAGGTGGCGACCGAGTGCACTGATCGCCGGCCGTCGGTGCCGAGCCTTGCCCAGGGTCGACAGCGATCGCACGGCATCGCTCGTCACGGCCTTGGGTCGCGGCACCAGGTAGAAGACGCAGTTCAGGAGACCTAGGTCGCGTTGGACGGTGTCAGGGATGCGGAGCCCACCGCCGATCTCTTCGCCTGCAGGCTGATGGAACGACCCCAGCTCCTGGATCGAGACCCCGTCGGACAGCACAACGTGACCTGCATGGAGCGAGAACCGCTCCGCGAAGTAACGACCGACGAGGTCGTGCTCGTTTCCCAGGCCACGCCCGCGGTTCGCGGTGAGGAGCAAACGCGCGTTCTCGATCCCACCAGCGGCGAACACCACTTGCAAGGGACGTACAACGACGCGCTCCCGGCTTCCGCGGACCCCGACGATGCGTTCGATGTGACCACCAGATGAGTCGGTCACTACCTCCACTGCACGCGTGTGCAGGAAGACGCGAACGTTCGGCATGGCGGAGAGAAGATTCCACATCTGCAGGCAGTCAGGCGTCCGGAACTGGAAGATGGCCGGCTCGAGCTCACTCTCGACCAAGGACTGACCGAGCTTAGACGCCTTCGCCATCCATAGTTTGGCCGCTTCGTCGGACGTAACGATGCCGCACGCCTCCTCGGCCCGGGCGTAGGAGCTGTCCAGATGCTCACGTGGGAACGGCCATCCCACGTCACGCAGCCCCTCGCGTACTTCGAAGTCGATGGGGTCCAAGGGCCGCGCCGCCCACCCCTCCGCCATGATGCGCGGGTGCAGCAGCGTGCCACCGAACCCGCGCACCCGGGAGTGGTCCAGTCGGTGGATCGGGTATCCGTCGCTCTCGCCCCGGCTCTGAGCCTGCACATCCGGCTCGATCTCGAGTCCGCCGCTCTCCAGGACGCAGACATGGACGCCCCTCGCGCCGAGCTCGCGGGCGAGGGTGATGCCGGCCGGGCCGGCGCCGACCACGCACACGTCAGTGCGGACATCCTCGCCGTCGGGCTCGGTCGCGTCCCCGTCCATCGCGCGGCCCTCCGCCGGCATCAAGACCTGCCCATTCTCGCACCAAATCCGGGACTAACCGGCTTGGACGGGTTCGGCCCTTGGGCTTTTGCCTTCGCCCGATTCGCGGACTTCGCGTGGTCCAGCGCGGCTCAAGAGCGACTGCATGAACTTGTCCCCGGGGAGCGTACACCTGCGCGCGAGGGTCCGGCCAGTCCCCGAGGGGATGGCCCGGTCCGCTCCGATCAGCTCATAGCCAGGCCCAGACATTGGCGGCATGGGTCGCTGCGACGGCACCACCACCGATCAACAGGCAAGCCGACTGGCTGAAGGAAGTGCTCCGAGGGGAACCTAGTCCTCGTACCTTTGGGTGTATCACGACGAGGCCACCGCAGGTCTTGTATCGAGATGGAGCCTATACGGTACAACCACGCTGATCCGGGCCACCCTACCGTGGAAGGCCGGATGACGACACTGCGATATGGCCGAGTTCTGGTCAATCCGCCCACTAGGTGGATGTTGACCGACTAATCGAGCAGTTCACCGAACTCGAAGGCCGGTCAACTGAACTACAACAAATGATCATGGAGCGTACGGCGGCGAATGTATGACTTCTCAACCACCAATTCCCTAAGCTGTCCGCTTGCTCTTCCAGTCAGCCGAACCGGAGGATGCCGCGCCGGATATGAGCATACGCGCACAGATCCTTTCTCAGGAGAAGTTTTATGAACAGCCCCGCAGGCGGCGAAGGCTTCGTTTCTGGGGACAGCACCGGCAATACGCTCTATAAGAAGGACTTTTGGATAAAGGAGAATCTAAAGTGCAGCGGGCCTCACTATCGACTTGAGAAGTCCGCGCGAATTATCAACAGGCTGGCGCAAGGTAAAGAGTTTATGCTTCTCGATGTTGGCTGCGGACCGACAGCTCTGATGCCTCTTCTCCGGTCGAATATCGAATACTATGGTATTGATATAGCCATACATGACGCGGCGCCTAATCTGATCGAGGCTGACTTCCTCGAGACGCCGATTCGGTTTGATGACAAGCGTTTCGACATTGTCATTGCCCAGGGTGTTTTTGAATATATGGGGACCTTCCAGGCCCAGAAATTTGTTGAAATATCACAACTCCTGAGTGACGACGGCATATTTATCGTATCATATACTAACTTCGGCCATCGTAACAGGAATATATACTGGCCTTACAGCAACGTGCAGGCTCTCAATGATTTCCGCCAGAGTCTCGCGCAGTATTTCGAAATTAAGGGGTACTTTCCGACTTCTTACAATTGGCAGCACCGTGAGCCTGT